>BNJV01000502.1_pt1 | contig 370009 bp, 367 predicted proteins | sample 8540591 | NCBI WGS metagenome assembly BNJV01 (sample SAMD00202457, study PRJDB9452) | human saliva metagenome | host: Homo sapiens
TAATAATAATAGTATTATATATACTGTAATTATTAGAGAGACGAGAACTGTATTTCTCAAATCAAAGATTTTCGAAATGTCACTACGTTCCAATACTCCCTACGGTCGTTTAAGGAAATTGGAGCTTCGCTCCTGTTGGAAATTCAAAACAAAACGATTCTTTGTTTGCGTGAAATGACTATTGTTCGTGTTTTAGATGTTTTTGTGATGTTGATGATGTTTTTTGGTCAAACCTTTTATTTACTAATCCGTCTGACAAGAGATTTTCTAATCATTCTGTTTACAAAAAAGTGAATTATCGAAGATGATTCACACAGGTTTGTGTAAGCAAACCTGTCAACCCCGCACCTGTAATTATTTAAGGCGTTGGTTTTTATTTTGTTTTAATTACAGCTTTGTATTCAATTTTCAATGTTCTTTTTTTATTCTTTCTATATTATAATCAAATTATCGTGTAAATGTTTTTCGTCTAGTTCATTTTTGTTTTTTTGATTCTTTGCTATTTTACAACAAAAAAATTCTTTTGTCAACAGGAAAATTCTATTTTTTTAATATTTCAGAAAGATGAATATTGTTTTGATTTGATGATGTCATTGTTCGTGTTTTTACAAATTTTTGTTTTTTTGTTTATTTGATGTTTGACTTATCACGAAAATTGCGCTATACTAAGAATAAGATGTTTGAGATGTTGTAAAAAAATAAACAGGGGGTAATCTATGTTATTATTGATATCTAAAAAAATACATTCATTGATGGTAACTTTGAATTTTGTATTGAATTGGTGTTTAAAAAAACTGATCAAAAATTTATATAGTTATCAATCTGGTGTATTGAAAATCTCTGTATGAAGATGATAAGATTTCTGGTTTACCAAAGTGGACTACTCCTGACTCTTTAGATATCATTGCACAGATTTTTTTCAAAAACAACCTATCTTTTTCAGGTGAAAATAATGACTGGTTTTTCAGCCACTCACTCTGTAGATAATGGATTTAAAGAGTATATTGTTGTTGATAAATACGGTGATTTTTAAAAAGAATTTATTAAGATACAACAAGACTTATAATTCAAAAATTTATGAACAAAAAATGATATTCTCAGGAATTGATTTTTTGATTAGAGGTCAACTCAATTTTTTTGTTTTGAATTTAAAAAAATAAAGGGAAATTAAAAAGATGTTGTTTATGAAATCTTCTCACAAAAAAACAATTTGCCAATAAACCCTTAATTGCCGAAAGAAAATTCTGGCTCCTTGATCTGGAACAGTTTAAGAGCGTAGATTCAATTGCTGCATTAAATTCAGATGGTTTCGATAGGTTGCTTTATCCCCAAAAAAGAGAGTCAAAAGGTGAACGGTTTGTAGAGATTAATACTAAATCCGAGAGCTCTTCCAATTCAGAATTAGATTATAAGAAAAGAGCACGAGAGTTTTATCAAAGAAAACATTATAAACAACCAATTAAAAGATCTGATATTGTCAATTTATCCAAATTTAATTACGAAATTTCTAATCTTGATTGCAATAGATTTGGGGATTGTTCTGATATAGATTTGAGTGATTGGGGGTGTGATTTCGAGTCAGACGCATACTTCATTGATTCATATTATTACGGATACGACGATTATGAACCAAATACACGTTGTAGTTTTCGTGGAAAATCGAATGATTTTTTAAACTATCGAACTAATGATTGGATCTCTGACAAGAATACATTGTATTATGATGGGGATAAAAATACCTTTGAGACTTTAGAGAGGAATTTGAATCTATTTAGTAGAAAGATAAAATTAAATCGTGCGAGAAAACTGGTTAATAAGAGATTAAAGAAAGAATCTTCCGACATTTCACAAAATAGACGCAGTGGAGGTTGGAAGGAAAGCTCTAAAAAAATAAAACAATGGATGAAATAAAAAAATAAAAGAAAGGAGGTTTTTATGTTATTACCACCGATTTTATCAAAAGAACAAAGTTCGAAGTTTTTCTCGTCAATTGATGAGAAAGGAATTTGGGTAGTTTCTGCCTTGGCTTACACAAATACAAATTCCAAAGGAAACACACACTCTGAAGTTGATGAAGCAGTTAACGTTTTTCTTAAACGTGTTTCAGACTTATCACACTCAATTCATTTATTACGAAATTTACCTGGGACAGCTCTGCCATTGTGGAGAAGTTTGTATGAAACGGTAGTTGTTTTTCGTGTATTAACACAATCAATTAACCTAAATAATAATGAAAAAGTATTCTTAGAGACAACAAAAAGATTTCGTGATTTTGATAAATTAAAATTGTTGCAAGATGGAGTCAGAACGGAAGAGTTGTTAGTTTTTGGACAAATTTTACCGTGAACAAGCAAGACCTTATCGTATGGAATCGGAATATGACTGGTTAAACCTAAATTTTGATGAGTTATCTTTAAAAAAACTGTCCAAACGGTACCACCCAAGTTTTTAGAGATCTTGTTTTTTAGAACTCAAGAAACCAATTTTGAGTTGTTAGGATTAATAGAATATTATCAAAAAGCGAGTGAAATCCTTCACTTTAATTATTCCAGTGCAAGGCTTTCTTCTGAGATAACAACAGAAGAGATAAAGAAAATATCAAAAGTTGTATTAAAAGAATTTTATCTTGATTATTTAAAGTTGATATTTAAATTGTATGATGGGAAAGTTTCAGATAAGGCTCAAGATGTGGTTGATCTTTCAATGGAAATTCACGATTTTTATAAAAAAAGATTTGAGGTGATTTGTGGAAAATTTTTAGAATGTCTGAGTTTGAAAAAAATGAAAAATTTTTTTCTAGTTTATCTAAAAACTGAAGTTGATAAACTGAGTATTTTTGGAATATTTATTGGAAAATCAGAATAAAAAAATAGAATTTTTGAGACACTATTATAAAATCATCACACGGGCGAGTATTTTTACTGGTTTGATATCCTTATTATTTTATATACCCGTGTTATTTATTTTTTTCCGATATTTGATTGGTTGAATCCTTTGGGAAAACCAATTGACGCAAGTATGCACACATTATTTTCTTTTTGTTGCTTTATTTATTGCTTATTTTTTTAGTTGATATTCTTTTTTTAGAATTTATTTTTTTCTAAACTTTTATCAGAAAGTAATAGATCTGAAATTGTTCAAGAAATTTATGATATTATATTTTGTGATGATAAGGGGATAAAAATTTTTTTCCACTATTCATCCTTAAGAATTTACCCATCTTTTTTTAAATTGGAAATAAACAATTTAACAGATTGGTTTGTTGCACAAAATGAAATGGAAGACGAAGTTTAGAAAGGAAGCCTTAATGAAACATTATGAACACAATATTACAACAGATTTAGAGAAAAAGGATTTCCAATATCAATAGTAATAATATTTTTTTATTTGTTAATAAATTGCAAGAAACTCGCCCCTTGGTGATGAAAAATGTTCTGTGATATGTTTGTGAAAGATCGATTAGTAAAAAGAGCTTTATAATGAAATATTAAATAAAAAAAGTCGGATTCCGGTTATTCTTTCTTTCTTTTTATTACGAAACGAAGTTATTAGTTGGGGAGAATGTGGACTTCTAATTAAAGAAGATAAAATTGCTGAAACAATTCGTGAGGTTTCAGAGACTTTAGATAAATTTACAGGTATTCAAAATACTGAAATTAACGAACTAAATAATTTTTGATATTGATATTTTTCTTTGAAAACAATTTTGCTTCGATCACAACAAAGGAGGAATTTAAAAAGTTTCAAAGATTCACTGAAAAAAAGGATTCTCTTCTATATTGCCTCTAGAGATTTATTATGATTATAAATTGAATGATTTTTTTCTCTGTTATCTGTTCCAGGACAGACTATCGCAATTAAATCGGTACCTTTTAATTAAAAAGTTTTGATTCTCTTGATATGAGTTTACCAACTCTTAATTTGATTCAGGATTTTTGATAAACTTGATTTATTTCAGAAAGAAAGGAGAGATTTTTTTCAGATTTGGATTTTTACTTTAACTCAAATTGATCAAATGGAAAAAAATCTAATCTTGATAATACTTTATTTGTTAAGAAGTTTGGAATGGTTTTTTTCGGGTGCATTGCCCTTGATGATTTTTAAAGCACGATGATTTAGACAAGTTGTCTATTTTTTTAAAGAATTGAACGGGGTTGAAAGTTTTAACGAAATAATCTGTGGAATTTCAAACTCAATTAATTAAAAAAAGGAAAGCTTCGGCTTTCCTTTTTAATTTTTGAATTTTTTTATAGATAAATTCTTTTGCCTGATTTGTTATCAGACTTAATTCATTCTCAGGAATTATTTTTTTATTTGTTCCATCAGTATTTTTGTTTAACTTTTTGATTTTTCTTCCAAAAGATAAAACGGAAAAAAATACCATCGTCACTGATTAGTCCCTTTGTAATAAACTCATTAACTTCCAAAGATTTCATATCTGTAATAATAGAATGTTTTTTTCGCTGAAGTTTTTTTCTGATTTTTGACATTTCATCTAAAAAAATTCAATACGTTTTTTTCATTTCCAAATTTGATTATATTAAACAAAACGTTGATTGTTTTCTTAGACCACTCTTCAATAAAATAAGGAATCATTTCCTCATCTGACAATAAAAAAATTTATTTAAAATTATTTTTTTATTACCCGATTCTTTAGCAACGATTTCTTCAACAATGAAACCATCAACAATTTGAATGGTGGATCCGGAAATTGGATAAATTGAGAAACTTGAATTTTTTTGTATTGTAAAAAAAGAGAAAACTTTTTGTCTTTATAAGGCTCAACATCTTCAAACGAAAAAAATCAAATTCCAAAAAAATAGATCCTTACTATTTAAAAAAATTTCACCTTTCTTTTGAAGTAATTTAGTAGTTTATTGTGTTTTAGTTCGTTTGGAAAATCCTCTTCTTCAATTCTATTAGAGAATAAATTGTAGTATTCGGATTCAAAAACTTTCGTATCAACAAAAGCAACCTGCTTTTCTTCAGACCACAAAAATGCCTTTTTTTAAAAAAACAAGACACGAAAAGAACATCAAGCACTCAACATACCCGCTTTTCATCGTCACATCAATCAAATACTTTTTCGATTTCACGACAAGTCTTGCTCTTAATGTTATCTAAATGAAAATTTCTTAATTCTTTAATAATATTTGCAATATTTTTTTAACTCTTTAGAATGTGTTTTTTGTAAATTTTCTAATTCACAAAAAGCCTTTTTTAATAAACTTTGTTCTTTTTCTTCCAATAGTTACCTTCTTTCTATCTGTTTTTTTATAACAGAGATTGTTTTTTTCTTAAATTATAATAGAACGGTTTGTGAATTGAAAGGAAAAAGATTATAAAAAAAGAGACTTTTTATGTCTCCTTTTTTTATTCAATAAGATAAACAAAACCGTCCTTTAATTTTCTCTTTATGTGAGAAAAATTTTTCCAGATTTTTCAAATTCTTTTTCAGTGAATTTTTTTCCTCAATAACTTTGACATACTTGTCATCAATATGTCTTAATTTCATAATTGAAACCAAATAAGTCTTAGTATGTGGAGGAATTAGAATTTTTTTGTTTAAAGTTGCTGTTGGAAACAAGATCAAGAAATTCTTGGTTCATTAACTTATCAATGTCCTGACGAAACTCATCAAAAAAACATCCGTTCGTGTTGGTTTTACACCAAATGATTGATATTCAACCTCGAACTTCTCGAGATTTTTCAATTAATTTTTAAACTATATTGATTTCTCTTTAGAAAAAAACACCAATTTTACGATTTTTTTATCCTCACCAATTGGTTTAAGTATATTTTTCAACGAAGTATTCTGAACCACCACGTTCACTTAATGATTCGATAATATCTTCTACACTATTATTTTTTTAAAAAAATTGTTTTTTTGATTCGTTTGATATTATTAGAAGTGATTTGAGAGATTAAACCAGAATTATCAAACTTAGTTAATAAATCAATAGAATAACCGACCCTATCTTTTTGATACTTTCCGAAGGTATAACTATTTTTAAATTCAATAATAGAATTTCCTAGAACATCATCTAATAATTTTTCGTCAAATTCTTTTCCCAGGACACTGCCAGAAACCAACAATGCCTCAAATAAATCACTTAACTCAACTCCGGATCTAGCATTTGCAGTACTTAACAAATTTTGTTTAGATCCCTCCTTGATGGATTTTTCAATGATATCTGAGTATCTTCCTTCTTTATTAGCCATTAGAGCAATCGTTTCTGGAATTTTTACAGAAAGTGACTCTTTTAGTGCTTTCTTAGAAACTTGTTCGATACTCAACTTGATATATTCACTATAATCTTCATCGTGTAGATCTTCAATAAAACCAAAACCTCTAAAAGTTCTAATAAAAGACCCCTTATTGTCTTTTGCAATTTTATTGGATGACAACAACTTTACTAGTGTACTAGAAACGTTTTTCTGTAATCTCTCAATAAAACCAGTAGTGTCTTCAGTTGTTTTGAATGTGTTGCAGGCTTTTATATAAAAGTCAAGTCCATATCTAGGAATTACATCATAGTTGATTTCTTCAGAACCACGCAGCCATATCTCTGTTGGGCGATATAAGAAACGGATTCCTTTATCGATAGAGTAGTAAACTCCGAAGTGGTCAAGATTGTATTCGTTACGATATCCATTAATATAAGTTGGTTTGCAGTAATTAAGAAAATCTTCATTGTTGATATTGCTCAAAATATTGGGACTTTGTAATTCCTGAAGAACTGCTTTAAGTTCCTTATACTTTGGAATGAAAATTTTTTCTGAATTATCTTCAGTAGTTAAAACCATTAATTTTTTTCCTTCTTTCTTTCTTTTTATTTTTTTATAAAATTATAAGAAAATAAAAAGAGCTGGTGATTAACCTGCTCTTTTTTTCTTCGCTTGTTAAAAGCACAAGATAGTTTTTCTTTTTAAGTTGTTAAGAACTTCTGGTTCAACTTCTTTTTAAGTTGTTTTTGGATGATATTGATTTTCTCATTGTTAAATAATGATAATTTCAAGAAACCTACAATAAAATCTTTAAATCCAATAGGAACAATAACTTTTTTTGTTTAGCACGGAATTTGAAGTTAATTCGAAAAAGTTCTCATTCATAACTGAACTTAGCTTTTCTGATAAAAAAAGATTTTTTTGATACGAGCAGGAGCGTCAATTTCATTAAAATCATCTTTAAAACTTGAAACAAAAAAATTCAATATTACAATCCGTATCTTTAGAAACACTCATAAGTTTATTGAGATCAAATTTCATAAAGTCTAAGCCTTTAACATCCACCATAATAGACTTTTTAGACAAAAATTGATGAAGGGACAAGAAGATCTTTAAAGAGATTAATGTAATCGTCTTCCGTCTTCAAATCATTATATAAAGAATACAACCCAAATATTATCTTTTAATTGTTTCAGATTCTAGAGCCTTTAAAACCAAAGATAGTTCCTGATATCGAGGAATATCTAGAATTTCACCCTCTTTTAGAGTTGACGGATCAAGATCCTTAACATTAACTTTTTGTAATTCCATTAGAATTTCCTTCTTTCTAGCCCGATTTTATCGGGTCAATAAATTTATTTTTTTAAAAATTATATATTTTTTTGAGTTTTTTTCTCTTGCATTATTTTTAAAAAGTGCGCTATAATATATATAAATAATAAATAATGATAATTTATAATTAATAAAAAAAACGAGAGGAAATCTTGATGGAAACAAATATTAATAAACCAACTTTTCTGGAAAAAATTCAGAAATACACTTCACTGGCTGAAATTACAAAAGAATTTAACAATAAGCTGAACAATTTTAAGAAGAATTTCGCTGCAATTGTAACAGAGACACGTAAGTATACACTCTGGGAATTGATCGTCATCTGCTGGAATGACTTGTTTGCGAAGCGTTCGCTTTTCGGATGGTTGTATCTCATTATCCTAAGTGCGATCCCGGCAGTCTTTGAATTTACCAAGTCAGGCCCTATCGACACACTCGGTTTGTGGACTTCTATCACCGGTATCGTTTGTGTTATCTTAGTTACTGAAGGTCGTGCAAGTAACTACTTCTTTGGATTGATCAACTCAATTGTCTATCTTATTATGGCTCTTCAGAGTGGTTTTTACGGTGAGGTGATCACCACACTTTACTTCTTGATTTCACAACCTATTGGATTGTACCTTTGGTTGTCTAGTTTTGCAAATCACGAAGAAAAACGAGAGGAAACATTCCAAGCAAAACGACTAAATTTCAAAGGTTGGATTAAGTACTTGTCAATCACTGCGTTTATGTGGCTAGGTATGGGATTCGCTTACCAAAGTATTGGAAGTAACCGCCCATTCCGTGATTCAGTAACAGATGGTACCAACGGTGTAGGTCAATTGTTGATGAACAATCTTTACGCAGAACAATGGATTTTCTGGATTGCAACCAACATCTTCTCTATCTATTTGTGGTGGGGTAGTGGAGGAAACCTACAAATCGTTGTGATGTACTTGGTTTACACAATCAACTCACTTTACGGCTGGTACAAGTGGAATCAAAGTGCAAAGGCTGCTACTGCAAAAGCCTAAAATAATACTAAACTAACTTTAGAGAGGAATTTTCTATCTACTTAAATAATAACAGTTACAATTCTTAATTTAGAACAGGCGTTGAATCCCGGCTTCAATTATTAGAGTCGGGATCCTCTGCTCTTATAATTACAGAAAGTTATTCTTTTTCGTAAGATAGAAAGAAGGTTTAAAATGAAAGATAAGAATTATTACGAAAAGGTTGCCAGTCAAGAGGAATTTCTTTCTTGGTACAAGGAACAAGATCTTCCGAATTATGAGAAGCCAAGTTTGACATCAGACGCTGTTATTTTTGCACTAAATGAAGAAACTAAGGTCTGTATCGTACTGATCAAACGTGGTGCTAACCCGTTCCGTGGAGCTTACGCACTTCCAGGTGGATTTGTTGAGCCAAACGAGTCAACGACTGAGGCTATCATTCGTGAACTTGGCGAAGAAACTGGTCTCGAAGTTTTCAAAGAACAAGTTGAACAGTTGGCAACTTACTCGACACCGGGACGTGACCCACGAACTTGGGTTGTAACCGTAGCTCACCTTGCATTCCTACGAGCACCTCAGCTGAAACAATTGCAAGCTGGAGATGACGCTTCATCTGTAATTTTAGCAGAAGTTGACTTCAAGACTGAATCTGTTAAAGTTGATGGAGAGCTTGCATTTGATCACAAACAAATCGTTTTGGACGCAATTCGCCGTGTTAAGGGACACACTGAGTGGAAACCCATTTTCTTAGAAATGTTAGGGGAGGAAACCTGTGAGTTTACCTTGGCAAAAGCAACTGATGTTATCAATCAAGTTTGCGAACCCGGTCGTGAAATCCTACAACAGAACTTCACGAAACGATTTAAGCGATTCGTGGAAGATACTGGAAAACAAGTTCGTGTTGAGGGAGCAAAACGTCCTTCAACCTTGTACACTCTGGCTAAATCATTACGTAAATAAGAGGATGTTTAATCCTCTTATTTTTTTCTTATAATTTTAAAAATAAAAAAAATCCTGTTTATTCAGGTAAAGAAGGAGAAAAAATGAAAAAAATTTTATTGCCAATTATTATGGCTCTTTTAACACCTGTGGTATCACACGCACTTTTGAGCTTTAGCCCAGCTCTTTCAATGATTGTATTCTTGATCGGGGCAATGCTGATACTTCCATCTTATTTTTTGGAAGATATTATTAAATATCGTTGAGAGTTTTGACGATTTATGTTATGAGAGGATAAAATTTATCCTCTTTCTTTAATAATTTCAGAAAATCGCCTGCAATTATTGAAGAATATCATCTGTTGTAATTACAGATGGTATAATTTAAAAAAAATAAAAAGAAAGCTTCAATATTTTATTGGAGAAAGAAGGAATTTATAATGGAAAAAATGAACAAATTTATTATCGCAATTGTCATTAGTTGCATTTTTGCAATCATCGGGTTTGCAACCGGATACGCAAATGATATTGCGGCTGTATTACTGTTGGTATTTGGTTTTATTATTACCATTTTATCATCAGTGATTTCACTGTCTGAAGATTAGAGGTGGTTTATGAAAATCCACAAAATTCTTCAAGAAATCTGGGATGAAGGGTTTCCAGGAAAAGAGAGTTTTGAGGATATTACCGGATTCGACTTGTACGTTGATTGTTATCAACGAAAATTAGTCGAATACCCTATACCCGGGAAAACCCTGAAACTCGGATACTACATCACACTTTCTGAATTAAATCTAGAGGAGGATTTCGCCCGTGAGATTAAATGGATGAAAAAATCTCAAGGGAAATTTGATTTCAACTCTGAAGATGTTCAAGTGGGTGATTTGCCACTGGAATATTTTTAAGAATGTTCCAGAAGAATACAAAAAAGAGATACTGGTTTAGTATCTCTTTTATTTGTTTTGTTCAAGAATACTATCAATAAAACCGGTCAGGTCTTCGTTCCACATAATTGATTTGATCATTCCACGTTTATAAAGTCCCTCGAAATCTTTCCAAACTTGAAGTTCATCCTTCGGAACAATAAGTTTTCTACTGTTATTATTACAGTAAATTGCGTCGCAATAAAATCCCAGTCGATTTTTCAGTTCTGTTATATCTACGTTTTCAAATCCAGTAATAACAATTGGCAAATCTTTTTGGATACACAAACTGAGATTTAATATAAACTTTTTTTCAAATTTTTACTTCAAAAAGCCTCTTCTGGTAGGATACCAATATCAATTACTTTTTCAGTATCAGTTGTTTGATAAATAAATCTAAGTTCATCTAAATTATTGTGATTGCGAATGAATTGAATAAAATCAATTAAACTTGGATGGATTTGGTTTATCTTTGTTTGAATCGTCTCCTAATAGGAAATGATTAAATTCAGTAACATCATCTAAAAAGAACGATTCGATTCTTTTCCAAGAATTATAAACAATTTCGTTTTCATCCTTTGTTTCTTGTATCTTATTATTAAGATTAGACAACAAACTGATGATATTCTTGCACCAATCAACTCCGTAAGTTTTGCACGACAATAGGTGTTTAAACTTTCCGTAATTTCCGAAATAATGATATTTGTAGTAATATTCAATATAGAGGATATGACCCAATGACTTTTCAGTTGTATTGCCACAAATTTCTTCCAAAAATTCTGGAAATTTTCTTGCAATTGAAACAGATTGCTCAATAAAGTCAGTTTCTTTGAAAAACCATTCATCCTTATACTGGTTCACATCTGATAAAAATTTGACCAATAAATTGACCAACGATTATCTTATCTCTTGCATTATCAACAATTTCTTTGATAGTTAGAAAGTTAGCATAAAACAAGAAATCATAATCTCTATGTAGTTCACCAATATAAAGAGAATTTAAATATTCATTCAATTTGTTTGAAATAAAATGATCTCCTAGTAAAGTTAAATTGAACAATTTAGCCAAACGTTCTTCTGATAGAATTTCAGGCTTAATATCTCCTAAAAAAATATTCAGAACTATTGAAAAAAAGAATTGTAAGTAATTTCAAAATTTTTCCGGATAAGGATCATCATCTTCGAAAAATATATTCCATAAACTTTTCTAGGGAAGACGAATTGAATTTGTCAAAAAAATCTTCCGCCCTCTCCTTACATTTTTTTGAATATATTTTTGTAGATAAATCTGAACCTGATAAGCTACAAGTTACTTTATTGAAATATTTTTTTCCATCTCTTCTGGAGTTGCAATTAGTGATGATTTTTTTAATACTGTTTTTATCAGAAACATCTCTCAAAAAGAAACTGATTTTCTTCAAATAAGTAATAAATATTATATTCTTTTTGAATAAATAACATCGCCAACATAACTTTCTACATCGCCAAAATTATCGATAATAATATCCTTGTCATATCTAAGAGCTAAACTTGCCAAATATTTTGAGAAAAATATCAATACTTGATTGACTATTTACTCCCGAAACTCGAACCATCTCAGTATTTGTATTTTTTTAACCATTAAAAATTTCCCTCTTTCATTCTGTAATAAATACAGAGTTTTTTTGATTTCTTAAATTATAACAGAAAAAAAGAGTTGTAATTAACAACTCTTTTATTGTTTATTATTTTTTTGATGATTGTCTTAAGGAAATCTGAAAGTTCACTATTCTGTTTCTTTTTTTGAGACCAATAAGGTTATACTCAAAAGATTTTTTTGAAAAAAATCTGCAAAAATCTCTAATTCAGAGCTTCCAACTATAATATTATTATTTTTTTAAAAAAATAGATTATATAGCGTGTCGAATGTATTAATAGCAAATTCCATCTTAATTTCATTCAATCCTTTGATTGTAACTGAATTAATTTCAGTTAAAGTAAAGCTATCAATTGGTAACTGTTTTTGATTACAAAGAGATTTAACGTTGATTTCAAAATCCTGAACAGGAGATTTTAATAACAACATATTTTCCCCATCGTTATCCACGAATGCTAGTTTATTGAAATCTTTTCTAGAGAAAACATCAGATTTAAACGCAAATTGTGAGGCTAAGGATGATAACATATTTAGAGATTCCCAATGATGATCACTCTCACTGTTCAAAATAGTTTTTAAGAATAACCCAAGCATATCAGAGAATTTTTCTGACCACTCCAATCCGTTTAGGGTGCAGTCAATTAAATTGTTCGCAACTTCATTCCCCGATCCTGACATATACATATAAAAAGTATTCAAAGTTGAAATTTTATCTGAAAGGCCTTTGAGTTTGTTTTTTGACAAATATTCTGACATCTTATCAGGTAATTCTAAAATAACTTTTTTTGATGATTCAATAATTTCATCTTTGGTGTTTTTGAGGAAGGTTGTAAAAAAACCGTAGCTATTCGTTGATAGTGTCAACTTTAACTTTTCATTACTTCGGTCAAATACTTCAGATAGTGGGTAGTATGAAGATAAAAATTCTAAACTTTCAAAAGTCAATTTGGCAATTTTTTCGGCAACTGTCGAATATCCAGGTTTGTAACCTGACGTATTTAGTGTTGATAGTTGCTCCTTTTTTAAAGTAGAATCCAATATCTCAACAACTTTTGATAATCCAAGAATTTCAATATTGAAAAATGCCTCTGCACCCTTACGAATATTATGCTTTTCTACCTCATAACGTTCATTATTACAAGATAGGTGTAGATAACTAGCAAAAAAATTTAGTTTTTTTAGATAGTACTTTTTCAATGATTTCTTTAACCGAATTTATTGAATTTACATCCAAATCATCGTGAATCCAAGATACGAAATTTTTCCAAGTCTGTACGAACAAAAATCTGTCAAAAAAATATTCAGCTGCAAAAATCACAGTATTTTTTTGATAGTTTTTATCTGTAAGCTTTCGATAAACTTCGTTTACAAAAATTAACCTGTCGATATGTTTTTTTCTTTAATTAGAAAAATCGAGTTCGGATTCCCTCGATCCATAATAGTCATCAAAATCTTCATAATAGTCTTGCTCGATTTCTAAATCCATCAAGTCGTATGAAATTTTTTTATAACCGGGCGATTCATTTATTTTTGTTGAAAATATAAGCTCCAGTTTTTTTAAAAAAATTCAGTAAATAAACCGTGCATATTTGTAATATAAATCGATTTATGAATTGGTGTTATCTGTTCAAGGTCATTGTGAACCGAAAAAAATCTCCGGTTTCTAAGGAAAAGTATACTAAACTACTTTCCTTAAAACTTGTATTTTTTTAAGCATTCTGTTCAAAAAAAGAATTTTTCGTTTAGAAGTTTGTAAACGTCATCACTTTTTTTCTCTAGATTTTTCCTAATACCTGAACATAATATTTTTGATAAAAAGAAGTTGGTCTTCTTTACTCATCTTCTTTAAGGATTTAAAAAAATTGTTTAAGATATCCTGAAAAAGTCTTGATACTTTCTTTGGAGTTTACAGATCCCAGCTTAATCATTCCATAATCATCTTTTTTTGATTACCATTAATTTCCTTCTTTCTACTGGAATAAATCCAGAATTTAATTTTTATTTACTTTAATTATAACAGAAAAAGAGAGGCAAACCTCTCTTATAGTAACAGTTAAGAATTATCTTCTTTAAATTCAGCGAGTAAACTTGTAACTCCAGTCGGAGTGTGTGTCTTATCAACAACAACCAACTCAATAGATTTGGGTAAGTATTTAAGAACATCACTAGTCTCTTTTCTAACTAAAAGAACATTTTGATTTTTAACCAAACCAAATAAATTTTTTTAATAAAACTTACTGAAAATTCAACCTCTGATTCGCTGATGTAATAAAAAGTTATCTAAAAAGAAAAATTCAATTTTTATTTTTTTGATTTTTAGGAGACTATCCAGAGTCTTAATCTTATCAAAACCAATTTTATCCTCAATTTCGTCGTCAACAATAAAATAATATTTTTTCGTACCCAAAATCTTTTTTCTTAAATTTAAGTAATCGATGTAAAGATCCTGGCTGCTTTTTATAAGGTGATGTTCTAAATATAAATTTGTTTCAAATAAAACATCAACTAAATTAATAAAAAAATACCAGCTTTGTTCTTGTCGTGCTTGCAAAGATATTTCGTAAACCCATTGAACTCTTTAACCGTCTTATCCAAAAGACCACGGTGAAGACCTTTGTAAGAGTTTTTTATAGAAGCTCTATATCCGAAATTAGTGAGCTCCAATGATAAATTCTTTTGTTCTAATCCAAATAATTCTTCTGATAATATTTCAGAGAGATACTCAAACCTTTTGGTGTTATCTTCAATAATTTTGCTTAAAAGGTGATCAATTTTTATAAAAGTAACAACAATTTCTTCAGTTCCAAATTTTTCTCCACGATTAAGCAAATATTCTTTTAGCATTGGCTTCAAACTTTCTCTTATCTGATCTGATTTTAAAACCGTACCAAGACTATCATCTTTGAATAACTCAATACAATTATTGGCGCTGAAAGACCAGAAATAATCATCACAAATATAATCAAATCCGTTCTTGGATTCAAAATAATATCGTTTTAATTGTTTCATAACAGCCTTAGATACCATATCAACGTAAAACGGGCTTTTATTTAGTTCTTCCAAACTAATCCTTTTGTTTTTAAACAAGTTTTGAATACGCTGAAACTCACCGCTTTTAGAAAGGTTTGTTTTCTTCATTTCAATACACAAGGAACTTTCAAATGTTTTCTTCATTTTTTTTAAGATAAAAGCTAACAAGTCATCACCCGAAACAGAGCTGCTGGTAATTTTATTGTAAAAATCATCTCTAACTTTATCTTTCAAACAAATGATATCCTCTCCCGGGAAAGCAACTAAGCCGTTAGTCAAAAGTTCTTTATGAAATAAAACCTTAATATCAACAACCTCATTGTATTCATCAAAAATTTTCAGATAGGTCTGGTCAGCCGTGAAGTCACGCATATAATTGAACGTATTTGATAGTTTCACTCTAAAAAGTTTACTTTTTGTATCGTAAAAAACGTTTAAATGTTTCTTTATAACATCGTCTGTTTGATCACCACTCAAAAATGAAACCTTCGTTATTTGCAAATATTTTTGTGAATCTCAAGGATTTTAAAAAGATCTTTCTTTAGTTGAGAGACAAGATTGCCATCTGCTGAATTAATTTTAGATAAGATTTCTCGTTCTTCTGTTACTCTTGGAATGTAAGGGGATTCCCCGGTTTTTGATCCAAGCACCATTATTTACCTTCTTTCTACTGGAATAAATCCAGATGTTATTTTTCTCTTAAATTATAACAGAAAAAGAGCAGTTAGTAATAACTACTCTTATTTTTTTAATTTAACGGATCGAATTTATTAACCGGTTCGTAAAATTTCTTTGTCAAAAATAGACATATTATTTATCAAACCTTGTGAAGAGAACATTTTTTTGTGTCTTCTTCGTTACTGTCATCGATGTTAACGTTAGCGAATGAATCTAAGGTGCTGATAACAGATTTTTGTTGTCTTTTTATCACCTGTGAACAATCTAACTGAATTGTTATCTAAAAAAATACAAGAGAATTAGCTAGACCACCAAGATAAAAGGCACAGTTCTGATTCTGTATTCCTAGTAAGAATTTTTAGATAAGGTTCTAATAGATTCGTAAAAAGACTCAATCTATCAAAATTTGAGTGATTTTTTGAACAAGTCAACCAATATTTTTAGAATTTGTTTCTTTTGCCAAATTTGCAACGAATTTATTGAATTTATAATACTTATCAATATTCCAAACAAATTTTTACAGGTTCATCCAAAATGAGAAATAGGTTCAATCCTAATTTTTTTCAAACTCTTCCTTTAATACTGATAATTTTTCAGAAATAAGAGAGCCTTCGTCGTATTTATCAATCCGATAATAAAAATCTGGATTTACATTGTGGTGATTTTTATCACCAAATAGTTCATATCTAAGTTTAAATAACTTAGCAAACATTTCTGGATAATTTACAGCAAATTGTTCCTCCATAACATCGTTATTATCAAGGATTGTGAACAGAAAATCAACCACAACTCGAGCCTTATTTTCGTTGTTGGTTTTTAGGTAATCAGCAAATTTAATCCCCTCATCAAACAAGCCAACAACTTTTTCAACTTCAAAATTGTCTATAATAAAGCCAATATCCGAAAGTGCCATAGTCCCACCATATTTGTTACCGACAAAAACCCTGCAAATTTCTGGGATTACTTCAGACAAAATGGAGAACTTCTCTTTATCTGTTAAAGATGTGATCGTGTTAGAAATAAGCATACCTCCAATAAAGTCAACTAGATTATAAGTATACAAATAATCAACATCTACTTTTTTATCTTTTCTCCTTACTAAATCCATAGACTTAAGTGCAAACTCTGCGGTGATTTTATTTTGTAAAATAAAACTCATCTCACCATATTTATAAGGGTGAAAAATATCGTCCACAAAAAGAGAATTGTAAGCCGGATCTTTGATGTCTCGCTTAATAATTTTATTGACAGTATCTTTGAGAACCTCTCGGAAAAATTTGTCTTTCAATATGTAATCTATATTTACATTGCAGCCAAACAAGGCCTTCTTAAATCTTTTTTGATCATTAGCAGTTGTTTGCGTGACCTTTCTAGCTTCAGCAACAAGGGTTCTATTTACTGATTTTTCAATTACATCCAAAATTTTGTTTGCTTTTTCATTTTTATTTAAAGATTGTTGTATAAAAATCTTTAAAATTTTCTCAACAGAAGCTTTACCGGTTGCATTAACTTCCACACCGACTTGACTAAACATATCTTTTAGTTCTAGAAATTCACGTAAACACCAATTATCCTTAAATTTATCGTGGCGTACTTTCGCACGAAATACCTTTTTCTTTATAGTTGTAAAAAAACAGATACGTAAGAAAAAAATATTGTTCTCGGTATTGATATAATCAACAAATGTTTTTCACACCACTTTTTTTGATACCTTTTTGCAACGAATTGCGATATCCTTCAAGTCTTCCATTAACTTAGAAACTAAGTTGATATCTCCTGTTTTTTTAAAATATTCGAAATTTCACGATATTCAGTTAATTTCAATACGTAGGTTTCTTCTTTTTTTGATAACCATCAATTTCCTTCTTTCTAAACTGAATTTATTTCAGTTGGTTTTTATTTTTCTTAAATTATAAAAAGAGGAGTCGTATCTCTCCTCTTTTTATATTATTCCTTGTTCTATCAAATCAGATATATAAAGATCTGGATTTATAAAAGCAATTGATAACTGTGCTATTTCTGATTCAGAATAGTCTTCTTCTAATTTTCTAAACAAGAATTTTTCTGTGTTTTTTATCCATTCGATATTATTTTCACGATTTTTTGCTCTTTCTCTGAATATCGAAAGAGATTCTTTCGTTGGTTTTGGTTTTAAGAGAAATACTTCTTTTTTTAGTTTCAAAAGCTCTTTTATCACATCCGGTGATTGACTGATAAAAAAATATAATCATATTTTAAGGAGCCATCGGTCTGCAATAATTGCAGAGATGTAGTCATCAAGACCGGTTTCTCGTTTTCTTCTGTTTTTTAGACCTTTAAATTTCTCGTTGGATAGATCCTCAAAACCTTCCTTTTCAAAAAAGTAATCTGAAGATTCAAGATCCAACACTCTATCGTTGTTTTTTGAGCAGTGGGTTTTACCCATACAAGGGAAAGCCGAAATTATTTTTACCATTGTAAGTCTCCTTTTTAAATATAAACAAAATAGGTATATTTTTTTATACCTATTTTTAACCTTCTATTAGAGAGAAATATCCTGTTTTATCGCAATTTTTCCTTTTTTTCGTTTATTTATCTCAAAAAAATCCCTCTCAATTGCAACTCTCCCAAATCAAAACCACAAAAATCCGTTTAAAGAATAAAGTATCGATAACAACTGGGCTTCATTATCTAAAAATAATTTTTTTATTTCATTTTTTCAACTTAATTGGTTTACAACGATTGAAATTTTTTTAAAAATCAAAAAGATAATTGATGATTTGGTTCTAAATTTAAAACAGGAGCCAAAAATGTTTATATTTGTTGATAACATATCAACATTTCTGTGTACAATTTGACTGTTAGACTCTTCACAAAAATTTAACCCCTATTGGTTGACCAATCTTTTTCGGAAATTTTTAGACAAATAAACCAAATCGTTATAATCTGAAAAATGTATCTGCAAATGTTTTATTAAATACAAACCCAACTTTAATACCTTTTTGCATTAAAGGTATCCTTTAGTTTTTGAAATAACATCAACAGTAAGGAAGCTACATCTGATTATTGTATATTCGTAGATCAGATCACGGAAACGTTTTTTTCGTTTAATTTTATCTTTCAATAAGAAGAAATCTGCTAACAATTCCGGTGAACCAACAACCAAAAAGTCTTCTAAAAAGATAATTTGTGTTCAAGATTTTTGTCCACTAACTTTACAAAAGTTTTAGCTTTGTCAGTATTTGTGTTGATTAAATATTTCAAAAGTTTATTCACTTCAGAAATAAATGTTGCAGACCCGTCAAATATAAACTTATGATTGTTATCACTGAAAAAAATCACCAATCATATATTTAGAGAAGACTCCCCATCATCACTGTCGAATACAACATCCTTGTCTGGAATTAATTCAGACATAAGTTCCAACTTCTCTTTATTGGAGATAGAGGTGATTGTAGTAGAGAGCAGCAATAATCCAGTTAAATCTAGAAGAGGATCATATCCAGAAAGATAACAATCTTGTTTTTTTGAGAATTTTTGAAAAATAGAACTCTATCTTTAAAAAAATAAGATTTGTAAATTCTTTTTCATTAATTAAAGAAGAATATATACCAATCTTATAATAATTTAATGGCTCAGGCTTATCAAAAAAATGGGTATGAACATCCACTATGAATATCCAGATCAATTTCTTTTTTTGAACATCTTGATAAGAAAAATCATTCCAGTGATTGTCTGAGCGAACGTGATCTATACTAATATTCCCTGATTTAAAAAAAGTTTTTTTAAATTCTCTTTCTATTTTTTTATTTTTAACATCAGTTTTAGAGGTTTCTTTTTAAGACACAATTGGCAACCTTGTCTGTTAAAAAGTTAAGAACTTCTTGTTTTTTTATCTTCTTTGCTTATTTTTTTGTATCAAAGAAGATTTTTGTGAAGTTTTGATGTATCTCTCTTCCCCAACAATAGAATATCTTTTTCCAACATTAGCATAATAATTTTTTTATTTTTTTAAGATAAAGCTGGTTTTTGTAATTAATCTCAGATTCGTAATGTAAATCAAAGATATAGCTTTCGTTTTCTATAAATATTTTAGCAACAAAGTTTTTTTGTTTTTATAGGAATAGAAGAATTTCACCTCATCAACAAAGGCTTTCATTGTCTTATCCGGATTGTACATAGTCAGATCTGCGTTGTAAATTTTTAAACAACGTTCTTAAACTATCAAATAATGGATCCATCAAATTAAGATCACCGGATTTTTAAGATATTCAAAATCTCTCTTTGCTCTGTCAGTTTTTGGAATATAAACCTTTGAGTTTAATACCATTCACAACCTTCTTTCTAGCTGTCATAATAACAGCAAATTTTTTTCTTAAATTATAACAGAAAAAAAGGCCACAAACCGGCCTTTTTTTAAATTTAAAGTATTAGGGGTGAGTTTGAAAAGTTCCGTTTTCGATTGATTCTTGCATTGAATTTGACAATCTTAAATCTAACAAGCGTCTTTTTAAGTTTTTATTTTTCAGGCTTTTTTTCAAAGATTCTAAAAGATCCTTTTTATTTTTTTGTTTGAAAGAAAATTTAAAAACAAAATCATCATCAAAAACTCAATAAACTTTCACTTAAATTGACAAGAAAATCGGAGTCTGATAGTTCTTGATTTTTCAAATAAAACAACTTCGTTGGAATCAAGTTTAATAAGCGCTGTATTCAAAAACAAAATAATCTTTAAAACTATCCGGATCAACACCAAATACATTTTTCTATTGTTTTTTGAAAGACCGTCTTGATCAAACCCGTATTTTTTTGTAAAATGTTTTTCTTTTATAGCTAATTGGATTTTTGATACTAAAATCATTCTGATTTTTCAAAACTATCCAGGTATTTATCGACTTCTTCCTCATTTTCAGAGTCGAATACGAACATCAATTCCTTTAGAATCGCACTTTTTTTCAATTTGGTTGTAAATTTCAGTAATTAGATCTCCTTGAACATCTTGAGAATAATACAAGGAAGGCTTTGACTGAACTTCAACAATGTCGAAATCTTCGAATATTAAATAGTAATAACATTTCCCTTTGTGGTTATTTCTAACCTTTTTGAATTTACATTCAGCCTTCAACTCTAAATTCTCTAAAATCTTTTTAAATTCTAAAAGAGCACCTAGAGGATCATCAACCTTTTCCAGAACCTCTTTCAATGCAATAAAATCAGTTTTTGGAGTTCCCTTCGAGAGAACTACATCTCTCCACACACTCAAACTATCGACTGTTATATTTTTATCTATAAAATTATGCCCGTTTGCAATTAATTCATCCTTTAAATCATCCGCTGAGATTTCCATAGCCTGATCTTCGTGGAAAAACATACGACTTTCTATTAATGTTTTTCTGTCAAATGAATATCTTTTTTCCTTAACCATTTAGTACCTCCTGAATTAATTTCAGTTCTATCGCTTTCATCTTTTATTATAACAGAAAAAAGAGGCTGTTTCAACAACCTCAATTGTTAAAGTTTTTGTAGATCTGGTTACAAATCAGGTCTGATAATTGTTTACTGGATAAAAAAATTGAGTAATTAAATCGTTGTGTTCATCCTCGTTCAACAATGATTTTTGTCTGGCTAAACGTTTTTGAAATACAATCCAAAAAAACTCCCGGTATTCCTTGATTTTTCCACAAATCCGAGATCGTTACTGCACTTTCCAAATCAAGATAAAACTGATAAAAGTCAAATACTTTTGATTTGTTATCCTTTTTAAATCTACTATAATCGTACACTTCCCAATCAAATTCTTTGCTGTTCTCGTCGTATACGATAATAAACTCGTTAACATCCTCGAACAAGAAAGTCGTATCGGTGATAGAATCCTTGAGAAATTCAGTGAAATTTCTTATTAAACTTTCCAGATCGGTATGAAGATGTTGTAGGAGCGGTTCAATTTCATCTAACTCAAAAAAATCAAGTTTACAGTTTGATAAATATTTGAGATTCGATGTTCCTTTCTGATCCTATCCGATTCGTAAGAATTGCTGCAAAAGATGAAGAAATATAATGACCAGAAGGTTTTTTCTAGATCTTCAGGCAAATCGTTCTCCAAATCCTTTAAGAATAGTTGGTAAGGTTGACAGTTTACATCACCACCATTAAAACCCCTTTCTTCAACGATTACATCATCAAATTCTTTGAATGCGTCACGATCGAAGATAATTTTCTTGAGTTTTTTTCTTGTAAACCAACATCATTAGGTAAGTTTGCAAACTTTTTTCAAAAAGAAACTCAGTCTGTTTTTTTCCTCTTCTTGTTTATTTTTTTCTTTTTTTCCAAAAAGAACATATATCAGCACCCTCTTTCCTTAATTTATTTAAGTATTATTTTATTTCTAAAAATTATAACAGGATTTCTTTAGTTTCTCTCTTGTATTCACCGTCAGTCAAAAGTATTAAAAACACAATCAACATTCCCATATTGAGCCAAAAATTTGCCGAAGCTACTATTTGTTTGATGTACTCATAATTTTTCAGGGCGTTATATTAAAGTGGTTCGGCTTCACGGCTGACCTACCACTGAAACTATTTTCCTCTAGTTTCCAAAGTCAATAAAACAATTAAATTTAATTAAGCTATTACGTATTTATCAGTTTTTGCAATATTTATCGAGGCATTGAAATCTCTATCTATTTCTTCTTGGCAGTTATCACAATGGTATACTCGTTGACTGAGCTTTAAATCCTTTTTGTAGCTACCACAATTAGAGCAGGTCTTACTAGAGGGATAAAATCTATCCACTAACCTGACAACTATGTTTCGTTCTGTCGACTTTCTAATAAGATGTTGTCTGATAGTGTAAAAAGAGCAGTTAGAAATATCTTTTGCAAGATATTTGTTTCTCATCAATCCTTTTATGTTCAAGTCCTCGATTGCGATATATTGCGGTTGTTTTTTAACTAACTTTGAGACAAATTTACGGATGTGATTGATCCGGATATTCTTTAATGAACGGTGTATCAATTTGATCTGTCTTTCCAGCTTAATAATATTCTTTGTTTTATTGTGTTTGTTGCATTTATTAACAAGGTACTTGCGTGATACCTTGCGTTGTAGTCGTTTCAGGCGTTTGTTCAGAATACGAACTCGCCTAAAAGTCTTAATATTTGGTACAATAGTTCCATTAGATAATGTCGCAAGTGTCTTGATTCCCAAATCAACCCCAATTCCATCGGTATAATCTGGTAAATTTTGTACTTTAGTTTCAACATCTTCGGTGTAGGACAAGTACCAGTATTTACCATCAAATGATATATTGGCAACTTGTTTCTTGCAAGATAAGTCAAAATCTTTTCTAACAGAACCGAAAATCACATCCCCGATAGTTGGTATCTGGAGTTTACCGTTTTTTTTCAGATAAATACGACTAGGGCGTTTGTTATCAGAAGAAACACTACAACGAACATTAAAATTCGGTTGAATTTTATCAATTTCCCTAAATTTCAATTTTCCTTTGTTTTGTTTCCGAATTTTAAACAATTCCCTAGAAATAAAGTTGTAGATAAAGGATTGATTGGGTTGATAATACCAAGACCAATTTTCTTCATCCTTTTCGTAGTTATTGGCGACAACAATCTTTGCAAGGTTAAGATAATCAGATTGATTAAGATTATAAATATCTCTATTATGGAGTTTTGAGTAATAGGTTGTATTTCCATCCTGACTCAAAACATCATCGAACTCACCCTTGTTATTGCGTCGGTCAATATCAACCAAAAGATTCCAGAAATTACGTGAAATTTTACTATACCACCACGCAAGTTGTTCTTGTTTTTTGGTTAGTTTTAGTCTAATCTTCTGACTTCTCATCACAACGCACCTATAGTATTCCTTTCCAAAAATTTATCCCTTTTATAATATGATAAAACTATTTTACCATATTATCTAACATAATGTAAAAGTAACTCTAAAACAACTTTTATGAGTTCCCAAACCAAGTAATTTCTTCTGTCATTAACTTATAGATTTACTAACACATCTGTGTGTAGTTGTTTTAGGTTATCTATACTTCTATGTTAGAAATTAAGATATTAATATTGTGGATTACTCTTTTTTTGTATCTACATAAATTGTTAATTGATCCCACACAGTTGGTTCCGCTTTTTATCATTATCCACCTCTAAAATGCAAACTCGATGGTTTTTATTTTTTTAAGTATTTTTTTCTGCAATTTCTTTATACACTGGGATTTTTTTCCAAATCTAAATCCAATAGAACTTTCATCATTTTTCTGTTAATACTTTTTTTCTGTTGATTTTTTTCGAAAAAAATTAAGCACCGAACTTTTAAACTCGTTGTTGTTGTAAACGGACAGTGCTATATCATTCAATTCATCTTCATCTAATCCAAAAAGCAGTATCTACTAAAAAAATAGTATCCTGAAAATATTCATTGCCAGATCAAATAACTTTTTGTGATGATTGAATTTCTTCTAGAACAACTCTTAGATATTCCGGAAAATAAAGGTGAGAAACAACGTGTGTTCCTGGACGAATGAAGGTTGGAACCCCCTCAATTCCTAAGCTTTGTTCCACTATGTGAAAAGATTTATCTTTCTTGTCTATATAAATAAAACTTTCAGATAGGGAGTATGTCTCATTGTAAAATGTATCAAATGAAAAACTATTATAAACAATTCTTTTAAAAGTCTCTTTATCTAAATCAAGATATTTTTTTAATACATTGCAAACAAAATTGAGCCCTTCTCCTGTAAAAAAATTTTTAGAAAAGTTTTTTTATCTATTTTTTTCAGAAAAAAATTTCCCAACGCTTCAATTGGTGTTTTTGGCAATGATTCAAAGTTGGACTCAAGTGGAAGGTTTGATAAGTGATCTAAACAAAGGAAGGTGTATCTCCAAAACATCAATCTTCCTTCTTCGGGTATCTTTTTTTCTCCCACTCTCTTATTTGCGTTGAGAATGTTTTTTTGTGTTTGATATTATTATCGGTTAGCCATTCCTCAAACTCTTTCCTTTTTTTGTGTTAACAAAATTTTTTTAACCCTCAACAACAAAAATTATTTCTCAAAAAGTTCTGTATCATAATCATCAGTTAATATTTTTGTGAATATCTGAGATATCCTCCTTGTATTCATCCCAAAAAGGATTTGTTTACCTTGGTGTCTTTCATTTGCGCACCACCTTAATTTATTTCAGTTGTGATTTCCTTCTTCTATTATAACAGAAAATGCTACCGACATCAATGCCGGTAGCAAAATTTTTTTAATCTCTTGGCCAATCATTCATTTCAGGATAGTAGGGTAGAATACCGGCTCTCGCACGTTCTATCAGTTTCGTCTGATCCTCTGAAAAAAGTGATAGATTGCTTGATGTTAATGCAGTAAATATATTAACCATATAAGGAGATATATCTACCACATCAAAATAATGTTCTTTGATATAACCGCAAGGATCCTTTTCTATCTGTGACAAGAATAGAGTTCTAACAAGAGCGACAAATTTTCCATCTAAATAAAGTTTGTATTTGTTGTCTTTGTCTTTCATCAAAAAATCTCCAATATCCAAATAAAATAGATCTTCCAGTAAAACAACGCAACAATACTCACGTGATAATCTAATTATCTTATTTGTTTCAACGGCTCTAACATCATAATCTTCACTAGAAATCATCAATCTGTGGTGTAAAAATGAAAAAGCAGTCTTATTTGATCGAAAGATTTTATTTTTGCAAATTTCGTAGAATAAAGATAAAAGTTTTCCGTGTTCACATTCTAGAACAGAAACCAAACCATCAAAGTCGAATTTATCGTATTTTTCTCTAACCAAATTTCGGATAAATGGTTTCGGCTCTGTGCTGAAGAAGATACAGTAACAGACAACAATCCAGAAAGCACACTTCAGTTCGCTAGTTTCCAACTTATCATCAGTTTCTTTAAGATACTTAACGAAAGAATCCCAACTATTTTCCTGATCCAAATTGAACCATTCACGCTCTTTTTCTAAAATTTGAGCAAAACAGTACGATAAGTTCGTTTTCAACTTCTCGTTTTCTGGAATAGATTCTAGGGCGGCGATCCCCTTTTTAAAATCTTCCTTGTATTTTGATACAAAATTTTCGTCTTTAGTATTTTTCACCAAGTTAATAACCTTCTTTCTAGAACTATTTCAGTTCAAAAATTTCTTTCTTTAATTATAACAGAAAAGTCTTTGAAATGAAATTCAAAGACTGATTTTTTTAAATATTTTTTTGTATAAGTGCTCAGGATAAGCGTCTTCCGGGTAATTAGGCACTAATTCTCGCAATTCTGTATAAAGTGGAATTTCTCCACATTTGAGACAACTAATTAAATTGTAATCGTTCGATACCAACAAGTTTTTCTGCTGATATTTCAGATAGAGTTTGCAATAATATGTTTTTCTACATTGTTTTTCAAAAAAATAGTGATGTTTGAAAAATCTTCCGTGATAGGATAAAGAAATATTAGTTTAAACAATGAGGTTTCAAACCAAAAATCCTTCACTTCCTCACCTACGAAATCTGCTGTACTAAGAACAACGTGTGATCCTGGTGATAAAAAAAATTGGGATAATTTTTTTATCGTATTCAAACTCCAAAAAGAAAAAAATTAGAATCTTCCTTTCTAAATGCAAGATAGTAATTTGAGAACATATTGTAAAAAGTCATTATATAAAACATCTAACTCTAATGAATTATCGGGATTGTTGTTTGTTTCATCAGCAGTAATGCTGGCGTTATAGTAACTCTCCCGAATATCCACAAATAAAAGTGTGAAAATCGGTGTCTAACTCGCTCAGAATTATTCCAAAAATCTTGCTCATCAATATATTCAAGAATCAAACTTTTTTTGCCTCGTCTTCTGAGCCTAGATTTTTTTATAAATTGAATACAAAAAAATCCCCAAAAATCTTTTTCTAAATCTTGTGAAATTTTTTTGATAATTCCCTAAATTTATTTGGGAGAATATATTCAAAAACCTTCAATATCTTGAAACTCACATTCAATAGTAATATCGTAAGTTCTTCCTACCATCTCAACAACAGAAGATAGGAAATTCTTTTTTTATTTCATCACTGTAAGAATAACCTTTTAGTAAGTCAACAATGTCATCAACATCTTTTTTTATAATCGGCAATATAACCAAGTTTTTGTACTTTCCTTTTTTTGAGCATAAGTACCTTCTTTCTAAAAGCTGTTACAGCTTGTTTATTTTTCTTAAATTATAAAAAGAAGAACCTCCTAGCTCTAATTATTTAAGAGATGGGGTTCTTTTTAAAGATTAGTCAAAAATATTTCCATGACACTTTCACAAATATTTTTTTCTAATTCTTTATAAAGAGGAATTTTTCCCCTTAGTATAAGCAAGATTGATGTCTTTTTTTCGCTACCTAGTGCAACTCTAGATAAGTTTCTATTCATAGTTTCAGTAAAGCACTTTGATAAAAGTTTATCATTCTTAATAGAACTTTTAGCTTCAAAAAAACTCTTTAGATTCGTTTTCACTGCAATAGGTTTAAATGGTTTATACAAATGTATAATTTGTTGTCATCTGTATCATTTAATTCTTAACATTTCACAACAATATTGAAATTATTGTTTTTTTGCTAAAGGCGCCCTACAACACCTCTATAAGCCCTCTTTGGTAAATACCAAATACGGGTTTACGTGTATTTTTTTATTAGCTTTTTATTGGACAAGATATTATAACAGTTCAAACTTCTCGTGTGGAATGACACCTTATCTCTTTTTAAATTGATACCTAAATTGTTCAAACCTTTAACTAGGATATTGTAAGAACCGTTAACATCAGCATTAATAAGTTTCCCGCTTTTAGTTTTATACAAACCTCTTTTCTCACGTACTCCTGAAAACTTATACTTTTTGCCATCGTTTTTCCAAACAGGGATAACATCACAGTCTATAAAACTAGCTTTGGATGTATAAGACTCCTCCTGTTCTACAACTTCTATTCCTCGCAACTGACACTTGTACTTAAGTTGAGAGATGAATTTATTATATGAAATTTGGACAAAATTTTGATTTCCTCTTCTGCCAATAGAAATACCGGACTTCAAACCAACATTCTTACCAACAAAAACCTTTTCAAGTGCCATCTCGTCGAAAAATTCTGCTAGAAAACCTGTTATTTTGTGAAATTCTGATTGCAATTTCATCTCACGATTTCTAAAAAGACGGTGGATGTGCTTACTTGTTTTTTGATTTTTTGGTAATTTTGATTGAGATTTTGCTATTAGACGGTTGTATCCTTGATTGATATGTTTAACCTTCAAACCCTTAACTAAAAGTGGGTTAGTTCCATCAGAAAATGTAACCGCAGCTAAATTATCAACCCCCAGGTCAATACCTGCATATTTATGAGTCTTCCTAAGAGATCTCTCTTTAACCTCATAAATAACATCAATAAAAAAATAACCATTTTTTGGAATTATTTTGACACATTTTGGTTTGTCAACTTTTGTTGGAATTGAGATCCTCAAATCTCTTGGACATAAGATAAGTTCATTATTTTTACCACGCTTTTTAGCAAAAGTTTGGTTTGTAAACTCAACCACATACCTACCTTCCGTCTTGTGTAGATATCCTGGGATCCTTGGCTTATTTGTTATTTTTCTTATTTGACTTATCATTATAGCCTTTTAAAAGCTGATAATATGAACTGATATTACCTCCCAACATTTTTATGATATTTGTCGAAACTTTAGATGGTAATGCTTTCATATCGCTCTGATCTTGTTTCCTAAATTCAGAAACTAATTGTGCCCAGCTTAGTACTGGTTTTTTTATTTTTCCTTATCAGAATTATTTCGTTTAAATATAGATTGACGAATTTGATACAAGCCAGCATTATAAAGATTTTTTTGGATTTAAATGTTAAATCATCACAAACTGAGTACAAATTACTACTAGGTTTAATTAAATGTCTTTCTACCTGTCTCATTGCTACCTCCTTTTTCTAAAAATTTATTTATTAACTTATTATATCATAAAGTATTAAAAAAATAACAAATTTAACTCAAAAATTGAATTAAAAAAATATACAAAAAAATAAATAAAAAAATATAAATAACGAATTAACCTTAAATAATACTACTTTCCAATAAAACTCCTTATCTTTTTCTAGTTTTAATTTATTGCTAGTTTCTAATAGGAACTCGAATAGTCATTCGAAATTGATACCAATTTCGTAACGAAGTTCATTCAGCAAATCCTTTGTATTGCAAAAAAACAACCACTTCTAAATTAAATTCAGTGGTTGTTTTTCTCGCTATTAATTGATAGATTGGACATAATCACGAACCTCTTCGACAAATTTGTCTTCGCCAGATTCTTCTAGATAATCTAGCAAATCCGGGTATGCCGGGATATTACCCATAGCACAAATGTCTCGAAGTTCTCCAGCCTCAAGTGTTGAGAAATTAGATAAATTTCTGTTCATTGTTTCAGTAAAGCATTTTTTTAATATTTTTATCATCTACAACCAAACGTTGTGATTCGATAAATTCTTTCGATTTCTTTCCACCATTATGCAAAAAGCTGTTAGCAAAAAAAGTCTGATGAATTTTTGAATGCAATTTGGTCAATTCAGCACTTGAGATGTTCCCGTAATCCGACAAATCGAACAAGCCTCTATCTAATACAACAATCTCTCCGGGCTCACTATAAAATGCCTCGTAATTCAAATCAGGGTTTGCTGACCAAGAGAAACCACATTCATCTCTACCATCATCTGTTTGATAGAAAATTTTTTGATCCACCAAAGTTCCAAAATCAATCAACTCATTATCACCTACAAACGAATGTATTTTTTTTGAAAAATCCTCAAAAGTTGTTCCCAACAAATCAAAGATGTTGATAAGGTCATCACGATAAAACTCTTTTGACAACTTATCCATAGTCAATTCCTGAAGATTGATAACTTTAAAAAGGATAAAGTCAACAACAACCCAATAAAATTCCTTGTCTTTATTCGACTTCAATTTGCTGTTTTTATTTAAAAGGAATTTAAAAAGTTTTTCAAAGTCGACATCAATCTCTTCCTCAAGACCGTAGAATATATATTCTGAATCTCCAAAAAGAACAAAGAAGAGCCGTGATAAAATCTGTCTTAAGTTCCTTATTTTTTTATCGAAATCTTCGAGTTTTTTTCAGCAACAATCTTAATATCATCTTGAAAAATTTTTTTCAAAAAAATTCAATTTCTTTTGTTTTTCTTCAAAATAAATCCTTCTTTCTATATTTTTTTACTATTTTTTTCTTAAATTATAACAGAAAACAACGACTACTGAAACAATTGCAGTCGTTGTTTTTATAAATTGTTAGCGACGTGATTCGATTTGATATTTAGCCTCTTCCACAAAAACTCCCTCACCGGCTCCTTCTAAGTACTCTAATAAATCAGAATAAGTTGGAATACTTCCACGAGCACAAGCATCCAAAATTTCTCCAGTGCTATAAGAAGAAAAATTAAATAAATTTTTATTCATAGTTTCAACAAAACATTTGTGTAATGTCTTGTCCTTCTTAACAGAATCTTTTGCTTCTAAAAATTCTGCGGACACCTCTCCCCCAACATACAAATAATTATTTGCAAAAAGTCGGAGAATTTTTGAATGTAAGACCTCAATGTCATATTCAGGAATGTTGTTGTATTCACTCAAATTGAATAATTCGTGATCTAGGACAACAATTTCTCCAAGATCACTAACAAGAGATTCGTAGTTCAAGTCTGGATTTTCACAACAAGTAAAAGCCCCTGCCCCATTATTATCGTTCAAACAATAAAAAATCTGATAATCCGATAAATCTCCAAATCCGGGCGTTTGATAATCTTTCAAAAAGGAATGGATACTGGAAGAAAATTCATCAACACTCATTTCCAATAAACCAAAAAGATGGTTTAATTTGGACAAATCAAATTTTGAGGCTAATTTATCAATATCACAATTTTTTAAATTGATCACTTTGTAAAGGATGAATTGTACAACCATCCAATAAAAATTCTTTATCCGTTTTTTTGATTTTTAATTTATTGTTGTTCTCTAAGAGAAACTCAAAGAAATCTTTTAAAATCAACGTCAATTTCATACTGTAATTCATAAAGGTATTGTTCAGAATCACCAAATGCAAAAAAATTAGAGTGCTAATAAAATCATCCTGCAAATCTTCACAGTTATCAAAGTCTTCTAATTTTTAAAGTTACAGTTTTAATTTCATTTTTGAAAATCTTTTTAAAAAAATTTTAATTCTTTTTTGTTTTTTTCAAAATAAATCCTTCTTTCTATTATTTATTTTTTTCTTAAATTATAACAGAAGAAAACCACTGTTCAATTAATAACAGTGATTTCTTTTTTTATTATTAGATTAAAAGTCTAGTGAAAAGTAGTCATCCTCAAGTTCAGAAATATCTATTGAGTGAACTGATAAAAAAACGATTTTAACTCTTCATAAAAGTGGAATACGAGCTTGTTTACAAGCAACAAATAATTCTTCTGGACTATATGTAGCAATTTCGCAAAGGTTTCTTTTCATAGTTTTTATAAAAAGTTTTTTTAGAGATTTATCGTTGATTAGAGAACTTATAGCTACCTTCAAAAATTTATTGTCTCGCACCTCTAAAAAATTTAAGGCGAAAACTCTGAAAAATTTTGATTTCAACAAACTAAGTTCGCTCTTTGATAATATGCTAAAAAAATCTTCGTCAAATGTTTTTCCGTCGATAACTACAAGGTCACCCTCAACAACTACATTAGAACATTCAATTCCGTTAGCTACATCTCTATACCAAACAAAGTCACCAGTTGGTATAGATCTCTGGTAAGATATCTTAAAATCTTGGAAGTTCGGAAGTGATGGTATTTTTGTCCCCACTTCTAACAAAGATTTTGTGGATAAGATTAACAAAAACTCCTCAAAAGTCATACCCATTTTAGAAAACAAACCATCAACTTCATCCTCATCAAAATTTTGGTAAACTTTTCTACTAACATCAAAGGGATTTTTATAAACTTGTTCAAAAATAAAACTAACAACAAGCCAATAAAGTTCCTTTAACACTTCCAACTCCAGCTTTTCATCATTTTCAATTAGAAAATTAATTAGGTTCTCCAAATTCATCATATTTACACCCGGATAATCAGATTCTGAGTAACAACTAACAATATCCAATGAGTCTATCAAAATATCCTCAAAGTGTGCTTTTTAATTTTTTTCATTTTTTTATCAAAAATCATCCAAATCTTTAATACTGTTTTCGATATCTTCCCTAAACCTATCCAAATAACTTACTGTTTTTTTGCTTTATCATTAAACAACCTTCTTTCTATTTTTTTATTTTCTTAAATTATAAAAGAGAAGAATCTTATCCTGAAATAATTCAAGCTAAGATTCTTTATTCTGATATAAATTCAGATAGTCAGGAAAAATCACCAGTTCTTATTCTTTTTTTGCAATTCTATTTCGGAGCAAGTTAGATTTTTCTGTGATTTTTTTATTGACATTTTTTTAGTACAAAATCATCAATAAATCCAAAATCCAGTAATTCAAAAACCCGATTCTAGCCACTCATCTTCGAGATCTGTTCTATTATCCATTTCAAAGAGATAAGCAAAAGATAGAAATTTAAAAAAATAATAAAGTTATAAATTCACCACTTTTTAAACTCGGTACCAACTGAAAATATTTTTGTGGGTGCCGGGCTCTAAAGGTCTGGAGTTTGTTGGGGGATCATCGTTTGAATAGTCAACGCCAACCACAGGATCCCAATAATCATCATCATCGTACTCAACAGATTGCCAAGTAAATTCCTCATCTTTAAAGTTGAAATCCATCTCAAAAGGGGTTATATCGGTTATGTTCGGTGCAGGATCAAACCTTCGTAACCTTTCATAATAAAAACAATCAACAAAAATGGAAACTAACCTTTCCAACGATTCACCAGTTCTAGTTAAAATAAAATCTTCGATATTCTCATCACAATCTATTTGATGTTTTGAAAGAGACTTGAGAATTTCATCTTCAGTCACAAAAAGGTTGTTCATCATCTTTATATTATAAAATTCGAAAGCTACATCAAAGAAGAGGATCTTATCTCTTTTCTTCATCGTTCTTGATTTCTCAATAAGAATATTAAAAAATTTTCTTAGGTTTTCAAAAGCCCTATCACCACCGCCGTTGTGCAAGAAATAAAAGTCCTCCGATATAGATTCTTTGATAGCGTCAGCCACTAACTGAGAAAATGATTTCACAAACTTTCTCTTCAAATTATCATCAATCCTAAGTTTTTTTCTAATTTAGACTTTAATAAATTCAGATCCTGTTTGTATTTCTTTTAAATATTCAAGCTCTGTTGTTTTCTTCATTTTATAACCTTTCTAATCATCAAAAGTTCCAAAGTCTAAATCTAAGTAGAAATTTCGAAAATCACTGTAAACAGGAAGTAAACCAAGATCACAACATTCTTTAGAGATAATTTCGTCGTAAGATAAGATTAAAAATCTTCTGAACGTTTTTCTTCAAAGGATTTTTACCATAAAAGGATAAAAAAATAATCATCCTCAATAATATCCCAAGCACAACCTTTTTGCATATTGATAATATTCATCAAATTTAGGATTGTTTGATTTTACGGAACTTTCCAACAAATTAGAGGCAAACATTCGCACAATCTTGCCATAAAAAAGTGCATATTGAGATAATGGGCTATTATCTTTAAATTTGTTGTATTGAAAAATCTCAATATTATTGATTAAATCACCCACAAAGAAACAAAACTGATCACCTTTATCAATATATCCCGGATTATCCCTACTCAAATCATAATCAGTACAGAAAAAGCATTCTCTGCTGTTATTGATACAGATATTTCGTTCAATTGACCAACCTAAACATTCAGAAAATCTCCAACCATTATCCAATTGTTCTTCTATTAAAATAATCAACTCACTTAAAAAAACATCAGGTTTTACTTTGGATTTTTTGAACATATCCTCATAATTTTTTTTGCCAATCAAATCTGATAAATCTGAGGACAGTACCTGTGGTGTGTTTACAATAGGTTTGAAATTCGTTTGATTTTGTTCCATCAGTTTAAATGATAAAAAACCACATAACCAAAGAAGAGGTCGTTTGCTTTTTTCAAATCTACTCTCAATTTCTAATAAATAGTGAGTAAGTTTGTCTGATTCATATTCATCTTCATAATCATAACCCGCAGTTTCGGAGCAAGCAAGCAAGGCGTCAACCATCGATTCTTTTAATTCTTTATCACCCGAAAACCTCTTTAATAACTCAGAAGTATCTTTGATGTCCTTTTTATAATCAAAGATAAAATTCTCATTATTACAAACTTTTTTAACCATCTTTAATCCTTCTTTCTATTTAAAAAAATAAAATATTCTTTTTTTATATATTATATCAAAGAATCCTTTTAATTTGCAATGGTTTAGGCGATTATAAGAAGCCATCACCAATTAAAATATTACATTTCATTCTTAAAGAAAAAAACGTGCTAAAATAGTAAAAAGATTAACTAGAATTTATATATAAAGAATTTATTCTAAAAAGTGAGGTAATTTATAGTTTTGACTTTAAATAAGAAATATACACTGGCTAGTGCATTAGCACTTGCTGTAATTATGGCAGGAACAATCACACCTGTATTTAATTCAGTATCAAACACCCCATCTGTAGTTTATGCAGAAAATGTTCTGAATCAAGAACAGCCAAAAAATGATTCGTCTGATACTGTAAAAGATAATAATGCGCCTGTATTTAATAAGGGACAACGTGTTGCTGGAAAAATTAAAGAAAAGGTTGTTTATTCAGAGGAATCTTCTCCTTATTCACAAGCGGTTGTTAACGGAGGAAGTGATTTAAAATTACTGGATGTAAACAACCCAATTAATAACGCTGCCGTTGTTATGCAAACACGAAAGGGTGGTACTGTATTAAGTGGATCTGGAATGTTTGTATCCCCTAATGTTTATGTAACGGTTGCCCACAACTTTTTAAACGATCAGGGTGAAACTGGGAATATTACTTCTATGGATTACTGGGTTGGTTCAAACACTGAGCGAGTTATCCGCCCTACATCAGGAATTAGCAAACCAATTTCCCTTAATAAAGTTCACTTCTTTAATAAAGAAGCATACGGGAATCCCCCAGCTGGAACTAAAAAAGCATATTACGATTTAGCTGTTGTAGTTACAGATGAGCCCCTAATGTTGACACAGCCCGGATATGATTTTAATGATTTGGTAAAAACTCCACAAACAATGAGTGAAGGAACACCAGTAAAGGTTGTTGGTTATCCAGGTAAATTAGATGGAATCACGGCTCCGGTTAAAAAAGGTTTACTTTACGAACAATCTTCAACCAACGTTGTAAGAGACTCTCTAATGCCTCACTCTAATTTTTATCTTATTCCAAACACAACAGTTGCTGGTATGAGCGGTGCCGGTGTTCTTTCCTCAAATAATCAGGTGATGGGTGTTCATCAATTCGGATATAGTGATCGTGTCGGTCTTAATGGTGGTTTGATTTTTGACCAAGCTCAACTTGATTTTATTAATAAAATCATTCAAGAGAATAAAATTCAAGGGTTTAGAGAAAAGGCTGGAAAGAAATATTATTTCCAAGAAGATGGTCATCTTGCTAAAAACACTGAAAAGAATATTGATGGTCGTCGCTGGAAATTTGATCAGAATGGTGTCGCAACTGATATTGGTGTAGCAAAAGAAGAAAAACCTGCTGAAAAACCAGTAGAAAATAAACCTACTGAAATTAAACCAGCAGCCCCAACTACTCCAGTTACTCCAACAAAACCAGTAAATAACACCCCTACTGATACAAAACCAGCGGTTGTAAACCCTGTAAAACCTTCAGAGAATACAAATCCTGTAAATAAACCAGTAGATGGAGGCACAACAAAACCATCAGAAAACAAACCAACATCTCCAACAACAAAAACTGATGGGGATAAACCAGTGAATATTTCTAAACCTACTACTGATATTCCTTCAGATAAAAAAGATTCTCCTTCTACAACTGATACAGGAAATGGAGTGTCTGGAATAGATAAAGGCGCACCTTCTGTTACTGATAAAGGAAATACACCATCTGATGTAAAAACAGACGATAAACCTACTGAAACAAAAACAGACAAAAACGATTCTGATACTAAATCAGGGGCGAAATCTGATACTGGTTCAGAAGTAAAGAAACCAACTACTAAAGAAGCAATTAAGACTGGAGCCATTTCAGGAACGATGATTCTTCCTTTATTTGGTTTAGCCGGAGGTTTAGGTGTTACAGGCGCTGTTTACCTTTCTAAAAAACGTAAAAAATAATTAGTAAAAAGAACCTTTCCGGGTTCTTTTTTTCTGTTATAATTTTAAAAAAAATAAAAAAAATAGAAAGAAGGAAAATTTTAATGGTAATAAATACAAACGAAAAAAACTTTCTAAAAAGGGAGAGATGTTAAAGGCTTTTTACTGAAGCAGTTTCAGATCTGTTATCTAATAAAGATAAATTTGATACAATGATGAAAAGTTTTTTTATTAACAATATATATAAAATCCGTTCAGATTTTTAAGGTATTAGATTACAAAGGGAAATTTCACATTTTGTCAGACAACAACTTTTTAAAGTTGGACGGAGATGAAGCTGAAAAATTATAACTATCTTCGTTACTCAAAGGATATTTATAGAAATTTAGAGGATTTCTTTGAAACGAAAGATCGGGAATTAAAAACCGTTTGTAAATAAATTATTTGAGGCCAACAAACTAAAAAAATTGTTTGGGATTATCAAAAGTTAGAGTTTAAGTTGGTATCAGAAGATTATTTTTCACGGCTTTTTCGACTTTGATGTTACATCTTTTATCACTTTATCTAAAAAGGTTTCGGAAAACAAACGTTTTGAAACAACAAAAAAATTTCTTAATTTTTATTGTTTGTGAAGAAGATGAGACTGAAGAGAAAGCTGCGGAAGTTCTGAATTTATTTCAGATGAGTGGTTTTAAAACTAAAATCAAAAAGGAGAGTTGAATCAATTTATAATAAAGATTTTTGTTGAAGTTGGCGATTTATTTGATAACATTGATTTTTGGCGGATATCCCTTTCATTTTGCAACAAAGATGTTGGTTGGTTATTCTCGGAAATAAAATATAAATTAACTCAATATATCCGAAAATCATCTGGAGATTTAGGTTTAAATAGTTCCTTTTATTCAAGTTCTGATTGCTCATCTTTTATAACGAAACAATCAACGAATTTAAGTTTGATTTTTAAAAGAACTTTTTTCTGAATCAAATAAAGTAGAAAATCTCTTCTCTAAAAATCTTGCAGTGAAAAGATTTGCTTCAGATATTCCAGGATTGGAACATCTACTCCCAGAACGAGATGAAGTGGTTGCTCATTGTAGAAGATTTGTGGTTGGTGAAATTTCAGAAGAGGAACGGACACTCGAATCAAACTTTCCAACACTACAATATCTTTTTGCGGCTTACTCCATTAATCTTGAGGAGCTTTTGAACGAAGATGAGAAAAATTCAGTTCTAAAGGAATTTGTAAATATGGATAGTTCCTATTGTTCTTTGGGGGCTGATAGTCTGTTACTTAATTCTATAAAATCCACCTTTAAGGCTAGTGGTGCTCAATCAAGAATTGACAGCGCCTTCTCTCGTGAAAAGTCTCGTGACTTCTTTATTCAAAATAAAGAATATATCAAATCAGAGCTTGGGAAACTAGATAATTCTTTCCTAAAGAACCCAATTATCAGAATGAATATTGGAGAATATGGTAATGAATTAAAGGCAGATTTATTAAGCTTGAAAGATGAGTTTATTTACAACAAAAAGTTCTTAGATAAAATAGGTATTCTTTATAATCCAACAATTAACATTGATCTTTTGTTTTTTTCAGAAATCAAGGTTTAGATGATGAAAACATTGATAAACTTCTTAAGGCAGTATCTTTTTGCTAAATTACTTTTTATCTGAAAATATTATCAGTAAAATAATTTTTAAGCTGTAAAAGGTCTCAATTCGAGGAAATCATTCGTAAATCATTCTCAGAAAAAGAATTGCAATCAATTGAATTATTTGAGTACAGCGATGATTTTTTTATTAACAAATGAAGAAGAAAAAAATCAAAAATTTGAGCAGTTAAGGAAAAAAAGTTTTTGAGTTATTCTAACTTCTTGAGTTTATCAAAAGACTATTCTTATTGGTTGGAAGATCTCCTGAAATAATAAAAAGAACCTTAACGGGTTCTTTTTTTATTTTTAAAAATTTCTTTAATCCAAGAAAGTTCGTGTATTTTTTTAAATACAGCAAATGCTTCAAAGAAAAGTCAGAGACTTCTTTGTCCTTTGGATATTCAAAAATCTTGGTCATTCTCGAATTTTTGAAACTGATATTTTTTTAGTTCATCTTCTGTAAAAATATCAGAAAGGTAAGTTCTGTAAAGCTCTTCAGTTGTAAAAAAATTTCGATTTTTACAGGGAAATCATAGCTTAAAACTTTTTTTAATTACAGAGAATGATTTGTTAATATCATAATCAACGTTTTGTGCAGATTCTTCCTTGTAATCTTTAAGATAGATGTTGATTTTTTTGGTATTCCAATAATTCCCTGCTGTTTAAAAAAACAACAACAGATTCTTAAATTTTTTTCAGAAATATCAAAAACATTGAGTGATACATTTGAAATTCCTTTCTTTTTTTCCAGGAGTGATAAAAAAATGTGGGCGATTTAAACATCGAGCTTTTTATATTTAGTTGAACTCAAAATATTTCGAATATCATCCTTGTGCTTAAATAAAAAAATAGTAATGAACTACTATAATCCACAATTTCTTCGTGAGTTTCGCCTAATACATTATTTGATGATAAACTCTTTAATCCGTAATCCACCATCTCTCTTGGAGTTTCAAAGTATCTATTTGATTTCTGAAATGTCATTGTTTCTATCAAGGATTTAATGTCTTTTTTTCTTCAACAATATCATCAACTGCTAAATATTCTGATTTGAATAAATATACAAAATATTTTTGCCAGTGGTTCTTTATCAAAATCAGAAAACATTTTAACGTCGTCATTATTGTAAAAGATTGTTTTGCAATAATCAACAACCTCATCCATTGAAGGTTTAAGATGTTTAAATCCTTCGAATTTAGAGATAAAATGTTTTGCTGCAACATTTTCAGAGAAAAATTATCGTATGGTTCATCTCCAGAAAATAAAGATTTAACAATCCCAAACAAATCACATTCTTCCTTGTACTTCGTAGCTGTTGATAAATTTTTAATCAAGTAATCAGAAAAAAGATATTCGATTTTTTCAAAAACTTTATTCTTATACTCATCTGAGTAGAAGATAAGTGGAACGCCACCAAATTCTTGATCCAATTGATAATTAAACCGTTTCTTTTTTGTAATCTTTGAAATAAACCTTTTTCAAATGATTTACTAATCTTCTTTTTAAAAATTTAAAAAAATTGAGAGATTGTGTTAGTAAATCAACCTTTTCGTTTAACTCATCATCTTCACAAATTAGATACTCAATAACACAGGAACCAGAATTTTTAGTTCCCAAACTTAAATTGTTACCTGAAGCAATAAAGGACGAGATATAAAAATTATTAAATCCATTAAACTCACCGGTTTGGAGTAATTTAATTTTTTTGATAAGTTGCAATCAAATACGATATTGAACTTATAAAGTTTATTTATTTCTTCAGAATAAAAATTGTTATAAGATAACAATCCCGCAATAGAGCGTACATTGAGAAAACCTTTCGGTTCTTCACCAAAACACCCACCCTGCTCATATTCTAAAACAATCCTTTAAAAAAATTTTTCTAGCACGACGATCTGTATCTATATCCTGAAATCGTTTCCGAACTGGATTATAATATTCAACTATTAATTCACGAACGATTTTTAGAAAAAAATTTTTCCTTGCTGGACAATAAATTAGAAATAGCTGAGTTTATTTCTTTAATAGCTGTAATTTCTGAAGAAAAATCATCAGAACTTTTTTTAATACCATTTTTAATCCTTCTTTCTAGACCTATAACAGAGGTCATTTTTTTCTTAAATTATATAAGACTAAATATTGTTTTTCTATTGTTGCAGAATTAATAGATAATCTGTTATAATTTAAGAAAATAAAAATACCTGGAATTGCTCCAGTAGAAAGAAGGTTAATGAGTGGTTCGTAATACGAATTAAACTAAAAAAATGTTACAGAAACAATTAAATCTGTTAGAAATGAAGTATTTAACTTTGTTTCATCTGGGAAAAATGAGAAAACAATTGGAAGAAGAACTGTCATTTGATTTATACGAATTGTTGAATTGTGATAATACTGTGATTAAGAGATCGACTATTGAAAACGGAATCAATTCAATAACAGAATTGATTAGTTATTATGAAGGTTATGGTAAAGACGGTTTTTTTAGAATATTTTAGGAATAATCAAAAAGGCGAGTTGTGGTCATCTTATGTTAGGTTCGTTGATAAGTTATATGAAAATATAAATGATTGGGGGTTTCTTTTTTTCAAAAAAATATTTCACTTGTGGTTTTTTGGGGGTATGATTTGGTTGAAAAAGAAAATAAAAAAAGGATTGTTAGGCAAATTGATGAAAAAAATCCACATCATTTTTCTGATAATGATAATTCAATAATCATTTTTCGAATTTGAAAGACCTATAAGTTTTTGATCAATATACCACATTGATGGATTTTTTTGGAGGGGAGCTGTCTAGATTATGGTTGTTTAGTTTTGTCTCAAAAAAATATAAGGAAAAAAATTTTTTTCAATTTGTTATTATCAGAAGTGACTAAATATATTGAAAAAAATCGTTTGAAAATTTTTCTTTTATATTCCAGTGAGATAATTGACAGCAACAATACTAATGAAATCAATTTATTTCTTTATAAATATCCAAATTGCTTTTTTTGAGTTATGATGATTTAAATAGTTGTATTTTTAAAAACATTCAATTCTCATTGGGATATAAATCACAATAAAAACTATTAAGTGTTTTTGTGACAAGTGGTTTTTGCCTCAAATCTAACTGTTTCTGAAACAAAGCATATAGAAGATCTATTGCTTGATTTTTTTAGTAAAAAAACAACAAAACGTTGAGAAAAAGATAAATCCTTTAAAAAGGGAACTCGAAAAAGAGAAATTTATAAAAAGACCAATAATTGGGCTTTTTTTGTTGTTGAAATAAGATTTTAGGTCTGTTATAATTAAAGTAAATAAAGAATCTGGATTTATTCCAGTAGAAAGAAGGTGCTGATGATTAAGTCAGAAAAAGAAGAACTCTGAATCACTTGAATGTATTAAAAAAATATCAAAAAGAACTCGATGAATATATCCATTCAGAAAAAAAATAAAAAGATGATTTGGGTAGGTTATTGGGAGGTTTCGTTCCTTTAGAAAACCTTATCGCCTCTGCAAAATTTGCGGATCTTAAAAATACACATCATTATCGTAATGATCACAAATGGGAAAGTGCGTTAACTGATATTAATGATACTGTTGAAAATATTTTGCCTATTTATGAGCAAGTGGGGGATAGAGGTTTTATTACTGAACTAAAAAGGAAAGGTTTGTTTCGAAATCTTGAAAAAATATTCGAGTCAGATGTTTTTGGTTACAGATCTAGTTTTAAAGATTTTTTTGTAAAACCAAGACTTACTATCTTTGATAGTTATTTAACGTACAATATAAAAAAAGGAAAGGTGGAATCTTTCTGGAGCCTTTTTGCTGAGGACCCATTGTTTTTTAAAAAAACGATGAACACATTTTTTTATTTGTAAATTTGAAGAAATAATTTTTGAGGATGGTAAATTCTTTAGGGGTGATGAGTTCGGTGAGTTAACAAGGTTGTTGTTTTTTTAGTATTTTTTTCAAAAAAACATTTTTGAAAAAAAGTTATCGATTTGATATTATCTGATTTTTATATTAAAAAGATATAATGATTTCATATCTAACTTTTTATTATTAGATCTGTCTTTTGATGGTGATATTTATAAAGAAAATTATACCCTATTTTTGTGTACCAAATTGTTTCATTGATGAGAATCTAAAAAATTCAAAAATGTTATACTTTTTAGATAAATTTGGTCATTTTCAATGTAACAAGTATGAAGAATTTCTGGTGGGTGAATTTGTGAAAAATCTTCCACTTGAAAAAAAATTCAGAAACTAAGTGGGTTTGTTTTTACCTTATGCTATTCTAGAGGTTCTTTTGGTGGGGCTGATTGGTTGAAGGATGAATTGTTCCGGAGATTATCGATTTCGAACGAAAACTCTGCGTTGAGTGAGCAGCGTATCTCCCTTGACAAGATTGACAAATTATCAACCTTATATGATGATAATAAAATTATTAACACAATCAATGAAACCATTAAAGATTATTTTAGAAACAAGAAAAAAATAAACTTTAAGTTTGATGATGGGATTGAATCAGAATATATTCCGATTTATGACGCCTCACTTCTTGAATCCAAAATAGATGATTATGTTGAATCTTTGAAAAATAAAAAGGTCTCTTACATTCTAGACTGTTCAAATAGACTATTTCAAGTAAATAGTCCATTTGTAATAGACGAAGACGACGTTTTTCATACAGTAGGGTCATTGTTAGAAGATATACCAAAGTTTGGATTACGACAAGTTTATTGTGATCTTTATAAACTAAATATTCTTAAAAAGTTGGTTACACACCAACGGATGTTTTCTTATTTGTTTCCGAATACAAATGGGGTGCCAACTTAGAGAATATCGACGCAACGTTTTATAATATCAAGAATTTGATGAACAACCACAAAGAATTAAACATTAAAGTTTTCGTTCTTGAAGATATCGTTCGCAGCTTTGATCCGAAAGATAACACCCTTGATCTAGAATTATTCCAGAACGAAACTGGACTGAAAGAATTTCAGGTGGTGAAATCAGAAGAGGATATCTTTGATATTCTGGAAAAAGATGGTTTTGAAGAGATTATTTTTGAATAATTGAATAAAATAAAAGACCCGTTTGGGTCTTTTTTACTTGTAATTTTCTGCGCAAAAATTTTTAATTGTCAATCTCGCAAAATCAGTGGTAAAGCTGGTCATTCTTTTGGAAATATCCTTTAATTTGTTTCGGAACGTCGTTGTTCTTGTATATTCACCAACGGAAGAATATCCGGTCAATTCTGCTAATTGGATTTCTTGTTCGAATGTTCTAATAACAGAAGACTTGGTTTCTGAACAAACAACGCCGCTAATCTTGTAATTTGGCAATAAAGTTTTATCTTTATTCACTAAATATACAGTTGCAAAATCAATAAAGGAAGAATCTACACGATAATTAAGATTCGGGAAATACGAGTTTACAAACTTTCCTTTTAGACTTTCTGAATTTCGAATTAATTTGAGATAATGGCCGAAGACGATTCGAGAATCAATGTCGATATATTCGTTACTCAATTGTTTGAGGTGTTCGTAATCGTCCATAAAAACTTTATTTTCTTGATCGGACAAATTCAAACCTTCTCTGAATCGATTCCAAGTTTTGAAACTTTTTTCAATTGCATTATCAGGAACCCCTGAGATGTACTCCAGTTCTGTTGTTTTATGTTTTTCCAAAATTTTTTCAAACTTACTCTTTAAGTGAGATACAAGTTTATCCTTTGATTTAACGTAATGAGCTAGATCGCTACCTGGGATAATTTCATCACCTACCAATTTGCTTGAAATCTTGATATCTCCAACGTATAAGATTCGATCCAGGGTATGATAGAAATACCTTGAGCTATTTGAGATATGTGGATCTTTATCTACATCTTTAAATTGTCCAACATAAAATTTGTTTGTGATAACAGAATAATAAACTGATTTGTTAAATTGATTAAATTTTGAAAGTGCCTTTTTTTCTTCACTTCTGTATCAAATTCAGAATTTTTTTAAAATCTTCCTGCATTTTATCAAGTCGCTCACCAATCATCTTAAAATATTTCAGTAGGATATCGTATGATTCTGAATTATCAACAGCAAGGTGTTTGTTCTTGATTGCGACCATCACATAACCCGTCATTTTATTATCTTTATCAGTTTTTACTACCATTTTTAAACCTTCTTTCTGATTAACTATATATACAATATTATAACATAAAATCTTGCATATTTCAAGTGCGGACTTGTATTTGAGGCGTTTTTGTGCTATAATTATTTCAGATAATGATAAAAATAAAAACAAAGAGGGAGAATTTTGATGAGTAAAAAGAAAAAAGGTTTCAAGGTTGTAACAACACCTTCTGGAAAACCCAAGTTAAAAGATGAGCAGGAATACACATACTTTTTCCATACAAGATTAAAAGGTGGGCACGTTGCCGAAAACAAGAAGGGACGTCACCCTAGAAAAGAAAAACACAAAAAAAGAATAGGCTGGGATTAAACCCTAGCCTATTTTGATTTTATAAAAGAATCTAGGACAACGGATTCCAGATCCATAATCTGCCAACAGTGTGAAATAATCATACTCTGATTTATCTAATAATTCAACAATCTTACTCTTGTATTTGTAGCCAATTCTAGTAGTGTTTATATTACAATCTGATTCTGTGATAAGAATATTTAAATTTTCAATATTAATAATATCATCAACAGCTAAAACATCCAACAGTTCCTCTTTACTATATTCTGACAGGTTTCCATCAAAAAATAAATCAAACTTGTTTGGAATGACACCCAACATATTTTGTAGATAAGGTACAAAAGAATGTGTTGCAATATCACAATTATCCATCAGTAGTTTTATCAACAGTTTGGGCTTATCACAAATCTCACCTTTGATTACAGAAAAGTTATTGAGTTGAGCTTTATACAAAACTTTATCCTTAATTTTTTCCAGCAACGGCACAACTTCTGATTTAAATTCAGAAACTTCATCTTCTGTTAGAAATACAGAAGAGGTTAATTCGCTAGGATCGTGACGTTTGATATAATCGACAAATACAAGTTTGTTATTGATAACGATAAATTCTTCTGAAAATTTCCCTCTGAATTTCGAGTTGCTCAAAAATTCTTTTGGGTCGTTACCAGAGATAATGTTATTTAATAAATAAGTGGTAGTTTCTGTAAAAGCCTTAACCCAGTATTCTCTAGTCATAAACTCATCCAAAATAAAATCGGGGATTGTTTTAAAATCTGACAAACTAGAATAAATAATTTTTGATTTTTCTTTATCATTCAATTCGGAAAAATTCTTGATTTTGATATTCGGATCAAACCTCAAGGTAAACAACAGGTTCACACCAGACATCATCTCCTTATCAAACATAGACTCCAAAATACTCTTGAAATAAGAGTTTGAATGACTACTATTTAGTAATGATGTTAACATACCATCAGAGCCCAAAACCTTTTCATTGTAGAAAATATCATCAGATATGAATTTTTTGAGTTCGTTTTGTGGATAACATTCTGACGGATAATTACATAAATCAACAGACCGGGCTTCCAAAAATGATTTTAAAGATTTTTTGATGTTCTTTTGAATTTCTTTCAACAAATCACCAACAAAGCCATCAATAGGTTCTAGACCAGTAATGAATTTAAACCAGTTCATCTCTTTTTGCTTATATTTGCTTTTTAAAGACGAATAATCTTTTAAATTTAACAAATTCCAACAATTAACGTTCAGAGACTCTTCTCCGTGAATATCCTGAACTTTTAGAATATCATTTGAATATGGCCTTTCAGCAGCAATAAATTTGCGAAGGTTAACATCGTAAGCAATTGCCTTTCTATTAAAAACTTTTTTTAAAGCAGTAGTGTTGATTGAACCTTGAGAATAGTAGTATTTGTTCCTATAAAAAAATCAATAAATTCTTTAGAATAATCAGACCATTTTTTTGACACTGGGATCATAAAAAAATTTTTTTCAGATCCTTATAATCATAATATGAATAATAGTCTCGATTTTCCTTATCTTTGAATCGCCTCTCTTGTAGTAATATCTTAATTGTTAGTTGAGGGTTTCCAATACTAAGGATTGCGTCCTTCAAATCAGTGGCTGCTTGTTCAGTCTCACAATAAGCGAGAACTTCCTTTGCCACATCCGACAATTTTCGTTTTGGCTTAACAATCTCATTATTAATTGCCATTTAGTACCTTCTTTCTACTGGAATAAATCCAGACTTTTTATTTTCTTAAATTATAACAGAAAAGAGAGGTCTTGTGCAACCTCTCTAATAAAAAATTAAATTTTAATTCTGGGGGAATTGATGGAGATTATCCTTGTATTTTTTGCTTTATCATAGATATCTTTATTCAATTTTTCACAAGCATATTCTAAAAATTCAATATCTTTACCTAAAGTTAGTTTTAGAAGTTCTCTAAAGGTTTTATCCGAGTCAATGGTGTATTCATAAGTACTTGAAGGACGTTGTTCTACCAAACAACAATTTACATAATCTACACCGAAAAATTCTAGAATATCCTTAAACTGCAATAGAGAAGTGACCTCTTTACGAAAACGGTACAGCTCATTATCTTTAATAACTTCAGGATTATTCTGATTTACAAGATCCAAATTATTCACTGTATTAATCAAAAGAAATCGACTAGGATACCAGTCCAATAGGTTAAAAAAATCCATTTCAAAAACTCACCATAATTAAGATTTTCAAGTAAACTTTTGATTTTTTTCTTTTTTTAGTTAATCTTGAATCAATTACAGATTGTAAGATATATTTATTAGTATTACCTGTAAAATTAACTAAAATTACATCCTGGATTTTTTTCTAGAATGGGAATAAATTCTGCTTTTTAATTCAGAGAGTTGAGTCTTTGAAAAAAATCTAGTGGGGTTGGTTCAGATGAGTTTTTAACACAAATGTAATTGCCATTTTCTAATTTAATCAGATTGTTTTTCAAGAAAATGTGGATATATAGATTCTGATAATATTGCTTCCAAAATTTCCTTATTTCTACTCTTAAAAGCAATGAATATCTCTTCGTCTGTAAAATAATTTTTTTGATTAAATCAATATCCAAATCTCTAGAAATAAAAAAATTTTTATCGTTAGACCAATTAAGCAAAATATTTCTGATCATTAATTTTTTTATTAGCACCATCAAGATTAGAATATCCATCAATATAAAGATCTGGTTGATAGATCGTCAAGTAAACTAACTGTTTGTCGCTAAGTTTTGACACACATAGATTTTTCCTTTAAAAATATTATTAAAGTAATCGTCCGTGTTATTTTTTTGAGAATACAATTCAAAAGATTTCTATCTGAGACTTTAACGTAAGAACGATGTCCATCCGTTATAAAAAGTTTCTTTGATATTTTTTTCTACTAACTGTTTGCTAAACAAACCACTAGGGTAGCTTTGATTATATTCTAGCGTCGTTGTAAAGTTTTTTTAATTTAGATTTTTGCTTCACGCTTAAGTTGTTGCAGAACCTCTTTCAAAAAATCTTCTAAACTTGCCAAATCCAACAAATATTTTAACCAAACAAATTCCAATTTTTGTATTATAGAACGCTTGCATTGTTGAAATTCTACTCAAGTCAAATAACACCAAAAGATTTGTGTTGATTGTATCTGCGCAGCCGTTTTTTTGAATAGATGTAGTTGATAGATTCATTGTTGTAATCATTTTGTTCCTTATATGATACAACAAATCTCTTTTGAAAAACATCGTATGATAAGTCCTTTCGAGAGAGTTCTCTGGTGATAACATCAAAGTTATCACGAACCTCGTTAAGTAGAAAATTATAATTAGTTTTATCTTTTTTACTTAAATCAGTCCACTTTGATACGCCATCAGAAGATAACATTTTTTTCATCTTATCTAAGAATGAAAGTTCTTCATTTAGAGCAAACGTATTAGTTTTCTTAATATCGTAATAAGTCGGCGAATAGCACCTTACTATTTTTTTAATAGACTTTTTAAAGTCTTTAAACTTAGACCATTCATCCTTTAAATTTTTTTAAAGCTTCGTCTGTATCACAATACTCAAGGATCTCTCTTGTAATTTTTTGACAAACTTAACGTTTTCTCGTTTTCTTTTTTTACATTAATAACCATAGTTAAAAATTTCCTTCTTTCTACTGGAATAATTCCAAAAATAATTAATTTCTCTAATTATATAAGAAAAAGGGAGTGTTTTACTACTCGCCCTTTCGCTCTACGAAAAATATCTGTTTGGTGTTCTTTTCATTCTTGGAAAGATTAATTTTTTTGATTTTTTTATAAAGATCACGATTGACATTTGGTCCAATATATTCAAAGAATTTTTTTCAAAATCACCAAGTGATTCTTTAAAAAAATTTTATCGAAACCACTTTCATTTTTCTATGATGTATTCTGAAGAAGATTCAAATTCTTTATAATCGTAAACATAATATTCAACATCAATATGGCTAATTTTATTACTATCAAAAAAACTTTTTTTATAAGACAATAAGTTGATGATTTTTTTCTAATTTCAAATAGATTCTCCTCATCAAATTCACCAAATGACTTACCAGACTTAATTTTTTTGGTCTACATATAGATGTATAAAGTTTTTATCTTGTTTGGATACCAATCAAGTAATTGGAATACCTGAATTAAAAAAATTACCATAATCCATATTTTTTTAATTAATTTTTTTCTTTTAATTCTTTTGCCGGTAAGAATTTCTAGATCAGAAATTGAAATGTTGTACCACATATTCCCTCACATACAACGAAAAATTTCATTCTGAATTTTTTTCAAGAATAGGGATTAGCTCTGATTTTTAATTCAGAAAGTTCATCTTCTGTAAGATACTTTTTTTAAAAATCAACATTATAACCCGAAACTGGAATGTAAATGTCTTCTTCAATTTTTCAGAAGATTCTGAGTTACACTATCAGGATTTTTTTAAAGTTATAAATTAAAGATAATCTATCTTTTAAAGTTTCTTTAAAAAAACACAAACAACTCCCGCCTTGAAAAAAATACTGATTCAAAACTTGCTTCCCTAAAGGATTTGAAAATGGAGATTTCTGGTTAGACCATCGCCTAATGATACCTCTCACAAATTCGTTTTTTCCACTCATCATCTTGATCACTATAACCAACAAGGAATACTTCTGGTTCGTATCTGATTAAAGTGAAGATTTTCAAATCTGATAATTTAGAGATATCCAAACATCCCTTTAAGATATTGTTGAAATAATCATCTTTGTTTGTGCTTAGAATCTTTTCAATTGTTACTTTTGATGGTGGCTCTCTATCACTAAGAACTTTTTTTGTTAATATAATCCTTTACAAATTTTTTTCTCCAAACAACATTGCTGGGTAACTGCCTTCAAATTCAAAGTTTGAAACAAAAGATTTTAATTTTGTTTTTTTGACTCACGTTTTACTTGTGTCAGTAACTCTTTCATAAAAGAATCAATGTCAGTTAAACCGAATATATACTTGAACCAAACAAACTCAAGTTTCGTTTTGTACGAAGAAGACATAGCTGAAAATCTAGTTAGGTCAACCAATACTAGTAAAGAGGTGTCAACAATAACCTCACAACTGTTGCCATTATATAAACAATTAAAACTTCTATAATCTTCTGACAAACTACTTTTTTTAGAAAGTACAAATTTCTTTTTTTATAAACGTCGTAAGATAAACTTTTTATTCTTAAATTGTTCAAGTAATTCATTTAAATTTGATTTTAAGTAATCATAAATAATGTTATAATCAAATTTGAAATCCTCACTAAGGTCATCCCATTTGGACGGATTCTCTGTTTTGAAGTAATCAGAAATGATATTGAGCGAAGATGTACCTTTTTTTAAATCAAAAAAATATAATTATCATCTTTTTGAATATTTATGCGATTTGTAATCAGAATAATTTTTTTAACCGTATAATTCTCAATCAATTGAAGATCATTACGAAAATCGTAAAAATTTAGACCACTCATCTCGCAAATTTTCAAGAGCCTCTTTCGTATCACAATATTCAATGATTTCTTTCGTAATACTTGATAAATTTAACAATTTCTCACTTTCTTTTTTTACACTAATAACCAATAGTGATTTACCTTCTTTCTATCTGAAATAAATTCAGAGATATTTTTATTTCTTAAATTATAACAGAAAAAGAGGTTGTTAAACCTCTTTTTAATAGGATAGACTTACCGACGCAAATTCTGTTATTTTTGCTGTAAGATTTTTTTGAGCTCAATACCTTCAAATTCTGTTTTGGTTAATTTTTTTCTTTAAAAAAAGTAAAGTAAAAATTATTAAAATCATCACCCATAATATCAATTAGATCTTCTTTAGATTTTTATAGAAGATTCTTTGTGAATAAGAAAGATAAACTCTACATCTAAATCCAATTTCTTTTTTTGATTTTTATCGATATATGAAATTTTACCAAGACATTTGAGATTCTTTTTCCTGTTCTACAAGAATCTTAAATTTTTGCTGGATACCAATCCAACAACTTGCATAAATTGTAATAAAAACCATATTTATCTTCGTAGGAGTGAATGATATAAAATAACTTTTTCTTCAGAAGATTTTTGATTTATCAGGTGCGAATATACCATTGATATTAAGTGTGAAATAAACTTTATCCTGAATTTTTTTCAAGTAAAGGTACAATCTCTTTTTCTTAATTCAGCAAGTTGTTGTTTTCCAATTGCAATATTTGGAATATTACCATCAAATTGTACAATTCTGTTTCCAATTAATAAATAATTTGAATCCGAAATGTTTTTTTGTTGCTGACTTTTTTTATTATCAATCATCTTTTTTTAGTTGATGAACAACTGTATTTTTTTAAACATTTGATACAATTCATCTTTATCAAAGATGTCTAACAGAATAACTGATACTACGCTCTTAGATTTTTTTCATTAATTTTAGAATTAATTCTTTTTTTATTTTTTTGATTTTTAACCCAGGAAGTTCTTCAAATTTAAAAGTGTGGATCTGAGGCAATCAAAGAAAGAATTTTTCCCTTCACTAGTCACAGTTGGATCTAAAAAAACTCTCAAGGAATGAACAGATATGTTTATTATCTTTTTCTGTTTTCAAAAATTCCTGAAAGATAATTAAAGTTTTCAGAATCAAATAATTGAACACTCATAAATTCAGTTAATTCATCATCTGTAAAGATTCCAGCTGGATACAATGATAAAAACATCTTCTTTTGCAATTTTGTTAGATAAGTTTAGGTAATCTTCAACGATAAATTCTATATTAGAATTAATATTCTTTAAAAAAATTCAGCTGAAAATTCTTTGATATCAATTACACCAGAAATATACTTTAACAATAGAAGATCAGAATCACTACTTATTATTTTTTTGGAAAATTATCCAACCCATTTAAAGTTCGTACAAACAACAAATTTGAATTTTTGTTTTTTTATCAGAAATTGAGGTTGGAAAAAAATTGTATCAACACCACTCACATAAGTACCAGAAAAAAATCCTTTTCTGAATAAAGTTCAAAGTCGTCAATAAATCCAGAGTTGGGAGTTTCGTAAATAACAAACTTTTTTTCTACAATATCGTAGTACAGATTGAAATCTATCATTGTATTCAATAGATTTAAAAATGGATTACCACCAGTTATATATTTGTCGAAATAATCTTGATAAACATCAAGAAAAATCTTTTTTTAAATTTTTTAAAAGTTACTGCTGGTGCTCTTATTTATTCCAGAGAGTATAATACTTTTTTTAAATTTGTTTTTTTACGTAAATAGTTTTTTTGGCTTTATCATCACCAAAAATAAGATAATGACAAATCAAATTCCTCGAGCAAGTTTGCTATTTTTTTAGCAATTCAGAAGAAAAAAATCGTCAATAGCCTTATCACTGTTAGCATAAGAGTACAGCTCTTTAACAATATCAGAAAAAAATTAATCACAGGCTTAATATCCTTAGTGCTTTTTCATATTTACCTTCTTTCTAAAAACCTCAATTATGAGATTATTTTTTTCTAAAATTATAGATAATTAAAAGAGGTTTTTTAAACCTCTTTATTGTTCTTTTGAAAAAAACTAAATAATAGTGATTTTTCTATTTAGCTTTGAACCTTCGAAGATTTTTATCGTATTCATCGTCAAAATTATTGTTTAAATTTGGACAAACCAGGTGAAAATTTTTTTCCCAAATCCTTTTTTTGAATAGTTTTTAAATTTCTATTTTTTTGCTAATTTTATCAAAAATTTTATTATCAGAACTATTCAAAAATTTCGTTTACGCTATACAAATAAGTGTTCAATTTGAATCCGAATTTCTCTGACAATCTATTAATGAAATGCGATCTTGATTTTTATCTTCGAATATTCGTAGATACTAGAAAAAAATTAGTTGATAGAATATATTCGCTAGGATACCAGTCAATAGTCCTAAATAAATTAATTAAAAGATAATCTCTATTACCTGTTATATATTTAAAAAGTTTTTTTCCTTAGTATCCGGTAAACCATCAAACTCTTCTACAAAAAAATCAGTATCATAATAAAGCACATTCTCTAACTGTTTGAGAATCGGAATCATTTCTGATTTTAATTCAGAAAGTTGTTCTTCGTCAAGTTTAAAATTGAAATCGTATAGTGGATATTCACTTTTTTTAGAAGAATATTGTATTTCTTTTGGTTGTTTTCTACAGTAACAAGATTTCTTTTTTCATCTGTTTCTTTACCTGCAAGAATGTCCAATAGATCCGATTTTGTTTTATTCTTGACAACCTCGAACATCTCATCATCGTTCAGATGATGTTTTAGAACATTCACAGGAACTGTTTTAACTCCATCTGAATCATCAAAGGTTGAAAACAAAATATCCTTTCGCTCTTCAACACTCAAACCCGAATACCCCTTAATTTGAACTAGAGAATCTTCCTCGCCACACTCAAAGGAATACAGCAATTTATAAAGCAGATCCCGATTAAGTTTGGTTACATCAAAATAATTAACCATAGCTGATTTTAACTTTTTATTATTCTGATCTTTTTTATATACGTTGTGAATAATCTCGTAAAAGTCTTTCAATCTAAAAATGAATTTAATCAAATCCTCATCTTTGAAAAATACAGCAGGAAATTCTTCTAAATCTACATAAGATGATTTTCTTGAAGAGATAGAGAAGGAGGCGATCTTTTTCGCAACGCTCTCTACAATTTCTTTTGCAAGCTCAGTGGCAAACTCTTTTCCTTCAATAATTCCAGCAATATATCTTAAAAGATTGAAGTGGAATTTTTTTTCAATAGAGGCGTAATGTAGATTGTTGAAAGTGCTAAAATTAATCAATCCCAAAAGTTTGATTGTTTGAGTAGTATCATCCAGTTTAGAGTAAGTATCAGAGTCAGGATCACACAATGTGGGAATTTCAGTCGAGTTTCTGACCAATTTCAATTCCAAGGTTTCGACATCAAGTCCAATTTGTGTCTTTTCGAATTTTCTTAAAAAAGAACAAATTTTGATGTAATTCTCGTTACGTTCTAAATACTCAGTCTCCACCATTTTTTCAAATTTTCTAGAGAAATCATATATTTCTGAATCTTCGCTGATACCGGAATATTTATATTCTTTAGGAAGATTTTTCCTGTAATAATCTAAGAGATTAATAATCTTAACATTTTGCAAATAATCAGATATACTATCAGTAGATGAATGGTAAACATCACAATAGAAATCTTGAAAAATTTCAAATACATCTTTGATACGAATTGATTCAAAAAAATTCGAGCAACTGCTTTTGGGAATTTATCACTATTTAAGTGAGCTAATATTTTTCTTTGAGTAAACAGAAAAAAATCACTTTTTATATCCATTAGTTTTTTTCATTTTTAGTTTCCTTCTTTCTAACCGAATAATCAGTTTTATTTGTTTTTTTAAAATTATATAGCAAAAAGGGGGTAAGTATAAAACTTACCCTCTATTTCAATATCATAAATTGACATATTCTTATTGTAAGATAATACTGTATCTAAGAATGCCTGCTTTTCTTCAAAATTTTCAGTGCAGCACTCAGACATCAACTCGCCATTGGAAATTTTACGTTTAATCGTACCTGTTAATTGAACGTGTCGTTTAAACACCCAATCTTTTGTGGAAGCCACGTAATACCTATTATTGTTGATACAATTTTGTTCGCCTTCTGATAAGAATATAACTGATATATCACAATTTTCGGATTCATTCATCTTATTGATAAAGGTGAATTTTTCAACAGCTTTCATAAAATCATCAGGATTCAAAAAGTCAGTTACAAATCTTAATTTTCGAGGGTACCAATCAAGGACATCGAATAATCTTCCAAATAAGAATTTGTTTTTAATATCGATAGCTTGCAAGATACCTTTCGTACTGTCAATTGACTCAAGGTATAGCTTTTTATCATTGATTAGGAAGATATAAAATTTGTCCTGTACTTCTTCCAGAAGTGGAATTAATTCTGTTTTTAATTCAGAAAGCTGAGATTCGCTTAATTTATATGTATGATTTGAAAAAAAGTCTTCGTAGAATTTCACATATTTACTTTCACCGTCTAGCTCGACCAATAAGCAATCTTCTTCCCACTTATCAATTGGAACGTCAGATTTCAATTTGTTAATTAACAACTTATAAGTGTTTTTTTAAAAAAACAAATATCTCATCATTTTCGAAAAAGACTGAGAAGATCAATATTGTAACAATTTTTTTATTAAAAGGTGGAAACTCTTTGAATTTTTGAAAAAAACCATTTTTTTCTTATCTTCTGCACTTAATTCAGAATAACCCTGAATAATATCAGTACGTTGATCACCCAAGAATGAAAAGAATGGAGTATCCTTTATATTGTTAATATCAAAAACCTCATCTAAAAATCATTCTGAGATATTGGTTGTTTTCAAAATTACTCTTGTAAAGAATATTGAAAAAAAGCCACGAGATCTAAAAAGTATTGAAATTGTCTTCATTATCCACAAGAAAAACTAACGATTTGATCTTTTGAGTAAAATTTTGCCGGAAACTTATGAAAGTGAAGGTTTTCACCAATAGAACTTGTGGTCCATTCACCAACAACTTTAGAAGTTTCATTTTCTATTTCTGACAAAATTGATAAAGCTAAATCATTAACTGTAATAATTCCAGCTATATATTTCAAAAAAATTAAATACTAACGGATCATTAGTGTTATCTATGATACTTTCTACAGATGAAATGTTTGAAAATTCAAAAAGTTTAATTCCGTTTGTGAAAATACTTTCATCTTCATAGGTCATAAAGGCCAAATCATAATTAGAATCAAATACCTTTTTCGCTACCCCTTCAAGGTTCATAAACTCAAAGGTGTTGAAAGATAAACACTTATTTTTTTATATCATAGGATATCATTTTTCTTTGAGAATTTTTATTAAAAAAACTAGAAATTGAATTGAGATTTCCGACATCATTAGTTAGACATCCCCTGATTAATTTTTTTAGTATCTTCAATACTTATTCCTTCAAGATCCGGGTTTTTCTAATGATATAACTAAAGATTTAATAACATCAATAATATTAAACCAATTCCCTTTCTTTAGTATTTCCTGATAACCAGAACTACTGTTCGGCAAATATACAAACTCTTGATGAACTTCAAAAATATCCTTTACTAAGGAGTCTTCAATAAATTCAGCAATTTCTTTTTTTGCCTGCTCTTTTTTTGTTTTTTTATAAAATCATCAAGTTCTCGAAAACTGTCAAGAGCAACAGATCCCGAAATCTTTCCAATCTTTACCATTATTTTTTTACCTTCTTTCTTTTTAAAGTTTATTTTTCTTAAATTATAACAGAATTAAATATAAAGTAAAAAGTAAAAAGGATGAAGAACCCCACCCTCAAACTCTTGTAAGATCATAAAAATGTTTAAATTCATTATAAGATGAAAATTTCTCCGCAGCAATTAGATGATCAGAAGTTTCACCATCAAACAATACAGTTACTTTGTTACCAATAATATTATTGATTAATAATAAAATTTTATCTCTATTTTTTTACTAGCCCAAGTAGCGGAGTCTTCAAATTTCAAAATTAAATTGCAATCGAAATCGGGATTGTTTTTCGATAATTTTCAAAAACGAATAAGATTCCAAATAGTATACAAAATCCCTTTCGTCCTCTATTTTTTTCAAAAAAAGTTCATTCTTTTAGGAAACCAATCTATTATATTAAATAGTTGATATAAGAAACTGTTATTATATAACCCAAGATGAGTTGATAGATTTTTCATACCATCATCGGGATCAAAGAAATCATATCGGTGGCGTACACCCAAGGAAATACACACTTTATCCTGAATCAACTCAAGTAACAGAATCAATTCTGATTTTAATTCAGAGATTTGGTCTTCTGATAACTTGATATAAGGTTTTTGACGTCCTCCCGTGACAAAAGTCACAGGATTCCCATTTACTTTTTTGTAATGCGCCCAGTTCTCGTCTTTAGTTTTGTAAATCAAAAACGACTGTCTTATTGACAATGACCTGCTTTGGGTAAAGACCCAATCTCGGTATGTGTCTGAGCATTGGAAGTTTCACAAGAATATGGTATCTCTAGTGAGATTCTATCTTTTTCTCTTGTGCAATAACGAAGGAGCGTCAGTCCCTCGGGTTTTATTGTCTTTTCCTTGACAGCTTATCAATTGAGATACCAATCTAGACGATTGGTTTTTCTTGGTTTTTGAAGAAACTTCTTCATTTTTTTATAAAAATCAGGAAAATCTTCTGTCAGTTTTTCTTGTTGGTAGGAGCCATTCTCAATATGTCCGATAAGAAAGGCTGAATAGAGGTCTCTTTGTACAGATTCCCATTTATCTGACAAGTCATATAATCGAGTCGAAAGAGTCTTTTTCTCAAATGTTTGAGTGATATGGTTATATTGGCTGGGTTTCAGGTCTTTTGGTTGTATGATTTCAACATCAACTCCTAATTGACGAGCCCTTGTTTGAAGTAATTGTCTAAACGAACTTGGAGCTGCCCTAAAAATGGATCTTCCGTATCGTTTTTTACTAAAGGGGCGATTTGTTTTGCGGTTAATGCGGATTTCTTTACTACGTCTTTGTAATCCCTTGATGTTTAGGTCTTCCATCTTTATTAGTGAGGCTTGAGATACCAAGTGATTAACAAGTTGACCTTGTATTTTTTTTCGTTCTTCTGATAAGGATCGGTAGGATTTTATACGTCTAACTTGTAATCTCACTTGTCTATTTGACGGATGTTTGAATTTCGAACCTTTTTTAATAGTGCCATTGCTATTGTAACACTTTGGATTATTTATTCTTCGACTACGTTCAATAGCCCTGTCTAAGTATCTCATTAGTTTTTCTTTGCGATTGACATCCTTTGGTATCAAATCAACTAAGGCGAGACTTGTTTTGGATACATACGCAACTGTTGAAATTCCTGGATCTATACCCATTGTCCCAACACCACGCTTAACCTTTGTTAGTGGAAATCCTTGGCAAACAATCTGTAAGATGTAAACGTGTTTTCCTCGGATTGTTTTTCTAATAATTTGGACATATTTAATTTTTTCACTTTTTAAAAGACTCATTTGTTGGTGATTGTTAAATGCTTTGATAGGTATATCAACAAATGTTGTTGATTTATGGATATAAAGTCGATACGCACAATCATTTCTATCTGATGGTATAATACGAGTTCCTGTTGTATTAACTCTATTACGATAGCTTACATTCAAATCGTATTTACTACGAAATCGTATACTTGACGATTTAATTTGATAAAAAAGAGCCTTCTCTAATGACTTATACGCTTGCCCAGCAATAACTTGTAATTCTCCAGAATTTAATTGTTGATAAGGAGAGTTTGGTTTCTTTCGTTGCTGACCTAAACGTGCTGACAACCCAAATTCTGTCAAGCTGTACATTTTTCGTATTTTTAAAAGCTCTTTGTCGTACTCCTTTACTCGATGGTTGTTGTTTCTACAAAGTTCTAATAGTTCTTGATACCTACTGTTTTGTTTAAGATCTTCAAATCTGCGTAGCCCAAAACTTAGCGCCTCATTGTAAGCACTAGAAGTTACACGAAAAGTCTTTTCAAGACGATTTTTAACAGATTCAGTTAACTTTAATTTGACTGAAACTACATAACTAGATGTTTGTGCTCGCATAGAGACCTCCCTTTTTTATTCTTGACAACATTATACCATATATGATAGAATAAAGTCAAGGGATATTTAAATAATATATAACCAAAGGAGTTCAGTTATGATAGAGACAAGAACCTGCATTTATGATTTTCACTTTCACTTGATCTTTGTTACTAAGTATAGAAAATGTATTTTTGACACAGAAAAGAAGCAAAACGAATTAAAAAAACTCTTGGAAACATTTTCCCAAAAGAATGGTTCAGAAATTGAAGCAATTGAAATTATGCCAGACCACGTTCATTTAGTGATTTCATTTCCACCTAAATTTGCCTCATCTAGTATTGTGAAGAGTTTCAAAGGAGCTGCGGCTCGTGAGTGGTTCAAACTTCATCCAGAAGACAAAGCCAAACTATACAAAGGACATCTGTGGAGTCCTAGCTTCTTTATGAGTACAGTTGGTGTTGTTTCAAAAGAAACCGTTCTTGAATACGTAAAAAACCAACATACAAAAGAACCAATTCGGCGCTGATTCATCTCGGGGTTGAAACCCTGAGTTTTCTCAGATTGTTTATATAAATTTTGATTCGATACTTTGATTATAAAGATTGTAGTCGCTAGAAAACCAGCAAAAAAGTATGAGCCTAACTCATACTTTTATTTTATAACCTCAAATTTGAACAACAAATCCCTACTAGAATTGCTTGTTCTGCTACAAACTGATTTTATTTTTTCGATATGTTCCTCAAAACCGGAAAGCAAAACTTCAGCATTTTGACCAAACATCTGGTTCAATAAAATACTAATTTTATCCTTGTTTTTCTTTATAAAAATTACTAAATTTCTCTGGTAATAACAAAGTGATTTTTTTGTATCTATTCCGTATAGATTAATTAAGTCACTCAAGAGAGAACAGCTTTCAATTTTGTTAGGAAATTCTTTCATAATATCTGCACAAACAAGTACATTTATATTTTCGGGATACCAATCAAGTAATTTAAAAAGATCACCAAATGTTGAAGACGAGTTGTTTTTGATAATAGCCTTGTGAAACCCCTCAGCTGTATCAATTAAAGGATCGAAAGAGCTGTCTATATTATTGAATTTATAGCAAATCTTATCCTGAATTTTTTCAAGCATAGGAACAAACTCTGCTTTTAATTCAGCGAGTTGCTCTTCTGAAATTCTTAAAGTTCGATTTTCGTCTGATGTGGAATACAGGAATTGAACTCTCTTTTTCCTATCGCCATCCTTCAAACAAAGAACAAAATTATCCATTTTATAATCTTCATCTGATTCTCCAATCATTTTTATAACTTTTCGGATATTCTCCTTTGCAAGTTCAAAAATTTCATCTTCTGTGTAAAACTCTTGTAAAATTTTCAGTGAAACAGGGTTGATCTTTTTGTTTTCTAATTTTAATTGGTCGTAATCATCGAAGTAATCAAAAGCGGCTGATAATTTTTCTTTCTTAGTTAATTCAGAATAACCTCCAATTTTTAAACTTATTATTAAGCATAATAACCAAGTTAAAAAAATTGTTCTTTTTGAAAGATAATTGATACTAATACCCTCTTCTAAAAACAGATTTTAAGTAACTATTATTTTTTTATTTTTTTAGGATCCAACAAATTTTTCTAAAAATATCTGAATTAATCAGATCGTTAAAGTTATCGTATTTTTTTGATAAAAGCAATCAATGATTTCATCTTTGCTGTAAAAAAATCCGGAGGAAATATAAACATCATCGCTTCTTCATCTGCAATTGATTTTGGATTAACCCAAAGTCCAATCAATTGGCTCAAAATTTTCTTCATTGCTGCAATAATTCCAGAAACAAATTCTTCTACTGTAATAATTCCAGAAACGTAACGAATCAAATGTTCAACGCCAATCCAAGAATAAAATTTGTGAATATTTTTTTGATACTAGAAATACTCGCAAAAATTAAACAAACTTAAAACATCCATTTTCACAAAAGAGTCTATCTTGTGATATGTTTTTCGGGTAAATAAAATTCTATCATATTTACAGACCACAAGTTTATCCTCATTCAAATCAAAGCACAAGTCTAAATTTTCAAATTTTCTTAGATAATTATCAATTGATCTCACGTTTGAATTTTTACCAACATTAACAAACAAATTCGCTTTGTTCGTAAATTCACTAATGTTTGATGGTGAAAAATTCTCACCGGTATATTTAGGGATATTTTTCTTTATAAAAAAATCTAAGATACTCTTGTAATTTTCTTCTGAAAAAAATACCGCAAGGGTCACTCCAGTTTGACTCAATAATATGTTGATACCTTTCAAAAACTTCCTTTAATCTCATCTCTAAAATAATTTCAAGGACTTGTTGGCGTGCTGTATCAGTCTCAAGAAAATTTCCAATTTTCTTGAATATATTCAGAGCTTTTGAATCTGAAATTGGTCGTGTATTTATCATATTCTTATTTCCTTCTTTCTAAGCTACAACCAAGTAGCATTTTCATTTTTCTTAAATTATATCAAAAAGACGACATATTTTTCAAATTAATGAAAATAAGAGCCTAATAAGACTCTTATTTCAAATTGAATGAAAATTTAGGAATTTTAGTTGTGATATCTAATCTTGCTTGAAGACCTTCAGACTCTTCTTTGTAATATTCTGAATCTTCTTCAGTTAACAAGAAGAAATCTTTTTCACAAACCTCCTTGATGACTTCTTTTATTAAATCTTTCTTATCAGAAAACCAATCTCGACCGTTATAGCGTTTCAAGATAAAGGAATGTTCAATATCATAATCTGTACTTTCCTGTAATCGTTTAAGAACTGAAATTTTCTCAAAATTAGTCACAATAGAATCAGCCTCGTAACATTCTGTTAAGAAATTATAACTTTGCGGATACCAATCAAAAATTTCGAACAGCTCTTTGAAAGCGAAATCATTATATTCCCCAATAAGTAATGAAGAGAAATCCTTCGAATTTTCAAAAGTATTTTTGGGAGTTAGATTATTAAAACCTAAAGTCATCTCTTTGTAAACAAATAAATTCTGAGCCTTTTTCAGTAGTGGTAACAACTCTGTTTTTAATTCAGAACGCTGTTTTTCTGTAATTTCCAGACGAATACGGGAATCATTAACCTTCACCTTCTTAGTTACTCCGTCCAAAGATAGTTCGATACAAGAAGAGTCTTGTAAGGCTTTTGTATATTTACCTGATAAAAAATCGTTAAGCAAGTTTTTGTAATATTTTTTAGCTACAAAAGCCAACTCATCATTTGTTAAAATTTTAGTGATGACATCAACTGAGACTTTATCAGCATTTGGATTTTTTTCAATGTCATCAAAAGTATTAAATAAAAGTTTCCATCGACTCTCTCTATCCAAATCTAGATACCAGGGTATAAAATCGTAATACTCTGTCTGGATAAAAAAGTGTAACATATCAAATGATATATTATTTTGTTGGTATTCAGACAGTAACACATTTCTGATTTTATCATTACTTTTACAGGAATCCAAAAACGAAGGGGTTGCTCCTCTAATGATGGATTTGAAGTTTACACTTGATCCAAAAAAGAGACTATGTATTTCTTCTTCCGTATAAAAATCGGCGGGATAATTTGATAAGTCAACCTGTTCCTCACTAATGGCAAAGTTTGCAATAATTTCCGAAAGATTGAATTTCATCTCTGAAACAATATAAGTAGATAGCGTTTCACTATCAATAATTTCAGCAATATATTGCAAGAAAGCCAAACTTACTGTTCTCTGATCTGAAATAATATCAGAGAAGGGTCTCACAAGGACTTCTAAGTTAAATAAGGGTAAAAGATTACAATTAAATTTTCCTGTATCTTTTTCAAAACTCATTCTAACATCATTATTAAAACGATTGCTGTTTTTTACGGATAACAAGAGCGTAGAATTATTGATGTCAAATGAAATCGAAATATCACTTAACTCATTCGTAATTTTCGATACAATAACATTAAAGGAGTATTTTCCCCGAATCTCATCACAGGTATTCATAACCATAACGTGCTGATCCCCTGTGTATTTAGAACCAGGAACATAATCTTTTTATTTCTGGAAGATTTTTCCTTTAGATAATTGAATAGATTTGTATATTTATTTTTTTAGGAATATTACTGTATTTGTAATCGTTTTCGTAATCCACTTCAAACATATCCTGAAAAAAATTGAAAGTCTTCTTCGAATGTTGAATCTTTCAATTATTTTTTTGAAATTTTAGCAATTACAGAATCACTATTCAAAAAAATTTTTCCACAATTTTTGAAATATTTCAGGGATTCACGATTCCTAATTTCTTTCGTGCTTTTCATTTTTTTTCCTTCTTTCTAACCCACTTTGATGTGGTTATTTATTTTCTTAAATTATAAAAAGCAGCACAAGGCTGCCCTTTTTTATTTTCCAAATAATCGACCAAAGAAGCCTTTGTTGTTAGATTCTTGTTTACTTTGAGATTCCATTGAATTAATTACAACCTTTTCTTTTTCTGAATTAACTTCAGGAATGCCAATCCAATCGTGAAATTGATTCACATAAAATTCGATAAACAAATCGGCTTTAGTTCGTGTCGAAGCAAGAACTCGATTGTCTAGTGCCTCGGAATAAACCGAACTTGGTTTCTTTTCTTTGGAGTACATATTATCCTTTTGGAAGTTGTGATCCAAATCTGATAATTTCAAGATATAGATATCTTGATTTGTTTCATCATCAGAAATTTTCTTGAATAATTCCGGCATTGCAGTATACAAACGTTTCCACATTGTGATATTTGTTTTGTTTGTATCATCAACTCGCTCTTCAGGGAAGTAATCGGGTAGAGTTTCAAATCCCGCAATTTTAAAGTATTCCTCGAAAATTGTACGTGTGTTTTTCAAAAAGTCGACCTTACCGTGATTGTAATATTTCCACTCTGTATTCTCATCTGAAAGAATTTCAGAAAAACGAAGAACAAAATCTTGGAATAACTCATCGGTTGTTTCGTTGAACAATTCGTTATATTTTTCTGTTGAAATATCACGATACTGATCATCAAACTTGCGATCGTTCAAGAGATAGTACATACGTCGAGTGATAGCCTCTTCTTTTGCAACCATATCGCTTGCGTTTGTTGTGCAGATAAACGCTGGCGTTAGATGAGGTTGTTTACCGGATATATTAGCAACATCCTTGATGAACTGAACGCCTTTTGCGTCAAAGAACTTATCCGGCAATTCATCAATAAGTAGTGGAGCAACATTATCTTCTTCCAACATCCAATACTTGAGTTGTGTGATAGTTTTTGAATTTTTCTGGACGCTATCATCCACAACCAATTCGCTGTATGTTGTTGGTTCGGTCATATCATTCAAACCTAGCATACGATTGATAATATTAAGAAGTTTTGATTTTCCAGAGCCCCCGGTTCCACCAATGACTGCAAATAGCGGAATATCAAGAGCTTCTGAATTTAGACTTGTATTTTGTCGAATTTCACTCAAAAATGGACTCGTAAAGGCGAAAGCAATTGCCTCAATAACTCGTTTACCGTAATCTGAAGTGTAATTAGGAACAAATTCTTTGTAATTCTTCATAATATTATCAATCAATAAGATTGACTTCTTGATCCCTTCATCATCCAACTTTCTACCAATTTTATGATATTTAAAGTTCTCAACCACTGAACCATCTTCAGCTTTTATTTCATTCTCTTTAATACCTAAAGAGAGACCTGAATTTGAATCTGTACGAATTGCAGGACGTGAAATAAGCAAATCACGAGGTAAAACTTCAGCCTTAACCTTCTTAGCAAGTAGGTTATCACGCAACAGGTTAGAAACCCGTTTTTTCACTTCCGAGTTTTCGTGAAGTTTAACATCAGCTTTTCCGTTGCCGGTACGAACATTTACGGCCGCCGTTGTGATTCGAACAGCTAATTCAACGTCATCAAATTCCTGCTTCAATTCTTTACTTCGAACATCAACAATCTTAGCTTCTTCTTTTAACTCATCAATGACGGTTTGTTCGATTTTTCCAGAAGAAATTGATTCCTTAATTTGATCAAATTGCTCTGAAATACGATTAACTTTCAACTCACCAAATTCTTTTGGAGTAAAAGTGATCGTTACATCATTCTCCTCTTTTTGAGCTTTTGATTTTGCTTTTTTACGAATCGAATTTCCAAAGAAATCAACAGTTTCTGAAATAATTTCAGTATCAAAGTAGTTCTCATACTCTGAGAATAATTCAGAATTGTCACGAATCTCCAGTAATTCCAGTTGAGGGGTTGTATTCGAAAAAGCCTGATTTGATAGGTTTGCAGATCCGATAATCAAACGTGTATCTCCACTTTCGGAATTTTTCAACAAATACATCTTTGTGTGAATTGTTTTTGATAATGGGATACGTAGTTGATAACTATCCTCTAAAATACGATCTTGAATGGATCGAGAAAAATTCTCAAACATCTTGATTGGCAAACCGGAAGACAATACTTTTGTATTATCTACTAATTGTTTGATTTGTTTTTGTTCCAGTGAAAGGCCACGCTCTTGAACATCTGAATCCTGGATACCTACAACAACGGTTGTTTCTTTGAAGTTAGACAAATACTTTTCTGCAAATTTTTGATCAATCGAAAAAGTTACTCCTTTAAAGATATCGTACTTTTTTGAATCAAAAATGCTATCAATTTCCAAACTTTCTACAATTTGATTATTTAGAATAATAAAATTACTCATTAAATTTCCTTCTTTCTAATCCTTTTTAGGATATATAATATTTTTCTTAAATTATAACAGAGGAAAATAAAATAACCCCTAAGCCAGAGGTTATTCTATTATTAGATTCTTTTGAATGCGATATTCTGGATATAAGTCAGTAACATCTATTGCATTCCTCTTACTATCATATTCTGGAGAATTGCAGGTTATTAGTTTAACATTATCACCCAATTTATCTTTCACTAACTTCTCTAATTCTGGAATTTTATCCGCATAATATTCTGTAACATCTTCAGTTAGAATAATAGAAATATCAAAATCAAAACCTTCAAATCCCTTTAGATATTTAACAGAAGATAGCTCTTCTATTGTACTTAAAAGTTTGCTTTCTCCAAAGATGATTTTTCCGATATTAAGTTTCGAAGGTGAGTATCCGATGTGATGTAACAAGTCAGACAAAATGTTTAAAGAAAATTTGTAATATAAACCATCACGAGTAGAACGTCTGACATAATAATTAGAAGCGGCTGTAATATCTGATAGAATCAAATTTTCAAAGGCTTGATCTAGTAAAGGAGATAGTTCCACTCTCAACCTATCAATGTCTGAGTTCGTTAGTTTTGAAGTCTTCACTCTTTCAGCCCATTGAGAAACCGGATATTCAATATTCTCCCAATAAATAGGACTATCATAATTCTCATCTGCTGGTAAAAGAGAATCGTATTCTTTATTTATTATTTTCGTGATTAAGGTTTTGTAATAACCAATTAATTCGTCAACAGTTACAAAATTATCATTAAAGTTCTGTTTAGAAAAAAATAATCGGTAATTTCATACTCAGATTCTAGATTCGGCTCAAGCACAAGTGTTCCATCTTTATAAAAAAATTGTAAGGGAAAAAAATTCAAGGTGGAAAACTTTTTGAGTTTAATTTCAGGCTTTCCTCTATCCAAGAAGAAATAATGTTTTGAAAATTATTCCTAATTTCTGAAATAATAAAAAGAACTTAGCCAAGACTCATCTTCCAACCCAACAGCATATTTCAAAAAAATTTTTAAATTAAATTTGTTGTCTAAGTTTTTTGTATAGATTCTGAAGATTTAAAGAGTAATCGAATGTGAATATTCTAAGGAGATTTGTGTTGATTTGAATTTTTGTTATCAACATAATATCCGAACTGATAAAAAAATATTTGTTGCCTTTTTCTTGTATATTCACCAATATTTGAGTGCAAAAAGCAACATTCTCTTCTTATCTATATCGTATGAAATTGTTACTTCTTTTAAATCTCTTAAAAAAACAATCTAAACCATCTATATTCCTACTCTTTTGAGGAAACATTTCCATTGTCGAATGTTGAGTAACAATGAAAGTCGATTTTTCTTCGTTATATAATCCTGCACCGAGCTTTTTTATTTTCTGAATTTTTCGTATAAATTCAGTTGTGTTTTTAAAAAAATAAACTAAATTAAGCCAAGAGTTTTCTGAAAAAAACTTTTTCTTTATTTGCTAATTCGATACTGTCTACACCAATAACCTCAGATTTCATCAGGAATACTTCTCGGATCTTCATTGATTTCACAAGTTCTCTAATTTTTCTTTTTCAAAATCGGAAGTCTCAATGATTTTTGCAACCTCATTAAAAAGTATTGGTTGCAAAATTTCTTTTAGATAAAATATCTATTTTTTTCATAATATTTTTTTATAACCTTTTTTTGTTTTTTTAATAATTGTTTTTTTATCTTGCAAGATTTTTAGAAAACAGAGACAGTTGGAAAATAATGCTCAAAATGTATATTTTCCTTTTGCAAAGTTTGTTAGTTAAAAGAAACAGTGACTTTACGTGGCGTACTGCACGCCTCTACCAAGTCAGAGAATATATTCCCGTTCCAGGCTGCATTTGAAATTAAATATTTCTTTAAAATATTGAGTGATCCGTTAACGTCTGCGTTGATGGTTTTATTTTTGCTCTTATACAAACCTCTACAAACTCTTTTTCCAGAGAAAGAAATATTCGCTGTGTTTGGATACGTTGGTATCGGATCATTATCCAAAAAACTTGACTTACTAGTGTAGGACTCTTCTTGTTCAATAACTTCAATCCCTTCTTCTTCACATAAATAAGCAAGTTTATTTTTAAATTTATAAAATGGAATGTTTGTAAAGTTTTGATTATTTCGTTTTCCAATATTAATGTTTTGTTTCCAGCCAGCATTTGTTCCGATAACCAGAACATCGATGGACTGTGAAACTAGGTAATTCACTAAATATTTGGCTGATTTTGATAAATAATCATTAACTTTCATTTCCCTTTTGTATCTGAGAAAATTAATCTTACTTGAAGAGTATTGTTTGCTAGGTAATAAACTCTGACACTTTGCAATCATTTTATTTGAGTATTGATTAATACTTTTCAAAGGCTTCCCGTTTATAATAAATGGTTCGAATGAGTTTGATGTTACAGTTACAAGGTTATTTAACCCTAAATCAATAGAGGCAAACTTTTTTTATTTCTTTTATTTTTTTAACTTTTTTTATTTTTTTATCGTATAAAACTTCAATCAAATAATATCCGGTTTTTAGGTATCAATCTAACAACCTTAACATCTTCCTTTTTTTGAATTTTTGTGGGAAAGATAATGTTCGTCTTTGATAGCTTTATAAATCCATATTTTTTTAAAGATAAAGCTCCACTTTCGTATTCGGTTACAAATCGACCATCTTTATCTAAATACTTTGGAAGTTTGGGTTTAAAATTGATATTTGACTTTTTTAATTTGATAAAACTTTTTGATTGCCTCATCAACCCTCATCTGAGTATGTTTTGAGACCTTTGCAGGAAGAGCACGATAATCAACTTGATTGTTTACCACAAATTCTTTGTTTATTTTTGTTATAAAACTTAAATACCCCATCTTTAAATAAAGATTGTCTCTCAGCATAAAGTGTGGAATTGAATAAATTTTTGCTCAAAAAACAAACCCTATCAATTTCTTGGTATAAGGGGTTATTTTTCTTTACGACAATAGAATATCGTCTATATTCAACCATCCTTTAGTACCTCATCAATTTCATTTTTAACTTTCTTTCTTCTCATACCGTAAAGTTTACCCGAAAATGAGTGAATGATAGAAATAATATCTTCAGCTAACTCTTCTTCTAATGATTGTGACTTTTCATCTTCAGATAAAACGACAATTTCAGTTCCAAAATGTTTGCAAACTTCTTCGATCTGACCAAATCCGAAACGAGCCAATCTATCTTTATGCAAAACAAATAATCGATCAACTTCACCAGACATAATTTTATTCAAGACTTTTTTAAAATTCTTTCTCTCATCGTTTAAACCAGATCCTACATCTGAAAAAATCTCCAAATTGTTTGGATTCATAAGAGCAATTTTGCTAAGAGAATATGAAATTTGTCTGTCCAAATCGCCACGATTCTTTTGATTATGTGTTGATACTCTTGCGTACAAAACGTCTGATCGGACATCATCTTCTATCAACAAGTCCTTTTCTTTTAGGGCTAATATGACATCCTCTTTTTTGTAATAACGTCTACCACTATCCACATAGTAAGTCCGCAATTTTCCAGCACGTTCCCTATTGGTCAATGTAGATCTACTACAACCAAGCATTTTTGCTAACTCACCAGGTTTATAGGTATCTTTTATTAATTCTGACTTTTTAATCATTTCGAAATTACCTCCTTAATACTATTATAACATATAAGTAAATAAAATAAAAAGCCCAATATTGAGCTTTTTTTGCTGATTTTATAAAAAAACTGTTTCTAACACCTCTGCTACTCCAGTCGTCACAAAAATCGTCTTGTGATATTTAACTTCCAAACCTTCTGTTTGGATAAGTTGTTTGAAATTTTTTTCATTTTATTTCTCCTTCTTTCCTGATTTAATCAGGTGTTTTTTTATTATTTGTAATAATTATATAAATAAAAAAACAAAAATAAAAAAACCGGTTTCCCGGTTTTTAAATAATATTTTAATTAAGCAATAATTTTTAAAAACTCTTCTGTCACAATTATCAGCCAAGGGCTCTCCTTCAAATATTTCAGATTCAAAGTTCTCTCTGAAATAATTTAAGAGTGAGAGATTCTCATCTTTTTGTATCTTCAGTCGTTGTTTTTCTCTTCAATTGCTTTAGTGTTGATGTTCTAAAAATCTGTATCAGTTAAGAATTTGATAAGACTTTCATCTGTAACAGTTGATTTGGGCTGTGTCTTTTTCAGTAATAGAATAGAATTTTTGAATAAGTAATTTATTTCTAAATTTCTTAAATTTATGGACTCTTCCTGAAGTTTCGTGAGAAATAATAACTGTGTTTTTCTGGCAAAAAAACTTCAAACTTTTTTTGTTTTGATTTTTGAGTTTAACCGACCTTTTGTCTGCACTAAAAATATACCACCTTTTTTTCTTTATATAGCTATTTTTAATTTAAAACTTAAATAAAAAAAGGATAGATTGAATCTATCCTTGAGTGTCTTATAGAAGGAGTTTCTCCTTTCTTTATTTGTTACAGACCGAGCAAACCTTTTAGAGCTTCAAAATCTGAAAAGTCTTGCGCTTGTGAGTTTTGCTCATCTAATTCACGAGCAACTGACATAGATTTCAACTGCTCAGGTGTGAACTGAGGTGGTCGTCCGGGAAGACCTTCGTGCATTGGTACAACACGAACGTTACGCCCATCAATCCCCAATGAAGAAAGAAAATCTTCAAGAACATTATGTTCTGAATTTTCTGATTGTTGAGTATTGTCAGGTTTTGCTTTTGGTCGCAAATGACCTTGATGTGGATGTCCAGCAAATTGAGCCCCTGGAATGTGAGGGAATTGTGGATGATAAATGAACGGTGGTTCATTTCCGGTTGAATCAATTTGAGGTTTAACCCCAATTGAATTAATTCGATTTGGATCATCTTCCATCACAATTTGTTGTGCCGGAACTGGCGCTTTTACAACCACTTGAGAGACAACTGTTTCTTTACCTGTTGCAATATTTTTAATTACAACTTCTTCCATAATTCCAGGCTCACCATCAAATTTTGTTGGGCCAACATATACCGTACCAAAAAGTAGTTTAGTTGTCACGACACCGAAAGGAATCTCTTTAGTCTCTGTAGTAACAGAAACGTTACCAACAAGGATGTCTTTAGAGATATCAAGAGCCTCTTTTTCAACACCTTTCTGCTTCAACAATTCAAGTGCTTGCTTGACTGCAATTTTTGCACCAGAAATTAATTTCGCTTCCTCTTCTGTGAAGCTTCCATTTGCTGTGATTTCTTCAGGAGTAGCTCCTGAAAGGCTTTTTAGAATATCAAATTCCATAAGTTCCCTCTTTCTAGCCCTGTTCTTGGGCAATAAAATTTAATTTAAAAAATTATAGTAATTTTTCAATTTCTTTTGCAATATTTTTAAATTCATCACTTTCCTTACCAAATTGAAACATAAATTTAGTCTGAATTAATTTCAGCTGTTCTTCACTGAAATTGTTTAAGTTTGATTCGATAAACTCACGAACCTTAAGAGTCATATCACCTTCAAAGCTGATAAACTTAAAATCAGTGTCCCACAAGCAAGCTCCTCCGTCTGGAATTTTCTGAACGGAGCTTAACTGTCTGTACTGGAAATATTCGTCGGAAAGAAGTTTGTTTAATAGTTCACTGTGACCCATACGTTCACAAGCGTGAAAAGATCCATCTGGCATAAGAATCCCTGTATATCCCATAAAGTTACCTCACTTTCTATATATATAATATCAAAATTGACTTCAAAAGTCAATTAAAAGAGAGGTCGGGCCTCTCTTATTTTTTTATTTATTTTTGTTTCGATTTTTTTATAAACTCTACTTGATCTCGGTAAAGAGTAACCTCTCTCTGCAACAATTCCAGTTCAGTTTTGTCATTGTCTTTCATTATTTCAGAGAAGAAATCGAATGTCTTGCAAAAGCAGTTTTGTCATAATATAATAGTAAAATTCATCTTTTTGAAATTTCTGTTTTTGAAACCCGAGTCTTCGAAAAGTGATGTGTTCTTAAAACCCAAAAACTCTAACAAATGATTTACCAGAATCATAAATGAAATTGATTTTTCTTAAACAAATCCTTGTTTTCTTGTTGTAGTTTCTGTATAAACCAAATAAATCCTCTATAACAATTTTTTTAATTGTACATAAGGTTTTACGTCCATCTCCTTTATTTATAGAAATGTCCTTGTGGAATTGGTCACTAAGATTGAAAGTTATTTTATCACCATCAATGCTTTCAAGTAGATATTCTAATGATGAAACCATATATTCGTGCAAATTATTCATTATAGATTTGTGGAAATTTTCTCTTGAATAGGGTGATTGATGAATGTGTGGTATTTCCATTAAATTTAAGGATAAGTATCTTGATAGTGGATAGCTTATAGAAACAACCCCTTTTTCGTAAGAAAAGAACCTTGAGACAAAGAATGTTTTTAGCGAATAGATTTCTTTTTGTGATAGATTCTCCGTATCTGAAAACAAATAATCTGCAAGCTCATTTGTTTTTGAATAGAGGAACGGGAGTGTTTTTGAATAACTTCCCTCTAAAAAACTATTTTTGTCAATAAAAGATAACTGAATTGTCTTCTTATCAAAAATCTTTTCCAAATCTTTCAATTTATATGCGTCCCAACCGCCAAAACTTTCATCAATATTAATTAGGTTGTAAAAAATATAAGCTGGAAGTGAATTATCACATTTGACATTGTGTCGCAAATATTTTTTATAAATCTCGATTAAATAAGGATCATCGCTTTCTTTTTGAAATAGTATATTTTTGTGAAATTTTTTTATCAACCTTTCCAGATATACGTGAACTAACTATTTCAGTTTGTCTATATTGATAAAAATTTGACAACGTATCGTCCTTCAGTTTTTTTCGAATAAATTCTTTGAGGCGAGATTTAAAATGTTTTCTTTTACTTTATTTGAAGAATTTATAAAATAGAAGATATCTGAATAATTTGTTGAGTCTGTTATAGTCTCAACAACATCTTCTTTGAAGATAATCGAGGAATTGATGTTTTTTTAGCTGAAGACCAAAACCGTTAAAATATTTATTTTCTTTTTGAAAAGGAAGCTGGAGTTACAGCAATAATTTTCTTTCCTAAATTAAAATATAATGATAATTTTTTTCAGAAAAAAATTTCTTGTAACAGTCAATCCATCGCATAAAAAAACTCCCACTCATCAAAAATCATCAACTAACGATTTAATAATTTTTATTAATATATTTACCGAACTCCAACTTTAAATTGAAATCCATATCTTTGGTGTTCTTTACCATTTTTTAACCTTCTTTCTTTAAAAATTTTTATTATCTACTTAAATTATAACAGAATGTAGGCTTTATTTCAAATCCTATATAATTCTTTAAAATAAAAAAATAGAAAGAAGGTACAATCGATGAAAGAATCTATTGTCATTCCAGAACACCTAATTCCACAATTTGAAAAAGCAAAGGAAGAGCTTGGCGAAGATGTGTTCAACGAGAAATTGGATGTTAAATTTGGAAAACCAGTTTTGAATTTTGCACGATCGATGGTTATTAACTTACCAGGAGATTGTTATGCGAATTGTTGGTATTGTATTGATGGAAGTTTGCGTCGCCAAGTTACCGACTCGGATACGTTTATCACTAGATGTGAGGAGGTTTTTAAAGAATTTCCTGATATGTATGAAATTGCAATCACCGGTGGTAGCTTACCAGCCGATAAGTTCAATTATCTTTTGAAGATGATCCGGTCATATTATCCTGATGTCAAGATTACCTGGAACACAAACGGGCCTAATCTCGACGAAGATTATCTGCCCGGAATTGAAAAAATCAATTTTGTGAATCTCCACCGAAACGCAGTTTCTGAAGATGAAAATTTTGAAATTTTCAAATCAACCGTCCCAATCATCACAATTGAGGAAGCTAAAAAACTGATTGGTGATAAACTTTTCCTTCGGGTTACCGTGGATAAGGATTTTAAGTTATCTGACTGGACTGAATTGGGAGTTCCTCTGTACTTGAATAAGTTGCTACCAGGAAATCCTGAAACTAATAAAGTCTACGAAGATGTCCTGAATCAGTTACAGAAGGATAAGGAAACTAGCAAACGGCGCCGAAACCGGTACCTAAATTATCAGTATAATGGTACTCCGGTTCGTGTGTGCGTGGGTGATACTGAGGCCAAACGTGTAAAAAATCGTTACCCGGTTTATCTGAATGTGGTTATTATTCACCGAAATGCACTCGTGTGCGGTTCTTGGTACTTGGATGATAAGTTGCTAATTGAATAAATAAACAAAAAAAGAGTCGAAAGACTCTTTTTAAATTTCTGATAAAATTTTTCATAAAACGGTCAAACTGATCTTGTGAAACAAATTCTCTAAATTCTCTGACAACATCAATATTTAAATTGTCTTTATTTCTAGTCAGAAAGCCCTGAATTTGTTTGTCTGTGAAAACAAAAAAATTGGAACATATCCTCTAAAAAAATGTTGAAGATATCATACCCTTCCCAATCAATAGAAATTAGATTTGTAATCACATCTTCAAGCATTCTTTTTTTATTTTTTTCTGTTAGAGTTTCCAAAAAAATTGAAATTCTCTTTTTTTGTCAAAAAAATATTCTTTGAGTGTTCGCTCCAAATTATAATCAATTCCATCCTTTTCTTTGAAAACATCACCAATAAATAGGATATCGTTTTTACTTTCAATTTCTGGATCATAACAAACAATTTTTTTCTTTCTGAAAAAGAAAAAAACCAATTTTGAGAGATAAATCTTTTGTTCCATAAAAAAATGTGATTATCTAAATCAAAGCAAAGATTATTAAATTTTTTTCACTTAACTGAAAACCTACAAGATTATCTTTTAAAAAGATTCTAATATTTTTTTCAAAAATAACATTGTTTAAAAAAAGTTCTTTCAGTTTTTTTCCTCTCCATCAGTAGATAAAATTCCTGATATTAATCCAGAAAAATTGAAATACATATATTCTTGAGGTTTTTTTCTGTGAGGAGTTTTTAAAAAAATCAGAATAATCCCAACCGTTTTTCTTTCATTTTTCTCTACTGTTGGAACATCTAGAAATAGGGTTGTTTTATCCTTATTTGATTTTATCACCCGAATTAAACTAACAAAATTATCAAAGTCATCCTTTTTTTACCATCTCACAAAAAAATCAACCATATATTTAACAGAATCTTCCCCAAAAGCACCAGCGAATGATTTTTTTCAAACGAATCATTTTGACTATTATATTTATGAATACTCTTTCTATTATTAAGACCGCAAATAAAATGTTGAAATTCCAAATCAAAAAAATCGATTTAACATTTATACTTTTTGTGATATTCTTTTAATATATCAACACATTTTAGAAAAATGATATTCACATTTACACCCCAATTCGTTTCCGATGTTAATATCTTTTTTTAATTACCAAATTTTTTTCCTTCTTTCTTTAGTATTTGTTTTTTTAAAATTATATAGAAAAAGGAGCATTTAGCCCCTTTCATTTTTTTATTATTCAAAATTGCGATAAAACAAATCAAATTTCATCTGGTACAGCTCAAGATCCAACTGTAAAATATTCAGTTCCTGTTGCTCATCTTCTGAAATAATTTCAGAAAGTGAATAAAACGTTTCCGCCAACTCACAAAAGAATTTATTTGTATCCTTCCGATAGCTACGTTCTTCCAAGTTGCAATTTGTTTCAAAATTAGATACTCCAGAAAACAGATTTAATATTTGATTGCAGCCTGAACTAAAGATGAATTTAATATTGTTAGTTTTAGAATTATCAATTAAATTCAAAACTGATTTAACTACAATATCATTGTAATTCTTTGATAGTTGATAATAATATCCAAGGTTGTTCTTCTGAAGAATAAACTCAAAAGCTCCAAAACAGTTGAAGGCTCGATCGTTATAAAGATTAAAAAAACAACATTTTTCTTCTATTTCTGATAAAAAAATTGCAATGATTTTTTTCAAAAATAAAACTGAAGATTTTTCTTTGTGAGAATTTTTTTAAATTCTTCGATATTACAAGAAAAACAAAGAAGTAAAGCGATCACTAAAAGTGAAATATTTGAACGAATCATTAACAACATCTTCGAAGAAAGAATTTGTAAATAGTGACTTTAATTTATTCTGAGTCTCTTCTGATACATTTTTATCTTCAAAAAAATATTCGTACAATTCTTCCATTCTACTTGGATAATCAACCAAAGAAAAAGTGTTCAAAATCTTTCTCACTCAGATTCACCAAGGATTTTTAGAATGCTTTTGTTTAGAGAAGAATTTTTTTCCAAATTGGAAATTGAATCTCCGTATTTTTTTAGAAAAAAATAACATCAGCAATAAATGTTGGATAACTCTTCAGAACATTATCAATATTTTTTTCTGAAATAAATTCAGAATAAATGTCCAGCAACCGTTGATCCCTCAAAACTCTAAAATTATAAAAATTTGAAAATTGATGAAAAGGATCTAGTTGTTTGAATATTTTTTCTTGTTCTGCAAAAAAAACTTTTCCCTTGCTCATACTCATCAACAGCAGACAATCCTTTAAAAATACTTCGAGAGATAGTTTCAAAAATAGTTTCTAGTTTTTCCATCAAGAAGACGAAAGCCAGCAAACTTCATTACTAAACCATTAAAACCAATTTCATTATAGATCCTATTAAAATAATAGTCAGATCCATATTCAGAATCTGTTATTTGACGAATTGTTAGCTTCTTATTGGTTAAATTTGCCCACCCATAAAACACTTCCTCTGAAATATCTTTGATATTATCAAAATTTACACTAGAGTTGATAGACCACTTATCAGGCTCTTCATTCAAACTCACAGCTAAATCCCGCAAATATTTCAAAAACATTGAATGTGGAGATATAGTTTTTGTATCAATCATTTTATTTTTCCTTCTTTCTACTGGATTTATTCCAGACTTAATTAATTTCTTAAATTATAACAGAATAATCACAGAAAAATATATATAAGAAAAAGAACCGATTTAAATCGGCTCTTTACCCTTTATCTTTTACGAAACGGTAAACTTCTTTCTTATTGACTTTTTTGAAATAAGCAACTTTCTTCTTCCACAATTCTAGATCCATCTGGAATAATTCAAGTTCATCACGATTTTCTTCTGAGATAATTTCAGAAAAACCATTGAATAGCTGTTCCAGTTCCAGGAGGATTTCTTCTAAAACAACTGTGTAATAGCTTTCTTCCTTCAAATCTTTTTCCAAACTTTTTGTGTTGTAAAAGATACCAATATGATCATCGTCCTCGTTGAATACAAATTCGATATTTGTACGAGATTTAATATCTCGATAAACCGGAATAAAGAATTGACTCAACATCTTAATTTCATCAAGTAAAGGGCTTAATTCATAATCATAAGTGTCAAAACTATATTTTGATGTAGTTCCATTTTCAATGGAATAAATATTTAGGACAGGATTTTCGACAAGTTCATTCAGAAACTCAAGTGCTTTAGTAAAGGCAAATTGAAGATTTTCAAATTGTTTGTTGTGAGCTTCAAAATCCTCTTCTGAAAATTCACTAATATCCAGATTGTCCTCGTCAAATTTTCCAATATGTTTGCAACCCAATCTAAAACAGTCATCTTGCAAATTCAATAATTCTTGTGAAAAATTAACATTCAAAGAATAAAATTCTTTTCCATCGTGTTCTTCGTTTCGTAAGAAGATACGATTTGATTTCTGTGGTCCTTTATTTTTACTAAAAAATGCACTGACAAACATTTCCTTAAATTTTTTAATATCCTCTTTTGTTGAAAAGTTGTTGTTCACAAACAAAAGATCATACAATGCTTTTTATATGTTTGTATGTTTGGATCCCAAAACTAATATTGCTTTTTATTGTTAGCTGCGAAAGATTTTTAAAATGAGTTCTTTTTGAAAAAAATAGTTAAGATAATATTCAAATCCAACTAAAAGTTTTTTTGGATTAGAAGGCACAGTTGATAATATATAGCGAGATAAATTTTTCTGGTTCTTTACTCATTACAGTGTTTTTCAACATTCTCTTCTAAAAAAAGAGTTCTAATAATTTCCAAAATATCACCATCAAACAAATCTTTATCCTTAAAATTTGGATTGATATAAGAAAACATATTCATTGGAATTAAATTTTTGAAACTTCCCTTCTTGTGTAGAAAAAGAAGGTTCGGCTCCTTCCCAAAATGATTTGCTTAAATCATCAGAAATCATATTCTTTAAAGATAAAAACAAAATCGTAGTTATTTGAAGATCTTTTTAATTTTTTTCGAGTCTGATTGTTAATCCATAAAAGCAATTGATTATCAAACAAATACAAATTTTTTTGTGCCACCAAGTGATTTGATTTCGATTGTTTTTTTGGGACAGATTAATAATTGCATAAGAATTGTTTAGTGTGTATTCACTTATTTCATACGGTTCAACATTTCCAAAAGATACAGTTTTGAAAGTCCAACTCGTAAAATCACTCAACCCTAAAATCACTTTCTTGATATAATCAAGATACAAAGAGTGAGCTGTAACAGTTTTTAGTTTCGTTGTTAGTTTTTATAAGTTTCATAATTTCCTTCTTTCTCCTGAATCAAATTCAGATTTATTAAATTTCTTAAATTATAGTAGTTCTTAGATTATTTTTAATGAAAGGAATATAAAAAGAGTGGTTTAAAACCTCTTTTTTTATTTATTAAATAAAGCGAATTAATTCTTTCTTATTAACTTTGTTAAAGTAAGAAAACTTTTTTTCTTCCATAGTAAAAGATCTACCTTTAGGATTTCAATTTCTTGAGATCTATCTTCTTCAACAATTTCAGATAATGAACTAATAACTTCATCTATTACAGAAAATAATTCTGAAACAATTTTCTCATCGTATGTTCCTTGATAGAATTGTTTGTCTAAGACTTCACAGTTTTGAAACAGACTTAATGAGCTTAATCGTTCTGAGAATACGAATTTCAAATCGGTTTTTTCCTTTATATTCTTGTAAACCGGTATCACAAAGCTCTTCAAGAATTTGTATTCAAAACAAGACCCTCTAACGAGACATAATTTAAATCGAATGTGAATTTTAAATTCATTAAAGTAGAAATTGATTGAATATTGAAGGTAGGGGATTCTTCTGACTCAGCAAGAAAACGCAAGGCTTCCTTAAAGCAAAATTGCAAATCATCAAAGAGCTTGTTATGCTCGAAATTAGAATCCAAGTCCACCCCGTCAACGTGCTTGCAACTTGAATCAGAACACTCAAATGATAAATGTCCAACGGAATGCAAAAACTCATTCTTAAACGTATAAAATTCATACGAATCGTTAGGCTTTTTAACTTTTGAAAAGAAGAATGAGCAAAACAATCTTTTTAAAAACTCGACTTCTTCAGAAGTTGAATAGTTGTTGTTTGCGAAGAATAAATTATAAATATCAGAAATGCAATCGAATTTTCTAAAGTCGATATTTAGTGTGTGATCTTTAAGCGTTCCAAACGATTCAAGTATCGTTTCTTTTGAAAAAACTCCTGCATAATCGCTAATTAGATATTTAGGATTTCTATCAAACTCATTATTCAAAATAGACAACGCCACATCCTCTATATTATCAGCAACTGTGTTTTTTTACATTATCGCTTTCGAATAATGTTTCACAAATTTTTAAAATATTGTGATCATATTTGTTCCTCTCGGATTTGTCTAACCACAAATATTTCAACATACTGATTGTTTTTTTAAATCCTTAATTCTATCTTTTTGATTAAACAGTGTTTTTTTGTTTTTTTCTTTAAAAAACAGGAAACCAACTCATCTGACACTCTATATCTCAAATAATCTAAAAGTCCAATCTTATTTGAGATATCAATCAAAAGACGGCTGTTCGATGATAAGACCATAAAAAAAGTTGATCGTTCGATAAATAACAATTTTGATACTTATGATAATATATAATGGTTACTAATCTTTTTTGAGGTATTTAAAATAAAAAAATACTCTTACTATCAATAAGTTTGCTTCCTGGGTTTTTTTCTTCAATTCTCCAGCAATCTTTATCCTCAAGATATCCAATTACCTTTTTTTAAGTAGTCTTCGTATAATAAGTCGAATGTAACAACATCGCTTTTTTTAATTTCCTTAACCATTAATTTTTCCTTCTTTCTTTTTTTGATTAATTTTTTAAAATTATACAAAAAAAGTGAGAATTTCTCACTTTAACTTTAAACTATTAAACCTTTTTAAAGTAAATATTTTTTTAGAGTATTCTTCGACTTTAGACTTAAGAAATTCAATTAAATATTTATCTAAAAAAAATCTTTTCTTGTATTTATTTAGCAATTTCCAATCTTCACTGCCGATTTCACAACCATCAAGGTAAATGTCTTGGAGCACCAATTGAAAGAATTTACCAATAAAAATCTTTCTTCCTGTAATTTTATAAGGATCGCAGCCATTATCTTGAATATCACAAAATGACGGTGCTACAATTTCAGCAAAATCAAACTTGATTGATTTATCATCACAGAGATTAATGTTTGAAAATTCGATATTTTCTAGATCAACAAAAACACGAATGTAATCCAACAAGCCTCCTAAAAGATTCACTAAACAAGGATCTTGGAATGGTAATTCAGTCTCTGTCCTTTTTACAATATTTTTAACCAGATAGTCAATAGTATTATTATAATCTGAATCAAAAACAGTAAGAACTTCAGAAATCTCTACCTCTGAGTATAAAAATTTAATTTGATCCGATATCCATTTTACAGAAAATTTCCCAAAACCACCAATCTCAGCCTTAAAACCTTCCCAATTTCGATACAACTGGGTTGCTTCAAATTCATCCTTGTTGTGCATAGTATCGGACAACTTTATGATGGTGTAAATCATAGACCAGAATAAATCTCGTGAATCATCTGCCATATTTAGTGCTTTAATAGCAACGTCCTCAAAGAAAGATATCTTTGATTTATTAGCAGAAATATTGGTAGAACTTTTCGAAAAAGATGGATTAAGATTTAGTTTTTCATTTGTTAATTTTACATACCTCTGATAATCATAACCCTTTTTTACATTTTTTAAGGTAGCAGAGGTTAAAGACTCACCAAACTCAACTTCATTTTCTAAATTTACAATTTTAGAATATATATTTTTAATAAATTCTTTCTTCTGAATAACATCCAGAACAGATTCGTTATTTTCTGTATTAATCACAGTCATTCCCTGTTACATAAAATATACTAAAATGTATATTTTATGACTCTTTCTAAATTATTTTTAGAAATTCTTCTTGCTTCAACCTGTCTGATTTTGTCTTCACACTTTAAAATGTAATGTCTACTCTCATTTGATATAACAGTCCACAAGCTTAACTTCCCGTGTAACCCACGGTAGTGACAATTTTTAAACTGTAGTCAACACAGTATATTGTTTACATTGTCCTAAATTGATAGCAGCATTCACATCTCTATCGTGTTCACTACCACAATTAGAACAAGTCCAAAACCTTTCACTAAGTTTTAAATCTTTATACTTAAAACCACAATCAGAACATAGTTTGCTAGAAGGGTAAAATCTATCTACCAATCTTAGTTCTATACCTAACTTTTTACATAGGTTTTTTAAGTATAAACGGCTTTGATACCACTGAGCCTTTGAGATAGCTTTACTCAAATGACGGTTTTTCATCAAATTACGCACTGCTAAGTCTTCTATAACAATAGAGCTTGGTTTTCGCTCTAAAACTAAAGAATGTAGTGCTTGTTGATTATATTCCGTCCGAATACGAGTTAAACGATCATAAACACGAGCCACTTTCAATTTCTGCTTTTCAATGTTCTTGCACTCAGATAAAGGTTTCAACAACTTGTAAGACTTAAGTTGACCCTTTTTGGCTCCCATTTTATAATAAACCTTATCAACCATATTCGCTTCATATTTCCGAGAAAGTTTTCTCTGCTCTCGACGTAAACGTTGTTCTAGTTTTTTAATGCTTAAAGTTCGATTAATAGAAGGCACAACCCTATCCTCTGTGATAAATTGATTTTTCAGACCAAAATCGATCCCCATAATATAGTCTGATAAGGGAATACGCTCATCTACTTCATCTTTACATAAGCAAGAAATATAATATCTTCCGTTTTTCATAGATATAGTTACAGAACTAATATTTGGGGGAATATACCCAAATTCTTTCAACTTTATCCATTTTAAAACTGGCACAAATATACGATGGCGCTCAACTTTTATGGTGCCGATAAGGTAAAAATTTCATTTGAGCCTTTCTTTTTAAACTTTGGCTTCCCTTTACGTTTAGAAAAATAATCTCTAAAAGCACGATCAGCATAAATTAAAGACTGTTTTATTGCTTTACTTGGAACCTCCTTCAACCAACTTGGAGTTTCAGGATCATTATTGGTTCTCTTTGAATAATCAAAAGCAGATATGAACTTATTGCCTAATCGTAGATTTTCCAAGTTTTCAAATACAAACTTATTATAAATGTAACGAGTACATCCGAAAGTTTTATGTATCAGCTCGATTTGAGGTTTTGTTGGGTCTATTTCTGTTTTGTAAGCTTTCATTTTAAAGAAACCCCTTCTTATACTATTCGATATCCCATCATTGTAAGTTTTTTTAGGTAAAAACCCAAACAGGAAGCCACATCATTCAATTTAACAATTTAATCATAAGTATATTATGACACATATTAGTATATTTGTCAATATTTTCAACCCTGTTTTGTTGCTCTTTCTACTGAAATAATTTCAGTTGTATTTTTCTTAAATTATAAAAGAAAAAGCAGGGATAGTTCCCCGCTTAATAAATCAACTTGATAAAGGATAGAACTTATACTTGTTCTGGTTTAAAAGACCTTTAGTGTAAAGCTCCAGTTCATCACTCAAAAATTCTTTAAGGTCAGGATCGGATAAGAATCGCTCCTTCAGTTTAGCCCGGACTTCTTCGGTTCCGCCACAATCAGGATAACGGATATAGCTGATAATGAAGCGGAAGTATTTTCCAAACAGTAATCTATATTTTTTTGATTTTATAAGACGATCTTCAATTTTATCCTCTGGTAGGCTTTGAAGATCAATAAAATCTGCAAATCCGATTGGGGCTAGATTTTTGAAGTCAAAACTTGTAACTCCCTTTTTATCTGAGAAGGATAATTCATCCACCTCGTTTTTTTGTGAATAAATACGTACATCGGCAAATAACCCACTCAAAAAACCAAAAAATGATAAAGGTTCATCGATAATATCTTCAACAACAACTTCATTCTCGATCTCAGAGACTAAATTTTGTATCCCATCACCCGAGTCATAAACAAAGTGTGGAGCTATAAAATCCAACTCATTCTTTGAAAATATTTCGTTTTTGTTTTCACAAATCCAGTCACAAATAAACTTCCCGTAATTTTTGTATGCTATATTTCCAGACTTCTCAGATTCTAAATATAAATCAAAACCTTCGTCATAATCTTCATTGTACATTGTGTGTACGAGTCGAATTATTGAAGCAATCACAGACCAAAACAAGTCTTTTTCGTCATCAGTCATCGATCTTGATTTTTCTAAAAATTCACGACACAATCCATTGTATTTCGTTACCTCTGATTTATAAAAATCATAAAAATTGGAAGCAGTTTCATCTGTTGCAATTTTTGAAATTAAGGCCTCCGCTAAAGATTCCTTAAATTCCGGATCCTTATCAAAATTTTTAAATTTTTTATCCAACTCTTTAATTTCTAGCTTCTCTTTCTGAACTTTTTCAAGAGCTTTATTATTCTCTGTACTAATCACAGACTGTACCTTCTTTCTACTGGAGTTGTTCCAGATTTTTTAATTTCTTTAATTATAACAGAAAAGAGAGAGTTATTCAAACTCTCCCCTTTTTATCTTAATCAGCAAAACAAAGTTCTTCACCTAAAATTTCGAGAATGTTTTTATCAAAATCTTTTTTGTGTGACTCAAAGAAATCTTCGAGAGTAAAAATAGATTTTACTGGAATGTTATCAGAAAAGAGGATATCTTGCTGCACTCCAAACCAATGTTTTACATTTTCTTCGTAAAAGTGGTCTGAAAAAATAGCGTCAAACAAGAATATTTTCAATTTTGTAATTAATTCAGATTTCAGTTTTTCCTCGCTTTCCCATTCCATAGAATACAAACCGGCAAAAACCTCATCTTCATCATAATGACAAATCAACTCACTCAACAATGCGATGTCTGATACCATTAATCCATTAAATACAAATTCAATTTCTTTTTTGCGAATTTTAAAGGGACCAATCGTGTCAATCAAAAGTTTAGGCTCCTCATCAACCCGTGTTGCTCTTCGGAATATATTGACAACCTTTTCCTCTAGATTTATGATGATATTAAAAAAATCATCAACATAAAATGTTTTCTTATCAGAATTTCCACGCACAATCATACGCCAAGTTTCGGAATCTTCTTCTAGAGATTTAATGATATCATTAACATACTTTAAATATAAAGACCTTTTTATCTTTTTGAATTTTTTTAGAAATTACCATTTTATTTCCTTCTTTAAAATTATTTTTTTCTTAAATTATAATAAAAAAAGTAATATTCCATATTACTTTTTCTATTTTTTTGTATTAATCATCAAAACAAAGATCTTTACCTAAAATTTTTGAAAATATTCTTATCAAAAATTTTTTTCTTGTTTGCTTCAAAAATTGTTCCCGAATAAAAAAATAGACTTAACTGAAATTGAATCAGAAAAGAGAATATCTTGTTGAATACCAAACCATTTTTTTATATTTTTTTCGTGAAAGCGATTTGAAAAAAATAGAGTCGAATAAGAATAGTTTGAGTCCAGAAAGAATCTTAGATTCAAAAATTTTTCTTTACTGTCCCATCCATAGAAAATATTCCAGAAGAGTTGATCTTATCTTCATAAGCCTTATAATCATAAGTGCAAATTAATTGATCCAATAATAAAATATTTGATATCATTAGTCCATCAAACACAAACCAAAGTTCTGGACATAGAGTTGTAGTTGAGTCATCCATATCAAGTAAAAGTTTTGGTTCTTCACTGGAAATAGATTTTCTTTTTAAAGACAGTAATTTTTCTTTTTCTTCTAAATTCGCTATGATACTAAAAAGATCCGTCTGCATAAATTTTTTTATTATTAGAACTCCCACGAACATCTACACACCAAATTTCAGGTTTATTCTCTAAAGAATTTATAATATCCTTGATATATTTTTAAGTACAAAGTTCTTTTTGTTTCCTGAATTTTTTTACCAATTACCATTTTGTTTCCTTCTTTAAAATTATTTTTTTAAAAAAATTATAATAGAAAAAAAGCGAGATAATACTCGCTTTTAGTGTTTTTATTTTCTTGAAATAGTGAAAAAAATGTGTTTGATTGGGAGCATATTTACGTTTCTTATTTCTTTTCTAGAAATTTTTTTAATAGAGACTCTTTAATCATTTCGACAATAAAATCACTTTCCTGCTTATATTTTTGAATTGCTAAAAAAACTTGTTTATTGATGTTGCAAACCACAAATTCTGCGAAAATATTATTCAGATAATATAAATGATTTTTTTATCATCAAAACTAAAAAAATCATTGATAAACAAAAAAATCATCCAGTCCTTCAAAAAGTATTCTGAGAAACCAGCTCTCTATTTTTTTGGAAAAAAATAACTACTCAAATCCTTAAGGTGATAATCTCCGTTGTCCTTTTTTTTTGAATAAAGCAACAAATCACTCTTTTTGATATTTAAATCATCAAATTTAAACTTAGCTATATTTTTCTAACAAAAATTCTACTCCAAAAAAAATCTTTAAAACAACTTATCGGAAATTGCAAACTAAAAAGTGTCGTGCTTGTTGATATAAAAGTAAATTTCAGTAACTTTTTAGGATCATTATAAATCATCGTTTTAAAACTATTAATAGCGATTTCTTTTATAACCTTATCTTCAGATTCTGTTTGTTCAAAGAGTAACTTTTTGAAGTTCAAATCTTTTATAACCTCAAAGTCACTTGAACAAATAAGACGATCCTGAAAACCAAAATGATATTGGTATTCAGGTGACTCCCTTACAAAGAAAGCTCTAAGAATATAGTCCTTAACAAATTCAATACAATCAGTATTAGAATAGTTCTTGTGATCATCTTCTACTGTATTCGGAAACTCAAAACCCTTAAGATACAAGCCTTTGTAAATTATGCCTGGATTTTCAAAATGTTTTTCCGGGTGCATATAAGCCTCTTGAAAATAACTATTAACAAAACTGATCTTTTTTTCTTGCAAATTGATAACGACATCGTATGTGTCACCAAAATAAAACTCAAACCAAACATTCCAATCATCATCTTGATCCAAGGATTTGACGATTCGGTTGGCGTACTCGAGGTACATAAAATCAGATGATTCGACACTCTCACTCTTTAAAACCATACTGTTCCTTCTTTCTATATGAATATTTTCTTAAATTATAAAAGAAAAAACTCAATAAAAAATTGAGTCTTTAACGTAACCATTTCCGTCTAGCAATCTTGCCGACATCTATGATTTTATCAAAAAGAACGAGATCTGTCAATTGTTTTTAAAAAAAATTAATTGTAAATATAGAAAAATTATGATATACTTAAAATAAGAGAAGAAAAAAATGAGAGGATCAAAACCTGATGAATAAAACAAAACAAATTATCACTGCTGTAATTCTATCAGCTGCATTATTACCTGCTGTATCAATTAAAGCTGATACCGTTCGTACTAGTACTGCTTCAGAAGTGAACGTACAGAATGTGATTAAGAAAAAGAAAAACCTCCTTCACACACAATTAGACGATTATGGTCGCCCTTACAAGTCAACCTTTATTGGTAACGATGGTTTTCAAGAAGGAAAACGTGTTGGTAAACCGGAGGAGCCAACAAACCTAAAAGGTAAGTGGAAAAATCAAAAGTTAGATCCGAAGACCTATCTGTGGGATCGTGGACACCTAATTGGTAATCAGTTTGCTGGAAACCCATCAAACGTTTCCGATAATATTGTAGGACAGACATCTTATACAAATCAAAAATTGATGACATACTTTGAGGGTGGAATGAAGAGTTCAAACGACAACGCACTTGATAACTGGCTCTACCTTCACCCAAACTATTACATTGAGTATATTGTAACAGCGAATTATGATAGTTCACTCGATCAATACCCTCGCAGTATTACCTTGCGTTTTCGTGGGCTAGATAAACAAGGAAATCCTATCCGTATCAAATTACCAGATCCAAAACTAGAAGGTATTGGATCACAAAATGAAGAAGCTGATGAGTTTACTTCAGTAACGATTGATAATTTCTATCCAGGTTATCAAATTGATTATAAAACCGGTAAGGCAACACCTTATTCAGAGGCAACTACAAATAATCGTGATACGATAACTGCTGACATTGAAGAGTCTGACACAACTGGAGTTATTGAGGGTGACAAACTGAAAGAATTGCAGGAAAATGCAAGGTCTGTTCGTGATACAGTAAAAAAACGTGGTGATGAAATTCAAGGTGGTTTTAACCAAGGTAAAAATTTCCTACAACAAGTTATCGACTTTTTTGGTCAATTTTTTAGAAAACAATAAAAGAGAGTTTAATAACTCTCTTTTTTATTTTAATAGATCATCTTTGCGATCCGTGATTTAAACTCGTCCATCAAGATCAAGTCCAAGCAACTTGACTTTTTTCAAAACTTCATCAACAACACTGACAACATAGTCCATACGCTTATTGGGTTGAACTAGCTTTATGTTACGAATAAGTTTTTTATAAACACCAGTTCGTTTACCATTAAAACGAACATCTGTAACAAAAATATCCAAGAATGGAATGAATTTACTTCCAAGAAAATCTTCCGGAAATTGAACCTTACTAGTTTGTTCTGTCCGAAGAATCATACTAGAATAAAGTTCTTCTCGAATAATTTCATCTGTTTTTAACATCCCGTTCGGAGATTTAGGGGAGGAGTTAATCACTGATTTTGCAATAGCTTTGTGGCGATATTTGTTTTTAGACATTTTAAGGTCCCTCTTTTCTACCTATTAATAGGATTTTTTTATTTTTTTAAATTATAGATAAGAAGAATCCATAAAGAGTATCCCTAATATTATTTAGGGATACTCTTTTTTAGATTTTAAATCTGTATCTAGCAAGCTAAACAGTAAAGTTCATCTTGGCAATTAAAACATTCACCTTTAGATTCTTCTCCGAACATCCCATACGGTAAATCATCAGAAATTGATTTATTCTCCTTCCAATCATCTTCTAAGGTTGCAACCGAATAAGACGATACTGAATTTTTAATAAGTGGAACTAACCGCTCCAAAAACTCATCTGGAGAGATTCGTTCAAAAATTAAATTGAAACAGGCAATAAAATACTGTTTTCGATAATTCACGTAATCACGATCGTTAAATAAAATTTTCCAAATTGAAAGATTGTTTTGCGTTACAACGGGAAGTTGACCCGGTTTAAAAGTTCTTTTGTTTTGAATTAGGTTTGTAAAAAACTTATCAATGTATCCGAGCATTTCTTTTTGACCAATCACGACAAATTCATCATTGTCTAGTAAAACACCCCCCTCTTTCGAATCATCAGTATCGAAAGAATCTTCTTCGCATTTTGATTTGATTGGATCACTCAAAACTAAACCTGATGGCAAGTTTTGACCAAAAATTGTTCCGCCTGGGTGTTGAAGTAGAAACTTATTTTTGATTTTTTTATCAAAAAAATAATGTAAGAATAAAAAAATCAAAAGGATGAATTTTTTTGAGGTTATCTTTGCACCTCTAATCAAATAATCCAACGGGTTAAAAATATCTTCAAATCCTCCCAGTGCGACACTACTTTCAGCTTCGCTAACGATAGCGTCGAACTGCTTTAAGGTTTTCTTACTAATTAGTCCACGATATTTTTGTTTTATATCATAAATATTGCTGTGAAAATCATTGTTATACGTATCGAGAACGCAATCCGCAACTTCCCACAAGTATTCAACAATTAAGTCAAATTCCTTATCCGCAACGCCGCTTCTTAAAAAATCAACGACAACGGATCTCTGATTCTGATAATATTTATTCACTCGTCCTTTATTTAATTCAGAGCGGACGCTTTCCACTTCTCTTGTTACAGGTAGAAGTAGATCGTCCTTTAATTTTTTCAGTAAAACATCATCGTCTGAAATAAATTTAGAGATGGATCTCACCCACTCAATGAAACCTTTGTTTTTTCTTTGTTTTTCAATACCATTAAAATCTGATGATTTAATCATAAAAATATAAACCTTCTTTCTAAAAATCTCAACAATGAGATTATTTTTTTCTAAAAATTATATAATAATGAAATTGAGTCAAGAACCACCCTGAATCACCTCAATATTCTTTAAATTTGTTTCCTGAATTTCTTTCAGAATAGATTTCTTTTTCTGAATTAACCTCAGATTCACCAAAATATTTCCTAAAAATTATTTCAGTCGCCAGCACTACATCTGAAATTATTGCAGTTAAAATTAAAAATTTCTCTTAATTTATTTAAGTAAAACCTCTCAGCTTTATATAAATAGTCTGAGAAAACTCGAGGTTTCAACTCCGAGAGGAATCAGCGCCAAATTGATTCTTTTGTGTGTTGATTTTTAACGTATTCAAGAACGGTTTCTTTTTGAAATAACAACCACTGTTGTATCTTCACAATACTATATGGAGCAAACTTCAGTGGCAATGAAATTGGTAAATATTCTGTTTTTCTTTTTGAAAATTATTTTTAATATTTTTATATTCCTATTGACTTTTTAATGAAATATGATATAATGGTTTTAAAGATAATAGTATTTAAAATTAGATGAAATAACTGTCAAGGAAAAGACAATAAAACCCGAGGGACTGAAGCTCCTTTGTTATTGCACAAGAGCAAAAGATATAATCTCGCTAGAGACAACATCTTCTTGTAAAACTTCCAATGCTCAGACACATACCGAGATTGGGTCTTTATCCGAAGCAGGTCATTGTCGATAAGACAGTCGTTTTTGATTTACAAAACAAAAGACGAGAACTGGGCGCATTTAGTAAGGTCTAAATGGGAATCCTGTGATTTTAGTCACGGGAGTACGTCAAATATAACAGCTTTATTTTATTGTAACAGAATTGGGTTTGTAACTCAATCTATTATTATTTCAAGAAAAAAGACCCCTAAGGGTCTTTTTTAGTACCAGCCACGAGAGTACCAATTTACACCAGCAAAAGATCCGTATCTTTCGTGAACGTATTTGTACATCCACATCAACTGGGTGTAAGGGTTTGTAAGGTAATCATCGCCAACACTAGCCATTTTATTTCCCGGCAAACTTTGTGGTAGTCCGTAAGCACCACTTGAGGGGTTGGTTGCATAAACATTCCAACCAGACTCTCTTGTGATGATATCTGACCAAATAGCCTTTTCGGAATCACTAACCCCAAGATCGATTACAATTTGTTCAAATGCTTCTTTAGCTTGATCAGCTCTAAACGCTTTCGTTCCAGAGATGTGCGATCCTTGTCTTTGAGAACCCACTGATTGCGAATTTCCTTGATTTTCTTTTGAATTTCCTGCAATTCTTTCAGCTTCTTTTTGAGCTTCCTCCGCTTTCCTCTTGTTAGCTTCGTCTGCTTTTTTCTTTTCTTGCTCAATTCGTTCCTCCTCTTCCTTATCTTTCTTTGTGTTTTCGTTTGAGAGAATAACCGCCTTATTCACTAATGAACTAACCTCTGCTTTTGACCAGGATTGTTCAATTTTCAATTTTATATTATCTGCATTACTTTTTAAATTCAATCCAGAAATATCAGCAATTCCTTTATCCTTTACTTCGTCGAAATCAAATTCAGCAACATCAGATTTACTGATAGGGTGCTGAGAGTACGTTTCCAAAACAAAAACTTCAGATTTATTATTCGCTGTAACTGAATCAGAATATAAAAAACTGGCGACTGCAAGTGTTGCAGATGTTAATAGTATCTTTCTTAATTTCAGAATAACTCACCTTCCTATATTAATTTCAGAAATTATAGGTAATCTTCAGGATTTACATAGTCAGAGCACAAGTTTGTTGATAAACCTAGATGATCCCTTTTTGCAAAAATTACTATTCAAATTTCAAAAAAATACTTTCAATTTTATCACTGTTACTATTTTAGCACAATTCTGTGCAAATTACAGAATTGTTACAAGCATTATTTTATTGGATTAATTGATTGATGTTAATATCGATTGGAGATACTGGAATTATTTCAGATGAAATTGATACGTTTTTATTGCAGTTATATTTACTATTCAGTAGTTTCTCACGTCTCTCATCTTCAATAGGTACAGATCTGAAGTCAATTGATTCAATAATAACATTATCTACATCTCTAAAGGAGATTAAAAAGTTTAAAAAAAGTATGGTTTGAATTATATACGTTAATCAAACCAGAAGGAACTGTGATAACGACAGATTTGGGGTTCAGATCTTTACCAAAATATTCGATTAAAAAAATTTGAAGTATGTATCATAAAAATGAGTTTATAGTTTCAAATCTGAGTCTATTTTTTAGAAAAAAATCTGTTGAAGTTAGAATTTGTGTTAATTTTTAGGTTTTAGACTATATCGATAAATAAGTGCCAAAATTTTTGCCTGATATTAAATCATCTTTTTTTATATCCATCATCAACGAGTAGACGTTGATGTCTTTCCATAGCTCTTTCAATTATTTCATTATTCTTATCAGTAGAAAAAAATAAACTGGGAAGGAATTGTTAGATAAGTCTGATAACGTTCTAAAAGATAACAATTTGTTTTTTTAAATTGTCTGGCAAAATATTTGATAATTTCTCTCCACAAATATTTTCAATCGTGTAAAAAAGTTTGTAATTAATGTGATAAGTTCTTGCTACACTTGAATAAGGATCCTCCACATCGTGCACAGAAATATCAACCAACTCATAAATTGCCAATTCAAAAAGAATATCCTTTTCTTCTTTTTGTAAAGTTGTTTGCTATTTTACAAAACTCTCTTGTGAGCCAACGAGAAGAACGTGTGCTGTTTTTTTCGTAAATACACTTAGTAGACTATAAAAAAACATTCCATTTTTACCTGAAGATTGTCCCATTTATCAATTGACTTTTTATACAATTCTACAACTTTGTAATATCCGCTTTTTGTTTCCTCTGAAAACATATCCTCTAACACAAAATTAAATTCTTGTGGGATTTCTCCGTAGTGGTGAAATAATGTAGATATATAAAAATAGTTATTGATAAAACCATCAAAAAAACGTCCACTAATTTCAGATTTATTGTAATAAGTATAAACTCCACATAAAGCGATTTCCGGCAACATTATTTCCTTGATAAAATAGAGTACATACTCTTTTAAGGGTAAAATATTGACATCAGAATGGATATCCAAATTGATTGCTAAGAATCCACCACTCAAAATAATGTAATCTGAAACAGACCCGTTTTTATAGTTGAATTTTTCATCAACCCACTCTCTGCCTTCACTTGAGGTGTATAAACGGTCAGGTTTTATATCTCTTGTTTGATATACCTCAATTTGGTTTTTCTTAAAATTTAATAGAATTTCAAGCGATTCATCATCCTTTCTTTCATCACAAAAAAGAAGGACATTATCCAAACTTAACTTTATTTTTCTCTATTAAAAAAATTTGTGATGTTATTTTTCTTTTTATTGACTTTAATACCAAAACCTTCACCCAATCTTTCAAAACTACTCATTACTTGTTTTTTTCTACTTAAAATAATAACAAAAATCAATTCTGTCAATAATTCAGCTAGTTCTTCTCTCTACTATAATTTAAGAAAAAAATAATAGCTACTGTTGTAGCTTCAGAAAGAAGGAAAATTAATGAATATTAAAATTTTAAATTTAAATTTTTAATAAGGATAATCTTGAGTCGGAGATTAAGGTTCAAACGGAAGATGTGGTTCTTGTTCTTGACATCAACTACAACGACTTGGAATTGTTGGATGAAGACAAATCTCCATTCTGTAATATCGAAAGCAAGTTTGAAAAGCACAATTATCTACTTTCACTTAAAAGTGATACCTGCCAAGTTCAAGAAACTGAAAAATTCAAGAAGTTTATTGCTTTTTTGGAAAAATCCAAAAAGTTCAATCAAAAGTATCTTGACGATATCAACCCAATGGATCCTGACACTATGTTTCACGGTGCTCCGTATGAATCATTCGTGTCAGAAAATCAAAACTTTGGATTTTGGGAGGATTAAAGATGATTAGTACAAAAGAATTTTTTTCAGATTTCTTTCCCGAATTAATTAAAAAGTTAATCAAGGATCTTGATGATGATAAGGTGTTACGGGATAATCCTTTTAGAGTTGCAAAGGTTTACGTCCTAGTTTATTCTATCAGTAAAGATGAGTTTTTCTTATCTAGTGAATCAACATTTGATAGGAAATTTCGTGATTTTTATTCAGGTATGTTCGACGCCGACCTGATCCCTCTTTTTCGACTTCAAGACGGAGAGTTTTTAGATAAAACTCCGAAACCAAAGTTTAAAGAAAAAATTAAAAGTGTGGTTGAAAAAGATATTATTAATAATAATCTTTTAATCGACTCTTATTGGGGAATTTCATTCTTCGAGTCTATTAGCGGAGAAAATTTTAAATCAAAAAGAAAACACTCTTTTGAAGAGTCTTCTAAAAAAGGTTCAGCAATCCGGAAACAAAAACATCTTTGATGAATTAAATTTAGAACATCCGTTCTACAAACATCTAACGAATTTATTAAAAGTTGAATTGGATCAGCTAACTCTCGAAGGTTTTTCCGGAGTTTACGATGTTCATCATTATCAATGTTTCTTCTCGAAGAAAGATAATGGCGGTTTTATCAAAGAGCTATTTGGTTCTGACTATTCAAAAGAGTTTCTGAATAATTGTTATAAAATTTTTAAAGATGATAATCAGGAGCTTTCTTATCTCTACAACCTAAACCCGGATCTTCACATTTGGGATGATAAGTTTGATGAGATTAGCTCGAAGTTCTTCTTTGATAATCAGTATCAATTTGTTGGGAAATCTGATCTCGAATTGTTTGTTGCAAAAAAACTTCTAGAAAAAGGAGAAAAGGTTTTATTTGAACATTCTGATTTTATTGAAGCTGTATCTTTCCTTGATTTGATTAAGGAAAATAAAAACTTAACTGTAAAAATTACAGATGGTAATGCAGGTGAACTAGCCGAGCTTTCAGATTATTATGATGAAAGTCGATTGAGTTACTTCGAACAGCACTTATCAGAAAACAACCTTTACGTTCCAATTTGTTTACCAGAAGATGAGCAAGCAACTATACTAGAATATTACAAGGAATATTCTGAAAACACTCAAGTTGAAATTGCCGAGTTTTGGTGTGATGTTGTGGAACTTTTATCATCCTACAAGGATTTACTTGACGTTGAGTTCGCAGGAATCCTAAACCTCGAGAATGTTATCTTGGATGAGTTTAACGAGCAACACGCTATGGATATGGAACTCGAATCATACTATTACAGATAATAAAAAAGGAGTCTAAAACTCCTTTTTTGTTTTTATTGATTTACCAAAAATGTTGTAGTGTTTTCCACTCTTATCACGCTTAATAAGGAGATCTATATCCTTTAGGGTTAGTTTTTCTTGTGTATACAATTTTTTAGAGACGATAATTTTATCACTTGCTAGAATAGATCCAATTTTTGGATAATCAATAAACACCATTCTTTGTCTTACAGGATAATTAAGGATTTTCTCTGAAACCTCTAAATTACCAATAGGAATTTCGATTTCTTTGTCTTTGATATTAGGATCATCAGAAAAGTATTTGACAAAGATGGAAGAATTTTCTCCACTTTTAACTCTAACAACTTCACCATCAACAATAACTTTTTGAATTTCAAATTCTTGATTATTTCTTTTTAAATAAAGTTGCAAACCAAGTTCCTCTTCTGGTGTAAGTTCAGATGGTACTTTGGGCTTAGACAACTGAAGAAGGATAACTCCTAACACAGTTACAGTAATTAGTAAAATAGAAACATTTGAATTATTTGCGATTGATTCCGGGGATTGAACACCAATAAATTTCAATACCGGCTCCTTAGATGTATAAATAAAGTACGAAGGTAAAACACCAATTAAAACAAAAAATAGAGACAATCTATCAAATAATTTTTCTTTTTATCAAATAGGTTTTTTTGAATTTTTCTTGCATATCTTCGATTCTCACTGGTTTCAGGAAGTGAGAAATCAGATTTGCTGTTGATAACCTTTCGTTTTTTTCTAGACCGTTTGTTAATTTTTTTCAGATTTCAAAACGATTACTCCTTTGCTTTTTTTAATAAAACTATTATATCATTTTTTTCTCAAGGCCAGTCAATACTATATAATTTTTATAAAAAAATTAATAAAAAAAGAAAGAAGGAAAAATAATGTCTAAAAAAATAAAACAAAAGAAGTGAAAGTTGGGAATATCATTGCTAATATTTTTTTGAAGGATTATTGAAAGGATTTGACTTAGAAACAATTAAAGAATTGTCTAAAAAGTTTGGATCTTTCAAAACATACAGCAAAAAAACAACTTTTAAAAAAAATATTGTTGTTTTTAATTGAATCAATTCAAAAGAAAAAAAGGATTAAGAATGTTTATCACTTGGTGACTCTTGAAGAATTGCAGAATTTTCAACCAACTGGAGTAATTGTAGAGAAAATCATCTTTGATTCTTTGAATAATTTCAGTGATGAAAATACAACGAACGGATTCTCTCCTGAAGTTATTACTTATTCTGGAAAACTGTTGCAGTCAATTATGGCCTCTAGAATTGTTTCAGAAAATAAATCAAATCTGGAACATTCTAAGTGGAAATCATTGTCTAACCGGATTCAAAAACAAAAAGAGCAAGCTCTTACAGATTTGCAAAACTCACTCAAAGAAAGTTTATATTAAAAAAGAGGTTTGATAAACCTCTTTTTGTTTGATTAATATCCACCGTAGCTGTAAGTTCCCCAAGAACGAAGAAGTGCCCAAATGTCGCCACCGAATCGGTTATTTACTTGATTGTTGATGAAGTTTCGGTGTGATGATGGCGTGTCATATCCTGCATATCCGTCACCGGTTTGTCCAAAACCAGCGCCTTCAATTCTGTGGATAACGAACACAGCTTCTTCCACAGACAAAGCATTAATCTTTGCGTCAACTCCGTACTGAGCGTGATACCAAGATCCATTTGCGTGTCCAGGAATACCAAGTAGAAGGTTAATAACTTCTTGAGCTCTGGCTGTTGCAGACTCAACAAGCAATCCATCTGCACCAAAATAAGGACTACCAGTTCCTGTTGAAGCGGGAGCTGTATAAGACTCTTCTGAATTTTGAGAAGAATAATTTGCAGAAGATTGCTGTTCAGCTTTCGCCTTTTGGGCTTCTTTTGCTGCTTTTTCTTCTTTATCTTTAACTTTCTTCTCTAATTCCTGAATTTCTTTTTGAAGTTCTTCTTCTGATTTAGTAGCGGCAGATAGATCATCTTCCGCCTTTTTCGTATCTTCTTTAACCTTAGTAACAGTTTTCTTTGTTGACTCAAGGTTTTGACTAGCAACTGCCTGTTTCAAAGCAAGGTTGCTTAAGGTTTCTTTTTCGTCTTTTAGTTCTGGATGATCAATATCAACCTTTAGTGTTTCAATTTTTTCACGAATATCATCTGGAATTGTGACAGTAGAATCTGCGTCTACAATTCTGCTTCCAATAAAAACACTTGAAACAGCAACAACAGTTGTCAATCCAGCTACAATTTTCTTCTTACTAAAAATAACTATTCACCCCCAAGTTTCTCTTCCAATTCTTTTTTCTTCTGTTCAAGCCCATCAACGCTTGTCTTCTTCTCGGATAATTGATTTTCAACTTCCGTTTTCTTAGTTTCGGCGTCTTTTAGTTCGGTCTGAACTTTGTTGTGATTTTCTTCAATTTCACTTGTTTCAGTTTTTACACGATCTGTTTCTTCAGTTAAAACAGTCTGTGCCTCATTTAGGCGAACCTTTCGTTGGTGTTCATTCACCAAAACAATTAGTGTTGCTAATACTACTGAGAATGATACCAAAATTCCGATAACTAATTTTCGTTTGTTTTTATTTTTCAAAATGATCCTCCAATCTAACAAACTCACACTCTATATTATCGCACGAATTTTCTAAAATGTCAAGTTCTTCATTTTTTATTTGACTTGAACCATAAAATACAACAGTATGAAAGTCATCTGTTAATATCTTTCTAACTGCTTCGTGTGTAGTAGGGTTAGTTAAGACTTCAACCATACTATCCTTAATTTTATTGTTTTTATTGTGTCTGTATTTATTACAAATTAGTAACATTTTTTCTTTTTTTGTTTCAGTTTGATTAAACGCTGAAATAATTTCAGCAAGATGACTATCATCTAACGGTGGAATCCGGTTCCCATTCTCATCGATCAAAAATTGCAATTGCGCCAATCCTTTTACAAGATCTTCTCTATCAATAGAATAAGGTGTAATTTCCAAATTTGACTTCCCTGACCAGTTACTAAACCAAGCGAAATTCCTTATCCTGTCTGAAATATATCCAGTAGAATAGTTTAATAACTGAGCAATATCTTTTATTGAATAATTTTCTTGATTTAGAGAATTCAATTCCACCACACGTTGACCAATTTTTTTCTGATTGAATTTCAGAAAAAAATTACGGTCTGGAGGTAGTAAAGATGATAATGGTAGAGCTGGAATTAATTTAGAATCTAGAAAATTATAAATTGATTCAGGAGAGGGATAGTCTTTCTCTCTAATTCGAATTAATGGAATATCATTCTTTTCACACCAATTCTCTTTTTCTTTATCTCTTTCCTTTAATTGACTATCTCCAAATAAAACCTTATCTGTATAATGTTGTTCTCCATCATACTCGATTAAACAAACAAGTTCTGTTCTTGATGGCCCATCTCCAGAAAAAATTGCAATATCAAATCTCAACCTTCCGTCGTGAGAATACTCTTCTTGAAACTTAACCCGTCTACGAGCAAGGCCTTCTTTTTAAAATAAGTGAATTTTTTTGAGATAATAGGCATTTATTCCAACCTCCTTAAATTTGTAGTTATTATATAATATCAAAAAAATGTAGTTTTTGTATAATATTAGGCTTTAACTAACGAAATCAAAATCTTTCGACTTCTATCATCAGTTTTTATTAACAAACTTGAACTTTTTGTAATCAATAAATTACTTAATTTGGGGAACTTAGAAATCCAAAATCTCAAACCGGTTTCTTTTTTTCATAGATTGATTTTTGTTTTTGTCAAGAATCATCTGGTTAATAGAAGGTATCGTTCCTGATTGATATATATCAATTACCTTCTGTAAAAAAATTTCAGATGTTGATTGTTTAATATCTGTGAAAATTCATTTTTATAAAACAATAATTGTCTAATAATTATTTGTTTTTTTGTTCAGATGGGGATAAATAAAATTGCGAATCTTCCTTTATATTTACCTTATAAAAAAAGTATTCCGAGATATGTGAGGGGATTTCGTTTAAAAAAAGAATGGTGTTTTTTTACTTTTGGAAATCCGAACATATTTGTTGATATATTACAATAATTTTTCTAAAAACAAACCAGAAAAAAATAAATTAGAAATATTTTCTTTTGGATTTAATTCAAACCCTCTATTTTTCGTAAAAAAATCTTCTTCGCTGAAGAAACAAAAAAAGTGTTAATTTTTTTCTTCATTATTTTTTTAGCATTTTTTTGAATTGTAAGTATAATAACTTTTCAAAAGGATAAATTTTTTTCAAGGGTTGTTATATCTTTATATCTACAGAATGAATTTTTCAATTAAAAAAATCAGAAACATCTTTTGTTTTTAAGGTTGATATCAAAGTTTGAACTTGCAGTCAATAATAATTCATCAAACACATCATCTGTAAATATATATTTAGAAATTCTGTTTGATTTTTCTTTATTTAGAAGGAAGGTACGTTCTTTTCCAGAATCATTTATTATAGTAACCCAAATTTTTTTATAATGTCATCATCTTCATTCTTTTTCAATAGAAACACGATGGTTGTTTATTTTTATAAAAAAACATATTCCTTGAAAAAAACATTCTCCGCAAACGGAAGGGACATTGTATATTTAGGTTCTAATATTAGATGATCTGAATCTAAATTGTAATTAAAATCACAATGATTCTTTCTTAAAAATTAAATCAACTGAAGAGTCGATTCCATTAACCAAGAAATAAAAAAACAAAAAAAGTTTCAGTTTTTAAATATTTGTAATTTTTTTAGTTTTTGAGATTTATTCCAAGCTTTCTGTTGGATCTAAAATTATATAAATCAGAATCCCAATTTGTTCTTGGTGAAATCCAATCAAACCATTCTGAATCTGTTTTTAGTATTAATATCATTCTGTAACTGTTTCAGGGTTTTGTACAAATCTGTTTCTGTTATAGAATTTATTTTTATTCTCAGACGTTTTTTTAAAACCATTCAAATCCCCTTTCTTATATATATTCTAGAATATCACATTTTTTTATATTTTTTTCAAATCAAAAAAAGAGGATAAGCCTCTTTTAAAATATTTTTTTATTGTCTTCTTACTTGATCACTAATGTATGCAAATAACAATGTGCTATTAACAGTGATAAATTTTTGTAAGGTATGGAAATTTATTTACAAAGAATGAATTTTTTTTTATAAAAAAAATATCTGTTTTTTTCGATAAACGTTTCCACTTTTTCAAATATAAGATTGGGTTAACTGAGGGTACTCTTCCGACTTTGTATAAAAAAATCATATTTTTCTAAGAATTTTTAAGTGGTACTTATTCAAAAACTTTGTTAAATTCAGAATGATAATACTCTAACTGTTCCAGAAGGATTTGTTTTTTTGCTCAATCAAAGAAAAGGGCATTGATGTACTATATTGATTTGTATAAACCACATCTGTAGAAAAAAAGGGACATCCAAGCCATTGATTGATCTGTAAAAAAACATTGAAGTGTTTATTGCACCTTTAAAACTATCTCTAACAATAGAAAAAAACAATAATTTTCCACAAGAAACCAGAAAAAAATCATTTGATAAATCTCCGTCTGATTTTTGATGGATAAATATTTGTATATAAAATATTATTTTTTTCACTAACAAAAATTCTTGTAATTTTTTTGAAGATCGGAAAGAACATTATTTTTTTAGAAGTTGACTGCCTATAATAATGATTAAGCCACAATAGACGTTCAAATTTGATAACATTTTTTTAAAGGAAAGATTTGTTTTATCATCATTAAATAAAACAGACTTTTTGAGGTTCTAAATTTTTGACTAAAAATCTAAAAGCGAAATCAGCAAAAATTTCATCAAATACTTTATCAGGGAAAATGGTTTCCGAAATTAAAAAAAGAGTTATTTGAAAAGTTCATACCGTACAAATGACAATTTTTTTCGAATTAGAATTATCTTTTTTTCATCAAAAGGATAGATTACCCAATCCGATTTCATCTTTTTTTATCAATATATTTAATTGAATATTTTCTATCAAGATTTTGCAATCTTGTATCCGTTAATGATGTAGGTTGTGAATTGATTTGAAAATATGGTATCAGAATTGGAATTAGATAACGTATTCCTATTTACAAATTTATCCAACAAGCCATCATTAACTTTTTGATAAAGTTACATTTACATTCTCGTTTTCTTTTTAATATAAGACTAACTGTTAAATCTAGGTTATTTATTAAGATAGAAAAAAATCAAAAAAATGCCATCACTATATCCACTCAAATTTCCGGATAAACCATCTTTTGTTTGTCTTCTTAATTCTCTATCCCAACACTTTCTTGAATTAATCCAGTCAAACCATTCTGAATCTGTTCTAGATTGAATTTCTTTCTGTAATTCTTTAAGATTTTTATAAAAGGTTGTATCTGTTAAAGAAAAATTCAAATCTTCTGTTTTTAAAACCATATTTTACACGCTCCTTTTTTATCATTTTAGCACAAAATGAAGTAAAAATCAATAAAAAAAGAGGATGAACCCCTTTTTTAAAATTCGATATTATTTGGTGAGCATACCATTTGAACAGACACCTGACCCAAAAAGTTGTTGATTTCGGGAACACCAATTGCAGAGAATTTCGTTCCAGGCTCCACTTCACGAGGAAGCTCATCTGGTGCGTTCCACACAACGATGTCGATACCTTCTTTTGTAAGGTATTTCAAGTGAGGTTTCAATTCACCCTTATTTGCCTTGCCCATTTCTTTAACTTGGTCAACAATTAAGTTTTTAACTTCTACAACTGGATATTGGAAGCCAGCACCAAATGGTGCGTATGTATTCAAATCACGCAAGAAATCAATATTCACTTCGGATGGTTTCAAGTTAAGGTCTGGGATCTTTTTATTAGAATAATCTTCTGGAATAACCTTATCAAATTGCTTGCTTAGTCTTTCAGTAAACTCATCCAAATTTTTCGTTGGAATTGATAAACCAGCAGCCCCTGAGTGTCCACCCATCTTGATAGTTAAATCACGAATAACCCCTAGATTTTCAATAAGATTGAAACCTTCAGGACAACGAGCGGAACCTTTCAGAACATCATTGTGGCTTTCTGTAAATACTACAGAAGGACGGTTGTACTTTTCTGTAATTTTTCCAGCCACAAGACCAATAAACCCATCGCCCAACAAATCATCACGAATAACAATGGATGATTTTCCAGTATGATCCGTTTCGTTGGCACGTGCAAACGCTTCGTTAGAAATCTGCTTACGTTTTTCATTTACACTAATAAGAAATTCAGCTTTTTCACGAACTTCAGCAGTGCTTGTTGACAAGAACGTTTCAACTCCTGCACTGGCGTCACCAAATACACGACTTTGCGCATTCAACATTGGTGAGAATAAGAAACCGAAATCCTTTTCAGTAAATACGTGATCCGCTTCTAACTTTTTAGAGCGACGCAATGACTCAATCATAGCAACCCAGCCAAATCGAAGTTTGTGTTTGCTTTGATTATTAAAGATATCCAAAGCTTCTTTTAGGTAAACCCGGTTTTCATAAGTTACATTCATAACGTCAGAAATAACAGAGATACCAGCAAAATCCACAAACGATTCAAATTCTTCAAGATGTTCAGGACAGTATTGCTTTGCAAATTCACAGAAGAGTTTGTAAACTACAACTGTTCCAGAAATACCCTTGAACGGGTAATCATCATCTAAACGGTTAGGGTTAACGATAATGTCTGCTTCTGGCAACTTACCATTATCAAGTGGTAAGTGGTGGTCAGTAATAAGCAATTTCAAACCTTTTTGTTTTGCGTATTCAGCAGCTTCAAATGCTACGATACCATTATCACAGGTGATAAGAACATCTGTTTTTGGATTACGCAATAACACCTTATCGATAACTTTTGGCGTTATACCATAACCATCTTCGAAACGGTGAGGAATATAATACATAACCTTCGCAGGGTTAGGATTATCCAGTTTTTCGTTAAGATACTTGATTGCAAGCAACAAGAATCGATACTGTGATGATGTAGAACTCACACCATCTGTATCATAGTCTCCAATAATACAGATACGTTTTCCTGAAGTGACAAGCACCGCAATTTCATCAATGAACTTCTGTGCGTCATTCATCAATAAAACACTTGGGATTTGTTCCCGAGTCATATTCAAAGCTAAGGGATCTTTTTCAATCCCGGTTTGCTGGATATATTTTTTTACATTTTTTTATCCATTATTTTTTTACCTTCTTTCCTCCGTATTTTGATACGAAATTTTATTTTCTAAAATTATAAAAGAAAAATCCCTACTGAAATAAATTCAGAAGGATTCTTCTTTACGTTCGGTTATCTTAATGAAAAAATCCATAAAAATAATACGTTTGGCAATCCTCAGTGTGGGGTTCGAACCCACAACCCTACGCTTAGAAGGCGTATGCTCTTTCCAGTTGAGCTAACCGAGGCTAGTAATGCCTCAAAAAGAGGCTTTTTATTATTTAATTTTTATTTTTTTAAAAATTTTAATTGGCTTTTTGCACTTTTTTTCCAATTCTTTTTCTTAAATTTTTTTCAGATCAATTTTTTTCTACCACCTGAATTTTTTTCTTAGAAAGAATTGTTGCTCCAACAGCACCAGCGAAAAAGTAATCCACCTGTAACAGCACCAGCAATTTTGATTTTTTTATCCAAACCAGAACCTCCTAACTAACTTTATATCTATTATATCTCAATTTACCTATTAAGTCAAGAAAAAAATATTATAATTTTAAAAAAATAAAAAAATACAAATATGTAGAAAGAAGGTACTTAATGAAAAAAAATAGAAATTGACCCTAAAAGAAGTTATCCACTATTATGTGGATGGAGGAGTAAAGTGCAGAGTCGGTGTTGCTGCTTTCATTCGTAAGGGGTTTGGTTTAAATCCTCATCAAGAAGTGCGTGTATACAAATCATCAAAGAAAAAATCCACAACGGATTGTGAAATTCGTGCAGTCGAGTTGGCAATTGAGGACGCACAGAAAAATGGATTCGATTTGAGTAAAGTAGTGATTCACTCAGATCAAATTGCTCTTTCTCGATTTAAAATTAAAGACAAAGAGTCTCGTTTGTATAAATTCCGTGAGAAATTACAAGAGATTGGTGTTAATGTGGTTTACACACAATCAACACACGATTTGGAACAATATAAGAATACGCCAGAAGAAAACATTCCAAAGCGAATTTTGAATAGTTTGGCCGTTCATAATTTGGTGAGCAAATCGTTTCGAGTTAGAAATCGATATCAAAACCATTTGTGCAAACGAAATAGAAAGAAAAACGCAGCTTAATAACCAAGTTGCGTTTTTTATTTTTTTGTTCTCTATTCAGACTCTGCAATTGTCATTCTCATTATTGGTGCTTTACTTAAAGTGTTTGAATTTCTGTGAATATCACTTTTTTTAACCGTTAAGTATATTGCACCTAATAACTAACATTAAAATCTTCAACATCCTCTTCTTTTTTTCGAATTTCAATATAAACGTTATCTATAGAACCATCCTCGTAAAAAAAGATAAGAAGTTTTGATATACTCTTCTTTATTTTTTTATAGCTTCTAGTTGATCTTTCGAGATAAAGTACCTTTTTACCTTAACTTTCTCCTCTTTTTTTGTCATTATGATAAACTTCTAATTCATTTTTTTCTAAATTAATTTTTTTATTTTATAACCATCAGAATTTTTTTAATAGTTAAATCTTTATTTTCTAAAACAACCTGTTCCACTTCAATATCTTTTTAAGTGTGCGTCCCCTTTAGTTACGTGGATTCTATCAGTTATTCCTAAATGAACAACAAGAATGATGGGGAAAGAAGCTAAAGAAATAATCACCATTAAAGTTTCAGAAATTTTCTTGCCCCATTTATTATTATTTTTGATGGCATTTTTATTGTATATCCAAACAAGAAAAAGATATTATAACAAATATTGAACTAAACGCCATAATATGATATATGTTTTAAAACCATTAAAAAAATTCTCCTTAATAACTAACCTCAAAATCTTTTTTTGTGTCGATTGTCTTCGAGAATTATTTCAATTTTTAACGAACCATCCTTAGATTTAAATATTTTTTTGTTTTTTTACAAATTTATTTTTTTATCTTTAATATTATTTAGATTACTTGTATACCAATATAAACCTTTAACCTTAACACCCTCCTCTTTTTTACCGTTATAATAAACTTCCGTATGCCATCCGTAAAGATCAACAATAATCTTATACCCACCTTCATCTTCGATAATTGCGTTATCACCATCACGATATACCTTTTTCACTGAAAAAGTTTCAGTTATAGTTTCAGTTATTTCAGTTTGTTTTTTTCCCTGAAACAATTTCAGTCTCAAACTCCTCAACTCCAATAAAAATCAGGGATTACGCCAATTTTAATAAAAAGGTAGCTAAAACCAAATACTATTATTGTTGTTGCGATAGCTGATAAAAATGCCATTTCTTTTTCATTATTAGAATAACGGTTAAAAAACGAAATGATACCTACAAGAAGAATAACTAATAGTATCAAAAAAAGCTAAAAAAATGTCATTTATATTTTTTTCCTTTTACAATAAATTAATATTTTTATTTCAAAATTATCTTTATTTTTTTTTTTAGATATGTAGACGTCAATGCCTTTTTAAAGCGCCTTTTTCTAGTAATGTTGTAATCTGTTTTTTATTACAGAATTATTGTTCTTTAAATCCTCTATTTGATACTGCATAAGCCATTGAGGGCCACGCACACGAACACCTTTTAACTTTTCACCATTATGATATACTTCAGTAGAGTTTTTTCTAAAGTCAATAATGATCTTATAGTTGTCATTATTGTTGATGGTCATTATATCATCCTTAAGTTCTACACTTGTAACATCCTGGGATTTTGTTTCTGTTTGGTTTTGTGGATCATACCAACCGTTTGCAATACCAAAAATTACTACAATTGCAAATAATATTGAAAGAAATAACCCGCCACATCCCAAAGAATAAGATCTAGCGGAACTAAGTGGGTATTTCGGGTCATCCTCTTTTGATTTTGCAATCAGACCCAAAGAAAATAGTGCTAGACAAACAATAAGAAGAATAGTTACAATTAGAAAAATATACGACCGTTCCATAAAAAACCTCTCTTAATTAAACTTTTTAAATTAATATTCAACCTTGAAATCATCTTTGTTTTTATCTTTTAAAACTTCAATAAATACAGATTTAACATTACCTTTTTTTGGATATTGTATAGTCTGTATTTACAAGCAAATCTTTATTTTTAATATACTGATAATTTTCTCTTAAATCCCGATATCCGTTGATAGTGACATTTTCTAACTTTTCACTATTATGATAAAGGTTCTTTGTATTTCCTTTTAAATCAATCACAATCTTGTAGCTGTCACTGTTATAGACTGTAATTTTATCTCCTGACTTTTCAACAGACGTTACCTCTTGAGTTTTTGTTTGCAGTCTATTTTCAGGATCAAAATCTCCGTTAATAATTGAAAGAACTACAAGAATGGAAAAGGCTATTGATAAAACCAAACCAATGATACTACAAATATATCGGTAACTATGATTATGTGGATAGTCCGGTTCGTCATTCTTTGATATCTTAATACCATACAACGAAAGAAGAGTAACAAATATAGCCGCAATAATAAAAATGGTTAATAAAATAAATTCCTGCTCCATATTAAAACCCCAAAATTCTTGGTTCGAAAATAGAACGAAAAATAGAACGAAAGTCTATTATACCTAGTTGATAAGAAATAAAAAAACAAATTAATAAAGATACAATCGTAATTAATAGCCAAATTGCAAACTGTCGTGTTTCAGGGTCTTTATATATTTTTTTAAAATCATATTTAAAAAAATGAAAACCTCATAACTAAACAAAAGGATTTTTGAATCCACCAAAAAGAGATAAACATAGAAAAAAAGTGGCTAAGCAAAGCATTATAGTATCACCTCGATTTTAATCTCACCCCAGTATATCATTTTATTTAACAGTTGTAAAGCCTGAAACAAAAAAAGAGTGCCCTTTTGTGGCACTCTTTAACTAAAAACTTTAAAACAAGAAAAAAATATTTTACGATGTACTGAACTAAAAAGTATCTTTATTTTTCTTCTGTTATATTTATAGAATTAGGCATTGCTGAAATTATGGAAGTGTAAAGTAAAGTAAATATTCCAATTACAAAGCCCGTAATAACAATATAGATTGCAAACGGAGGAACATCTTTACTATCATAAGACGATAGATTTCTGAAGAAACCAAAATCAAAAAAACAAAGTTATTAATAATAGATAGAATTAAACCTGCAACCACTACAAATAGGTAAGATTTTTAATCCTATTTCGAAAATTGAATAATCAAATTCTTGTTTTTTTACAATAAGAAATCATATAAGTGGAAATACAGATTTCAAGTAAAAGAAATAAATTTATAATCAAAAAAATCCCAAAAATCATATTCAATACCTCCAAAAAAATCCTAACCTATAATAATCCGTTATCTTTTGCGAAAAACCAAAAAGAACAACAAATAAAATGTTGACAAAATCAATACCCAAATAACATTACGTTTGAATAGTTTGCTATTAACCCATTCCTTGGGGTTTCCAGTTTTGAAAAAATTTAACATTAGTTCAATGTTGTTCTTATTAAAAAATAATATCATAACTTTAATATTTGTAATTAAAGCAAGAGTTAGAAATATATTCTGTAGTTTCATTAAAAATAGTTCCTTTTTAGTGTATCATCAACTAATAATATCATATTCTTCAAAATTTGTCAATTCTGAAACAAAAAAAGAGAGATACGCTCTCCCCTTAATTTATTACATCCTCAATTAATTCCTGAAATTCTTCCAGTGTAATTTCATCATTCTGTCTCAGATGAAGAATTGTCCTAATCTGATCAATTGTTTCAGAATGATCATCTTCTGATTTTAATTCAGGTTTTGGATTTGTTTTTTCTTTTTTTGTTACAGAGAGAAAATCTCTTCTGGCTTGACTAAAAGTTTGATCGAATATTTTTGCGTCACGCAACCACAAGCCATCAATTTCAAAGTCATTTCCTGTGCCTGGTACAGAGATTGAATAACTAGATATTAAACTTCCGTGCGGGTTACCACCAGCTACATTATTGTAATACACGTCTTCACGTTGAGTGTTTCCAAAATCACCAAGAAGACCTCTGTTGAGAACCAATACTCTTAAATCTGTAACAACCGCAAGAGCCTTTCTACCTTTATATTTACAAGGAACAAGTGAATAAATTCTTTCCCCTTGGCTCAAATATTTTGGAAGTGCCTTCAGCTCCAATTTGACACCAAAAAGTGTTGTATTCCAAAAAGGACGAGAAATCCCCTGTTTCTTTGCGATTCTAACTAAAATTTTATAATAATCTTTATTTGAAATAGCCATCCCAACCAAAGCCTCCTTTTTTCTAAAATTATAAAAGAACGTAATTTCATACGTTCTTTTTATTCTATCACATTTTTGTTAGAGTGACAAATACAATTGAGTAACCATCCGCACGGGTTTCAACACACGTTTGCAAATTTAGGTTTGTTCCTGAATGTTGAGATAAGATGTATTGTGCGTCATCTTGACTTTCAACGTACCCGGTTCCACGACCACTAAAAATCATACGAACAACCCGACGATCCTGAAATTGATACAGATGTTCATTTCCTTCTGAATCAGTAACAGTAACAACATCTCCTGATTTCAATTCTTTAATAGCACCCATTGGGCCATCATCGTGACCTGCAATGATCGTTGACTTATTAGGATCGAAATCTCCTCCCCAGGTGGTGGCAATGTTATGATTTGCGTTAATTCCTGCTTGACCAATTTCAGCTTCGTAAGGAATATCAACTCCTTTAACAGTAACAGTCCTCTTCTTCACTGTTTTTTCTTCAGCCTTTTCAAGCTCAACTGAATTAGTTTCAGCCAATTCAACATCTGTTTTTGTTGGAGTTACATTTCGTTCTGTGGTTAATTCAGAAGTAGATTGCTCTGTAGTAAATGCAGAAGCTTGATTTTCTGATTTATTGGTAACAATTACCGGTGTAAATAAAATAATAGTTAATGCAATTCCTGCTAAAACAATTTCAGTTAATAATTTTTTTCTTCTTCATTAAATTAATATACTCTTTCTTTGTGATTTTTTTAAACAATCTCAGTATAGCAAAAAGGTTTTTTTAATTTGTCAAGAGAAAAGTTTATTTTTTTAAAAAAATAAAAAGATAAGGATTAAACCTCATCTTTTTTTGCTAGAACGAATCTGACATCGTACCCATTTTCAGTTACATAAGTACAAGTCTGTAAAATCAAGGAATCTTCCGAATTTAGCAAATCAACAAGTCTTTTTGTATCTTTTTTGTCTTTGGGAATACCACCACGACCTAAATTTACTAATTTAAAATCTTCTACCTTCACAACGGTGTAATTTGAAATAAGACCCAATTCATCAGCTACATCAATTTTATCTCCAGTTTTTTTAATTTGATAATTTTTTTCCAAAGGAGCCCTCTTGATGTCCAGCAAAATGTTTTGTATTGTTTTTACTTTTTAAGAGAACTCCCTGTTCCTTGTATTGATCCAATAAATCTTGTAAATTTTGTTCATCATCTTTTGGTGATACGTATGAAATTATATCCTGTCTATTTAAGAGAATTTCTTGTTTCTTTAATTTTTTTCAGATGATTATATTCTGAAACTGTCCCAGTGAAATATTCAACTGGAGTTATCACAGATTGTTTTTGTGCCTGAGATAAATTCAGAAAGAGGGTTAGTAAAAGATAGATTATATTCATTCTAACGGGTTGCTCCCAATATAATTTTGCAATTTTTTTACTGCATTTGTATAAATTTTATCCAATTCATCCGTGCTAGAAGCAACACCCTCTTTTACAAGTTGAACTTTAATTTTATTCCGATGTCCGTATGCGTCATACAATGAATTAAAAACATACAATTCTTTTTCAGATAAGGTTTCTTTTGCTCTTTTTATCTCATCCATAACCTGTTCATTTGCTATAACTTCCACTGGGTCAACTTGATTAACATCTTCTAACAAATCAACAAAAGATGTCTGCACATCAGAATCCTTCCCGTCCCCTTCAACATCTGCGTCTAGAGAAACTGCTGATTGACCAGCATTAATAACGATCCGCAACCGCTCTTCTGAAACCTCTAAAATATCTGCAATTTCAGCGATTGTAGGCTCAACACCAAACTCTTTTATATAATCAGTTGATAATCTGACCCAATTATTATATAACTCTCTCGCTTTATCAGGCAGCCTGACGACACCTTGTCGTTTCAACATTTTCTGACAATAGTTTCGAATCCAATAGGTTGAGTATGTGCTAAATCGAAACCCTTTGTTTGTATCAAATTTATCAATTGCATTAAAAAGACCAAGTGTACCCTCTTGATAAAAATCTTCCCAGGGAATTGAGTTAAATTTTGAGTAATGGGTCGCAATGGTTGCAACTAGACGCAAATTACTAGTTATCAGAATCTCCCTCGCTTCCTCATCTCCACTTTGAGCTAATTCAACCAAACGATACTCTTCTTCTTTAGTTTCGATAAGATTTGTGTGTTTTCGAAGATTTGAAATAATAAAACCCTTATTATCGTTTACTACCAAAATGACCCCCTATTAATTCTCTTCAATTTTCTTCCATATTTGCGTAAATTTCTAGTTGAACGCAAATATTTGTTTTTCTCCCTTCTTTTTTTAACAAAATTTGGAAACAATGATTTCAGTACTTTATTAAATACATTTCTCCAATACCGCTGCCCCAAAGTCAAACCGCCTCCATCCTTACTACCATTATAGCCGTTATAGTAAGAATTGAAAAGGTCTACATAATAACCCTCTCGTTCTCGTCGTTTATCATAATTCTTAACAACCTCTAATTCTGCAACACGAAAACGAAAAGGGCCAAGTTTTTGTATTTCTCGATCGACATATTGAGTTGGGTGTGTTGTCACTGCGTGTTCTAATAGTCTTCTAGATAAGTTCACACTTTCGCCAACGTAAGGATGTCCGTTGTCCTCTCTGAAGATAATATAAACTCCCGGTTCGCTACTAATAAGTCTTGGATTCAATATTAAATGATCCAAACGAACCGAATTTAATTGCGATAAAACACCACGCCTTAATTCTTTGTATTTATCTCGTTCTCTTTTGGAAATAGCCACTTAAATCACCTTATCCAAATGCTAGTTTCAAAAAGTACCCACCAACAGCCAAAATAGTAAGGACTGCAATAACAAACAGAACAACAAATACCCATTTATTTGTGGAGATATCTTCAACAGAATTAACCTCTGAAACAGTTTCAGTTAAAATATTTTCATCTGTATTATTAACAGGAACTACCTCATCTGAATCAACATCAGTTGAAGATGATTCTTCTTTAATAAATTCAGAACTTTTTTGATCTTCATCATCTTCAGAAACGAATTTGATTTCTGGATGTGTTTCAGGCACAATGTTGCTATCTGAAACTGTATAAGTTCCGGTTACATCTTTTACAGTTTTAGTAGGAGTGTTATTTTGCTCTCCAATCATATCAAGATATTCAGTTGCCATTCCGCTTTGAATTGCAAGAAAATTCAACAAATCATTAATTTGTTTTGATCGGCGGATATCTTCAGGTGATAATAGCGAGTTTTGATATTCTTGTTCACCCATATCACCAAAAACTTTTCTAACTTTTTCCATTTTTTTCACCAAACTTGCCTTTCGCTCATTCCTTTTGTAGTCAACCCCATAAAAGTCCAACCACTCTCGGATTTCTTTTATACTTGAATATTTTGTAACAATCATTAAAATTATCTTCTCCACCTTTTTTTATTTTTCGAACCAATTATAAGTTCTTTTTTTATAAATAAAAAAAATAGAATTTCAAAGACTACAAGGTTAGTATATCAAAAGAAATTTTTGATTGTCAAGTTCACTTAAAAAAATTATTATAATTTTTAAAAATAAAAAAATCCAGAAAAAGTCTGGTAAAGAAGGAGAAATAAAAAAATGACAAAACAATTGAAATTGGCGGTTTGCGAACGTCCCTTTGTTAAAGGTGTGACACAAGCATTAATTCCAGAAGGATCTGGTTATGATCTTGTTAGGGAAGCTGCGTTTGCTATGGATATTTATATCCTAGAGGATACATTTTGTGAGGTTGAATTATATATCAACTTTACAAATAACAAAAGTCATTCAGATGGTTGAGAATGACTGCAAAAAAACAAGGGTATTTCTCTTACAAAAAAATGTATAGGGGATTGGATGGGGAATACCATAAGGGTTGAAAGAGTGAATGTTTTTTTATTTCACTCTTTTTTTGTTTGTTTTTTTAGAAAAAAATATATAATTTTAGAAAAAAAATACCTTATTATAAGAGAAAAAAATTAAAAGATTTATATACAAAAAAATTTATATACGATCAAAAAAACACAAAAAAAGTAAACTATTAAAACACCACAGATTTTTATCTGAAATAGGCTGTTATAACAATATAAGATTCCTAAATCTTACTTTAGTTATTGGTAAACTTTAGATTATGTTCTCTCCTTAGAAGAACCTGTTTGAATTGAACGCTATGTTATATAAACTATGAAACCTCCTTAGAGTTTCAACTTTTAATTTTGGATTGACTTCCACCCTTATATTACTTAGAGTAACGTTTAAATTTAAATTTCGTTATAACGTTTGAAACAATTTACGAAAGTAAAAAGTTTTTAGCTTATTACAAAGTTAAATTTATTAAACTTTTAGATAAAAATCTATAGAACAATCAGTATATCTACTGAGTTGTTAACTGTATAGTTACACTTTGTGGGAACTGAAATTACATTCGTAATTTTGTTCTATCGTATTTTCTCTTCGAGTTACGATAAAATTCTTAACACTACAACTAGCCGTTTGGTTAGTTGACTCATCTGACGTGGAGGTTACTGATTCAACATTTCCTCAACTAGTTGGCAGATGTTGCTCTCTTCTGTAACAGTTAGAGGAAAGGTTGCTTACTACAATACGGGGGTTAAACCTCGACCCCCTCCGATGATCCGGGCTCTCACAGGCCTAGTAGGAGGTGGTTGTAGTAACCGTAATCGAACAGGTTATGGGCCCTAATTGGGTGTGATTTTTCTTTCTTTCTGTTATACGAAGGGAGTACGTCTGCTGACTGCTTGAAGATTTGTTGTATCAGCAACTGTCTGCGTTCAGATGAGACCTGAACCAGAAGTGTGTTGATACCTGGAGGCTTTGCAAAGTTGGAAGATACTTCCTCTGGTAAGATACGTGGTTCAAACGTGTTAATTTTCTGAATTTATTTCAGAAAACAAAAGTGGACTGGATTTATTCCAGTCCTTTTTTTACTGCATTAATTTAAGAAATTTCCTATTCTACTTGTTTAATTGAGAGAGCGTTAATCCTTTTAGATTTGGAATGCGCCCTTCTTTAATTTGATTATACAAGTCATTCTTTTCTGTTGTTGCAAGAACGCCTTCAATATTATTTTGAGCGTATTTTTTTAAATAAGAAACAAATCCTTCAGAAAGAACCAAATCATCCCAATATTTTCTTGAATCCGGTGATCCGATCCACTCGTAGCAGAATGCTTTAAAAAGCTTGATACCAAGATCTATCGGAAACTTAATCGGCTTAATAGCTCCCAACAAGTGAAAATTGTAAGGTTCTTCCAGAAGTGTACCAACAAGATGAGATCCTTTAGTTAATCGCCCAATGGGAGCATTTTCACAAACAGTTGTTAAAGATTTTGATTTTAGATTAAATAATATTCTTGTTCTTCTACGATAGGATCTAAAGGTAGAAAATAGAGGTTCTGATTTATAATCATCATCAAATTTATAATATATTTTCATTGAATCCCAACTATATATAAATTTATCAAAAGAATCGTATTTCATCTTTTGGGGATCTAAGTGCCAATTTTTCCAAGATTTATTGTCAACCGGGAGGCTGAAATCGAATCTACCACCTCGCTGACTAGTAATAACTCTAAAATAAACAGACTTCCAAAACTCATCCTTGCATTCATCCTTTATATTTTCTTCTTCAATTAAGATTGCCTTTGCAACTCCAAAATAATTTTCTGGAATTTTATAGTCAGATTCTTCAATAACTTTTTTAACATTGTTTTTCATTCTCAGGGACAACCCTCGGAGCTGCTTTTCCGTTAAGTTATCAAGACTATCCATCAAAACTTTTTATTTCTTTCTTATATTCTTCTAACCAACCAACTTCTTTTGTAATTATCATCGTTTTCCCCACTTTATTTATTTTAGAATTTATCATTCCTTTAATAATAACAGAAAAGGAGTGATTTGTCAAAAATAAAAAGGATCAAAAAGATCCTTTTAAAAAATTATGGAATAAAACCTTTGCAAATCATTCCGTTATCTTTGAGTTCCTTGTAAAGATCTGGATAAGCAGGTACGTAACCACCGTAACATATTTCGGAGTTGGATTGTGCACCATTATTTAATAAAATCATTTCAAAGTTGCGTTTGATGATTTTATCAAATTCGGTACGAATCAATGTTTTGAAACTTTCAGGATCATTTTGAATAACAGATTCGAACATTTTATCATCAACCTGATATCCTTGGTAATCCCTTAAGATATACTTAGATAAATATTTCATCAGATTAGAAAAAGAATGGAAGTGTATCTTTATTTAATAAAGATGTTTTGAATGATTCTAAATCTTTTAAAATCATCACCTCGCTCTCTTTTGCAATAAACGGGTATTGCTCGAAATCACCCTCGTATGGATTTCCATAGATTTCATAAATAGTTGATGTGTCAATAATTTTAAATTTTTCTTCATTCAAATCAAAAAAACAAAGAATAACTCAACTGATTGTTTTTTTGGTCTTTAAATTAATGCCAAACATAAGGTTTAATATTTCATTATCGGCGTTATCGTCAATGTTTTTTTCTAAGATAATAACCGACCAACTTCGTCAATCTTAGCTCATAAATTTCCACCAGTTTCACCTGAACATCGTCCATTTTGAAAATAAAAGATAAGATTATTTTCTTTTCATTTTCACTGAAACAGTTAGAAAATAAATTTAAAAATATATCCTCAAATTCTCGGCTTAATTTGACTAATTCAAAGTGATTCTTTTTTGAATTAAATTCAAATAAAATAGATTGGATGATAGCCCAAAAAGAATACAATAGATCAACGTTTCCGTGTGCTATCATTTTTAAAATCTAACTTCTCGACCTTTTCCGCACTACCATTGTGTTCGTTTCTGTACAGAGCTTTATCAGAAAAAGGTTTTGGGTATCCAAATTCAAAATTAATTTTTTTCCAACAATTTCATCAGATGATTTATTTTTCTAAAAAAAATCAAGGACTTTTTCCTACATCTTTTTTTGTAGCTGTACTCCCAAGTACAACTATTTTTCTGACTTAATCATCAGACACCTTCTTTCCATCTGAATTAAATTCAGATTATTTTTTTCTTTAATTATAACAGAAAAGAGAGTGGATTGCACTCCCTTTTTAAATATGATGATATTTTTGTATTATCGTCTTCTTTTTAAATTAACATAAACAGGAAGGTTCCCACCGTGCCTCAATAAACTTATTTTTACAAGTCTCTGAATTTATAAATTTATTGAGGTTGTTTTTTTAAAGATATCCGCAGAATCTTTTTAGAATAATTTCCATAAAGATATAGGGATATTTTATGAACATTTCCTTCAGGAAATATTCGGATCCGTAATACCCCCCACAAACAAACCTCTTCAAGTATTCTGCAAATATTTCTCCTAAAAAAAATCAAGAGATTTCCTTGAATTAAATCTTTTTAAGAGTTAATATATCAATATCCTTTAGCACCTTAATTTGACCCGGATTAGCAATAAAATACGAAATCCGCATTTTTTTCCATCTTCATCTGAGTAAGAATTTTTCAAAATCTTCGTCTAAGAAATAACTTTTTATTGTTTGCTGCACGCAAGCAATTTTTTTATTTAAATCAAAGAATATAGATAAATTATTGCTAGATAGATATTCACAACCTCCATCTTTGCAATACTCCATTTTTTAAAGAAGTATCTACAAACCAATTATTGAAATAAGCTTTTTTTGAAAGTGAAACGTAATAGATTCTTAAATTTTTAAAACTAAACTTTCAACATCAGAGATGTTGGTTCCAAAAAAATAAAATTAAGGATATATCTTTTCTCTTCGATTGAAAGCAAATCAAAAAAACAAAGACATTTTTATTTAAAAGGTTATTTATATCATACGTTTTTTTGCCAATAAATCACCTTTTGTTATATTTTCATAAAAATAAAATCCGCAATATTCATTTTGTATTGAATACTTCTGGCAATCTCTCAAAAACAAGTTTAGTAACAGAGAAAGCGAAAATAGAATATTTGGGTACTTAGAGTTCTTAATTTTGTGAAAGAATAACTTCATTCTTCTTAAATCCCCTTCTGTAGACCCATACCTATTTTGAAAAGATACGTTTCTAAGCAGATGATAACTATTACCTTGTGATTTTGAAATAACTTTATCATCAAACCATTCCATTTTAGAAACTAGATATTCTACTCTACTCTTTAAAAGAGTATCCTCTACACGTAAGTAATCATCACGATACTTCTTGAACCAAGTCGGTTCTGTACTTTTCATAGTGTGATCCTTCTTCCTGAAACAAATTCAGACCTTTCTTTTTTCTAAAATTATAACAGAAAAAAGAAAACCTAAGTTTTCTTTTTAATAATCTTTATTGGATTTTACGAATCATCATCTTCGAATAGATACATCAATTCCGGATATTGTGGAATGGTATTATTTAAGGTTAATACAATTTTTTTATATTTGAGATAATTTTTTTGTATATTTTAAATTCACTTTTTGTGTTAAATTTGTTATTTTTGAATATTTTTATGATATAATAAGTTGATGAATAAATTTTTAGAAAAAGGGGGTAATAGTGAGACAAGTAGAAAGACATCTAATTAAACCTAATAATAATTTATATTCGGTTTGTGATGATTTAACATTCAAATCCAAGAACCTTTACAATGCTGGGCTATATCAAATCCGTCAATCGATATTTGAACGAGACCAATCTGATAAAGAAAATAAAAAACCAGTACTAAGCTGGTCACAATTAGTTTCTGAATTTAGGAAACAAGATCAGAGAGATATGAAAGCATTACCATCTAAAGTTTCAACCAATATTATAAAAATGTTGGGAGGAAATATCAGTTCATATTATCAACTTTTAAAAGGTTACAATGATAAGTCAAATAAGAAGATCACTAACAAACCTAAACTCCCCGGATATCTTCATAAAACGAAAGGACGTTACGTGGTTGAGTTCACAAATCAGACTTTTGCTAAAAAGCGTGGCAAAAATAGTGAACTTATCTTGTGCCCCAGAGATTTGAAGATTTACATCCCAACGAAGGTTGATAAGCCGAAATGCGTAAAGATAATACCTAAAAACGGATACTTTTTTATTGATGTCGTTTATGAAATTAAAGAAAAACCTTTGAGAAAAACTCATAAATACGCTGGTATTGATCTTGGAGTTGATAATTTAGCTGCGGTTACATTCTCTGATGGAACCAACCCGCTTTTGGTTAAGGGTTTGAAGTTTAAATATATCAATCAAGGATATAATCGTTTGATTGCAAAAGCCCAATCTAAATTACCAAATAATCAAAAAACAAGTACGCACATCCACCGTCTTTTTAAAAATCGTGAGATGAAATTACAATCAGAATTTCATAAAATCACAGGATTTTTAGCAGAATTTTTCGACGAGATGTCACTTGAAAAGGTTTTTGTTGGTAAAAATGTTGGTTTGAAGTCCCGTATTTCTATTGGTAAAAAGGGAAATCAAAATTTTGTTCAAATTCCCTACAACAAATTTATTTCTCAGTTAAAGTACAAGTGTGAATTACGAGGGATAGAAGTTATAGAACAAGAGGAGTCTTATACATCCAAAGCTAGTTTTATAGACTGTGATTTGATTCCTGTTTGGAAAAACGGTGGAAAAAAGTATAAGTTTTCAGGAGTACGTGTGAAAAGAGGTTTGTATAAATCTAAGAACGGAAAACTTATTAATGCTGATATCAATGGATCATACAACATTCTTAGTAAGGGATTAGGGAATTTGGGTATTAGTATAAACAGAAATAAGGTATCATTTCATACAAGAAGTTTGACTGGTTATAATACCCTGTCTAATAAAAAGATAGTTAAAAAATACACGTAAACCCGTATTTGGTATTCACCAAAGAGGGCTTATAGAGGTGATGTAGGTTACCTTTAACATAAACGATGAATTAAAAAGTCATTCTGGAATGTTAAAAAAATTAAATGATACAAATAGTAACAAATGATACATTTGTATAAACCATTTAAACCTATTGAACTTGATTTGTTCTTTGATGAAATTATTTAATAATTTGTTGTTGTTTCAAAAAAACGTTCTTTAATGCGTAAAAAAATCAACACACAAAAAGAACAAATTCAGAGCTGATTCATTTCGGGGGTAAAACTCCGATTTTTTTGACTGTTTTCAGAAAACTATAATTTTTTAAAAAAACAACTGAATTTATTTCAGTAGGAAGAAGGAAATAAAATGAATAAAAAAAATTAGCAAAAAAATGTCACTATTAAAACTTGAAAATTTTTGAAAAAGAAGTTGAGTTTAAAGAATCATTAGTATCATCTCTTAAAAAACGATTTTTAAGTGGATGTAACTCTATTTATGTCAAAAATTTCGTTCGTATAGATTTAGGTTTAAATGAGGAGCTCATTTATGAAGAGGGAGAGTTCGAGAAAACTTTAAAAGACCCATTTTTTTCAAAAAAAATCATTTTTGAAACTAAAAAAACTGGATGATGATTCTCGAGATATTTTTCTACTCGATTATTTTTGCAATTGTTCTTCTATCAGAAGAGCTGTTCAATCGTAATCTAGATGAAGATGAACAGCTTAAAGATCCTGAATTAATCAAAGAAAAAATTTCAAACAAAATTTTAGAATTGTACAAAAAGGATGAGTTAGAGTCTTCTTTATCTATATTTGATACAAAAATTGAAGAAACTGTAAACTACATTGTTGAAAACATTCTAGAATATTCCGGAGAAGAACCATCAGACTATGATTATTCAGGAGAAGATCCTTTCCCTGTAAACTTCGTAGCTGGAATGTTTGATATTTTAACAGTTTATATTTTTTTAAAAAAACAAATAAAGTTTTTAGGTGATCAAGTATCCTTTTCTTATACTGGTTATAATTTTGAAACCGGATGGGATAATTCAATTGAATTTAATTTCAGCAAGATTAACCCACCGACACCATTTAACGTTGATTCTGATAACAAACAATCAGCTTTTTGAATTAAATCAAAAAAAATTAGCAGGAAAGTATTTTCAGTTTGCAATGTTAAGTTTAATTTGTTCTGAATGTGAACCTGAAAGTTACGGATACCGTAAAGTTCAGAATGCAACGGAAAGATTCCTTTCTGATGAATATTTGTTATCATTCTTAATTGATAATGTTAAAAAAATATCAACAATCAGATATTGAATCGTAAATTTAATCGTCACAAACAAAAGGTTAGGCAACTCTCCTTTTGTTTTTTTATAAAAAAACACAAAAATATAAATTTATAAAAATTAAAAAGCAGGAGTATTCCTGCTTTAATTGTTAAAGATTGTACTTTTTGTTATGCCAATCAAGAATCTGAGTATATCCAGGAAGTCTTGAATGAAATGCAGCCAAATAGACATCTTTATTTACTCCCACTGGAAGTGCCATATTTGATACCACAACTTCTTTAGATTTTTTAGTAAAAAGATCAACCCAAAAATCTGAGTTTTCTAACAAAACGTCCTTGATTGATTTAAAATCATTATCTAACAGACTAACTGATAAATTAAATAATTGCCCAATCGTGCGTAACTTTGCTTTATCTAAATTTTCAAAAGAATAGATGGAGTTGCGAAATCGATAATAACTAAAATCTAACACCAGCTGACGTTCCTCATCAAATGGTTGAAGAGAGTCTGCAATCTTAGCATTTTCACACCAAATCAATTGATCCCAATCTTTCTTGTAAAAAATAATCTGTCTAGAAAACAACCTATCCATTTTAATATGAAGAAAGGTTACAATAGATACCATTGAAAAAATATCCTTTGGATGGTTTTCATAAATCAATTGTTTTTCAACCAAATCTACTAAAGATTTAATTTTCGATCGCAATAGGATGTGCTCATCTTTATCTACAAATTTTTCAATAAAATTAAGAGCCACCTCTTTGGGAAATAATTTTAAAATATTATTAATATTTTTTACTAATCGTGATTTGAAAAAGAAACGAGTTCGTGACTCCTTGTAGAATTTATATTCTTTTTCAATTTCATTTGTTAATAAAGCCGAAAATCCTAAAAATCCAATAGGGTCAACTGTCGTTTTAGAGATTTCCAATAGCTTTACTGCTGCTATTTCAGACTTGAATCCTAAAGAAACCAGTCTGAACATTGATTGAGATGTGGCATTCTGAATAGAAAATGAGTTGATAACATCAGACTTCATAACTTCAGGAACCGAATCCCAAACAATCATACCTCGAATGATATCATCTGGTGATTTTTCTCCAAAGAACCCCATCATTTTTTTAACATCCTTCTTGTATTCAGAACTCCAATCTGTAACAGTTCCAGTTGTTTTTACCATTAAATTTCCTTCTTTCTGAGCTTTCTTGCTCTTTTTATTTTATTAATTATAAAAACTAAAAAAACGAGGATATTAATACCCTCGTTACCTAATCTTTTCGATTAGAGTTTCATAATATTCTTTTAGATCTTCAAAGCTGAATAGCCCTTTTTTCCTTTCGAAGAACCCACCGTTCATCCTCTTATTAAAGTAGATAAACTTTTTGGGGTCATTCATACCAAATTTCAGATATTCAGTAAACTCATCATCATCAACCTTAAAATCAAATTTTTGATTATTTTCCTTAGAAAAGGAAATCCAAAAATCAATCAGTTTACTGGTCAACTCGGGCCAAATAGAAGGTTCACAGGAGTCATCCCCTAACCTAAACTTAACACTTTTGAATTTAGATAGTAAATCAAAGGCCATTTCAAACGGCACATCAAAGAATGTATCTGATTCTGGAACATCGCCATCGAAATAATAAGCTGAAGGTGAAAATTTAAATTTTTCATCCCAGCTAACTAGCATAGTTGGAGTTGAAGAGTCAAGCACTACTGTAACATCAAAAGAAGATAATTTTTCTTCTGGAATGTACTCCAGCATTTCACCTACAAAACCACCAACAAACAGACTGTTGATATCGAACCATTCAAGCACCAACTTGGTATTTAACATCATAATATCATCCAACTCTTTAGGATAATCTACACCAAAGGTTTTGTAAACTTTGCGTGATGGTAAAATTAAATGTGCATAAAAACTGTTAAACCACTGTTTTTTATATTTGCTATCCACAGAAGGGAATAATGAGTTGTAAGAGTCTTTCTTTTCTGGATTTATATTTTTGTTCTGATGAACAATCTTTTCCTTGAATCTATCTAACATATCAATCGCTGCCTTTTCAGAAATTTCATTGTATTTCTTGTAAAGAAACATACGACTAGTCAGCTCCTTGTAATCATCGCAATAAAATGATTCGAAAAACAAATCACGGGTATCCTTGGATAATGATTTTTTAAAAGAAAATTCTTTTCTATCGAAAATGTTATCAAAACCAAAATAATCAAAATCTTGATTGAATAATTCAACCAAAATACGATCCCAGGCTTTTTTCTGATAAATCTTGTCGAACATACAAAATGGGTATTCACCACGAGCGATTAAAGTGTGTGGCTTCGATTTCAATGTTGGCGTTAATTCTGAAATTAAGTCAGAAACAAACGTATTAAATCGCTTAAGCGTTACATCAATTCCATTCTGGATTGAATAATTTCTACCAATCTTTTGAATATTCCAAAAAGATAATTTTACAGTTTTCAACGTTGCGCCAAAAATAGGTGTCATAGAAACCGTGCCGTTTTCTAAGTTTAGATAGATAATGGACTTTTTATCCGTTTTGTACTTACCAGATTGTAAATCAGTCAAAAAATCTTCTGAATTTACATAAGATATGGCTTTCTTTAAATTTTTCCAACCAGTAAGGTCGGTTTTCATTGGTATCTTTAACCATTAACTTTCCTTCTTTCTTTATTTTTTTATTTCTTAAATTATACAAAAAGGAGATATTTTTCATCTCCTTAATTTATTAAAGACCTTCAATCATCTTAGCTAAATTTGTTGCAGCTTGTAATTCACGATCTGTAATTATCACATCAAAATCGTTTATTAAAATCTGCTTCCAGCTTTTGAAGAAATAATGTGGATCTTTCAAGTTGTGATGTAAGTATTCTAAAAACTTAGGGCAATTGAAATTAATTTCAAAATTGCCCAAAACATAACCCTGATCATCAGTGATATATTCGAGAATTTTGATAAGTCCTATTGTGGTACTTCCCCAATCCTTTGGTTTCAAATTATCATCATCTACGAGAAATTCAAAAGATTTGAAATCGGAAATCATAACAGCCACTTCAAATTGATCCGCCTGTGAAATAAGTTCGTGAGGCTTTTCTTTTTTGGAGATAAAATTATCGATGTAATCAAACCCGCCAAGTCCTTGCTCAGTTTCATTGTTTAGAAATGTAGTTCCCGGTTTCGACTTAACCGTTAGAGAAATGTCCAATTCTGAAACAACAGAAGGAGATACGTTGTTTTTTAGCTCGTGATAAAAGAATTTTAAAACTTTCGGGTTTAAATCATAATATTCAAAAATTGAAGTAGTTGCATTTTTGATGTAAAGATCTAAATCTTGAGAGTAATTCATATTATTTTTTTAGAATAAATTTTATAAGCAGGAAACAAATCCTCCTCGTAAAATTTATTGAATAATTGTCCATTATAATCCATTTCTTTTTAATTGACTATAATATGGAACCTTATCCAACCCAAAATACAACGATTCCCCCACAATCCTTTTTGTTATCTCATTTTCTAAACTTACAAGTTTAGTTTTGTAATTAGAAAATCTATCACACATTTCATCCAAATCTGAAAGAGAATATGTTGATAATTCTGCTCTAAAAAAATTTCAGTTAAACTTTCATCTGAATTTGTAATAGAAAAAAATTATTTAAATCAACAATTCTATCAACTTTAACTTTACTAAGGTAACGGTAATCGAATACTAATTTAATAGCGAGATATTTGATAATATCCATCTTCTCTTCTTTGTTAAAAACAAACCAAGGCAAGGATCCTGTGCTTAATCGCTTAATTCTATCAGGCGCATTATTGGCCCAATTTGGACAACTTCGGTTAAACAAAAATTCCTTTGAGAATTTATTAAAACGCTCTCTAGTTCCAGCAATAGAGTCAATAGATGTTGGATTCGTCATACCTAGTTCTGAAATATTTCCACAAGTTATCTTCACAGTTTTTAGAGTGGTTCCGGGAATAGCTCTATCAACAACAACTCCCCGTTCCAAATCAACGTAAATATGGTTGTTTTCTTTATCAAAATTGTAATGATTGTATAGTAGGTCTTCTACAAATTTATCCGAGTTGATATAGTTGTGAACTTTCTTAAAGTTAACCATCCAACCAATCGAATCAAAATTTTGGTTTTTAATAACCATTCATCTTCCTTCTTTCTTTTTTTATTTTTCTTAAATTATAACAGATTTAAAGTTTACTCTCAAATTATTGCAGAAGTCAGATTTCCTTTTTATAATTTTTAGAAATAAATTTATTCTGGAGTTATTCCAGTAGAAAGAAGGTTTACTGTGGTTATTACAGCTAGTAAAATTTTTAAATGAAACAAAAACAATTTCAAAAAGAAGTTGGGACTCGTGATATCTCAACTGGACTGAAAAAAACTTCAGGATTTTTTTATGAGAATGTTGTTGAAGATGAAAAATATTGTTAAAGATTTTTGTTCGAGAGAGCTTTTTCAGAATCAAACAATTACAACACTAAAAAAACATTGCAATCTCAAGAGAAGAAAAAAATGCTATTAGTGATTTCAAAAAAACAACTTTGGAATTTATATTTCTCCATTTTTTTGAAAAAAACTAGAATCAGATTTAGAGGTAACTCAAAAAAATTAATTTTTATTTTTTTATGATTCAAATCTTAAAATCTTAAAAAGATTCTGAAGTTAAATCTTTTTAAAAGTTTGGGTGGTTATAAAAAAATTATTGTTTAATTAATCCAGTTCTAGATATTGATTTTGATAATCAGAACAATTGTTTTGCCAAATTATCAAAAAAAGTTGGTGATGATATTACAAAAAGACATTATTGATTTGTTTTTTTAAAAATGTCACAAAAATATTACTACCTCTTATATTGGCAACAAAGTTGGTGATAAGACAGAGGTGCTAAAAAGCTTTGATCGGCCTATCCGGTTGAGATTATTAACTTTGTTAAAGGCAGTATTATTAACATCATCATCAGTTTCACGAAAAGTTTATTTTAATTTATCACAAAACAAACTTTTGATTGTAGATAGCAATCAAAGAGTTCCAGGAAAAGAAGAACAAAAAGATGATATTGTTCTCCTTGTTGATATCAAAAATGAAGGTGTTGCACAAAGAGTTTATAGCAAAGCTATTAGAACAGGTGATGTAGAAGAGCTATTCTCTACTATTAGTAAACGAATTGTTAATGGGATTAAAACCAAATTGAAAAATTTGAAAAAAAACAAACTAACACTGAAACAGGTTGAGAAGAATGTTGTTCCATTAGAGATGTTGACTGATGAGCAAATCATTAACAGCAATTTAAAAAGTTATCGTACTGTGGAATTGTTAAAACTCAGCAAATACGTAAAAGACAAAAAACAAATTTCACGTTTAATCGAAATTGTTTCAACAGAAATCAGAGACAATCAGAATAAAAAAACATTGAAGGAAGTAACAAAAGAAATTGCAGGAGTTCAATTCTCTAGTGGTTTCTTATCCTTAAAAAATCAAACCAAAAAAATGATGGAAGATTCGTCTGAAATTAGAAAGTTTATAGAAAATGATTTATTTTACAAAAGTATCGAAGAATACTTTTCTGATAACAATTTTAAAAATCAAAGAGTGGATTGATGATTTTTGAAAAAAACTAACTGGGATTGATACAACATTAATTTTCAAGAGCTTTTAAAAATAATCTTTCAATAACACTCGAAGCGGCGAAATTTATTCGAGAACGATCTTATTTTGGATACTTTAAAATAAAAAGAAAATGATGACATTGTTGTTGATGATTACTTTCACAAAGATAATGATACCAATAAAGTTAGTGTATATTTGAAAGATTTAAGGTTTGATTTATCAACATCAAATATTAGTAATAGAAATCTAATAAAAAAATTATTGGTGAAGAAAAAAATTTCTTAAATTTGCTGAGTTACAAAAAGCAATATTTTTTTAAAGAAAAAAATTTTATGTAACCCCTGACAAAAAAATGGAGTTATCAAAGAGCATTATCTCAAATATGATATTAATTATCACGAACATAGAAATATTATGCTTGAGATTTTTAGAGTTGGTTTTATTGTGGTCAAGTGATGGTATGAACAAATCTGTTTATTATTCAATCAATAATAATCAGTTTAAAACTGAATTGAGTGATGATGAAGATTCAATTCTTCTAACTCAACTAAGTAACTCTGAAAAAGTATCAAATTGAATTTTTTTAAAAAGCTGTCTATTCTAAAAAAACAATAAGAGATTTTTTTGAATACTTAGAGTCTCGTATTCTCAGTTCTCTAAAGATACGAACTCAAAATATCTTGAAAAAAATAAATTAACGCTCAAAAAAAGTGTTGAAAGGGAATGTACCACTAAGTCTTCTCTCTGATAATCAAATACTTGACTCTTTCAAGTTGGAAAATCCTAGAGTTTCTGATTTGGAAACAATCTCAAAATTAACCAAAGATGATAATCAGTTTAATAGAATGATTGAATTGTTGGAACGTTTCGTTGAAAATATTTAATAAATAAGGTGGGGTTTCAACTTCACCTTTTTATTTTGTTTGAAAAAAAGTTACTCTCCTTTTTATAATTTAAGAAAAAAATGAGCTGTAATAGCTTTTAGAAAGAAGGTACAAAATGGTTATTTCTATACAAGAAAAAAAGACCATCACTATTAGACAGGAAGTTGGAAATCGGGATATTTCTTCAGGTTTGGAAAAATTAAAATCCTTACAAAAGAAAATCACTGATGAACCAGAGCTTCTGTCTAAATTTATTTCAGAAAATTTGGATACCAGTTACAACTTTGAAAGTTTAAAGTTCAACCGAGAAGAAAGTAATCGCTCTATTATCTACAACAAAAAGCTCTTTATCGCATTGATACAAAACCTATTATTGATTTCTTTGTAGAAAATATTGATGTTGCTGCAAAGGTTGCAGATCTTTTGCTAAATGGTGAGATTCCATTTATTGTTGATCACCAAAAAACAAGTTTTATTATACAAAATTCTCCAACTATATATTTTCCAGAAAGATACACAGCTACAATCAAAAAAATCTTTGTATAGTTGAGACAGAAAGTTATGATAATTTTTTTATCATTAATCGGAAAAAGAAAATATGTATATTTATAAAGAATTGGTGATCAATCACCTGAATAAAGAAAGTCTTTTTGGTCATTATCTAATGGATGGAAAGGTTCCTGAGCAGAATGTTTATAGCTTGAATAATATAATAAAATTAGATTTGATGGAATTAGTTGAATGTAGAACAAAATTCAATAGAGAACCATTTTTTTGAAAGTGTATTTTTCTCTTGAAGATAATTGGCTTTTCATTAACCAAACAAAAAGATTCCGATTCTATTTTTGTTGGTTGACATCAAATATAGCACTATGTTAACAAGTTTGTTTTCAAAATCTGTGTTTAATCTTGACAAGAATATTTTTTTATGACTTTGTGAAAAAAACGGATTCTCAACGGATTACAAACAAAAAAATCAAAAATTTATCTAAAAATAAACTTACTTTTGAGACAAGTTCTAAAAAAAGAAGTTAGTTTAACATTGTTGAGCGATGAACAGATTCGAGAATCGTTGCCAGAAAAATGTAAACCAAAAAAATTTTTTTCAAAGATCTACACAAAGTTGTTAAAGATAAACAACAAATCAATAGAGTATTTAATGTCATAGAAAACAAATTATTGGATTTCCAGAATGAAATTTTTAAAAAAATAAAAAAAAGAAAGAAGGTAAAAAAATGTCAGAAATTGTAACAAAAAGAAATTGGTGTCAACCAAATTTCTAACTCTTTTAAAAAAGTAAAAGATTACTATTTATACTCTTTGGAAAAATGTTGAATCTATTTTTTTAAAAAAAGTGGAAGACGAATTATTTGATGGTTATAGTTTTCAAGAAGTTAAGGATTATTATAAGAAAAAAACTATCGAGATGATTGATGACTTTAAAAAAATGAATACGGGTACGACTGTACTAAGATTTGTGAATATATTTACAATAATCCTATTTTTAGCAGAAAAAAATTAACGATTTTTTTATAAAAAAATGCCAAGTATTGATCCATCTACAGTAATTACAGGTCAGGTGAGATCTTGTGAATATGGATATGTCAATCCTTACAAAATGATTGAAATTATTGATTTTGAATACGAAACCAATAGTTTAGCTGAAATTAATTTGAGGAAGAATATTCCCTCTGAATTAATAAAAGATATTCTTGGTTTTTACAAGTCGGTTATTTTATCTTTTTGGTGTGCAAATCCACGAAAATGATATTGATAATTTAGAAAAAAATATCTGAAAAAAATTCAAGAGTCTTGGAAATCTAGATCTGATATTAACAATCTAAAAAAAATATTGTTTGTGGAAAGTTTAGTGAAAAAAAGTATATAAACAAAAGGTTTATTTTTTTCTTTGCTGAAAAAAACAAACTTGTATTTTTCTCAAACAAAATGTGAAGATTTGTTGTTGATTGCAGAACTTAAGACTAATACTAAGGGATTTAAATTGTTTAATACTTGTGTCCAAAAAAAGATGATATGAAAGATTTTTTTATGATTATGTTGTAAGGCGAATCATCTCAGGATTTAAGCGACAAACTTCAAAAACAATTGCTTCTGAATACAATTTTTTTCTTTAGCAGTTAAAGGAGATGTTCCTATCTGTCTATATACAGATGAAGGGATCTTATCTCAAATTAGAAATTACAACCTTAATGATCTGAAATCAATAGTTGAAAATACTAGTGATCCAAATCAAGTGAAACGTTTAGTTAAACTTTGGCAAGATTCAATCAGTTGATTTTTAAAAATAAAAATAAAAGGAGTTTTTTTGCTCCTTTTTTGTTTTTTTCTGAATTTAATTCAGTTTCAGTTGTTCAGAAAAAAATTAAATAAATTGTTATTACAATCTCTCAATATTTTTCTCAAACAAAACTATCTCTTTTTTTAGAAAGTTGATTTTTTTGAATAAAGAGATGGTTTTTAAAATGATAAAGAAATCGACTTCTTTGCTATTGAAATTAGAAATAATTTCTTTAAGATTTTTCAGCCTTGGCTTCATTATCACCTAATATATTCACAAATGTATTATGAATACCATTCATATATTTAGAATATCCTTCTAATTTTTTTAACAAAAATATCAATATCAACAAGTTCAATTTTTTTATCTTTAACAAGATTATCAAACTTGGTATAAAAATTTTTTTATTTGGATTTTTTTGTTAAAAATAGTGTTTGTTAAATTGTGGGGTTACAACAAGTTTGATATTTGATTCCTCAAACAATTTAAAAAAAGTCATCACTCAATTCATTGGCAATCAAAGTAAGATTATCAATCGTCATTTCATTACGAATTAATAGCAAATTCTTGTAGAAATTTAATAGGTTGAATCCAGGTATTTTTCTTGGAAATGGAAAATAAAAATTTCTTTTTCAAAAATCCCCAAAAAGGATTCTTTAAATTTTCAAAGAAGAACAATAATTTATTTTCATCTGTTATAAAGTTAAACAAAAAAAATCTTTCAACTGATAAGTAGAATAAACCTCTTCAAATAATTTGATTGCAAACCTCTGTTCACTCTTAAAAAAATACATCAAACACAAAAATCCTTAAGATAAACTTCAAATTCGCTATTACTATTTGAAAAAAATTGTATTTCTTTAAACTATTTTTTTCAAATTATCTTCATTTATTGTGTTATTTGGTGAGTTACTTTTTTTGTGATATTTATAAAGCAATCTATAAAATTCATCACAAGAAAAAAAGACTAAATGGCCCATCAGAGAATCTTTCAAGCAAACGTTTTTTTCAACTTTTGACGCATTTAATTGATCAGGAGTGAATATTGATATTTATCATCATCAAACAATTCCACAAATTTATCTTTGGGAAGTTTTGTGGTCGCAGATACAATATAAAAATTTTTTTATTATCAATACAGAATACAATTCTTGTTAGATTTTTGAATTTTTAATTGTAATTGCTTTATCATCAAAAAAACTTCACTATCTGGTAAATTTAAGAATTGATCTCCTAAATCAACGTATTTGTGAATTGATTTTAAAATTTCCTGCTCTAATTTTTAGTAAAAAAATTGCTACTATTATTAGTTTCAATCATTTTACACCCTTCTTTCTTATTTTTTTATTTTTTTAAAAAAATTATAGAAAAAAAGCAAAAATAGATTACTATCTGATATAATTTAAGAAAACAATCTGACTGTAATAGTCAAAGAAAGAAGGTAGAAATGAAAAACACGAAAAACTGTTCCGTTGGGGCAAAAAAGTTACAGGAATTTTGCAGACAAATCGAATTAGATGATAAGATTATTGATAAGTTTTTAGATCAAAACTTTTATCAAAATGTATGCCGCTTTGATTTTGATGATTTGTGTAAACAATTTATCAAAGAAAGGGAACGGGTCGTTAATAAATATAAAGATCAATTTGACTTTGATATCAACAATATTATCAACCTATTCCGAAACCATAGCTTTTATAAGTCGATTTCAGGAGTGGAGTTTGTTGTGATTTATAATTCTATAATGCTTGGTGATTTTAAGATTTTGAACCGCAATTCGGGTGAAAAACCGTCTGGTTTAGAAATTTACTCAGCTGATTTTTCAAATATTGAGTTTTCGCCAAAAAGTTCCGATGGAAATTTCAAGGAGTTTAGTAATTTATGTTATGAACTTAAGACTTTTCTCAACAGAGACTTTAAGGATTTTATTTTGAGAACCCCACTCAGATCTATGATAAACGGGAAACAGGATTATATGTATGGCTCTGAAGTTCAAATTAATCTACATCGTTCTATCGTAAAAGATTACCTAACCAGATTGGTTTTTGAATTAATTAATGATGTTTTGAATTTGGTAAACCAGATTCAAGGAAAGGAAAAGAGATTGTTTTTATTCAATTTCTGAAAAATTGTCTAACATTCGATTCTTCAAAAAAATCTCTATTTTATATTGGAAAAATTAGAATCTGATTATTTTTTTCTAAGCTGGCAATTTTCGAAAACAACAAAGAAAAAAATCTTTTTATTATCAAAAAGATAAGGTAAGAAAACTTTTTTTCTGGTGCCGTTTTTCAAGTCTATCGAGGGTGGATTCACACTCAGTCAGGTTAAGAGCAATTTGGTTCCCTTGTCACTATTAACCGACGAGGAAATCCGGGACTCACTAAAAGACTTTTTAACAATTAAGGATCTATCAAAAATCAAAAGAAAATACAGAGGAAAAAAATCTGAATTTTTCAAGACTGATGAGAATCCTAGAAGAAGTTTGTTAAAATAATAAAAGGGTGGACTTTTCCAGCCCTTTTTTTGTTATAATATATTTAGACAATTAAAAAAAGAAAAAAATAATAAGAAAGAAGGTACACGATGGTTGTTACATCAAATACAAAAAAATAAAGAAAAAAACTAAAACCTTAAATAAGGTTATCGAACAAGAGGCTTTTTTTCGGAAGGTTTCACACTCTTAAAAAAACTTCTGTAAGAAATCTACGGAAAATCCTGAAATTATTTCAGATTTTTGTAACTGAATTTGTTTCAGAAAAATATTACTAAAAAAATATACATAGAACTCTTGGTGAAAACAATATCAAAACAATTAAAAAGTTTCGTGAGTTAGGGTAAACTAGCAGTTTATGCAAATGTAGAAAATTTATGAAAAATTTCTTGATTTTCTATGTTAAGTAACTATGACAATTAGAAAGCCCTGCATATCTAGTAAGAGGTGTGTATCATTACAAAAGTTAAACCGAGGAAATACCTTAAGGCCTGTTTGCCACAACGTAGGATGAAAGTCCAGGCGTGATGGTAGCGAAAGCAGAAAGAAGAAACAGGATATTGATACAACCTAGTAGCTAACACAAAGTGAACGGCTGTAAAGCTGAAATAAAAGCTAATTAGTGTCTAGTAATTAAAATAGTGACTGCTAGAAAACGTTAGTGCTAAGTCAATATTAACAAGGGTGAGTTTCGGTAGGAATATCCTAAGTCTCCAAAAAGAGATATGGATAACCTCGAACGACTATCCCCTGATGGGGGAGGGAATTAACACTAAGCCGATATTTTATTGGTGAGTAAAGCCGTAAGCTGACGACGGAAGAAAAATGTTTGGTCTGAACACTCGTGAAAGTTGTGTTAGAGTGGTTCAGATTGACATATAGTCTGCGCACGTTCTGTAATGGAAGTGTCCGGGAATCGACCCGGCTGTTAGGGGTTGCGCCTTAACGGAAACTGTCAAAAGTATGAAAAGCACATTGAAAATTGAATAACACGATAAAGTAAGTTGCATTATATTGCGTATTATGATATAATAGTTTAATCAAATCATTAAGGAGATAAAACTATTGAAGAAAAACCAAAAGGTAGCTCGTGATGAGAAGTCAGAAGATTAGGTTAAAATTGACCAAAGATCAAGAAAGACTTGCGTGGTGGTATAGCAAAGTTTCACGTGATTTTTGGAATCTTTTAGTTGATATCGACAAGAGGAACAATAAGGGTGAGTTTGATGAAATCTTGAGTAAAAACGGCAATCAAACCTATCATTCAAACTTCTATAATAGAGAAGTTTATGGTCTCAATCAATCAGACTATCTCAATCTTGCCAAAGTTGTTGTTACTAGGAACTGCGAAGAAAATGAAGAAAAATGGTCTTGGTATTATCAACCCAATCAATCGTTTATCTACGCTTTTCTTTCTAGGGAATTGGTGAAAATTCGGAAACAAAACAAAGGAAAATTGAACTTTCGGAGTGTTGACAAAATTCAACCTAATTTCAATATACGATGTGATGTATCTGCTGATGGTAAACGCCCTAGTCGTATTTACCTAAAAGAAAACGGTAAACTTCAGATTCCAACTATCGGGGATGTAAGGTTCGGTTCTGCCAGATCAGATTTCGACCTATCCTGCAAGAAACAAGTTGCGAACATATCTTTTGATGGGAAATACTGGTACTTGTCCTACACTGAAGATGTTGAAACTAAAGTACAAAATTTACCAGATTATACCGATGGAATTGGGATTGATCTGGGAATCAAGACGCTCGCAATGGTTTCCGACGGAACTAAGATACCAAATATCAAGACTTTCAGACGAGTTCGTATCCTGAACAAACGCCTGAAACGACTACAACGTAAGGTATCACGTAAATACCTTATTAATAAATGCAACAAACACAATAAAACAAAAAATATTATCAAGTTAGAAAGACGAATCAAATTGATACACCGTTCACTAAAGAATATCCGTATCAATCATATTCGTAAATTTGTATCTGAATTAGTTAAAAAACAACCGCAATATATCGCAATCGAGGACTTGAACGTAAAAGGAATGATGAGAAACAAACATCTTGCAAAAGATATTGCCAATTGCTCCTTTTACACTATCAAAGAACATCTTGTCAGAAAGGCAAAAGAACGAAATATAGTCGTTCGGTTAGTGGATAGATTTTATCCTTCGAGTAAGACCTGTTCAAATTGTGGCAGTTACAAAAAAGATTTGAAACTCAGTCAACGAGTATATCATTGTAATAGCTGCCAAAAAGAAATAGATAGAGATTTCAACGCCTCACGTAATATTGCAACAACTGACAGATATAAACTAGCTTAATTGAATTGTTTTATTGCCTTTGGGAACTAGAGGTAATTAGTTTCAGTGGTAGGTCAGCCGTGAAGCCGAACCACTTAAATATAAACGCCCTGGAAATTATGAGTATACCAAACAAATAGTAGCTTCGGCAAAATTTGGCTCAAGATGGGAATGTCAAAATCGTGTTATTCATTTTCTTATTTTTCGCACTTTTGACTTACGGTTTGATCCGCTTGAACTTATGCAGTTACTGACTTGCTCCAAAGGTATAAATCATTTTTGGAGTAAAGAAAAAAGCTTATTGGGCGATATGATAAGCGCCTTAAGAACAGAATTTAATGCGATGGAGTTATCATCTGATTCAAAGTTATCTAGGATTGAGGTTGATGGTGTTAAATTTGTAAAAATCGAGTCCGCTAAATTTTACCTATCAACTGTTCGTGGAGGTGAAAAAAGAAAATTTCCACATCTCTCTTTGAAATTAGAGGATGAGTTTGAAGAACGATTTGAGGAGTTGTTAAGTAACTTGATTGATTGTTATCTAAAAGAAAATCCTTACGCAAAATTTGAAATGCCTAATAGAACAAAAGTGAAGGTTCCTTATTCTAGTTCCAGTAAAAAGTGTTTACGATTCTTCTGATCTGGAAGTTGCTAGATGGCACATCTGTAGTTTTTTTAAATAAATTCTTTGTTGATTTAAAAAAGGTAGAAGTAAATCTGCACAAGAAAGCTCCTCAAACTGTATTTTTTTAGCTCTGAAACAAGGAAAATTAACTTATGAGGTCGATGACAAAGATGATTATCTAAAGTTATTCACCTTCGATTTTAAGGATCTTCAAAATGTTAAATTATTGGAGGATTACTCTTGGAAAGGTGAGGAAAATATCGTTATTGAATCACTTATTTCAACTTTAACAGACAATCTGAAAAAAATTTAACAAGTGATTTATTAACAAACGAGTATTCTTTGGAAAACGTATTGAATAAAGAAATTCCCCTATCGATTTTGAGCGACTATCAAATCAATAAATCCTTAGAGGACAAGGAAGATATTAACATTTACAAGTTAACACTCTTGCGAGAATCATCATCATCTCCGGAGCAATTCTCTCGTTTTATGAATATTTTTAGAAAAAAATTCATTCAAGATAAATTTCTGGAATAATTTAAGAGTGCAATTGCACTCTTTTTGTTTCAGATATTATTTTTTTATCTGTTATAATTTAAGAAAAAAATAAATATAGAAAGAAGGGCGACAATGGTAATAAAAAAAGAAAAATGAGGATCGTGAAATTCGATTGATTGCTGGTCGAGATCGTTTGAAGGAATCGACTCAGGAAATCACAAGGTCTTTTTCTGAAAATTTGTGAAAAACAAAAACAAAATTTTTACCAATTGATTGATGATTTAATTATTAAATCAAAAAAATGGATGAATTTTTATTCTTCTCAAAAAAACAAATCAAAAAAATTTTTATAGAATAGAAAGAAATTTGATTGAAGAAGATAATTTGGATGATTTTTTTCGATTATTTATTTGACAATTATAATTTATTGTATAAAAAAAGTTAAAGTCACCAATTAGAGAAATAATCAAGTGCATTGTTTATGATAATATAAAAAAAATAGAAAGAGTTTCTATTGATTACTCTGAAGAAGAATATATGAACAGTCTAGGAGAGACCTTCAAAGAAAAAAATTTTTCCGAGATTGAAATAAAAAGTGGATGGATTTAAACTAGAATTTACAGGCTCTTTTTTTCTAAAAATATTCCAGAAAATTTACTTTCAAAAATTTGCACTATATTTAAAGCAAGAGATTGAATGTTACTCAACTGAAATTCTAGTTAAAAAGCAATCTTATTTGTGATGAAGACGATGAATTGCTTGATGAAGTTTTAATTTCAAAAAAAGATAAAAAAATCAAGTTGTTAATACTTTATTTGGAGAGATTGATTTTGAAATAGATGGTATGATAACATTGCTTGAAATGAACTTCTATCCAATTTTGATAAATTACCAATTTGAAAAAGGTAATTTTGTTTTTGATTTTATTGACCAACAAAAAATCAAACCAGATCCAAATTCAAATAGAGAATTTTACAATAAGGTAAACTGCGGCTCGATATTGCTTGATGATGAAATGAAGTTTAACTTTATAGATGTCCTATCCAACAATGAAACCGGGTATAAATCTTTGTTTGATATGTTTAAAAGCCAAGTCGATGAGACAATAAAGAAATTAACTTTAGGTGATGAAATTTTAAGTTTGAAAGATGTTTTGGAGGGTGACATTCCAATATTTATTCTTCCAGACCAAAATATCAGAAATGATTTTAATAATTTTTTTCTTTAAATAATTTTTAAAAATATCAAAAAGATAGCAATGAGTATCGATCCAAACCAGTGGAATCGGGTATGGAATGTTATCGGTGAGTCTCTATAAAGTTAAAGGGAGAATTATCTCCCTTTTTCTTATATAATTAAAGAAATAAAATATCCTGAAATTATTTCAGTAGAAAGAAGGTATTGTAGTGGTATTAAACGCACAACAAAAAGTTAAAGAAAAAGTTTTGGAAAAGGTGATCGCACAGGATCAGTTTTCTGATGGTTTTAAAAATTTGAGAGATTTTTTTAAGCAAGCAAAAGAAACCGGTTATATTACAACTTTCGTTGAGAAATTTTTAATTCCGAACTATTCAGATTTGAAAAAGACACGTTCAAAGAATGGAACAAAAAATATCCCCTTTATTGAGCGTGGAAAAGAGTTAATTGGTTATGATTTTACTGATTTTATGATTCACACTTTAACAGAGTTACCATTTGAGGGGGTGGTTAGTGATACGTTAATTAAAGATGCTCTATCATCCCTAAAATCCCCTAATTATACACCAGCAAAACTTCACAATTCAAATGTTGAGTTTGATCTTGAACAAAACACCCTTGAGGTTAAAACATTAGATGTTTCTGGTGATATACCTAAAATTTCTGAATCAGATTTCCTTGAGCCTTTCTCTAAAGATACTTATTATATTGATAATATTCGGAAGTTATTCTTGATGTTTATTAAAGAAAATAATAATCAAATACCTTTTGTTAAAGATAATAAATATATTTATTTAGATAGAGAATTGAGAAGCTTGTTTGTTGATAAAAAAATGATTTTTTTATCAATCGCACACAAGCACAGCAAAAAAATAACACGAGAAGATAGAATGGGTGCTGCTCTGGATTATAATTTTTAATATTTTTTTGTGGCAATTTTATAAAAAAATCTAGAAAAGTTTGACAAAAAAACAATTCTGATAAAATCAAGATTTATCTGGCCTTAAATAATCAAAAATTAACCCTTGAATGTGGTTCTGATGATGATTATCTTCTAATTTCAACTATTGATAAATTAGAGGTCGATTATCGTAAAGTGTTGGCTGATTATATCTGGAAGGATACAACAATTAATAGTTTACAAGAATTTTTTTGTAAATAGAATTATTTCTGACTTCGAAAACTATTTAAATAATATTTTGGAATCAAATTACAATCTTGAAAAACGTATTTAAAAAGAGATTCCTTTAAGTATTTTTAAGTGACCCTCAGATTTTTAAAAATCAATTGAAAATCGTTATGTCGGTCAATACAAAAATTGATCTAAATATTCTCAAAGAAATCAAGGATAACTGTCACGATCCAAAGCAATTCTCGAGACTAATGAACTTAATAGAAGAGAACTTATAAAAAAAGAGGCTTTGGCGGTCTCTTTTTTTGATTTTTTTGATCGCAAAAAAATGTTATAATATTAATAGAAATTAAAAAAATAGAAAGAAGGTAAAAAAATGGTTATTTCAAAGCTGGATAAGAAAGAGAAAGAGGTAACTACTGTAATTGGTACAGATAATTTCTCTGATGGTTTTTAAAGAAATGAGAGACTCTCTTCTGGAGTTAAAACAGGATGAAGGAAAGTTTCTTGAATTATTTAAGAAGGTGGATTTTAAAGGTTTTTAAAGAAAGTTTTTCTGGAAGAGTTGAAAACTAAAATTGCTGATTTTTAACCAAAAAAATCAAATATAGACATTTATCCATCTCTTGAATTTTTTTGGGAAAAAAATTATAAACTAACAAAAGATAAGAATGGATTTGAAGTCGCTAGTATTGTTGATTTGAAGTTATCAGGTTATTCTATTACAAAGAAAAATGAACTCTAATAACACACATCTGTTTATAAAAAAAATAAGTACGAAAAAAAGATGTTAGAGTTGAAGTAGAAAGCGTTTATTTTAAAGTAAAAAAATAGACAATTTGAAATTTGATTCAGAATTTGAGAAAGGTATTCCACAAGATGTTTTTGAAAAAAATTTGTATACATTTATTGCTGATTATATTAGCAATATGAATATGTACAACGGTCTTATTTTTGAACATTGAAACTGAGGATGAAATTTTTATTAACAAATGTTGAGAATGTTAATAACAGAATTGTTTTTTTGATGAAACAAAAATCTAAGATTCGTTATTTAGTAAACAGAATCACCTCTATATGCCTTTATATAAAAAAAGAAGATGATGTCTGTGATTTATGATTTTGATGATAAACAATTTAAAATTGTTGATTCTGACACTACTAAAAAAATTTTAAAAACAAGATGTTCTTTTGGACATATTGGAAATCACGAGAGATACAATGCAATCTTTATCAATTCTTTATTTGATGAAGAAGAGAGGATGAAATTTTCTTCTAAACTTTATCGTGATTTTATTAGATTAGCTGAATCAAAAATTAGAAAAACTTTAACGAGTGATAAGATGATGTCTCTTAATGAAGTTAAAAAAACAAGAATATACCGGTAAATCTCCTCAGTGACCAGCAAATTTTGGATTCTTTGCGAGCAACATATTCTTTATTAGATATTGCTCTAATTAAGGACAGTATTTCTGATGAGAAACAGTGGGCAAGAGTTCTAAATATTATTGATAGTTATTTAAATTCAATAAAATAAAAAAAATATATGATTTATTATTCTAATCAAAAAAACTTATAGCAATTTTTAGGTGGGGGATTTTTAAAACCCACTTTTATTAATTTTTTTATATTTTTGATATAATTTCAGAAAGAATAAAAAAATAGAAAGAAGGAAAAATATGTCAAATTTTAACAAATGGAATCGAGACGAAAATTTAGATTCTGATAAACTTAATGTTGTTTTATTTGTTTCCAGAAACAAAGACAATAAACATCTTAAAAACTTTACAGAAAGACGAAACGCTTTCACTACTACCCGTGAGTTTAAAGATATTAAAGATCAATTCAAAGCATTCGTAGAAGCTGGTCAACCTGGTGAATTTTCAAGAATGTATACGTCAGTAAACCCACGTTCTAATTCGAAAACTTTTAAAGCATTGCAGCATAAAATGCTAGATGATGAATTTAATCTATCGTCATTACCTCAACGGGTTGCTGCTTTAGCTGCTAAAAAAGAAAATGCTTACAGCGATAAGCAAAATTGGTTGTTTGACTTTGACCCTGTTGAAGGTCAGGATACTGAAAAAATGGTTTACAAATTTGTGGAAGATCTACTGTTGGCTCACGAAAACACAAAAACTAAAAAAGGCCAAAAAAGACCCAAAATGTCTGTTAATCTACACAAGACACCTAATGGTTATGCTGTTATTGTAAATCAACGTTTCGATACACGTCAACTATTACAAGATTACCCAAACGTCGAATTGAAACGTGACGATCTGTTGTGTTATTCTTGGGATACAAAAAAATGATGAACTTCATTAGAATAGAAAAAAATAAAGTGAGATTAGCCTCTCACTTTTTTTCTGTTATAATTTAAGAAAATAAAATATCTGGTTCAAATCCAGTAGAAAGAAGGTAATTGATGATTATATCAAAAGTTGATGAAAAAGAGAAGACATCCGTTGTTGAATTGAATGTTGGTTGTGATCATTTCACTTCAATTTTTAAAGAGATAAAAGACTCTCTGCAACAATTAAAGAATAGTAAGCCTCAAGATATATTCAAACTTATTGATAAAGAAAGTTACAAAACAATAAAAGAAAATAACGGAAATTCTATTATTGATTGGAAAATGTACGATACCGATGTTAATAAAGAACATAGCATTTTTTTTACAAAACCGTATTCATCTTCAGTTAAAAATAAGCAGTTTTATGGGTTTCACATCTACTATTCCTTAGAAGATAAACAGTTTCATCTCGTAACTAACATCTCTGATGTTGAAGGTAAAATTGTTTATTTCGAAAAGATTCTAGATACCAAAACTGGACAGTCTGACATTATTGGGTTCAATATCGACAAAAAAAGACGCAATCAATTACTGAACAAAATTTATGCAAAAACTGTAAAAAGGATTGAGTCAATTCTTACCAAAATGATATCTGATGACAGGTATTTAACAATGGCCAAAGTGGAATACGGAGAGATTCCGATTGAAATGTTATCTGATGAACAAATTAAACGATATTTTCACTCCAGTAGAAACCTTGGAGAATTGTGGAGATTCAAATCCAAAGTCTCTCTTGAGCAGTGGAATAGAATTATTCTTTTAATAAATAAATTTTAGGGGGAGGCGAGATTCTCCCTTTTATAATTTAAGAAAATAATTAAGCTGAATTTGTTTCAGTAGAAAGAAGGTTTTAAATGGTTTTTAAATATTAAAAATTTAAAAACAAAATTCTGACAAAAGATACGAACAAAAATTTTTGATTGGGGTATCAATGTACTAAAGGGTTATCGACGGGAAATTGAGGATGATAATAGCAAATTATTAACCTTTTTAAAGGATAATATTGATATCGATCGAGTGAGAACTCAATTCGAATCAGATAAGGACGAGTTTTTAGATGAATATTATTATGGAAATGGGTCTAAAGCTGATTATTCTGAACGTTTGGAGGAGTTTCTTAAAGTGGTAGAGAAAGACCTCAAATCTTTCTATATTTTTTCAAAAGTGGTAGTAACAACCCCCTATGAAAATTTACTCGATGAACTTGTATGGAACGATTCCACCTCAAAATTTGAGATTACGGGTAGTCTTTCTGGAGTTATGAAGAAAGATACTGAAGTTGAAGTGGAAAATTATACATCAAACATACTAAAAAGTTTTTTTGTCGCAAGTGAATTCGATGAATATGGTTTGGATAAAGGAAGGATTAGTTGTCTCTGGAATATTATTAATGATATTCGTATACTTTTTGTTTAAAAAGTAGAATGACAAACTTTTTGGTTTAAATTCTCCTTCGAAATTTTTTTGATTTAGAGGTATTTAAACATAACGAATTTGATAATAACAGCATTCACATTGGTGAACTTATAGTTCACGACGAAAAAAACCTATTTTTTTGATATTTTTGATTGCAAAATATTTATATTTTTGATAGCATTGAGGAGGATAAACTTTTATTATTCTTTTTGTGATGAGTTAAAAAAAGAAAATTTGATCAGTTACTATCAGATCTTTTGCTAATCAATAGCCCTAAATTCAAACTAGAAAAGGTTGAATCCGGGTTTGTTCCACTTTTTATGTTTACCGATAGTCAAATTCTTAATTGTATTAAGGATGGTGAAAACACCTATTCCTTTTTCAACAATTAAATCTATCAAGAAGAGGACGTCAGAAGAACAGTTCGAACGATTTATGAATCTTTTGTCTCAGATTTAAGAGTAACATTACTGTTACTCTTTTTATTTAATATTCAAAAATCTGTTATAATTTAAGAAATTAAATTATCCTGAAATAATTTCAGAAGAAAGAAGGAAATAAAATGATAAATACAAAAAGTTCAAGAAGATCGTAGCAGATTCAACTCTATGTTTGGACAACTGAAAGAATGCAGAATGTCTTTAGAAAAAGATGATAGTCTTGTCGTTGATATCTTTAATTCTATTATTGATGTTGATTTAATAAAAAAATCATTAACTGAAAAAGCAAAACAAAATTTATCAACAAAAAAACGTTCAGAAAGCCGTTGCGACTTTAGCAAACTCTTTGGTCTGATCCGGAAAGATTATAAGGCTTTCTTTAATTTTTCAGAGGAGATGTCTCAATATCTATACTCAGAAAATAAAGTACTTGATGTTACTATTGAACCCAAAGAGTTTATATCGTTAAAGGATATCAAATTGATCTATGAATTTAAAAAAGACTTTATTCCCTCATTTAAATTAGATAAAGAATTGAGAGATGAGCTGCTTAATTTGTCAGCAAAACTTTACCTACAAACTCACAAAAAGAAATCAGATTATTACGCTTCCGATTATCATACAGATAAATATCGTGCACAAGAGTTCTTTAGTGATTTGGTAAGTGATATTCGTAAACTTTTTCTTTATTAGATCTCTACCCGAAAAAGAACTTTACTTTATTTTTAATGAAAATGAATTAAAGGTTCCAACAAAGGAGGGGGATTTGTCTAGTCGTGGAGATAAATTGTATATTTGTGACTTTTTTTGAAGAGCGTGACAAGGAAGAGGATTTGTTTTTATTTTTAATAAATTTTTTTATTGGATGATTGTCTATCCAAGGAAAAAAACTTATTGAAGTTTTTTTGTAGATAAAATCAAAGTTGCAATCGACTCACGAATTGAATCGCTTGTGGATATTAAGTCATCCATTTTCAGTCTTATAAATATCGAGCTTGGTAATTTACCTATTGATTTGTATACAGATAATCAAATCTTATTTCAAATCCAAAAAAATATAAAAAAATCTTTTGATTTTTTTCAACAATTGAAAACATCAAAAAAATTACATCGGACGAACAGTTCGAACGGTTTATGAAAAATCTTGGCTAAAATTTAAGGAATGGATCACCATTCCTTTTCTTTATTTATTGCAAAAATCAAGCATTTTCTGTTATAATAAGAGGAGAAATAACGAAGTAACTTATAAATTAATAAGGTGGTTTATAATGGTAAGAAGTTCAAAAAGAAAAAAAGTCTGAGATTTCATCCTTGTTCTCTATTGAGGTTGGATCAACACAAATTACCGATGGGTTCAAGAAACTCCGTGATTATTATTTAAGATTATTGGATGATGATACTGAATTAAGAAAAAGAAATTAAGAATAACTTCTTTTGTGATGAAAATGGTGGTGTTATCACCTTTAAAGAGAAATGTGAAGATTTGTTTGAGAAAAAAACAAAAAAATTATAAATGATAGTCTAGAAAAAAATTTGGTGTTGATTTTTTTCAGAATTTGTAGAGGATATTATTAACAATTACGAATTTGCAGAATTTATTAGAGATTTGTCCGTTTTAGATCAGACTTCTCTGTCAAAAAAACTATGTAAAAAAATTTTTAAAAGTTAAATATAAAACTAGCCCATCAAGTAAAAAAATACGTTTCATCGTCTGGATTTAACGATAGATGATATTGATTTTCACATTAACAACCAAAGAATTTTAAATTATCTCAAAAACAAAGGTTTGGAAAAGTATATCGCCCTCATCGAAAAATGTTGGTAATCAATTACTAATTGGGAACACCTTGCAAGATCGTGTCTATTGTACTAATTACAACACAAAAAAACTTAACAGATAAGGACGTCTCTTCAGGAGTCGAATTTGGAGTAAATAGCGTTGTTTCTGGATTTTTTAAAAATATTTCTAAACAACTATCATATCATATAACCAATTCTTCTGGCGTATATTATTCATTCACAAAGAATAAAATCTCTTTTAAAAAAGAAGATAAGCAAGACCAATTACTTGTCAGCAATATGAAGTTCAAAGAATTGGATAAAATGGTTCACAAGACTCTTTGGTCTAAAAATGAAGATAAGTTAGTAAAATACTTGTATAAGCAAATTTTATCTGCGATAAAAAATAAAGTCGTGAAACTATTTGATTACAAGTTTAATTTAGCACAAGTTCGTGATGGAAAAGTCCCTTTGATTCTATTAAGTGATGATCAAATAAACAATTCATTGAAAACAGGTACAATTTTAAAGGATCTTGCAAAAAGTGATTAAAAAAACACTCAGGACGAAAAAGCAAATTAACAGACTTATTAAAGCATTAGAAAGCAAACTCAAAGCTGGATTTAATTAAGGGAGAAAAACATTCTCCCTTCTTTTTATAATTTAAGAAATAAAATATTTCTGGATTTATTCCAGTAGAAAGAAGGTACAAATGAAAAAAATAGTAAAGAACGTAAAACTTCTAAAAGTTGTTACAGTAGAATCCGGCGTCTGCGAAAAAAAATTCAGTCTATTGAAGGTTTGAAAAAAATATTTATAAGAATCTTACCGAAGACGAAGCTGCTGACATTTTCTATAAAAAGCATTTTTGCAAAAATATGAAAGTCGAATCAACTTCTAATAATTATTTATCTGAAATTAGAAATCAGTTGAATGAAAATTTAAAACTTTATTTAAAAAAACCTATTGCGAAGATAGTGATATTGATAAATTTACAGAAATGATTGAGTTTTTTTATTAAACACGAATCATTTTCAAGTTTTTTTCTTTAAAAAAATTGGAATGATATTATTATTATCAATCCAAACTCCTTACAATATGAAAGATATAGAGAAGACGATGAGATATTTGACACTTTAAAGGTTAATACGTTACACTTAAAAAGTTGATCGTGATAGTAGAGAATTTAAATTATTATTATCATTGTTGGATGAGTTTGAGGTTTCTAATGAGGATATGGAATGTTATTTGGAATGCTTTTTCCAACTTTATTTTTGTCTTTAGTCAAAAAAATAATACTTTTAAAGCCTCCACATACAATTCATTTTGCTCTAGAAATAAAGTTTTTTTGAACAAGTTGAGTATTTTATTGAAATCAAACTAGAGTTGCTTTTTTTAATTCTTGTCTTCTCAACCAATCTTTACTGCCAGGACATATCTATTTTTGATTCTAAAGATTGCAATTTAATTGAACATAATTTTTGACTCCAGTGATTATATTAGGATTATTGTCACAAAAATATAATATAATAACAGGTTTTTGATTTCTGGAACACAGAAGAAACTGATTTAAAAGGAAAAATGTTTGATTCTATCAAAAAAATCTCTTGAATTGTCGATTGACTATTTATTAAACAATAACTTCAGCTTTGATGATTTTTATAGCTGATAGAATACCTATTTCTGTTCTAACAGATTTAGAAATTCTTGAAGGTTTGAGAGGTTTTGATGAATCTCCACGTCTTCTATTTTCAAAAAAACTCAAACTAGTATTAAAAGAAAAAGATCAGTTAGTTCGATTAACATTACTACTAAAAGATGTGATGATAGAAAATTTAGAAAACATCACATAATCTATTCTGTAATAAAAAAATAGAATAGTCTTCCTGAATTTATATAGACAGTCTGATAAAACTCGGGGGTTCCACCCCGAGTTTTTATCATCACTAAATTATTTTTTTGTATGTTTATTTTTTTATATTCAAAAATGGTTTCTTTTTGAAATAACAACCATAAAGAAGCTAGAACTCCAAAGCAGTCTTTTATAGTTCAGCCTTATCTTCAGGATGATGTTTGAACACCTTATGAGCCACAGCCCCGAAACTCTTCACAATACAAGATAGGGCAATCTTGGGTGGAAATGAAATAACTAAATGAACGTGGTTTGGTTATATATTATTCTTACATCACTTGACTTTATTCTATCATATATGTTATAATCTTATTAAGATTAAGAAAAGGAGGCCTCTATGCGAGCGCAAACATCTAGTTATGTAGTTTCAGTCAAATTAAAGTTAACTGAATCTGTTGAAAACCGTCTTGAAAAGACTTTTCGTGTAGTTTCTAGTGCTTACAATGAGGCGTTGAGTTTTGGGCTACGCAGATTTGAAGCTCTTAAACAAAATAGTAGGTATCAAGAGTTATTAGAACTTCGTAGAAATAACAACTATCAAATAAAGGAGTACGACAAAGAGCTTTTAAAAATACAAAAAATGTACAGCTTGACAGAATTTGGGTTGTCGGCACGTTTAAGTCAGCAACGAAAGAAACCAAACTCTCCTTATAAACAATTAAATTCCGGAGAATTACAAATTATTGCTGGGCAGGCATATAAAACATTAGAGAAGGTTCTTTTTTATCAAATTAAATCATCAAGCATACGATTTCGCAGTAAATACGATTTGAATGTGAGCTATCGTAATAGAGTCAATACAACAGGAACTCGCATTATACCATCAAATAGAAAAGATTATGCGTATCGACTTTATATCCATAAATCAACAACATTTGTTGATATACCAATAAAAGCATTTAACAACCACCAACAAATGAGTCTTTTAAAAAGTGAAAAAATCAAATATGTCCAAATTATTAGAAAAACAATTCGAGGAAAACACGTTTATATCTTACAAATTGTTTGTCAAGGGTTACCACTAACAAAGGTTAAGCGTGGCGTTGGTACAATGGGAATCGACCCAGGGATTTCGACGGTTGCGTATGTATCTAAAACAAGTCTCGCCTTAGTCGATTTGATACCAAAGGATGTTAATCGCAAAGAAAAATTAATGAGATATTTAGACAGGTCTATTGAACGTAGCCGAAGAGTAAATAATCCGAACTGTTACAATGGCAATGGCACTATTAATAAGGGTTCGAAATTCAAACAGCCTTCAAACAGACAAATGAGATTACAAGTTAGACGCATTAAATCATATCGTTCCTTATCAGAAGAACGTAAAAAAATACAAGGACAACTTGTTAATCACTTGATATCTCAAGTCTCACTAATAAAAATAGAAGATTTAAACGTTAAAGGATTACAAAGACGTAGTAGAGAAATTCGCATTAATCCAAAAACAAACCGCCCCTTTAGTAAAAAACGGTATGGAAAATCCATTTTTAGGTCAGCTCCAAGTTCTTTTAGACAATTACTTCAAACAAGAGCTCGTCAGTTAGGAGTTGATATTGAAATCATAAAACCAAAAGATCTAAAACCCAGCCAATATAACCATATCACTCAAACATTTGAGAAAAAGACTCTTTCGACTCGATTATATGACTTATCAGATCAATGGACATCTGTACAAAGAGACCTTTATTCGGCCTTTCTTATTAGACATATTGAGAATAATTCTTACCAACAAGAAAAACTGATAGAAGATTTTCCTGATTTTTATAAACAAATGAAGGAATTTCTTCAAAAACCGAGAAAAACGAATCGCCTAGATTGGTATCTCAATTGATAAGCTGTCAAGGAAAAGACAGTAAAACCCGAGGGACTGACGCTCCTTTGTTACTGCACAAGAGCAAAAGATATAATCTCACTAAGAGATACTATCTTCTTGTGAAACTTCCAATGCTCAGACACATACCGAGATTGGGTCTTTACTCAAAGCAGGTCATTGTCGATAAGACATTCGTTTTTTATTTACAAAAACCAAAGACGAGAACTGGGCGCATTTATCAATGTATAAATGGGAATCCTGTGACTTCAGTTATGGGAAGACGTCAATTCAGTAGAAAGGATTTTTATGAGAACAACAAAAGATATAGTTGCAAAAGCTGAAGTGGTATTAAAACCAGGATCTTGTGAGCGATTAGTTGCAACAAATAAGCTGACCAGTTATTTGAAGGATTTTCCTAAAGATGAGGTTGTTTCCTTGTTGAAGGATTTTGCAATTAAAAGTTTACCTTTAAACAAAAATTTGCTTATTAAAAAGGGTGATGTTAACTCAATTTCAGAGTTGCAAGAGTTTCTGCAAAGACGATTAGTAGATCTAATTACCGTCTTAGAAAATCAAAGTTACCAAGAGTATGATAAAATCAAAGGTTGGTTGACTTACCTTACAAGATACCCAAAAGTCGCTTTTTTCATCTATAATAATTTTTCAAATATATTTAAGTTAGATGGCAATGAAGTTAGTTTCTATACATCTGGTTCTAATATTGATGATAGTAATAAACTCATTGTTGAAGATATAAAGATCTCAAGAAAAAAGCGTGGTCTTAAACGTTGCAAAAAAATTGCTGAAAAATGTGGGACTAGTATCTCAGAATTTGAAAGTTTTATTGAAACTCTAATTGATTTTTTTAGAAGGATTTATTTTTAAAGAATCCAATTAGTGGGCATTATCGGATACGTGAAGGTAACTCACGTGAAATATTATGCAAGCTTATTTTTTTGAAGAAATTTTTCGATAAATTTAAGTTGATAAATACCAAACTTTTTATTGAATGTTACAAATTGGAAATATTTGCTATACTTTGATTATGAAACCGGGGAGCTTTCTCCTGTAAACGAAAAACATTGATAAAACTATTAGAATCTCCTTAGTAAATAAGAAGAATAATAGTTCATCTTACAATATCTTCGATAAACTTTGCATTGAATTTTCAAATGCAATCTGGAACAATGACAGTAAAAAGTTTGATAATTTTCTTGTCGATCTATTGAAAAAATCAATCGAGGATAAAGTTAGAGAGTTGTTGGTGTCTGATTATACCATTGACGATGTAACTTACAAAAGTGTACCATTATCTCTATTGACAGATAATGAAATAAAATCTACCTTGTTTGATTTGTCGTACAAGAATAAGTTCAACTTTTCTTCAATTGATGAAGTAATTGCCAACACAAAGGATCTTTCTCAAATCGACAGACTATTTGTGTTGATGAGGGAAGTTGTTTTAGAAAATTAAAAAGAGCACTTAATGTGCTCTTTTAGTTTTTGTGAAATTTAGAAACTTCATCAAGTCTCTTCCAAAATCTATCCGATAATTTTGAGCGTATATCCTCTGTTATTGTATCAGTCAAAATATACTCATCATCTCCGTCATCCAAAAACCAAGGTATAAATCGGCTTATAGAAAATGGAAATGTGAAAATCATATCCTCCAAATATGAAATGACAGGCTCGCTTTCGTACTGTTCTAATATAGAGCAACCCGAAATGACGCTATCAAGATCGAATTTATTGTTTTTTGGGGCAATCAATAACTCCGAAATGCTCTTATCAATAATCGATACAAGTGTGTTTATAGCACCAGGAAAATAAACTCCGATGAATATCGTTTGATTTGGCTCAAAGTGATTGCTGATTTCACCAGTTTTTAGATCATAATATAGCAAATCTCTAACTAAGATTGTATCAGACCAACTTTCGTACAAATCAACAAACTCACCCGAATGAACAAATTTTAAACAATCAATACAACCCTTGTACAATCGGCCACTCGTTTTTCTTGATTCTAATTCTACTGAAATAACCAAGTCGAACTCCTTTCTATAAAAATAAGAAGGTTTCCCTCCTTATCCAAATCGATCCCAAATATTTTCACGACGATGATCTAGACCACCAATTTCCTTTAAATACAAATTCCAATCAGACTCTTCGATTTTTAAAGGAAATCCGGAAAATGTCAAGCGACCAGTTCTATTCAAATCTTTCAGAAATTTAACTGGTAGGTCATAATCCTTCGCAATTTTACGAAGACTAATTTTACTCATCTTCCACCTCTTTCAAATCACCAAACTCCCACGAGATTAAGTTACTTGAGTTGAATGATCGGATTGCATTTTGTTCAATATCGTAATACAAGACCTTCAATTCCCGAACCAAATCAGTATCAAAAGGAACACTACCTTCTGGAAGTTCTTCAGTTTCAAAAATGTCCTCTAAGTATTCCAGCTCAAATTCATCAATCAATACATTAGGGTGTTCTTTGATTGCAGAAATATTGATAGTTCCAACAGCATTGCGAATAGTCCCGTCAACTTTCTTATAAACAAAACTCAGAACACCTTTCTTTGCGTCAGAGATAAAATTGGCTACTTTTTCAGCCCCTTCCGGAGGAAGACCACGTTCGATGAGCTCTTCTTTTGTTAGATAAAACATTGATTTCATCAATACCTTCTTTCTACCTGTATTCAACAGGGTTGTTTTTTTTATTAAATTATAATAATTTTACTTTTTTCAGATAGACATTCTAATTCAATTTAAAACCATTAAGAATAACGCTCGTTATAAACCGATAAAAAAATATTTCTTTATAAAAAAATTAAGAATAAAAATCTTTTTATTAGAAAAAAACAACTAAGGATGTTTTTTTGTTTATATAGATTTTATTGTCACAAATCTTAAATAAATAAAGAATATTTTTTTCCTGAAATAATATCAGTCTCTAATACTATTTCCTTTTTCGAAAAGTTCTTTTTCTGCAAAGAAAGTGGCTAAAGTCAAATTGCTTGATAAGATTTTTCAAAATAGTCTTTTCTGAAAATTGTTCCAGAATAACTTTTCCTGAATCAATATAAATTGAATCCGATTCATTTTTCATTGTTTTTTTGGATCCCAATAAACAATCAATAACGTCTTGCAATTTTGATTTTAAATATTCACCATCAACCTTATATATAGATGTTAAAAATATTGTTTCGTTTGAAACACCTCGATCAAAAAATTCATTTGTCGAACTATTCCAATAAAGATCCAAAAATTTACCCGTACAACTAATAAAAAATGAAGAAATAGTCGTACAAGCACTCTCCATCAAAACGTCATCATTTATTATTCTGGTTAGGTTTTTTATCGAAGAATAAAAACGATCATCTTTAAATTGTTTTCTTTCTATAACCATTCGAACCTACCTTTCAAAATTTAAAAAGTCGGCACCCGGATTCGAACCGGGGATCACGGGGTTGCAGCCCGTAGCCTTAACACACTTGGCTATACCGACAAAATCTTCTCTTTATATATTAACAAAAATAGGAGTCGTAGTCAAGTAAAACTACGACCCTGTTTATATTTTTTTATATTTAGTTGTTAATTTATCTGTTTTTAATGTTTTTGCTTTTATTTTTTTATCTAATATTAACAACTCATCCTGATCATCAACTAATTCAACAGAAACTATCTTATCATCACCTAACTTACCAGATTGCACACCTATTGTGTTTTTTGTAAGCGTTGGAATATCTGAAAGTGAAATAGTCTTAAACATTCCACTTTCTGTAATCAGTACAGCTTTGGTTTTTCCTTCAATATCTCCAGAAAAAATTAACTCAGCCCCAGCCTTTAATTTTGTCCCAGTGGATATTTTTTTAATTGCTGGTATATCATTCTTTGCAACCATTTTAATCATACCATCATTTGATACAAATAAATAGTTGCCGTCAAGCTCTTCTGTTCTTGACGCAACAAGAATAGATTCTTGTTTTAGAATTGGATATTCAGATGGATCCAATTTCAACAGCGAGGATAACGTTTGTCCTTTGTTTTTTAATGTTTGAATACCCAAATCTGATATTTTAATTCTACACAACCTTCCTTTGTTTGTAAAGAAGAAAATATCCTGATTTGACAAAGACTCTTTTCTGAAAAACTTCCTGATTTGCTTCACTGGAGTTCACAGATAAATTTCTTAAATATCCAAATTTATCAATTGAAACAATTGATTTAGAAATAATTTCTTTATCTTTATAAGAAATTAAACCGGATTTTTGTTAGTTTTGTGTTCCGTTCAAAAATTAAATGTTGACTTCAAAAAAACTTTTCTATTTTTTTGTGATTTCTTGCAACAAAAACTTTTTTTCTGTTCATCTTTGCTTTCAATAATCTTATTTAATTTAGCATATTCTGTATGTAATTTTTTTAAGTTCGTCCTCCATCTGAATCCGAGACAATGATGATAGCCTACCAAGAGGAATACGTACAATCTCTTCTGCTTGCTCTTCTGTAAAGTTTAATTTTTTTAGCTTGTAAAAAAAGATTTTTTTCGTTTTTGAATTGTTTCTCTTGAACATCTCCTTTAGTTAATCCAGAAATGATATCCGATCTTTTCTTTGAATTTTTAATTAATTCAATAATGATATCAATTTGATCAAGGGCTGAAAGTAAACCGGTTTTTAAACGAATTGATTTCGATATTTTTTCTAGTTGATAAACAGAATCGTTTTTAATAACCGAAATGCCGAATTCCTTTACCTCGTTAAAATATTCTAATAAATCTAACCTCGTTGGTATCCCGTTTCTAAGGACATTAAATCTTAACGGAGTTGAACTTTGAAGTGGTGTCTTGGCATAAAGTTCTGCTTCTAAGTCTTTGGGATCACAACCATCTTTGGCATTCACAATAATTTTAACACCTTTATGTGTTGTTCTATTTTTACAATTGGAGGCGTTTGTTATAACTCCATCAAGAACAGAGTCTAATAATTTTTCGAAATATGCGTCTATATTGGATATGATATTATAAGGAAGTTCTGTAATTATTACAGAGTTGCCATCAATTTCAGTTTTCCCCCGAACCATCATTTTAGTATCTACGCCAGTTTTGTAAAAATTGTAAAGATTTTCTAAATCAAAAACCTCTCCTCCCGTTGGAAAATCTGGACCCGGCATAACTTCTAATAAATCTTCCACGCAAATTTTTTTTCGTTTCAAAAATAGTTTATAAGCCTCAATTACTTCCAAAGGATTGTGTTGTGGAATACGACTAATAAATCCAACCGCAATACTATCATTACCATTAATCAATAAATTTGGAATTAAAAATGGCAATGCTACGGGTTCTAAAAATTCATCTGAATAGTTTGGTACATAAGTAACACTTGCTGAATTTAATTTAGAAAGAAAGTTTTCACACAACAATGACATTCTAGCTTCCGTATAACGTTGTGCCGCCGGGCCATCACCACGTCTATTACCCCTATTCCCTTTAAAATCAACAAACAATAACGGATTTATCCAATTTTTACTCATACGAACCATAGCTTCATAGATTGACGTATCCCCGTGTGGGTGCAATTCCCCCATAACAATACCAACTATACGAGCTGATTTTTTATAGGGTTTATCACTTGTATAACCATTCCTCTTCATCAAAAACAATATTCTTCTTGCAACTGGTTTTAGTCCGTCACGTACATCTGGAAGAGCACGCTGTTCGGCGACATAGGTACCAAATTCCACATAATCATCTTTAAATTGTTCATCAAACCTAACTGTTTCAAAGGGAGCAATTTCAAAATCACTCCCCTTCTTTATTTTTCTTTTAACCAAAAATCTTCCTACCTTTAAATAAATCTCCAGAAGGATCAAATGTTTCAAATTTGAACCTCGTCTTTTTATTATCATCTAATACTGATACCGAAGCGTGATCCCTCAACCAACCATACTTTTTAAGTTTTATAGATGATTGACGAACATTAACAGATTTTCCAACCAAATTCTCTAATTCTTCCTTAGATATTAAAGAGACGTCTTCTGAAAATCTATTTCTAAGTTCACCTTCAAACCGTATCTTTAAGTTTTTTTGATTTTCCAACCTTATTTTGATATGATAACAACCAAATCCTTTTGTAACCTTAACAACTTCTCCTTTCATTCTTGAAACTTCGATTTCTGATTCATTTTTTTTAAGCTGATTTGCCAAAATCAACCCTTTTTTTTCAATTTCACTTTCAGGAGAAACATTGTCTCTCATCACATAAAATATTATCGCAAAAACAAAAGATAAGAATGTTCCTGAGATTGCAACAGCTAAGAGTAACCTGTTCTGCATTTGATAAAGAAGATAGATTGTTCCTGTTGCTATTAAAGCTAAAAATGAGATACCAAAAAACAACTTATTTAAAAAGTCAAGGATGATGTAAATCCTACCAACTAATTTCAAATAAAAAAACTTGGTTCTCTCACAATTAATATTTTTTTGTGTATTCAAATCTAACCACCTTTTTCCTATTTTTAAAAAGTTATATAACAATTTTAAAATATTAAACCGGAATAAATCCGGCTTAATATCAAATTTTTTTAATTCAAATTCATCTTGTGTCAACAATGATTCAATTGATACATCTTTAAATTCGGTTTCATAATCTGACTTCCAAATAACACGAACGCCATCTGATCCAAGTTTATTTTTTTGATGTAATTAACCATAGTTAAATCAAAAGGAATTTCTAAACAAGAAATCTTCTTAGTTCTAAACAGTTCTTTACCATCAAAAAAATGTAAGACATTTTTAACAAAAGGACTATACTCGTGAATTGGGTTTTTCGATTCATTAATAATGTTAGCCAACTCTTCTTTTGCAACAGACGTGTCTTTTGACAATTTTATTTGAATATGATCTGTTGTGTTGTGAATATTAATATCACTAGAACGTTTAATAGAGCGAACAATGTAAGAAGTACCTCTACTAGTAATATCTTTTTTGACAGAAACATTGATGATTTCCCCAACTTCTAAATATCTACCAAACATTTTATATACATCAGGAAAGACAACCAAATCACAACTACCACTAGTATCTTCTATCGAAACGAATGACATTAGTTGGCCGTTCTTTGTTGTAATTTGTCGAACGGAATTTACAATACCCAACAAATATAAATCTACTCCAGATGGAAGTGCTTCAAGTTCTGAAATGTTGAAAAAGTCTTTATCCTTTTTAGAAATACTTGTGTATTTTTCTGTTGGATGTCCACTGATGTAAAAACTTGTTACACGTTTTTCTTCAGCTAAAAGAGTTTGGAAATCAAGTTCTTCATTTTGATAATCCATCCAAATATCAAAATATTTTTCGCCATATTTATCAAAAATTAAATCATTGTTGGATTTTAAGAGTTTGCCTAAATTAGATAGTTCTTCTAATTTATCTAATTTATCTTTTCTTGTTCCAGGAAAAGAGTCAAATCCTCCAGAAACGATTAAAGATTTTAGAACTGACTTGTTAACACCTTTTTCAGAGTTTCTTTGCATACGACTCAAAAAATCATAAAGATTTTTGAACTCACCACGTTCTTTTCGTTCCTTACTAATTCTTTCAGCAGCACTTGCAACATTAGAAACCTTGTTTAATCCAAAGTATACCGCACCATTATCAGCAACAAATTCATCTTCAGAGATATTGATATCTACTGGTCTAATATCCAAACCACGATCTTTGTAAAACTCAATCATTTCGTGAAGTGCTTCACGTTCTGTTGTTTTTTGATTTCCACCAACTTTATTTAAATCAGCAGAAGCAAAGTATTCTGGATATTTTGTAAACAACCAAGCTTCGATAATTGTAACCATTGAGTAAGCAGCGGCGTGAGATTTGTTAAATCCATAAGAAGCAAATGCCTCCACATCAGACCACAAATCTTCAAGTTCTTTTTCACTACGTCCTGTTTTTTTGATACCTCCAAGAACACCTGTCTTTTCATCCCCATAAATAAATGTTTGTTTCAAAGATTGCAATACTTCAAATTTCTTCTTACCAATGGCACGACGAGCTAAGTCTGCACCGCCAAGTGTGAATCCACCCACAACTTGAAGAAGACTCATAATTGATTCTTGATAAATCATTAATCCGTATGATGTCGAAAGAATATCCGCCATTTCTGGCACAACATATTCAATCTTTTCAGGGTGCAAGGCGTTTTCAATAAATTGAGGAATGAAAGCTAATGGTCCTGGTCGGTACATAGAGATGGCCGCAACCACACGCCCGAAATAATCCCCAGACTTTGCACGTTCTTCACTGCCAGGTTCATTGATATCAGCGAGACATTTTACGACAACATCTGTCATTCCAGAACTACTTAATTGAAATAGATTTTTAGTTCCTCCAGAAGCAATCGTTTTAAAGACATCGATATCTGTTGTGGCAGTCTCCAGAATTTCTGTAACTGTCAGAGATTTTCCAGTCTTTTCCTGAATTTTATCAAGAGTTGATTGAATAATTGTAACAGCCTTAAGCCCCAAAAAGTCCATTTTTAACAAACCGCAAGATTCAACATCGGTATAAGCTGTTAGTTGCTCACCTTCAACAAAAACGGTTGGTAGATATTCTGTAACTGCTTCAGGAGCAATAACATATCCTGCGGCGTGTTGCGTAAGGTTTGATACCATACCACTAAGCAAAGGCGCTACTTCAAGAATGCGAGCAACACGTTTGTCTTCTTCAGAAAGTGCAATCACTTCTGGCAACTCACGAAACTCTTTAATACCAAATCCTTTTTCATCACGAACAAGTCCTGCAAGTTTCTCACCTAGAGAAATAGCTGTTTGTGATTGGTAGTACGCACGAGGAATAGCCTTTAAAAGTGCCTTTAATTGGTACGTGCCAAAAGCAGAAATTCCTGCAACTCGTGATTCTGTAATATCCGTAGATACATTATAAAAATCTCGTGTATATTCAATAATCTCTTTCCGGTGCATATCTGGAATATCGGTATCAATATCAGGCATTGAAACACGTTCTGGATTTAAAAAACGTTCAAACAACAATCCATATTTAAGTGGATCAACGTCTGTAATAGCTGTAGCATAAGCCACTAAACTACCAGCGGCAGAACCACGTCCTGGGCCAAAGTTTATAGGGTTTTCTGAATACCCACCTCGTTTGATAAAATCTTTCCATCGTGCAACCGTTTCATCATCGTATGAGGCATAATTTCGTTTGCCGTAATTAATAAAATCGGCGACAATAAGAAAATATCCGTTGAACCCCATACTATCAATAATTCCAAGCTCGTAATCAAGTCGATCCCAATATTCTTTTGGTACTTCTTTGTCACCGAAACGGCGTTGCAAACCAACTTTAGCTAGGTGCCAGAAATATTCTTTCTCGTTATTAAAACCTTTAGGAATATTGAAAATTGGATTGAAATTATCCTTTACGCTCAAGTCATAAATTTCAATTTTGTTTAAAATTTCAATTGTGTTATCCAACCATTCAACAGGAACACCCCAGTTTTCAACTTCCTCACTCGTGTGAATATAGTGATTTTCTCCTGAGACTAATTTAGCAGATGTCACCACCTTTTTCTGTTTCAGTGATTGGATCACACGAAAACCTTCTGAATCATCGCTTTTAATTTGACGATAATCATTTGTTAAAACAACCTTGATATCATTCTTTTTAGCCAAAAGCTCTACACGTCTGTTTCGTTCGTCACTCAAATCGTCCTGTAATTCAGTTGTTAGATACAAGTCGTCTTTGTCAATATTTAACTTTAAGAGATTTTTAAAGAGTGTGTTGTTAGAATCTGCGTCTGAAATGATAATAAAATCTGATAATTCGAAGTCTTCCAAAAATTTCAGATTTACAGTTTTTCCATTTTGTCTCAAACTAGAGATTGTTGTTAAAATACGACACAAGGTTTTATAAGCATTATGATTTTTAACCAACAAGACAAGATTCATTGTTGAAGATTTTGTTGAAAAGGATAGTTCGGTTCCATTTATTGGTTTTTTACCATCGGAAATCATACCTTGGTTGAATGAATAGATACCAAAACCAACTTCTGGATCTGTTAGTGCGAGTGAGTATTCAGTATTTTTAACAATATCTGAAACCTTAGCAATTGAGTGCCCCATAGAGTATTCACTCTTGCCACGTAATTCAACAAAACGAATAATTTTTGAACCATCTAAAACAGGTTTTGTTGGATAAACAAGACCTTCTCTCATACTGTCAATTACACTTTCTTCACAAATAAGCTCTTTTCCTGAAGTTGAAAAAACCTTTCCACCACGAAGAACAATACCTTCTCCATTTTCAACTTCAATTTTTCCGTTCAATTTTGAATACATAGTCTTTGAGACCCCCTTTTTGTTTAAGTGATAGCTTACTTGATAAGTATATCATAGACTAAAAATAAAAGTCAATAAAATCATAAAAATAATTTAAACTACCCTTATTTATAAAAAAATGTTATAACTATTTTTATTACATTGTTAATAATAAATAATATATATAATAATAAATAATATATATAATAATAAATAATATATATAATAATAAATAATATATATAATAATGAATATTATATATAATAATAAATATTATATATAATAATAAATAATATATATAATAATTACTATAACTATTAAAGATATATTATATATACTATAACTATTAAAGAATAATATATACTGTAATTATTAAAGATATGAGATATATTTTTTTCGAATCAAAGATTCTCAAAAATGTCGCTTCGCTCCCAAATCAGTATATAATAAAAATTCAACAATAATCTAATTAGCAATTCCTTTAAGGAGTTTGGGCTTCGCCCTTTTGGGAATTTTAATTTTATGTTTATAGATCGAACTATGTCTAGTTCCAAAAAAACGGTTGTGCTATGTTATGTTTTATTACACGACTTTTTTATTTATTGTTTTTGATATTTCATTTTTTTACTTTATCGTTTGATTGTTTACAGTGTAAAAAGCGGATTATCGAAGATAATTCGCAATGGTTTATGTAAGCAAACCATTCATCCGAATATCAATTCATTAATAATATTAAAAAAAGCTAAAAAAATATTCAGTTTTTCAATGTCCTATCTTATCTCAAAATTACGGATTAATAAATTTTTGATTTGTTATTTCAAAAAAATCATTCTGAAGGAGAGTTTATCACAACTTTTTATTCTTGTCAAGCACTTTTTTTATTTTTTTACGAAAAAAAGTTTTTTTAAAAAAAACTATTGACAAGGACTCTTTTTTTGATAACATTATACAAAACTGTTGTTTTTAGTATACAAAATTTTACAAGGTGAGAGGATTTTTCTAAATGGCTAAACAAAGCAAAGAAAATAAAAGTGATATTTCACGTTTAGAAACAAGTAAATTGTTAAAAGAGGTTCAGGTTATTCGTGATGTGAGATCAATTACAGAACATACTTATAATAGCAATATTTGGGGTGAAACTGACATCCCAGAAACAAAGTGGTTTACCACAGCAAAAAATGCAGTTTTAAAAACTGGTGATAACAAAAAATTTAAATTAAGAGTTGAAGAGTCTTTGAACGATGTTTTGCGTGGTTGGACAGACTCACTAACTGAGTTAAAAGCTTCGCTTGATACAATTGTTTACGTAACAAAAAAACTAAAAGAAGATCCAAATTGGGAACTCACTGTTGATGATTATGTTGATTTTCTAACACATAGAGTGATCATTATTGCGTTGACCAATCGTCTTAGTCTTGCAGACCCGTCAAAAATTCCAAACTATAACCCAGAAGACGACATTTAATAAAGAAAGTTGGTGTTAATATTGATGAAACTAACAAATGAAAATATTGTTTCAGAATTAAAACGTATCTTTTCTGAAATTGGTAAAGTCGCTACCAAATCTGGATATCTTGAAATCAAACTGTCTAATCCACAAAAAATCGATGTTAACTTTTATGACAACAAGTTACTTTTTTCTTCTGTTGATATTGAAGTTGACTCCACATTATCTGAATTAAATATAGTTCGATTCTCATTGCCTGAAATTGTGTCGGTATTGGATATTTTGCGCAAACGTGAGCTATTTGAATTATCTTATAATAAAGATCAAAACGTATTTTGGTTGAATGGTTTGCCACTTTTTAACACTGAGGTTTTTGAGGATGGCTCTATTTTTATTCCAGACACATCAGTTAAATACAATCAAAAAGATTGGTTAGACACATTAGAACCTGTTTCTGAAGCAAAAAAGGATTTAAAAAAGGGATTCTCAAAAGAAACTGAATTTTTATTAATTGACATTAAAAATGGCGAGGTTAGATTTTTAGATAATTTTGATGTTAAAATAGTTGGGAAGTTTACTTCCTATCCTTCTGGAGATACAATCTTTTTAGATAAAATAAATTCAAAAAGTTTTAGAAGCTCTTTTTTTCAAAAAAATCGATTCGTTAGATGTATCTTTTAACAAAAAAATCTATTGTTTTTCAATACAGATGATGTATCTTTACAGATTGAAAAAAACGCAAAAAAATTAAACAAAAAAAACTTTATTATCCAACTTGATATTATAATTTCAAAAAAATAACAATGGGAGGTTTTTCTTTGGAAACTAATTTTAATAATTCACAAGATGAATATGGTGTTGGTGGATATGATATTTCAGCAGAATTGGAAAAAATGAAAAATGAGGGATCCGGTTATGATATTTACCAACAAAAACCAGTAAAACAAGGTTTTGGTGGTAAAATGGGTTCGTTTTTTGAAGATAAAAAGAAAATTTTAACTTATGTTGGGATTGTAGGAGCTATTTTAACTATTATTATCATTTCCTTCTTTTTCATTTTTCAAAACAAAAAATCCGTAGAAAGCAACAGCAAAGAATCTCAAATTCAAACACAAAACAATGACGCAAAAACACTTTTTAAAACTAGCATTCAAACGGCAGTAAATGCTCAAGAAGCAAAAGGTAACATTTCAAAAAAATGGAGAGTTGCCACAGTCGAATATAGCAAAACGCAAGATCTTAACACTTTTAAAGAGACCTTAAATCAAGTGAACGAGGAACGCACTTCATATATTGAAAAAATTAAAACTGATGATAACGAATTAAATAATCTAGTTATTAACGCCTTAAATAATCAACGTGAATTTTTAAATAAGGCTTATAATGTTGATAATTCAGTTGACGCAATTTCGATTTATAATGAATGGAACTCCGGAGATAAGGTTTATGATGAAGAGTACAACACCGTATTAAAGAAACTGCTAACTGATGTTGGAATCAAATATACAGAAAAACAAAATTCTGATGGTGGAGTAGTGATTGAATATTAAAGTGCCTTTTATTAGGCTCTTTTTTCTTGACTTATATTTTGTTTTGTGATAAAATATATAATAACTGAAACAAAAACAGAAAGGAGTATTTTTTGCTTAAATTATCAAAAAAATTTCCTGAAAATTACCTGACATCCGGTGTTAATTTCCTTTACTTTGGTGACAAACACTACCAATTTAAAAAACCGGCAAATCGTACAGATGATTTTTCAGAGACAGAAAAAAACAAGGTTAAACAAGTCAGAAAAATTGCAAAAGAACATAATGTACGTGTTATTTTGCAACCAGGAGATTTGCTAGATAAACCTACTTTACCTAATAACTTTGTAGAAGCCATTCTTGAAGAGTGGGGGTTTTCTGCTTACAAAAAAGCCCGTGAAGATTACGAGGCTGGTATCCTTTCTAAAGACGAGATGACAGAAGCAATCTTGGATTATATCCCAATTGTTGGTACAGTAGGAAATCACGAGATTTTCGGTGGATCTCTTAAAACCTTACCTAAAACCACGCTAGGATTCTTATCATCTATTGGTTTTGTTAATCTTGTAGATAAAGATACAGTTTTTACTGTAAAAACTTCAGATGGTAGAACTGTCGCAATTTCAGGATTACCTTATGATCTGAATTTATTGAAGGATGAGAAGAATTTTATTCTGCAAGAGAAAAAGGGTGATACTGACATCTTCTTGGTACACGAAGCACTTTACAACACAACCTTGGGTCCGGAAATTAATTGGTTGCCAATTGATAAAGTTTATAAGGATACAAAGGCTGATGTTACGATTGCCGGTCATATTCATCACGGATTTGGTTGGATCGAAAAAGATGGAAAGATTTTTGGAAACCCTGGAGCTTTAGCACAACAAAGTTCTTCTGTTGCTGAATTAGATCGAGATATTTATGTTAGCCTTATTCACGTTTCAGAAGCTGGTGAAATTTTTGTTAGAGATATTAAACTTGATTCACCACGAAGTCGTGATATTTTCGACTTAACTCAAAAAGATGAGAAAATTAACTTAGAAAATCAATCAAAAGCGGTAGCTAAGATCATTGACCAAATCAAACCGATTGGGGATGGTTTGGCAACAAGTATTATTGCTGACGTTGCGGCGATTGATTCTGTACCCAAAGAAGTTACAGAATTAGCAGTTGAAACCACACGTGAAGTCGAAAATAGGATTCGACAAACAGAACCGTTAAATGAAGATGTCGATTATCGTATCCGAAGAATTGAACTTGTAAATTTTGAGGCTCACCAACATACTGTTATAAATATTGATAAAGATAACGTTCCTTACGTTTTTATTGGTGAATCTTCAAACGGAAAATCTTCAATCGCTCGTGCCTTGTATTTCTTCTTTGAAAACGAAGGTAATTCCCTCTCGTTTGTGCGAAAAGGTATTAAAAATACAGAATGTAAGGTTATATTACATCGAGCTGACGGTCTTGTAGCTTCACGTTTTGTTAATGTGAAGAAAACTAGAACCGGGAAACAAAAAATTGTGGATCAAGGTTGGCACATTACCTATCCTGACGGAACTGAAACCACAACGAACACGCAAGGATTGGAAACAATTCAACACCTGTTTGGGTTTAATTATCTATTTCTTGATGAAAAAGATAAAATCGGAATTAACTTCCGAAAACAAAAGGAAGGGGATTTCTTCTTAAACTTAAAGGGGCAACAACGTGCAAAGGTTATCGGTGCCTTATTTGGGACACAATATATTTTGGGTGCTATCAAAGATCTAGAAAAAAACAGAAGAGGTTTTGCCTCTGAAAGAAAAGTTGTTTCAAGTGACTTACAAAAAATTGAAGAAAAACTTAAACCTCTTAATTTATTAGATCAAGAACAATTTGTAATCGATACACTGGAAACTAGATTTGATAAAATGAAGGTTAAAAACACAATATTGAGAAGCGCTTCCGTCTTTATGTATAAACAAAAGACAATCGTAGAACAAGAACTCCTTCTATCAAAAACTATTGGAAAAGAAACCAATTATCAATTCTCTAGTTGATGATTATGAAAAAAACTTGAGGTTTTGGTAAGAAAACAAAACTCTGCTGAATCAATTCAAACAAAAACTAATCAAAACTAGAATTGTTTTTATCTAAACTGAAAGTTTATTTAGAAGAAAAAAACAAAGTGAATAGTTCTATTGATTCTTTTTTTCATTGTTAGAAGCAAAAAGTAAAAGATTCTAACAAAAATAAAAAAAGCACAAATAATAATTTAATTAAGGTTAACCAAAAATTTAAATAATATTAAATTGATTATTTCTAAGAAAGAAGAACTTGTTGGAATATCTGATGAATACGAAAAATCTCAAAGATTTATTTGAAAAAAATTAGGAAACTTAAAGAATGTTTATAAGGAAATGAAGAAAAACAATAACTCCTTAACAAAACATATCCAAAAATTATTTCTGTAATCAAAGAGTCCAGTAAGGAAAAATGAACTACTTTTTTTACTGATTTGGAAAGAAAAAAATTTAAACTTAGAAAAAAAACAGTTATTTTATCGAAGAAACTAACTGAAATTATTGCAGAGTTGAAACTTTTATCTGACAAGATTTTTATTTATGAAAAACTGAATTGTCAGAAAGAGAATCCAAACTAAAAAGAATTAGAGAAACAATATTCTTCTGTAGAAATTGCAGGAGTTGTACTATACGGTCTTAAACGCATTGGAGGGAAATGACTGAAACAGAACTAAAAGAATTGGGCAAGGCTGTTGCCGAACAAAAGGAGCTAATGATTCGTTCAGAATCAACACAAGAATCTTTGATTAAAAACAAAGAGGAATTGGAGTCTCAACTTCGTGAATTAGGTGTAGACCCTGATAACGTGGAGGAAGAGGTTAAGAAATTGGAAGAAGAAGTTGAAGCGTTGAAAAACAACATCACAACAAACCTCGCAGATGTTAAGGCGGTAGCTGAAAAACTAAAAGAGTAAAAAAATAAGAGGAGTATTTTTTCTCCTCTTATAATTATTAAAAATAAATTTATTTCTCGGAAACCGGGATAGAAAGAAGGTATTTTATGAAACGTGAGTTTTATGAATTTGCAGGAGAAATTTCAGATGATAACAACATCATCGAAACAACTCTTCGAGAAGAAGTTGATAGAAAGATTTTTAAGAAGATTAAAAATTCATTTTTCAAAAATTTGGTGTGGTTATTCTTAAACATCATCGCTCTATCAATTATCGAATTGATCTTCCAAACTTTGGGTATCAAAATTCTAAGTTCTGGAACAATTTCAATTCTTAATTTTGTTGGTCTAGGGGTTGCTTATCTCTTTATCTTTATTGGGGTTTTCTTGATGAATGTTAAACCTATCAAGGAAAATTCTATGTTTAAAGATCTAATCCTTGTCTTTCAATTACTTTCTCCATTTATCGCATTAACCTACATTTCTCAATATGGTGTCGTGCTTACTGGCATTGGATCAGTTACTTTTTTCACAACTTTCCTATTGGTTCGTTGGCCGATCATCAAAAAATGTTTTTCTATTTTTAGATAAGGAAAGGTGGTTAGTTTATGGAAAAAGAAATTAAATATGATCAAGATGGTTTTATTGTAACTGTTCAAGAAGATAGTGTTCCAAAAGACGAACAAGAATTTTCTACAAATACGTTTTATCAGGATGGTGTTAAGATTTGTTCTTTTTACACCAACAATCCATTTGTCGCACGCAAATATGAAAAGTTTGTAAAAAGTGATAGTCGAGTTCGTTCTGAAAAGGTATACAATTTGAGTGGAAATCTTGTTGGTCTTCAAGGGGTGCTTGATTTTGAAAAATGCTCAATTTCAATCAAGAAGAAACGTAAAAAGCGTGATTATTCAGATGAAGAAAGAGCTGCTATTCGAGAACGTTTTAAAAAGAACGTTCTTAGCAAATAAAAATAAAAAGAGTGATTTTTCACTCTTTTTTATTATTCAATTTTTGATTCTAATTTTTTTTGAAGTTTACAAATGAACTCTTCCTTTGTAATTAACTTGTTGGTTTTGAAGGTTTTATCCCTCCACAGCTTCAATTCCTTTGGCGAAACAAACCCTTCAGGCCTAATTCCCTCATCCAACAATTCCTCAATTAGAAGTGTCTGCCAGTTCGCACCAATACTTAATCCGGATCTATATCCAGGATAATTTCGATAATTTGGTGTTTGCTCCGAAAGCAAAGCCTTTGGTGCCATAACATCATAAATACCAGCGTATGTTGCTGCGATGGCATACGATTGTTGATAAGACAATACCTTAAAGGACATTGAATGACTGCGAGCAACCCTTTTCAAAAAAATATCAGAAGATTTATTTGTGACTGAAATAACTTCAGACAGGATTTTTGCAACTGATCCAGCAATAGACTTAGTTGTGATGACAGCTCGTCTAGTGCCAGTATCGACATAGTAGATACCCGGAACATCTTCGTAAGAAGTATTTTCCAAAATCCAACGTTTGATGACTTCTCTAGTTGGTTTAATATTGTTTAATTCAAATAATAAATCAAACATTGAAAAATTCTTTTCATCTATTGATACAATAGGGCCGTCATTAAATTTAGATTTTCCTTTTCCGGATATAGCCTTTTGTTTACAAGCAAAGTCAATAATGAAATACTCTTTATCTCCTTTGCATTTTCGTTTCTCAAAGATTTCACCACGAAAATCATATTGAGTTTTTTCTTGTTTCTCTTTCATCATACCTTCTTTCTAAATCAGTGTTTTCTATTTCATTCTGTAACAACTGATACTATTTATTTTCTGAAATTATAACAGAAGATGTAAGGGCAAAACAAAAAGTTAAATAAAAAAATAAAAAAATAGAGGTTATCATCCTCTATTTTGTGAAAGTTATATTATTTACCACAACCGAATTTGCATTTCTATTTTTTTGGGATAAATAATAATTTGATTCTTGTCCTTAAGAACTTGAATCTTATCTACAAAAACTAAGCTGATTTAATCTTTTAATTTCAACATCGTCAGGATTCGGACTTTCGGTTTGATTTGAATCCAGATTTACTGAGAAATTCAACTGAACTTTGTCTGTATTAATTTTTTCGTTGGTGTCATAAACCCGCAACATACAATTTGTCGCATTAAGAATAGTTTTTCAATAAAATATTGATGACCTTCCATTTTTTTCTTCACAATAGTAATCAAGTAGCATAATATTAATTTGGGTTTTATTTAGACGTGACAAATCGTAATTTTTGATTAATTTTAAAAACTCGATAAAATAATCAATAGTAACAGGAGTAAATCCAAAATCCACAATTTTATCTACAACAGTTTTAGGGAATGTTACTATACCTTCATAAAAGTATGATTGCAAACCAATAAATCTGACAAGTTTTACATAATCTGATAGATATTTGTAGTTGTAGTTTTCAGGACAATTGTAGATATTGTGACTTTCACTTAGTTTGATTACTCTTTTAACAATTCGATTTGTAAGATCCACAACAAAAACGCTTGAGGGTTGTTGATTGATTTATAGAATCAATCGTCTCACTATTGGCTCTTGGGGCTTTATTTGACAAATACAATATTTTGGTCACGATGATATCGAATGTTTCATCAGATAAATTTCTTAAATTTTTAAAGAAATAGTCGTTAATTGATTTATAAAACAATTCCATCCTGTAAACATACCCACCATCTTTGAAAAATGATGTGGTGGATTTTTTATCGAAGATGATGTTGTCTGTGTATACGCCTATATTTCTTTTTTGAATTTCTGGACTTAATTTGTCCCAGTATTCAGAAAATATAAATCGAGCCCCCATCCTTTCAACTGTTTCTTGTTCTACCCAGAAATTATCACCCTTCAAAAGAAGATTTGCTGAAAATTCCTCAAGTTTTTCTACTATTGATTCTTTAACTAAAGACCAAAACAGCTCGATATTTATAGATAAATAATCAAAAGGTTCATCTCCGGTTTTAGAGATGTATTTTTTGCAAACTCCACGCATAACATCACGAAACTCATCAGTTGTCAACAACTCATAAGAGTATTCTCTGTAAGAATAGGATTGCCCAATTGATAGATACAACTTTTTCCTTAAAGGATTTAAGTATACAGTTAACTCCATTTCGTTTGGTGATGAGGTTTTGTTTTCATTCAAGCAATTGTTAATCACAGTTCTCCAAAAGCTTGCTTTTTTAGGGATCGTTATGTTAGGAGATTTTTATCATCTCAAGAATAATATTTTTCAAGTTGCGAGAGACTGTAATTTTCGCTTTTCTTCATAATATTTCCTTCTTTCTTTATTTGTTTAAGCTTTTTTTATTTCTATTTAATTATAACAGAAAAGGAGTTTATGGTTAACTCCTTGATTTTTTTACAAAATATCAACTTAAAGTGAAGCTGAAATTTTAAAAATTATTTCCTTTTTAATTTTTTTGATATAGAAAAATACTCTTCATTATTAAAATAAACTTTTTCATATTTTTGCACCAATTTGATCGGAACATTTCTTTAATTCTTCAATCAAATTTGAGCGAATTTCTTCGTTTAAATTTTTTTCGAAAATGATTTATAAAGGTTTGAATCATAAACAATATTTATATTTAACGCACCTGGTAAAATTTTTATTTTTTTGTAATTTTAAAATTCTATCACTGTATTTTTGACAACAAATTGGATATAGAATGTGTCAAAATAGACAATTTTTTTCTTGTTTTTTTCAAAAATTAGAATTAAAATATGTATATGTTTCATACCTATACAATGATTCAAGTGGTTGTTTTTATATAAAAATTAACATCTTTATCTACACAACTATCTTTTTTTGTTCCACCAATGAAGAAAGTTTTTTTCTAACAATTTTTTTCCAATTCAGATTCAAACATAAAAGAAGAATTATTTAATATATCAACCAAGTTTATATATAAATAATCCGAAAAAAACATTCTTTTTAGATATTTATTTAACCTAATATATCTTGATAAAAAAAGAAATCTTTTTCATCTTTTTCCGCATTGATTAAAATTATGCAAAAAAACGATTCATCTATTTTTTTGAAAAAAAGTTTGGATTGTTCTTAAAAAAATAAAACTTAGAATCCGAATTATTTCATTATTAATATCTTTATCAAGAGTACCTTCTAAACTTATATATTCTTTTTATAGTTAACGCAAAAATTTTTCTAAATAATAAAACCCACCTTCTGTTTCAATTTGATCCGAATGGTTAATGAAGTAATTTATACAATTTTCTAAAAAAACATTTCTGTAATATTTAAAGTTGTTATTGATTTTTTTAAGTGATAGTAAAAAAATTAAATTTTTTTAGAATATAAAAAAATTAGATGATATTGGAGGGATGGAATTGAATATAAAGTTTTTGTAAATTACAAAAAAATCGAAGACTGAAATCCCAAAAACTGATAATAATTCAGAAAAATTCTTCTTGAAAAAAAATTAAAGAAGGGCCAAGTCTCAAGGAAAAAGTCAATCAGTTTACTTTTTATCATCTGAGACCTCACGTAATAGTAACTTGTTGCTAAACTTTTTTTCTTTTCTAAAGTGGGTTGCTCTGAAAAAAACCAATTATATTTAGTAATAAATTTTTGTATTTTTATCTTTAATACCTTCAGTTATATTATCAACTGTTTTCTTGTTGTTGATAAATGTTTGTTTCAAAAAAAGGAAATTAATATCTTTGAAAATCACAGAATCTACAAGAAGTTTTTTTAGTTCGTTGTTTGTAAATAATTCGAATCTATTACTATAAGTGAATTTATCAAAAGTTCTTTTGAAATCTAATGTTTTCTAAATTTCCAAACATCTTCTTTTTTTGAGAATCATCCATGACAACAAATATAAATTCACGATTATTACCATCCAATACAATTATTTCCCTGAAATTAAATCAAGGAATATTCTTTTTTTCTGTAATTGATTCAGATCGTATATATTCATCAAAAATAATAAATACTTAAATTATTATTTTTTTCGAAAAAAATAATTTTCTGCTGATTTCAACTTTGGCGATTTCAACTCTTCACTAAAAAGCATTTTTTTATAAAATCACTGTCCAGATTTTTTTCAATATTTTTCTTCAAATTGTTTTCAATTATTAAAGATATTTTTTTGTTATTATTTTTTTGTGGTTATAACCATTATTTTTTTACCTCGTTATCTATAAAAAAACAGTATATCAAAAAGAGCCCCCAAAATCAACTGTTGCTCTTTTTAATATAATCAATAATTGAATGAGATAACTTTATCTTTTTGAATCAAGGCTTACAGAATTTTTTTGTTATTTCCAACATAGAAGCCCCACCAATTTTCATCTTTCAAATAAATTGTTATTTGATCAATAAATTTATTTGATTCTAGAATATCTTTAATTTTTTTGTATTAGAAGTTTATTCTGAGATAACAAACCTTTATAATCTCGCAAAATAATATGAGTTTATTCCTAAAGAGAAATCAAAAATAAAACTTATCATCAATTTGACTCAAAAACTTAAAGATATCGTTATTGGTCTCAAATATAAAACTTATAATTTTAACCAGACTACCAGCTTTAACAGTACCAGAATTTAAAATGTATTTCAACGGATCAACATCAATATCTAATAGCTCTTTTTGTCTGATTAATTTCTAAAGTTTTTATATATTATTATATTCTTCCAATAAAACTCTTTCAATCTCAATAAAAATCATTTTTCTTTATTGAGTATTCTAATTCAAATTTTTTTACCAACAATCAATAATAGTCTATTAAAAAAATTTCCTCTTTACAAATTCCTACCTCTGAAATTAATTCAGAAATATTTTCTTCTGAAACAAGATCAGTATCACGCAAAGAAAGAAAAGATTTAAAATTTAGGTCTTCCGCTTTTATGAAACAAAACTTTCAATTTTTATTTTATAAAGATCCTTTGTTATTTTATCAAAGGGTAAATAAAAAAATCATATTCGTAATAATCATCAAAGTGAATATCCTTGTTTTGTGATTCTAAAAAGTCGTAAAAAGAGTTTGATTGTTGTTGTCTGATATTAAAAAAATATAAGGAATCATCGTTCTTGAATAGATCAATATACAAATCGATTAATTTGTTTTAAAACAACTCCATCAAACGAAGCTAAAAAAAATCACTATCTTTAAAAAAATTTCAGGACTTATTCTTTCTCTGAAAAATATCAGATAATAAAAAAATTTTCATCTAAAGTTAATTCAGATAATAGTTTACTTGCATTTTTTTATTAATTTGATTTTTTTAGGTTCTCTAAAAAAATAATTGATAGTTAAACCTTTCGTTTTCAAAGATAAAGGTTGTATTTTTTTCTTTTTGATTGATTCCTTTAAAATATCAAACAGTTTATTTGGATTCAAAAGTTGCAAGAATGGGTCCAATTCATTAATTGTTTCGATATCCCATACTTCTAATTTCTCATTCTTTAGATTTAAAAACAATATAATATTTTTAAATTTATTCTAGGTTCTTCAGAGTCATTATTAATTAATTTTAAAGTTTCTTTTTGTGAGCAATTTTTTTCATCAAAATGCAAATTTAAATAGTTAAGCTCTTGTTTTAATATTTTTCGATATTTTTATTTAAAAAAACTTCAATTTTACATTCGATTTTTTTCTAAACCCTCTATTTTTTTATTACCATTTGAAAAATATAACCCCTTCATATTTTTCTTTTTATTGTATCAAAAAAAGGAACTGATTTTTCAAGTTGATCAATTCCTTTTTTTAATTATTTTTATAACAGTGTTTTCAAATATAAAAGATATACTTCTCGGGAACAATAACGTAATTTTATTGTTTTTCTTTGTCAACAAACACCTCGTTAGAAATAAAGTTTTTTTAAATCCAAATTCTTTTTACGAAACTATCCAAATCATTAAGCAATTTTTTTCAAATTTCTCTTTAGAAAAGAATAGTTTGTTTCCTTTTTTTCGTAATTTTTTTAACTGGAGTTATAAGAAAATTTATAAAATTGATAATAGAATTTTTCTTCTTTATATTCTTTTAATTCCACATAAGTGTTTGTAATTGCACCAGAAAGCTCTTCCAATTCGTTTTCTTCTACATATCCAGGATAACAGTAGTAATGTTTTCCAGAGGAATAACCCAAAGAATATGATTTGATTTTTTTAGAACTTTATCTATTTTTTTCAAAATCGCTTTCTAAAATTCCAGAAATATTTATTGAATGCTTATTGAAAATTTTTAAGAGTATCGATTACCTCATAACCAGAGAGAAAACTACAATAAAAATAGATTCTTAATTACAAAATCACTTATATTGATGTTGTTTTTGTGGAAATCAAATTTTTCTTTCAAAATGACTAATAATATCATCATAATCTCGTATCAAATTCCTTATCCTTTGCACAACTCTACCTTTATTTTTTTGGCACTTAAGTCCTTTTTCTAAAAGGTCAATTTCACAATTAAATTTTTTTCAACTATTTTGTTTAGATAATCCGAAACAATAGTTGGTTTACATTTTTTTGAAATGCAAAAGCTTCTCAATATCTTCTTTGTCAACAACCCAAGCAAAAAAATATTTTTTTGATAACAAATCAGCTGATGTTGCAATATCAATTGACTGATATTTTTCTTAATAAAATATTCAATATCACAATAGATCGACTATATTTGTAAGTTACAAATGGTAGTGGTTCTTTTTTTATTTGTGATGGAATTTGTTATATTGGAACTGTATTTGTTTAAGGTTAAGTATTTTTTTCAAACTCACCCTCTCCAAATTTGTATCTTTGCAATTCTTTTTATAAGAGATATTGATTTTTTTCCTCCCCTAGAAAATCAAGAAACTCATCTCTCCAAAAATAAATCTAAACTGATTCTTTTTTTATTTTTCTTCTTCGTCAAAAAAATTATCTTCTGTAACAATTTTTAGACAAAATGTCACCTGCAATTTCATAAAATTTGCGGTTTATTTCATTGAAAAAAACATTTCTTTATCTAATTTTTTTCTTTTTTTGAAAAAGACACTTTCTTTTTAGATAAATAGACTTAAAAATTAGATCACCAAACTCGTCTGGTTTTTAATATTTGATAATATGAACCGCTATAAAATTGTTTTTTCCAGGCTCTTTTTGCAACCGGGCAAAGCGAAATTTTTCTTTTTATCGAAATCAAATAAGACAAAATAATTAAAATTGTCATTTATTGCAACTTTTTATTTTTTTCAAAGTCATAACCAGATTTGTTGATTATTTTTGTTTAATTTTTTTGATAAATTCTCGGAAAAAAACAACCTGAAAACAATCTTCACTCTTTTTTTAACAATTTCTTTTACAGAGTTCAAAAAAATATTTTTTTGCTATTCCATTCGTCTTTTTACACCATCAACAGAATAGGTTTGTTTTTTTGTATCAATTACCATCTAAAATCCTTCTTTCTTATTAAATTATCTTAAAACAATTATATCAAAAAGAGTCAGTTTTTTTCCACTAACTCTTTTTTTATTTACAAAAAAATCTATATTACAACGGTGTTTTTCAAAACTAAACTGATATCAGACGTAAGAGGTATTTTGATTTGTTTATTTTCTTGATCTACGACCTCGAAACCGCTAACAATATCAACAAACCCAGTTTTATCCTTGACAATTCTATCAAGTTGTTTGAGTAATACATCTAGTTCATTTCTAGTTATAGTTGCATTTGGTTGGTTAGATATGTATGTCATTCTTATAGGAATCAACTGATATTCAATACCGCCAAGACGGAATTTGTTCCTTTCTCTTAATAAGAGTAAATCATCTAAAACTTCAGGTGTGTATTTACAAAGGTTTTCTATTGAGTTCTGTTCGAAATGATCACTGTAATATCTAAAGGCACTAATAAAATTACTTTTAATTATTAAAACATCTCTTCCACCTCTGGTTTCGGTTGAAGCATTGAAATCTGCTAAAAAAATATCCTTACTTAAAAAAGATATAAGTGAGTGGAGATCTACTCCACCTAAATCTCGATTGTTCAATAGGGCTTTTATTGTATGTCTACCAATTTTAAGTTTGTGTTTGTTTTTTAAAAAATTGAGACTACGTATTGTATCATTGTAGTTGTCTAAAAATATCAAAAACATCTTTTTGATGGGTTAGTAGTTTTAGATTTATAAATTTGATTTGTAGAAAGAATATTATCCAATTGGGCAAATGACTCATTAATTTTTCAACACGTAAGTTTCGAACTTTTCCTCTATCGTTTTTTTAAATTTAAATTGTAAATTCTTTCTAACGCTCTGACATCTCTTTCAGTAATAAAAAAAGAATGATCCACCAAATATTTCTAACAAATCTTCAAAATTAACGTCTTGATTTTTTTACAAAAAGATTGTAAAGAATTACATAATAAAAGCAGCATTTCATACTCGGATATGATGAAGTCCACAAAGCTATCATTCGTTTCCTTTAACTCTTCAATTTTTGTTTATAGAGTATTTTTTTGAAGGTTAAATACTGATTGTACTCATCTAAAGAGAAACTCTTGCGATATATTTTTTTGAATAAATATAAAAAAACCATCTTTTCCGACACAATCCAGGAAGTCGTCATTAATTAGCAAGTTAAAACTCATTCTTTTTTCAAAATCACTTTCTTTAAAAAACTCCTTAACTAAAACAATATCAGAAAAAAACTTTCCTACTTCAACTGTAAAAGAATTGTTCATTTTCTCAAGGGTAGCCTCCAAATCAAGAACTTGTTTCTTTACAAACCATCCCTTGTATTTGATAGTAATAGAGGAAGAAACTATCTCGGCAAACTCCTCCGGTTTTTAGAATTTGATAATATTCATAATTAGCAAAAATTTTTTTCGGAAAGTCATAGTCGCCCATTCTATAAAAATGAAACGGTTTTTATTAGTAAAGTTTAACAATACGTAATATTTATATTTATCAAACACCCTACTTTTTGTGTTTTTCTAAATCATAATCTTCTTGCAATAATATTTTTATCAACCGTTTTTTTGAAAAAAATTACTAAACTTTTTAAGGAAATATTTTTTTGAAGTCCTTTCCGGATCCTTTATATTTTTTTACAAATTTGACTCGCTTCAGTTCTTTTTTACAACTAAAGGACTGATGTTTTTCTGAATAATTTTTCAGAAGAGTCTTTTTCTTATGATATCACTACTTTTTTTATAACCATTCTTTTTTTATAACCTTTCTTTTCTTATCAATATAGATTATATCACAAGATATCATTTTTTTATCACTAATAACTTACAAAAAAATAACCTATAATAGTTAAAGGATTTTTTTGTTTAAAAAAAAATAATAAAAAAAATCATTTTTTTAGGTGTTGACATATTGAAAAAAAATAACCTATAATAAGAATATCGAAACTTAATTTTTTTCGGAGGGATGGCAGAGTCAGGACGATTGCGCTCGTTTGCTAGTCGAGTGGTGGCTGAAAGGTCACTCGTGGGTTCGAATCCCACTCCCTCCTTACCACCATCATTCTTTCCTTCTTTTGATGTGTGGTTTTAATGCCTCTTAGCTCAGTTGGCAGAGCAGGCGACTTTTAATCGTCGGGTCACTGGTTCGAATCCAGTAGGGGCAATAGGTTCGGATGGCGAAGTGTATTTGTTGTTGAAGCTTGTTGAGTTAACGCACAAGTTTTACTTCAGATATTACGGGTTTAATAAATTCCACCGTGAAAATAGCCTAAAATTTTCACAAGTGTGACTGGTTTTGTAAAAATATCAGCAGGGTAACCCAAAGCTGAATATTTTACAGATTAAATAGAAGTCCGGATTCTTAACAGGAGCATTTCGAGCACCAGGGGGTAGCACAGAATAAACCAACTACCCGTCCTAAAGTTGTATGTAAGGAGAGGATTGACAATCATTCTTGCAGTCCGATAAGGAGTATGTTTAGAGTAGAGACACCAGTAAGTCTTGAAAGTGGTGGTAACAGCACCAACAAAAACTTGTCGTGAGTAAAACACACGCTGGACATCTCAATTAGTCTTCCTGTAATTATTACAGGGGAGTGGACGTAAAGTTACACGATAATGCGGAGAGGCACTTTCTGGGGTGTTATGCAAGCTGCCTTTTAAGACTGAGGGCAGACAAAAAGGGGACACTATTGTCCCCTTTTTTGTTTTGTTAATTTTTTTAAAATTACATATAGTTTAGATCTGGAAGTTGAACAGTTTTTTTCTTGAATGATACTTCAACCAATTCAGGTGAAACCCTAAAGTTGCCCTGAGTTCCTTTTCTTAAGATGTTATAGGCTGCGTTCACATCAGCGTCCACTTCAAGCCCACTTCCTGAATTATAAATATGTACATTTGTTTTGCTTCGTTTACCAGAGAATGTACCTTTATCAAAATCATCATTTGCAATACTATCAGCGACAGAAGTTCGATGTTCATCAACAACGATTACTTCTAAAGAATAGATAGTGCAAGCTGTGATTAGTTGAGCATAAAGAGATACCATAAAATCATTTCCGTTGTTTAGGCTCATACATCCGGATTTACCAATATAGACTCGTTTTACGCCAAATTCTTTCAATTTTTGAACAACACTTATTGCAAAATTTAATGTTTTTCTATAGAAAGTACCAGCAGTTTTTTGACTATTAAATTTTTGATCCATTGGGTCAAAACCGATATTCTTTTTTAAACTTGTTAAATAGTTTTTGTATTGATCACAAACAAAAGATCTTGGGTGGCGTTGGTCAGAGAATACAACAGTAATAAGGTTATCATCTTTGTACGATGAATTAATATCAATTCCGACAGATAAGTTCCTACCCCTTTTAGCTTTTGAGCTTTCGTATGATTCACCAACATAACTAATAACATCAGAATTTCCATCTTCTGTATTATTTGCAGAAAAATCATTCTCTACAATTAATTCAGAAGAAACCGGAACTTTAACAATTTCAGTGATTGTTGATTCTTCAATAACTTTAGTACGAGAAATTTCTTCTTTATAAAGTTCAGCAATTACAATGTTGTGCTTACCAGCTTTACCTTCTTGAACTACAGTTTTTTCAGTTACATCTAAATCTGGGATTATTAAAGTAGGATATTGAATGTTGTGTGATATGGTTGTTACTTTTGGTGTTTCTACGAAGAGTTCAATGAATTCTCGAATATCTTTGTAGATCAACCCTTTCGATTTCATATCAATAACAAAATCTTCAATCTGTTCAAACAAACTTTGATACTCGAATGTTACATCGTTTTTACTATCTTTACTTAATAAAATTTGCTCCTTGATATTAGAAACAATTTCTTTACGTGTGATTTTTTTCCTTTAGTTTTTTTGTCATCAAATAAATTCCTTCTTTCTAACTACTGAGTAGTTTTTTTAAAAATTATATAAAAAAAGACGTTAAAAAAACGTCTTTTAAATTAATGTAAATTCTTCTAATTTTTCAAAAAAATCATCGATAGGAACTTCAAGTAAACCAAATTCAACTAGACTCCTAGTTACATCAATCTCAGATTTTCTAAGGATTATAGATTTTCTTTTATCCTTATCTAAATCCAAAAAGCAAGTTAAATAAAACTTCAGAATTATATTTATTTGATATTAAAGTATAAATTCCGTTTTCCGTTTTATTCTCATAATCAAAAAGTCAAATTGTGAATTTTTTTGTTGGCTCTATAGTTTTTTTATTGAACATTGTGAGTTCAATGTTGGTTCCGTTGTCGATAATCTTCGTTAATGAATTGATTTGCGATTCAATATAAACCAAATCAATTTCTTTATTAACTAAATAAGAGATATCAAATTTATATGTTTTACCTTTGGCGTAATCACAAGAGAGATAATTTGTAAAAGTCGATAATGCAGAGTAACCTTCACATTTATCTTTGTAAGGTTCACCAATATTAAAGCAATTGCGGTTTTTAACTTGGTTATCTAAAATTAATTTCGAAACAGCCTCACCATAAACACTTAGAACCTTTTCCCAATTGATAACATAATCACTATTTGGGCGTCCAACACCACGAAGTTTTATTGCAATAGCGCTCATATAATCGTGTATTAAACTTGATTTTTCAAGCTTGGATTTACCTTTATCAATCCTATATTGTTCTTTCGCTAATTTACCTGATACAATTTTAGAAATTTCTTTATCTATATCTGTTCCAGACTTTCGCAAGTTGTATAAAAGATATTCAAAGATAAATTTGTCGGAATAACATTCGTTTAGATTCCATTCTTTAAAACTGTTATAAATATCTTTTTAAAAAAATAATATTCATCTTTCAATTTATAATCTTTACAAAAAGTGATCATAATTCCTAGAAAAGAAACTAATCTTGTAATCTAATGAAGATTTTTAAAAAGAATGGGAAAAACTTCATCTCTCAATTCTGTAGAAAATTTTTAACGAATCTGGGTTTTCAATCAAAAATTTTCTAAGATTATTTTTTTGTATTGTGATTCGAATTTTTTTCTGTAATAAATTCAGAATTTCACCAAGATTTACAACCTCAAATTTTCTAGGATATTCCTTTTTATTTTGCCAATTTCTATATTTATTATCTTCTGAATAAATAATAACTGGGTTTGCAGGATTGTAACTCTTCTTCATAAAAACCCTTGAAATTATCAACCCCTACTAAAAACGGAGGTATAGTATTCTGGTAACGCCCTAGCTTGAACGTCACTCCAACTTGTATATAACTTGAATTGCCCAGAAATCAAATCGTAATAAAGATATAGATCTTCTTTTTGATTTATATAATAGAGGGATTCTTCAGTATAACCCTGTTTTTTTGATCAAGTTGTCGTATGTATCTTTTTTTAGTAATATTATTATCTAATTCAAAAAAAGATTTTTATTTCCTCAGAAAACTCAACCAACAACCCCGGTTTTTGAAATTTCTTTAGCGATATCAGACAATGAAAACATTTTTTTATTATTATCGCTTTTTTTATAACCATTTTAATTCCTTCTTTCTAACTACTGAGTGGTTTTTTTAATTTTTAAAATTATACAAAAAGAAGTCGCTATAAAGCAACTCCTTAAAATTTCAAACAAGTTTAAATTCTTCAACACGTTTGAAAAAGTCAAATTTCACTGGTGAAATAGCCAGGTTATTTTCACACATAGATTTCAACATCGAGATTTCTGATTTTTTAAAAATGATCAATTTGCGCTGCTCATCTGTAAGAGAAAATAGATAGTCAAAAAATAGTCTAGATTGATATTCCCCAGAAAATATTGTGTACAGACCTGTTCCAATGAAATGGAATAAATTCAGTTGAATTGACACATTGTTGTCAAGTAATTTTGAAATTGTTTCAAAATAATAATCAACATTGCGACCGTATTCTTCATCAATATCAATTAATACACTATGGATATCAACGTTGTATTTTTTGTTAGAAGAATATTCGTTAACTAAGAACTTCTCCACAAAAAGATCATTGATATACTCATCCGTCTTGCCTAAATAAGGTTCACCAAAGATATCTAAGTACCATTCAGGATAGTCTTGTCGTTCAATTAGGAATTTCGAAATTCGTTCTCCAACCTCTTTAAAAAGTTTCTTCCAAGAAAAACCTTTTGTGTGTAATGAACAAGTTCGTTCTAATTCAGAGTAATACCTAGTTGCGTCCAAAGCAAACTTTACAAGACTGCTTTCATTAATTCGAATCCTTTTTTGTTCATAACTTTCACAATCGTTTTGGTACATCATTTCTGAAAATCGTTCAATCTCTTCATTAATTCCAGTACCAGCCTTTTTTAGTTCCTCAACTGCTTCTTTTAGAGTGAAATTTCCATCATAAAAATTTTCAATTTTCTTCTGTTGAAATAGTTTGTACAAGCTCTCCAAAAACAGATATTCATCTTTCAGCTTATAATCTTCGCAAAACTTGTCGTAATTCTTTTCAAAAACTTTGATTTTGTAATCTAGGTTTCTTCCAACAAAAAATGGAAATACTTTTCGATGGTTGTTTGCAGAAAACTCCATATCAAACTGATCATCATCTAGTAAGAATTTCTTTAAGTTTTTACCATACTGTTTTTTTGGAACATATCATTCAATAAATTAAGAATTGTTTCCATATCAACGATCTCAAAAAGTTTTTGGGTATTGACTATGATTATGATAACTTCGGTTTTTATTGTCTTCGGAATAAATAATGAATTTGTTATCATAACTATAATGTTTTTTTAATAAACTCTTCAAAAGTTACAGAACCAACTAATACAGTTGTCAATGAATTTGATGGTTCGTTATTAAAATCACTACTAATTGAAAGTTTGAATTTCCCTGTTAATAAATCATAGTATAAATTCATACTATAATATGATTTGTATAGATTTGGAGATTCATCAGAATATCCTTTTCTTTGTTTTAAAGAATAATAATTATTTTTTTCCTTTTTAGACTAATGTTATCTTCAAAAATAAATTCTAACCTCAGCCTTAAACTGCTCCATCACATTTCCTTCAGAAAATGCTTTTTGAGATGTCAGTTATTGAGAAAATTTTTATTCCCCTTTTTTAGTATTTATAACCATTCTGTTTTCCTTCTTTCTTCTTCTGAAATAAATTCAGTTTTTTTATTTTTTTCTTAAATTATAATAGAACGTTTGAGTGTCTATCATAATTACAGAATAAAAAAAGAGGTGGTTCCTGTTAATACCACCCCTTTTTTATTAGAAACAAAATCCTATCTATTTGTTGCTGAACGAAATACGAGGAACAACTTCTTCAGCGAAAAAGCTTTCTGTATGTTTCTCTTTTTTTACATTAAAACCTTTACCAGGCTCAATATAAAACTTTTCTCTTACAACTCGTGTAACCACAAGTTCAGAGTTTTTAAGGATCTTGGTGTATTCGTTTTCACCAGAGCTATACGAGTCTTCATTTAGACTCAAGTTTGTTGGAAACGTAGGCTTGCTCGCAAAGTGAAATTTTGGTTTACTTAAAAGCTCACGTTTACCATCGTAGATAACATCATCACCAGATGTCACCACAAATTTATCTGAGATAAAATCTATCTTGAAGGTGCGATAAGTTTGCACTTCTTTATTTTCTGACAGCGTAACGCCGTCGTACCAGCCAGCTCCCATAGGGATAATAGCCACAAAGAATAAAGTGAATAATAAATAACCACTTATACGTCCACCTTTTTCTAAAAGGTTATCAGCTTTAGGGAGCAATTTCACTCCTAAAACATACAATGCAGTAAATACTGCGGTAAACAAAATTAAAAATGCAAAAAGATTCATTTTATTTCCTTCTTTCCGGCTAATAGCCATTTTTTCTTAAATTATAAAAGTCCTCCAAATTGGAAGACCTAAGTTTTAAGATTCTAGTAATTGAATGATATTTTTATTTCCGGTCTCTAGAATATTGTTTTTCTAGTAATACCTTGACAGATTCAACTTCGTTTTTATGGAACGATAAAAGTTTTTTCTTATCATCATCTAAGTTTTCTAGCCAATCAAAAAATGTATTTGAATTTTGTTCTTTTGAAACTAAACATCTAAACTCATTATATAAAGATGAATAAATTAGTCGCACTTTTCACTTTTTACTCCAGAATCTAAAAAGCGCACCTAATGAACGATTCAATTCAGTTTCAATGGCAAATGTGGTGCCGTTGAAAAACATACCATTCATAACATCAACATTCAAAAACAAAATCATCATCAAATTTAGAAGCTAACTTTTTAAATATTCCTTCTCTAACAATATCACTTGAATTATCAAAACTTCTTGTTCCTAATAAATCAAGATCAGTTTTTTGAAGATTGACATTCTTGAATAAAACGAGCACAATAATTTGACAAAATATCAACAGAATATTCACCAGAATTTGTTGTCTTAAACATTGAAACTGAATCAGCAAACCCTTTGAAAAGATTGTTTTTTTCATAGTTTTTTTATTATCTTCAGAATAATTCCTTTTTTTCAATACCAAACAAAGTTTCTGAATAAGTTTCAATTTTATCATCAAGATTCAAAGAAAAACTTTTTCGCAATAGGTACGTAGTTTTGAAAAAAATTAAAGTCTGCACTTTGTATATTTTTTTAGACCATAATCCTTGTATTCCTCGTAAATATATTCCAAATGTTTTTGCTTCATCCTTTAAAGATTTATGTTCATCCAAAAATTTATAACTATTAAATTCGAAGATTCTCATCTTTTCCTCAAATTCAACATAAAATTGAAATGGGAAAACCTCAGCTTTTTTAAATTTTGATGAAAAATTTAAGCCCTACACCCTCACCATCTAAAAGCTTTTTTAAATTTCTTTTATAATCCTTTAACAAGGAAGAGTACATAGCATTAATAATACCATCAATATTTACATTAAAGGGTGGTTCGATTGTTCCATCTGCCTTTCTATGTCCATACCTTTCATTGGGTGTAATTAATTTCTTATCTTTAAATTTAGAAACAAAATCTTGAAATGTAAACACACCAATTAGAACCTTATCAAAAATAAATCGTTGAACCAAGTGGTCCACTATCTGATGATTCTACAGACAACTTCATTTTTTTTGTTCGTAGGTTGTAATATACATAAATTTTTCTAGATCCGGTTTTTACTAAGGGTGATCTACTAGCATTTTCTAGCGATTCGTATTTAATATACCAACCTTTTTTTGTATTTCAGCCAAGCACTACTACCAGAAAAGAAATTTTTCTATTGTTTCTTTATAAGAATAAAGAAAGGATTCATCTTTTTAAAAATATTATTGATATGTTTTAACTGTTTAAAGCAATCATCTTTTTTTCTGTTTTAATCATAAATACAATTCCTTCTTTTCTATCAGAATTTAATCTGATTTTTTTGTTTTTACTAATTTAATTATAAATTAATAGATGAAATAATCACGCTATAATAAAGATAGGCAAAGTTAATTTGGCCTATTAAAACGTTTTAATAGATAGGAGGTGTGTTGTGAAACTAAGAAAAATCACAGCAATTACAGGTGTGACAGTGGCTACACTTGCAACACTAATGTCCTCTCCTGTATTTGCAGAAGAAAAATTCTAAAAATGAAACAGATCCAGCTGTAGAACTAACTGCTGGAAAAGATTCAGATAAGAATGCTACTGTAAGCAAAGGGGAACAAGCTTTAACTGACAACTCTCAAAACAAAGATAAAGAATCTGATAAAAACACAACAGTTCTTAAAAAAGAAGAAACTGAAAAAAAGGAAGAAGTTAAAAAGGAGGAACCTAAAAAGGAAGAACCTAAAGCCGAAGAAAAGGTTCCAGAAAAACTTCCAGAGGCCGGGTTTGAATCTATTGGATTAGGATTGTTGAGTTTTTTTCTGCTCTTGGTGCTGGTGCAGTTACTGTTGCTAAAAGAAAATCTAAAAAAATAAATAAAAAAATATTCTCTTTTTTTGGTCTAAAATTAGATAAAGATCAAAAAGGAGTTTTTTTATTTGTTTAAGAAAAATAATATTAACTATATTACAACAGTTATTTTACTTGGGTATGTTGGTTGGTTCTTTATTAATTATTTTTGGAAATCAGATCACTGCACATATCGCTAGAAGTACCACACAACATACAGTTGTTAAGAAAATATCAGATAAGGAACTAGAAGAAGAAAATAAAAAGGCTGACTATGATTGGTCAAACGTTTCAAATTCTAATGTATTAGATTCCCTATCTGCTAAAATGAAAAGTAAATCTAATCCAATAGCATTAATGACACAGCCCGAAGCACGAGTTGCAACAACAATTGTCGCTGGTCTGGATAAATATCAGCTAAATCTTTCCGCTGGAACAATTTCAGCAGAGCAAAAATTAGGTCAAGGAAATTACGTTCTTGTAGGTCATCACGTACCAAAATCAGAATGGGCTCTTTTCTCTGGCGTTTATTACTTTGGAAAACCGGGTCAAAAGATTTACTTAACCGATTTGGATAAGGTTTACGAATATACAGTAACGAACGTAAAATTTGTTGATCCTTCAGAGACTGATATTGTGAGACAATTAAAAGTGGATTCTGATGAGAATGGTCACACGCCAGGAACCCCAATGTTGACAATAATTTCTTGTGATATCAATGGAGAGAAAAGAATAACCGAATATGCAGACCTAACCGCAACCTATGATTTCAATAAAAATCAGTTGCCAAAAGAGGCTGTTGAAGGTTTTGAAAAGGCGGGTGATTTTGATTGGAGATCCTGAAAGGTATTTTAAGAGCATTAAAAATTATTTATTTGGTATCTGTTTTTTCTTTAGTTTTTTTGGCTATTTATACAAAAACAACAAACAATAACATCGTGGACAATCTTATAGCAGGAAATGAATTTGAGCGTGTTGAAAAACTATATATACCTAAAAAGGTTTTGAATAAAATAGATCAAACGATAGAGACAGATCTTGGTAGATTAAAAATTACAGATATTAAGATATTGAAAAAGGTTTCTTACCATCCAGATGGAACACGTCAAGACGCAATTATTATAAATTATGAATTTACACCAAAAAAATCTGGCATAAAAACAAATATTCTATTTGATGAAACTGTAAAAGTCACACAAGAAGAAAAAACACCACAACCTGCTGTATTTTTTGGAGGAGGCGTTGATCAAGCTGTGATAGATTCAGTGAATAAGAGCGTTGAAGTTATTTCAGAAGATGAGGTTGGAAAGGTTAAGGTTGCCGCAAGTGCATACGCTGTTGATCCCGGTAGAGTAGATGTCCTTTTTGGAAACAAAAAGACTTTATATTGGATAACAAGTGAATAAAAAAAAAGAACTAAATTAATAGTTCTTTTTTGTTTGTAATTTTAAGCAAAATCAGTTCGACAAGATTTCCAGTTAGAATCAACGTGGGAGTTTACCCCATCAAATCCCTGACTATTTAGACGATCTTGAACAATTCTCTCCTCAAACTCTCTTTTCTCTCTCTTTCCATAATATCTTGCACAAGTACAAGCTGAACATTCACAAGAGAAGCTATATTTACTAAAACGATGTGTTACGTCAAAGTCTTTTCCGGTTAACACCTTCATCACTTTTGCTTTTTTCAAAATAGCTCTTCTTGTTGCTGCAAGTCTTCTTGATTTTTTTGTTCTACCAGCCATAAGCGCTGTACCTCTCGTTTTTTTATTTTTTTGCTTATATATTTATTTTTACATCTTTTTTTGAAATATTTCAAGCAATAAATGAAAACATTTTCATTCATTTATCTAAAAAAATGAGTTGTGTTGTATTTTTTTGTGGTAAAAATTAAAATAAGAAATATTTAGAAAGTTGGTTTTTTAAATTGGAATATAAAATTTTTCTCAAAAAGTTCACCCAGATTATTTCTTTTTTTAGTTGTTAAATCTGGAGACAAATTATTAATTGATACCAATCTATTACAAAAGACTTTAACAACTAAAGATAAAAAGACAATTCAAAAATCACGAAAGTGTTGAAGAATTAATTTTTTTAAATTAAAAAGATAGAAATTTGACTTATCATCCTTATCAACAATGGTTATCTATATTTTTTTATCTTATGCAAATAGAGTAAACAAAGATTATGAGATTACTGATCTTGTATATTGGAATGAACAAAAACGCAGTTTTAAATTTTTGGGTCAAAAGAAATCAGAAAACAACTTGCCTTACGAAGAAATTAAAAATGACTTGGAAATGAGTGGAGATTTCGTATCACTTGACGTTGAAACAACTGGGTTAAATCAAGAAATTGATTCAATCATTCAATTATCTGCCGTTAAATATAAAAATTTTGAAAAAGTTTCAGAATTTGATACATTTGTTTTTCCATCAAACAACAAAGTAATTTCTGAAGAGATTACAGATTTGACTGGTATAAAACAATCGGATGTTGATGGTGCTCCTGATTTTTCTGAAGCCTGGAAAAAATTTCTCGATTTCTACAATGGAGAACAACTCGTTGGACAAAATCTTTTGTTTGACTTGAGAATGTTAACCTCAGAATGTAATCGTGCGAATGAGTCATTTGGTGAGTATGTTTATGCAGATACACTAACAATGACAAAAAGAAAATATCCACATTTAGGTAGAGGAAACTACAAGCTGGAAGTTTTAAAGAAAAATTTTCTTCCTGAAGAAATTTCAGCACTTGATTCCCACAATTCATTGAATGACTGTATTATCGCTGGTGAACTATACAAATTCTTGCTCAAGGGGGAGAAATAAGATTTGTTATATATATCAAAAAAACAAAAAATAATTTTAATTGGGGTTGTGAGCGCAACCCTTATTGGGTTATTGTTTTATTTCACTATTGGAAAAACGTACTTTGAAAAATCAGAAAATTGCTAATATAGAAAGTAGAGTTGATGGCTTTTATTGAAAATAAATATACAAATTCTATCAAAGAAAATGTAACTGTTGATGAGGTATCTTCAATTCAAAAAGATATTGATCAAATAGAAGATACTTCGAAGAAAACAAAACTGCAAAACAAAGTTCAAGCTGTAATAGATCAAGCAAAACTTCAATCTGATTTGAAGGCACAAATAAAGAAGTTTTCTGAAGCAGAAGAGTTGAATCAAATCAAAATAGAAGATTTAAAATCCTCTATCTCGCAAGCTCAAAGCGTCTTAAATCAAAAAGTTAGAAACGAACTGATAAAGAATGGAAACGAAATACTGGATAAAGTTGAATATGCAACTTATGTTTTATCTGAGGCTAATCGTATAACAAATGATAACCCCGGCTTGTACTATTCAGTTCAAGGTTTGAATGATTCAGTTTATTATTCTGATACCAAAAAAGAGGTTGATAAAATTCTAGAAAAATCAAAAAAAGAAATTGAATTACAAAAGTCAAGCTCTGACGCTCAAAAAAATGCCCAAAAAAATGCAGCATTACAAGAAGCTCAACGTGGAAGTACATACTCTTTTACGAAAGGTTCTTCAACTTCAACAAAGATGAAAAGTAATGAATATCAAATTTTTAATAAAGTTTCTAATAATAAGTCTATTGTTGGGCAAAAGTTTTTGGGAATAGAAGGAAATAAATTGATTGTTTATAACACTGAATTATCTTCTGGAACAGTTTCAGTTAAGGAAATTGTCACAATAGAAGTCACAAATTCAAAAATATCAAGTCCTCAAGTTTTCAACACTTACTCTATCCAAAATGGAATTGTCAACGCTGATAATTTTACCATTGGAACTCAACAAAGCAATGATGTAACATTGAGTGTTAATGGACTTGAAACCTTAAAAAATTCAATAAGATAGGGGGTGTTGGTTTGGATAATGAATTTAAAAAAACTGATGACAACATCACATCCACTCCAAGCAGAAACAAAAAGAAGAAACTAAGAAAATTCAAACAAAAAAGATTCTATAAAAAAGTTTGGTTTTGGGTGTTGATTGCACTAACATCCTTAACATTTGTTGGCGGTTACGTGGCCTGGAGTAAATACGGAAAAATGGTTACAGAAGCTACAAACACTGGATATCAAATAGCTGAATCATTAGACAAAAATATTTTGCGAAGTGATCAGCCAACAATTATTTATGATTATCAAGGAAATGAAATAAAACGCTTAAATACACAAGCAGATTATCAAGTTAAAACCGAGGATTTTAATAAATACTTGAGGCAGGGGTTTGTCGCAACAGAAGACGAACGTTTTTACCAACACCACGGTGTTGATTTGTGGGCAACGTTGAGAGCTATTGGAAGCTACTTGAAAGGTGGTGGATTACAAGGTGGATCCACGATAACTCAACAGCTAGTTAAAAACAAAATTTTAAAAAATTCTGAACAAACATCTAGTAGAAAGATAACAGAACAAGTTATTGCTCAGGAATTAGAGAAGAAATTTTCAAAAGATGAAATTTTAACTGCTTATTTAAATTATGTTTATTTTGGTCACGGTTCTAACGGTGTTGGAATGGCAGCGAAGTACTACTTTAATAAAGACCAAAAAGATTTGACAATTCGTGAATCTGCTGTTATTATCGGCTTAACAAATAACCCCTACACTTTATGATCCAACAATAAACCCAGAAAATTCTGATGAAAAAGTTTCTGAAATTCTTGGAAAAAAATGTTAAGAAATAAAGTTATTACAAAAGAAGAATACGATGAGGCAATAAACCAAAAGACTGAATTACACCCAACACCTCTAGTAAACGAAAAGGAATATACGGATAATTACGCAATAAGTTTTGCGATGAATAGAGCAGCTGAAAACCTCGCTGTGGCAGATGGGTTTGAATTAAAATATAAATTTAATTCTGATGAGGAGTATAAAGAGTATCATCGGATTTACAATCAAACATTGCAGGATAAATTGGAGCAGATTCTTAGTGGCGGATACAAAATTTATACATCTATAAATCAAGAATTACAAGCGGATTTAGAAAACAAAATTTATTCTGAGTTAGCAAAATATTCTGATGTTAATAGTTCTACCGGAAAATATGATTTGCAAACCTCTGTAACAGTTGTAGATAATCAAACGCACAATGTTGTTGCAATTGTGGGTGGTCGTGGGACAGAAAATGACTATGTTAACCGTGCCTATCAGTTTCCTAGACAACCCGGATCAACGGCTAAACCAATTATCGCCTACACGCCAGCCTTTGAAAACGGTAGTCTATTGCCACAAAGTATGGTGAGAGATTCACAAGTTCCTGAATATCCAACAGTTGGAAATGCGGCTGGTATTTATTACAATATTGATTACAGTATCCGTGAAGCAGTAAACTGGTCTTTCAATACCATTGCTATCAAAGCAAGTATGATGACCGATATCAATGAAGTAACAAATAAATTAGCAGATATGGAATTTCACACACTTCACCCCTACGATAATAATAATATTATTGCTATTGGTGGATTTACATACGGAGTTACAACCACAGAAATGGCAGGTGCTTATTCCACACTAACTAATGATGGTGTATTTTACCAACCGTCTAATGTGGAAAAAATAACTTATGCTTATGATGATTCCGTGATTTATCAAAATAACCATCAAGGTAAAAAGATTTATACAAAAGAGGCTTCTTATGCAATGTTGGACGTTTTAAAAACTGCCGGTTCAGGACATACAATTTATGACGCAAGAGCTTTGGCTGATAATTATCCAAAAGAATTTCAAGGTGGTAAAACTGGAACAACGGATGGATATAATGATGTTTATTTTGCAAGTGTAAATCATTATTATACAGCTACCGTTTGGGTAGGTGCTGACCAACCACGAACTTTGGGTGAAAATGAAAGGAAAGAGGCAAAGATTATTAGCCGAATAGTAAACGAAACAACTCTATCCGGGAAAACACCTGTTGATTTCACAAAACCTTCTACTGTAAATAAATCAGGTGATATTATTACTTTTACTAGTCAAGAAGACATTTCCAAAAATAAAGTTGTTAACCAAACGACGTTCTCTGTTGAAGCGACAAAAAAACAAGAAAGTTCAAAATCAAAGAATAAAGAACGCTTATCAAAATCTGATTATAGAATTATTTATGGGTTATCAAAGGAAGAAGAATCTTCTCGTGAATCTACACTTGAAGGACTGATAAATAAAATTGATATCAATAATTTTACTAAAATTTCAGATTATGAATCTATACAAAAAAACAAGTTGCTGAAGCACAGGCTGGTTTAACAACAATCAAAAATTCTGAGCAGAAAAATAAATTTCAAACCAGAATACAAGAATTACGTTCTCAAATTAACAATCAATACACATACTTGCTGAAACTTGCAAAAAGACGAAGAAAGTAAAAAAATCTAAACAATGAAATAGAAACTGCACGTAATACAGCAGATAGGAATAATTCTGGAAAAATTTCAGAATTGAAAAATCAAATTATTTCTCTAAAAGAACAAATTGAAACCGCAAATAAAAAAATGGTAGTGATACAAGTGAACTATTAAAATCTTTAGATTCAACAATAGATCAGTTGAATAAAATGGGAGAAGCTACTCCTTATTATCGTATTTATACAGATGGCAAATCAACAACTTTTTATTGAAACAGAAAAACCAACTTTAACAAAAGAAAATTAACAAGGAATTTTTTCCTTGTTTTTTTATTCACTATATAATTTTTAAAAAAATAAAAAAATAACTTTGTTAATAGGGTTTGTCACCCTATTAATTAGAAAGAAGGTTTATTATGACAGAAAAAAACAGAAAAAAATTTTTCAACAATATCGTTGGTATTCAACGTTTGCAACGTAACGATGGAAAGCCATCTGCAATTCTAGCAATTCGTGGATTGCGTGCAAATGCCGATCCAACAGCTCGCCCAACAAAAAATGGAAATGTTGCTATTAATTTTCCAGCAAACATTTCTGCGGACGACTACAAGAAGAAAGCACTCCGTTATGCAATGAACGGTATGTCTTTTCCGGAATATAACGGGCGAATCAATGTCAACGTTAGCCTTTTTGTAAATGCTGACAGTAAGTACTATGATTGGATTATGAGCCGATTGCAAAAAGGTTCTCTTATTCCAATGTTGCTAGGTACTCTTGAATCCAACACTTATTCTAAGGATGGAGAATCTCGTACAACTTTGAATTTGACAATCGATCCATCAAATCTTTTAACGATTAAGTTGCCAGATTTGAATGATGAAGCCAACTCTGCACCAACATCAAGTTCAGGTGTAAATTTGGACATCAATGAAGACGACTTGCCATTCTAAGTTTCTAAAATCAGAAACACAGTGAATATTTATCACTGTGTTTTTTTGAATTGTTGACTTATAGTTATTTTTTTGATAAAATAATATCAAACTAATAAAAATTACAAAAGAGAGTGTGTAATGAAGATTAAAAAAATTTTAAATTAGATATTGAAAATAAGTTTAATATCAAAAACAAGCGTTTTATTCTCACTTCTGTATTTATTGCAGTTGTTATTTTTAGCCTCTATATTTATTTTTAGGAATTAATAATCCTTATAATAAATCAAAAGAAGATAGTGTTACTGAATTGAAAAAATCTCAAGAAGATTTAAGTAAGATTGCGGATCAAGAAATTATTTCTATTAAAAAACGATTGACAAACGATCAACTTAGTGAATTGAGGGCAAGTGAGATTTTAGAAAAATATAATGATAATGCAAAAAGCTGAGTTCACTTCTTTGTTTGAAGGAGCTGATAAAAGTCGTGATTATGCGTTGACCTTAATAGGTAAGGTTATCCCGACAACAACACTTAAAACTATTGATGGACAAAGCGTTATTTTGAATAAAAAAACAATGATTGTGATCTTAAACACTGGGGATAAATCTAAATCTTTTGTTGAACAAATGAACAAGATTGAAGTCCAAGAGGGTATTACCTATTTGGCTATTTTCCCAAGTGAAACAACTGAAAATGTTAATAAATTTATTGAAGAAACAAAACTTGATACTACAAAATTCAAAGTGGCAAGTTTGAGTGATAATCCAAAGACATCTGGACAACCAGATTTGTTAGGGATTGCTGAATACTACTTCAACGCAAAGGGTGTTCCTAGTTATGTTTCTATTGTTTCAAACTCAATCACATTTGCTGGTAGTGGAAATACAGAAAAAGTGTTTGAGTCATTCAAAAAGAAGGCTTTTACAGAACCTTATCTTTACAACGAAATTAAATAGGAGGAAAGCTATTGTCTTTAACAAATTTAGAAATTGAAGAATTGCAGTCTTTATTAAATCAAGAAAAAAGCTCTATTCTGAAACAAAAAGCAGAAAAGGAACTTTTTCTAAAACAAAAAGCAGAAAAGGAAGAAAAACTCAAAGAAATACTGTTAAACGAGGAAAATACATTATTGGCTAGAGATCTTCTTGAAAAATCGTCTCAAGAAGCTAGATTGAAAGGTCAGTCTATTTTAGAAGAAGCTGTTACAAAAATTCTTCAAATTGTTTTTGGTGATATTTATAAAATTCGTATAGAAACAACAGTTCGTGCAGGAACCCCTTCTGCTGATGTATACGTAGAAAAACGAATTGGTTTAAATCAAGAATTAATCGATTTAAACAATGAGGGTGGGGGCTTGACAGATATTATATCTCTCGCTTTCTTCGTTGCTGTTAGTCGATTGGTTGGTCAAGAAAATGCCGGAATTGTCGTGATGGATGAGCCAACATCTGCTGTTTCTAAAGCCCACGCTGAATCAGTTGCAGAAGCTATTTCGATTCTAACGGAATATTTAGGTAAAGCAAGTTTGATTATTACGCACGAACGTGAATACCTACCTAACCTAATTGAACACGTTTATTATGTTGAGCAGGGTGTTGACGGTATTTCTCGTGTCACTGAACTTTAATAATATGGGAGCACCAAATGAATAAGGAAGAATATAAAAACCTAATAAATAAAATTAAATATATGGTAGAAAACTACCCAGAACATCCTGGAATGGAAAAGATTTTTGTCTCTGTGGAAAAACGCAAAAATAAAAAAACATTATTTTTTTATTTGAGAAGGATGTTATCGAAGAAGTGGAAAGACTTTATAATGAAATTGTTATTGAAAAATACAGTTATATCTATTGATTTAGATAACGAAATTAATCTTAAAGAGAATGTTGATTGGTTGAAAGAGAATTTTTGAATATATTTCTCAATTAGTATCTGATCAACTCCATATTGATGTTGAAGTTGCAAGAAATATTTTTATCCAACACGATTAAAAAGTATTGAAGATGAAAATGAATTGAAAGTTGATAATATCGTTACTGAAAAGGATACTGATTTAGATGAACTTAATACAGTCAAAATTCCCTTTTCAACTAATAATCAATTTGTTGCAAATGATGATGAATTAAAGAAATCCCAAACTAAAAGAGACAAATAATACAGATAGTTTGTTAAGTAAGGTGTTGTATCTACTCGAATGTTATAATAAAGTTATCGAAGCTATTTCGATTTTAAGAAAAAGACAATAATGATTTTTTTATACAAGTTCTTTGCCAATCATTAAAGAGTCGGATAAAGAGAATGAAATTGTTTTTTTCTAAAAAAATTCCTTTTGAAAAATAAAGGTCAAATGAAAATTTTAGCTGAGTTGTTGATCGAATCATTTGGAGATGAGAACAATATTGAATTGCTTGTTGGTTGTGATTTTTCTTACTATTTCTGTAAAAACAAAAAGATAATATTTGATGTAGGGGATTTTTTTAAATCCCCTTATAATTTAGAAAAAAACAATCCTGAATTAATTTCAGTAGAAAGAAGGTTGCTGTGGTTATTACAGTTGGTAAAAAAATAATAATACGATTTTATCAGATTACAAGAAGATGATGACATTCTTGATTCCAAAAAGAAGATACTTCAGAAATTCAAGGAGAAATTTTTTTAATTACATCTCTGCAAACTGTTTGGAATTGAGACAAGGTAAGGTTCTTGATTCGGTTTTATATCAAAACAAAACAATTCCGGATTTTGATGGAGTTAAATTAGTGAATGTGAAATTTAGATATAATCTAATATCAAATCAATTGGTTCTTATCGAAAATCACTCCCAACAAATACAAACATAAACAGATGATTCGCAAATCGATGTATGATGTTGATGTTGATTTAAAAAAATAACTCCTGTTGAATTAAGTGATATTTTTTTCGAAACGAAAAACGTTTCAGAAATATTATCAAATGCTATAACAAACCATATTATTGATATTGGAGCAAATATTCCTTTCCCATTAAGTGATAGAGAAGATGATGTGGAAGATTTCATTGAAAGTTTGTATGACTCCCCGGCTTATATCAGACAAAGCGTTCTGCAAGAAGTTAAGAAAAAAATACTCACAGCTGGAATATTTTTTTAGAAAAGTTTCTGAAAAAGCTAAATTTGTAACAGAAGAAAATATCTTCTGTTTTTTTGTTTTTTTAATATCCAGTATTTCTATAATTAATACAGAAAAAAATAAAAAAACTGAATTTATTTCAGTAGAAAGAAGGAACTTAAAATGAATCAAGCTATGTTAGCACTTTTTATCTAGACCAGTTGTTGGAGAAATGGCTCACTCTTTGGAGCAGGTTGCGAAACTTTGTTCTCAGAATGAAGATGTAAAGATTGAGAATGTTCTGGTCTCTCAAAAATAAAATCAGAGGGGATTCCCTCTTTTTTAATTCTTGATTTTTTTATAATATAATTTAAGAAAAAAATAAGTAAATATATTTTGCAGAAAGAAGGAAATGAAAATGATTTCATACACAGAAATGAACATTAATAATGTATTGGATAAGTTCGGATGGGAAGGTCGCCTTACCCGAATCGAAGATATTTCAAAATCATTGTTAGAGTTTGAGCTCGGAGAAGTATCTTATGACATTCCTTATTATGGTTTAGACCGGGAACTTTCATTGTACTTCCGACAAAAACTGGATGGTTTAGCTAAGGAATTTAATTATCCAGTAAACAAGGAGACGACACTCATTCTCCTTGTAGAAAATGATTTGGATGACAACCTAAAAATCATTCTGGATCAATTCCAGGAAAAATACAAAGATATGAATAACATCTGTCTTGTCTTTGAAAAAAATAAAAAGGGGGTTCAAATCCTCTTTTTTTGTTTCTCTCAAAATTGTCTTTTTATAATTTTTAAAAATAAAAAAATCCAAACAAATATGTTTGGTAAAGAAGGAGAAAAAAATGAATAATTTTAATTATGATGATGAAATGGCTTTTTATTGATGAAAGTGTTAAAAAAAGAATTGATTGGTATGATCAATGGAAACTTTCATTCTGAAAAAGAACTAGATGTGCTTCTTAATAAGAAGCCAGTATTCATTCAAGAACAAGTTGGGGCTGGTCAGCTGAACTTGTTAAAAAAATGTAATTTTGAACGATTTGAGTTCAAAAATTTAATTTGATGGGTTTTGGATAATGTTGATGTTGAAAATCTTTTAATGATGATTGATTGCAAAATGTTATCAAACCAAGAATTTCTACTTCCTACATTTAGAAGTGGTGATGTAGTAGTAGAATATTCTGAACCTATTTCTTCATTAATTAATTTTTCTAAGTAATAAAGAGATAGGTAATGTTGGGGGTATCAATTACAATGTAATAATTGAATCTCCTAGTGATTTGTCAGAACACAACAGAGATGTTCTAATTGAAATTTTAAAGTTTGGTAAATTACCAAACGGCAAAACATTTAACAAAAAGAGGGGTAAAGATTATCATCATTGATGATAACAAAGATTTTTTTACTCAATGTTTTAAATGTATTAAGAGGATGGTTTATCCTCTTTTTTTTGTTTCTCAATTTCAGAAAGATTATATAATTTTGAAAAATAAAAAACCGCTGTAAAAATTACAGCAAAGAAAGAAGGTAAATATGCAATACATTGGAATTAATGAGTTAATTACGGAAATCCCTAAACTTTTTTGGGCTAAAGAGCCTATGATGATTCTAGGGCGTCCAGCCATCGGTAAGACTGTTGTTATCGAGAAAAAGCTTCGAGAGCTTGCTGAGTGGCAACTTAACAAAACTTTGGGTAAAAATCACGGTCGTGACTGGAAAGAGTGCTACTCTATTGTAGACGGATCCGGAACCCCAGAAGAAACATTGTCAATGCCTTATATTGACACAATGGAAAGCAACAGTGAAGGGGATCACTTGAAGATTGACAACCTTCCAGAAATCAAGAAAATGCAACGTTTTCTTGATGATCCTAAAAACAAAGATTTGGACTATTTCTTCTTGATTGATGAAATCAGTTCATTCAACCAAGGTGATCAGCGCACTTGGATGAACTTCATCCAAGCCGGACGTACTCCTAACGGAGTAATGTTTGATAAAAGTCGAGTATTCTTTATCCTTGCGGGTAACCCTGGACCAGATATTCCGGGATTTGAAGACTCTGATAGTCCAACACACCCAATTGAGGAAGCAGTTATCACACGATGTGCTGTTTATATCCTTGCAGAGGATTACGCTGGATTTATGGAGTGGGCTAAGGGAATGCGAGAAGACGGACTTTCAAACATCCACCCATACTTATACAGTGCCTTTAAGGAGAATCCAGGGTTATACTTCACGAAGGCTGATGATGATATTCGCTTGGCAACAAACCGCACTATTGAAAAATGTTCTAACTATCTTTATGCGGTTGAAGCAATGCAGGCTGAAGGTATTAAAGCTGAGTGGAATCAAATGTCAATCAAGGCATACTTTGGTGACACTTGTGGAGCAACAATCATCGCTACAATGGATCAACTTGATAAGCTGATGACTTTGGAAGAACTTTTCGGTGATGAAAAGGACGCAAAACTTAAAAGCACAGCTATCAAAAAATATAATAATCTCGGAACATTTGAGAAATATTATATTTTGCTGAAAGCAACTGAAGACACTTCGCCAATCAAATTCAAGGTTGAAAACAATGTCCGTAAATTGGTTGAGCTATTGAGTTCTGACAAGATCCAAACACCACCTGAAACATCTTCAGCATTGGCACATCGCTTGCGAAATGCACCAGATGGTTCTAATGCTTCAAAATTGAAAGATTTTAAGCATATCTTGGGTGATGATGATCAGAACATTCTTTTCACTATTCGTGAAAACCAAGCTCTAATGCAAACATTCTAATTAAAAAGAGAGGGTTTTATTACTCTCTCTTTTTGTTACCTTGAAATAAATGATTTTTTTTGATATAATTAAAATAAAAGATTTTAAGAAAGAAGGAGGCTGACCTTATTATGTCAGAAACTATACGAATAATCAAACAGAGTTGGGAGTCTGTTTCTAAGGATTTGTTTATTTATCAGGTTCAACCACAGGATCCTGATAATACAATTCTTGAAAAACATCCCAAATATCGTTCCTATTCTGTTTTTTCACAGACGAGTTTGCTTGTTGGTGATAACATCACAGTAGATTTGGAAGTTAAAAGAACAGCCAGAGGAAATAACTTTTATGTCAAAAAGGTTTATTTTAAATTTCCTGAAACAATTGAAGAACAGTGGGCTTATCTAGACCGTGTTGCTAGTAATCAACACTTTAAAGGTTTAGTTAAACATTTGAAATCTAATGGTTTTTTAACTGATGATACACTACCTCTCGATAAAATCACCAATTCACTTATTGAAGTTAGTGGTGAAGGTGTTGTATTTTCAAAAGTGGGGCAACCACTATCTGAAATTCTTTCAGATGAAAATCCAAATATTTCGTTAGAAAAATATACCAGACTCTTTAAAACTCTTAATGATAAACAGAAATCATCTCGATTGATTTCGTTGTTGGGGGAGGCTGGAGATTGTTTTACTGATTTACAAATTGAAAAAATTGTAAACCAATATTCTAAGCCAGAACAAGCCCACAAGGAAATGATGGAAAATCCGTTTTCTATGATTGGTATTGAAGGATTTGGATTTAAAATTGTTGATAGTTTTCGAGAGAAACTTGCTGTATTATATCCAGAAAACCCAGCATACTATAAGGATTCTGAAAAACGTGTTTTTTACGGGGTTCAGTTCATTATTCAACAAGAGATAATGAATAGTGGCAATACACTGATTGCAACCTCTGAATTTATGAAAATTGCAGTTTCAGATCTTGGATTACCATCTGGAATTTTAGAAGATGAAATTGAAAAACATCGAATTGATCCTACTGTGAGTTTTGTTAAGGAATCCGGCCTCGGGATTGTAACAGTTGATAATTTTGTTACAACTGTTAATTACTGGAATGGGGAGAATTTGATTTATAAGATTTTGTCTGAATCAAACAGTTCTTCTTACAGAGACCTTCTTCCAAACTTTGATGAAAAGCTAGAGAAATATCTCAAAACAACTGATTTTGAACCAAGCGATGAACAATTAAATGCTTTTTATTCTGTTAAAAACTCAAAATTTTCTTTGCTTGTGGGTCCTGGGGGTACCGGAAAAACTAAAACTGTATCAGAGTTGATTAACTTTCTGAAAAAAGAAAAGTTGAAGGTACAATTAATTGCCCCAACAGGTAAAGCAGCACAAACATTGTCTAGTTATGCGGGATTTGAAGCGTCTACTATTCACCACGAATATTTATTATCACCAGGGCCTGATGGAAGTTTCTCAATTTCTCGAGAGGCTTTGGATGGAAAATTTAAAAATAAAACTCCAGATGTTGTGTTTATTGACGAATTTTCAATGGTTGATTCTTCATTATTTTCAGCAATTGTGAGTTTGATTAGTAAAAATGTTGCTAGTTTCTCAAAAACAAGATGGATGTTCATTGGTGACGAATTTCAGTTGCCGTCAGTTGGTCCCGGAAATTTATTACATCTGTTTATCAAAAATGGTATGTTAAATACAACACGACTAACAAAAAGTTTTCGTGTAAAGTCCGGAAATGGTGGAATTGCACAATTGTCAGAGGAGTTTCGTTCGGGATATTTTTCTCTTAAAGATAATCAAAGTAAGCCTTTCGTTGTTGCAAAGGATTTGATTGCACAAAATATTAACGACCAAGATTTGATATTAAGTCAAACGATTAATGCTTATCACAAAATGCTAGAAAATGATGTGGATCCTGAAGATATTATGGTTTTAACTCCAGTAAATAAAAATTTATTGGGACAGTTAAATATTAATAATCAGATTCAAACATTAATTCGAGAATTTAAGGAAAAGAGCCCGCTTGATTTGTATTTGGAAGCTAAAATTTTTGGGATTGATGTGAAATTTTACAAAGATGATCTGGTTTTATTTCAGAATAACAGACGTTTCCCTAAAGGCATTGATGTTAACAATACAATTGAAAGTTTTTCTGTTGAAGATTTAGAGGCAATCTCTGTAAATAACGGAGACGTTGGAAAAATCGTTGATATTTCCGGTTATGGCGTTATTGTTGAAAACCTTGTAACAAAAGAACGTGTTCAAGTTTTTACTGAAGAGTTACGTGAGGAGCTTCGTCTTGGATACTCTTACACAATCCACAAATCTCAAGGTAGTGAATCTAAGTACGGAATTATGATTGCTGCAAATCAACACAATTATTCTCTTAATGCCAATCTTTTGTATACTGGTATCACACGTTTCAAAGAACGTTGTTATCTATTTGGTTCTTTCCGAACAATTCGACAAAAAGTTCGTGTATTTGAAAACAAATCTCGAAATACAGTGTTAGAATATTTGGTTAAAAGAAACCTAGAAAAAGATGTTGTGTTTTAAACCGGATGTGAATCCGGTTTTTTTATAATTTAATAAAATAATTTGTACTTAAATTAGTACAGTAGAAAGACGGTAATATTATGATTATGTTTGGATTGTCAATGCTCTCTTGTGGAATTGGTCTTGGAATTGGTATCTTTGGACTTGTTCATACAATTAGAGAAGATAGAGCTATGGATGAATATGAAAATTAGGTCTTTATCCAAAAAGACCTTTTTTTGTTTTTTTGTAATAAAGTTTATTGATTTTTAATTTTATTTTCTGTTATAATAAAAGAAAAAAAGTTTTAAACTTAATTAAATACAGATAGGAGATTTAAAAAAAGTGATAACAATTTATACTAAAAAAATAAATGCCCACAATGTATGATGACTAAAAAAATTCTTTGATAATAAGGGCGTTGCATACAAAGAGTTGAATCTAGATACACATCCAGAGTTGATACCTGAACTAAAAGAAAAAGGAATTGCCACCGCACCAGTAGTATTTATTGGAGAAGACGATTTTATTGTTGGTTTCCAACCCGAAAAATTCAAGAAAATTGCGAAAGTGATGGTGGAAAATAAGTGACATTCAATCATCTTTTAATTATTATTTTAGCAGGAATTTTCATTGCTATTATTTCTCTTGGCCTATTAATAATTTCAACAATTGAGCAACGATCTCTTTGGAGCGAACGTCCTTATACAATCACAGCATTTGATTTAGATTATGCTCGATTAGATTTTTGTGGAAAGTTTTATGTAAATCAAGTTGATACTGAAGCCAAACAAATTTCATTCACTCAAATCCTTGATAATGGAAAGGCAAAGACTCGTGTTGATTTACCTTATATCGCCTCAGATAGTTACTTAGAATCCTTGCTTGAAAAACACCCGAATTTTTATGGTATTAGTTTAGATAAAATTATTGAAGTATTAGATAAATCAGAAATCGAATTTGCTGCTATTATTGTCAAAGAAGAAACTGTTTTTGATCTTTATTTATTAGAGAAGGGAAAAGCTGTTTATTTTGGAAGAAATAGAGTCAGATTATTTGGTTACAACAATACTCAAATAGATGTTTTCGGTTTTGATATTGTAACTTACAAGAGAGGAAAAACCAAGAGAATTTCTGGTGATTAAAAAACAAAAAAGGTGGCACAAAGCCAACCTTTTTATTATTGTCCGATTTTCTCGATTTTATATCGATAATCGTCTTCTAGGTACGCAACCAGGTGACCACGAGTGTCTTGTTCACGAACACTCAAAGTGTTTGTTTTGGATTCAACCATCACCCAAATGACATTGCGGAACCCATAGTTGTCAATTCTTGACTCACCATAACCATCAGAAATGATGATAACCACATCATTCTGATTTGTCACTCCAACTTCTTTCATATAGTCGAAAACAGGTTGGAAGCTTGTTCCTCCACGACCAGTTGGAACAAATGAAAATTTTCCGCTTTTCGGAATAACTTGTTCATTTTCACTATATACAACTGTATCAAAAGGAATGATACTCAAGTTTGCCTTGATAGCCTTTGCAATTGCGGCAACTTCCATTGTTGCCCAGCTGATCTCAAAGGTTCCCATTGATCCAGAGTTATCAAGGAATACACGAATGTTTTTATTCCACAAGCGTTTCTTTCCTTTTTTAATTACAGGACGATTTCCTTGATGTTTGTAGATTTTAGAAAATGTACGTCGCTCTCCAGCTTTAAGACGTCCGATACCACGTTGAAGCACTGTTTTTAGGGGGAGTTTACCTTTTTCAGATTTCCCTTCAATAGCCTGATCGTAAAGACCACCAGCCATCAAACCTCTCATTTTTTCTGGATTGATTTTCTCACGTACAATAGGATCCTGAGAAACACGTTTTACAATATCAGCAACTGCTGTTCGTGAATCCTTGCTTGAAGCAATTTGACCAATATCATCACCAATGTCTGTTGTTACATCAGACGGTGTTTTGTACCAAGTGTTATGATCATCCAAACCATTACCTTGTCCACCACTCATACCATTACCTTGACCGTGTTGTTGACCACAAGTACACTGACCCTGACCATTACCTTGACCGTTTTGGTCTTGGTTTTGGTTTTGATCATTCTGACCCTGACCATTACCTTTACCGTTTTGGTCTTGGTTTTGGTTTTGATCATTCTGACCTTGACCATTACCTTGACCGTTTTGGTCTTGGTTTTGATTTTGGTCGTTCTGACCTTGACCATTACCCTGACCATTTTGGTCTTGGTTTTGATTTTGGTCGTTCTGACCTTGACCATTACCTTGACCGTTTTGGTTTTGGTTTTGTCCTTGAGAATTTTGCTGTTCTTGTTGTTGACAATACGGACATTTTTGGTCTTGTTGTTGTTTTTGTTGCTCTTTAAAAACTTTCATAAACTCTTCAAAATAATAACCAGAAGATTCGTTTGCCTTCAAATTGGGCAAATCCCACATCTTCTTCATTTTTTCAAGAGTTACACCATAATCAGTTACATTCTTATTGTTTGCAATAAGTGGATCCTGATTGATTTGTGTGTCCGTAGCAAGGTTGACAATTTCGTGCAACCCGTTCTTGGAATGTGTTTCGTATACTCCAGGGTGTTCCCAAAGAATGTGACACATTTCGTGATACAGAATCGTTGCTGTATCAACAAAAGTTGTTGAATCAACAAACTCACCACCATCACCAACTCCAGGTGCACTTTCTACTTTTCGCCCAAGTTTATAAATCAACCACAATGGATTAATAAATAGATTTGGTGTTACAGATAGACCTTTCGATGTGATATTGACACCCATTGGTGCAGGAAGTTCAAATGAAATGTATGTCTTCATTGACATACTAAACGTTCCGTGAAAAGCCATACGGTTTGTTAGTGATGTACGAACACCCAACATAGCGTCTTTTGTAACACGCTTAATTGCGTTCAAATCTTCACTTGTTGCGACATTACGTGCCCATTCGTTGAGATCGTCATACCCCTTTGAGCGATTATCAATTTCTAACTTAATGTCAGAAACCTCATAAAAAATTGCCATTCTTAAATACCTTCTTTCTACTGGATTTTTTTCCAGTTTAAATTTATTTCTAAAATTATAAAAGAGATTGGAAAACCAATCTCTTTTTTTGATTTAAATAAAATTAGATTCTAACTTTATTTGGGAATGATTCCTTCACTAATTCTTGATACAGAGAAAATTGAACCATCATAAAGTATGGTTGAACAAAGAATATTGCTAATCCCAAAGTGATAAATATTAAGAATACCCAACCAATTAAACTAATAGCTAATCCCAACATTTGCAAAACTCTATTATTTGTAAGTTTCCAAGATTCTTTTATTGAAGCGAAGGATTTTTCAAACACACCTTTATTACTATATTCTGAATATGCACCAGTAATATCAGAGGACATATCTGCAACGATATATTCAGCCAAAGATAATCTCATCAAAATCCAGAAAAAGAAAAAGATTGAGGCAAATAAGAATAAGATAGCAAGTGGGAAAAAGAAGGATAAGGCAATTAAAATACCAAGGGCTACTGCACAAACAAATACAATTACTTGTACGATAATTGATGTTACTAGAATAGGGAAGAATGTTTCCCCCAATCCTTTAAAAGATGTAAGAAGATTTAGTTTTTGCTTGTCATTCACATCTGTAATAGTTCCCCAATTATATTTATTCGCTAAAGGAATAATGGTTTGAGTTAAATTGATTAAAAAAACACTTAAAATGATTGATAAGAAATTTCCGTAGTTCGTTGAGTATGTTGCTCTCGCACTCGAAACAAATGAATCATTAACACTTATATCTCCAACAAATTTAAAGGAAAGGTTAGTTATTAATGTAATCAATATAATTGGTAACATTGACATTATCAGGCCTTTCCAATTTGATTTTTGTAAATTGAAAAAGCACGATCTTTAATTGTTCTGTTCATCGTTGAACATTTACCTCCAAGGTTTTTTTATTTTTGGAATGAAATTTTTATTTCAGTCTTATATCTATTATATCACCTTTCTCTAAAATTATTTGAGAAATTTAACATCTCTGTAATAATGTTAGTTGAAAAAGAAACTTGGGTTGTGATATAATTATCTTATCAGAAAATAGAAGGTGAAATAAAAAAAATAATGGAAAAAAATCTAATATTAAAAAAACTTAAAGAACATTTAAGAGAAATACTAGCAAAAAGAAGAATATAAAGAAAAATTCTTTGCATACGATAACTATTTTTGACAGTAAAAGGAGCCTCTCAGTCTGCTAATTTTAAATATTCAAATTTTGTAAAAAAATCTTCCCTTAACAGGATCGGCAAAAAAAATACCGAAGATATTATTGATTTAGTTTGCAATTACGTTTCAAACTGGGAATTTGAAACTGTTGGAACTTTTTAAAAAAATATGGTGATTATTGACTTTACAAATAACCACAAAATCGAAATCATTAAATCCGATTCCACAAACGATCATAAAATCAGGGATAATCTAATCGTTTTTAGGTTAGTTTCAAAAAAAAGCTTAGTGAAAAAAATATTTTAATAAGACTGAATTTTTATTCAGTCTTATTTTTTTATAAATTAAACCTTAAAATAAACTATAATTGAAGAAAGCCGGTGAAGTCCGGAAATAAAATTTTAAGGTGATTAAATTGAAAAAATATTTGAAAAAAATTTTAGCCGGCAGTACAGTACTAATTGCAAGTTTAATGTTTTTAGGTACGAGTGTTGTTAGTGCGGAAACATCAAACACCATTCAATCCCCAAATATTTCAACAAATCAAGGATTGAGTGGTTCTGCTCGCAACGGAGCAAATTCCGCTTCCAAATCTGCAAATGAAATCGGAAATAATATAGGTAATCAAGCAGATGAGGCAGCAAGTAACATTGTAAGAGCAAACCGTGAATCTTCTGAAAAAAACGCACAATCAGCAATTCAATCTGTTGATAATATCGCTGGAAATGTTAGAGATTCTGCTAATAAAGCAGCTGGAGATGGAGTTTCTTACACCAATTTACCAAGTGTAGAAGGCTTTAAAGGTAGAGTTAATAACATTATTGACGAAGGGGGAACTGCCGTTTTAGGTTGGTTGATTCGAATTGTTTATTATGCTACATTCTGGGGTATGATAGGTTGCTTTATTATGGCAATAATCGGAATTTTTGCTAAGAAAATTTCAACTTGGAGATTTTTAGGATTTGGTGTTCTTTCTCTATTAATTTTCTACTTTATGGCTGGCGTATTAGGAATATCAGTATCATTCACAAACAACCCAATTGCGGATTTATTTAATTATGCTCTACACGGATAATAAAAATAGCTGGTTTTAAACCAGCTATTTTTTATATTGATTCGTGAGATAAATAGACAACCTTAAGATCCTTTCTAAAGGATAAATTGTCTAGCCTTTTAATCACCTCGTCTGTTACAATCCCAGATCCTCTAACTATAACAAGTAAAGGCTTTGAAGTATTGCTGAAATTGATAAAGTCAAAAAAATCTTTATCACTTAAAATTTTAAGACCAAATGTGCTTCCTTCAAACAATCTACTGATCTCATCTACAACATCTGAATATTGGGGAACTCCTTCAATAAGAACAGCACCTTCCTGATTTGTACTAGTTTGTTTTCTATATTTGTAATCAACCTTAAAAATCAAATTGATTAACCTCCAAATTTTTGTTCTAATCGTTTGTTTTCTCTGATCGCTAAAGATTCATACGTCGTTCTAACGATCCAGTTGATAATTCCGAATGTTGATGATAATGCAATCACCCATCCGATGATAATAGCCCCCAAACAAACTAAAAAGATAACTATCATCACTAACCAATCTATTAACATTTTTTTATACCTTTTTCTTTTTTTATAATATCTTCCTTAACAATTTTTTTATATTATTATATATTATATTTTTTTATAAGTTTTAATAATATATTATTTTTTTCGAATTATAGCAAAAAGTTTTTAAAAAAAGTCAAGTAAAAACTTTTTATAATTTTTAAAAAAATACCTAAATGGTTAGAAAAGAAGGTTTTTGTAATGAAAATTACAAATTTAGAAAAAAAGTCAAAAAAACATTATTAGAATTGGCTAAGGAGACATCTGAAGATTTTTATTAATGACTTAACTGACAAAAAGAGAATTTCTTAATGATTTGAAAAAAATTAGGAGATCCTACTGGAATTATTTCAGAGATGATTGACTTTGAATTACTTGGCAAAAAAAGGATTCCAAATCTAAAGAATGAGGGGCTCATCTCTAAAGAGTTAAAGGGAATTTTTGATTATGATTCTAAATTATTAGAACAAAAACTCTTTTCCTCACCAATATCATTCCAAACTATGAACGATATTCACAAAATAACCATTGATGTTGAACTTGAATATTCTACTGGAAATAAGTACAATAAAAAGGTTGTATTTCAACCTAGAATTTTTTTCGAATTTTTGTTGAATTTAATTTTTCTTAATATCTACGGAGATTTAGTTTGGGGATTCTTAAACAATGAAGACCCCTCAAGTACTGAAAAACTAATTTCTGAGACTAACAGCAAACTGGTTGAATTGTTAATCAAACGTTTTGAAGATGATTTGAATAAAATTGAGCAAGAGAAATCTTTAGAAGAATTAATGGCTGTTGTTAATCCAGAGATGAGTGATGATGATTATATCAAAGCTGTTTCTGACATTGACCTATTTCTAAATAGAGAACTATTAAATAAGTCAATTGTAAACAAGAAAGTTATTTTAAACTTCTTAAAAACTGTTATTGAAAAAGACTCATCAAATTTAACAAATTTGAAAAACATTTCTGGCAAACTACTTAGAGTTATTAAATTGCCTAAAAATGAAACGGGATATGATGGATTCTGTAATTAAATGGTATGTAAACGATGAAATCAAACGAGGTCTTTTTTCTCCAGTTGATCCAGGAAATAACAAGATTGTCTTATCATTCGAACTTGATCTACTCTCCAAATTATTAAATGGATATCTCGATAAAGAAAAAGCTGAAAAATTAGGTCAAGTAATTGCAGAAGAGTTTAATAAAAACCAAAGCTCAAACCTATCTTCAACTTTTAAAATTGATGAGAAAGACGCCAAGGATATCTTTTCAATTGATCGTGGTATGAGAATCAACAAAAAGGATTTATCTTCTATCTTGTCACAAAATAAATTTGTGATGAAGCATTTTATTGATAAATTTAACGAAAATTCTGATAAAAAAGCCGCTTATGAATCTGAAGATTTAAAAATTTTTAATCTTCCATCAAATGTAGACTTAGCATTTTATGATGATTTAATTAGCTTAGTTCGCAAAAACGAAAACTTTATCATCAATTGCAATCCTGATGAGAAGAAAAAAATATCAAACGTTCTCTAGAGAGATTGATGTTGGCTCATTATAAGGGGTAACTCCTGAAATCGTTGAAAAGATTTTTGAGTTCTGCGAAATTCGATTTAGTTATTTTCAATATCTAAAAAAATAAAAGAGGTATTTAATCACCTCTTTTTCTATTGTAAAAAGAGATATCATATTTTTTACTCTATAATAGTAATAGATTGAATTTAAAAATTTTTGAATTTAAAATAAAAAAAACGGAGGTTTTTTTGCTCCTTGAATCAGGAAAAAAACAAAAAAATAAAAAAAGAAAAATTGTGGCAATTTCATTGTTTTCTGCGTTGATTTTTGGGTGGTGTTGCAACCACTGCTTATTTAATGACTAAACCGTCAATGAATGATCAACCACAATATTTATCATCTAGTGAATCTAGAAATGGAAGCAATGTTGAGTTTTTGGATCCATCAAATGAATCAACAGATAATAATAAGGAAAATAAAACAAGCAACTCTTTATCCTCTAGTGATGATAAAAAAGAATCAACAAGTCAATCTTTAGGTTCGTCTGAGCGCAGAGAAGGCGCAACACCAATCGATTCTTCTCGTATTGCAAATGCTCGTGAAGAAGGAGCAAACGCTATTGCTCCAATTACGCAAGTTCGAGATATTATTAATCGTGCCAGTGCAAATCGAGCAAATAGAACTGGTTCAAATTCTATAACTGCTCCAGACAGATCATCAAGAGAACAAGAGGATGAAGCACGCCGATTAGCTGAATTGGAGGCTAGACGTAGACCTAGAACGGACAATACAAATACAATCCCAAGTTCACCAATTGTTCCGTTGGATCCTGTTTTACCAACTCCACCAGTTATTCCATTCGTTCCAGATCTACCTACTGTAACACCAGTAGAGCCGGAGGAACCAGTGAAACCGGCAGAGCCTGAGCCAACTAAACCAGTAGAAGAAAAACCAGCTACTCCATCAGAGCCAGAAAAACCGGCAGAGGATAAACCAACTAAACCAACTACACCAACAACTCCTGCCGTGCCAGCAGAAGATAAACCTACTGTAACAAAACCAGTAGAAGAAAAACCTGAAGCACCTAAAGAAGAACAAAATGTAGTTGCAACAATTCGCACACAAGAGGATCTAAACTCTTATCTCAAAAAGACTGGTAGAGATTTGACTGGAGATACAGTAGATTTCTTATTAAGTGAAGATGTTAAGTTCCCTAAAGAAACCTATAAAATCTTGGGTAAAACTGTATTCAACTTCCCTGCAAATCCGGAAGGACATATTATCGATTTCGATGGTTCTTCATTCTTAGTTGGAACAAAGAGTATTTTTAGATTTGACGCAACTGGAAATCACGGAAAAGATGAAAATGATTATTTAACAATTAAAAACTTTGTTGTTTACGGAAGTATAGAAGAAGATACAAACGAAGATGGTAGTGTGAATATCAAATCCCTTAACAAAGATATCTTTGAGGGTGATGGTCGGTTCTCTGGTCGTATCGCAAAGGCTTCAAATATGAAGTTTGAGAATGCAACTTTCAATAATGCACACGGTAACGGATCTCATTTATTTGATGTAGCAGGTTCTGATCATATCATATTTGACAAAATCACTGCCGCTGGTTATGGTGGAAAAGATTTGTCAGAAGAAGAAGTTGAAAAAAGATTTAAAAAAGATCCTCATTCCGTATACTCTGAAGCTATTCAAATTGACTCCTTCTTACCAGGTGCATACGGACACATTAATAATTTGAAAAACTCAATTCTTTCAAATCTAGAGGTTGATAACAAACCATCTAGCCATATCACAATTAACAACTCTACCTTTACAAGTTACGTTGGATTTACTGGTCAAGATATTGCTGATGGTAATACAGCAAAACCTATCGTTCGTAATTTTGGAGCAACAGTTGGATCTCATACAACTGGATCAGATAAATATAAGAATATCACAATTACAAATAACAAATTCGAAAACACAATTGGTTTTAAGGGTGAAGATGGCGAAAAAGAGTGGCTCTCTCGTATCATTTTCCCAATTCATTTGATGGGATTGCCAGATGATATGGTGGATACCAAAATTGAAGGAAACACCTTTAATGATAAAGTATTTGCAAAAACCGGATCCGGTAAAACACTTCACGGGATTTTTGGGCTTACAAGAGAACCAGTCAAAGCTGAAACACCTAAAGAAGAAAAACCTACTGAAACAAAACCAGTAGAGGATAAACCAACTGCACCAACTACAGAAGCTCCAAAAGCTCCAGTAGTTACAGAAAATGCAAATCCCAAACCAGTAGATAAAATAGATACTGATAAGACAAACAAAACTGAGGATAAAAGATAATAAAAAAAGAGGATTCGCTCCTCTTTTTATATTGATTTTTACTAACTTTCTGATAAAATGTAAGTAATAACATAACAGAAAGTTGGTTTTTTTATGGCTTTTATTAACAAATAATGAGTCTGATATTTTTTTCAGATTATTCAAAAAAACAAAAAGGAAAAAAATTGTCTCAATCATTAAAGGTGGAGATTATACACAGGTATATCAACGTTATATTTGCGGGATTATTGGTAGAGGAACCGATATTCGCTATCGGGATGATTTGGTTTTTATTTCAGAAGGAAATACTCTATCTTTGTGTTCTATTAGTGAAATGAACACTCATTCTAATGTTGTAATTATTTTTGCGAAAAAAATAAAGGGTCTCTCTGATTTTTTTAAATAAAAAAAATATTCATCAGAAGAAACGGTTAAGTTTCCTTGTTTTTGATGAATTTGTTGTTGATGTAAAAAAACTGGCTACTAGATAATTGGAAAATAAATTCTTATAACAACAGTATTGATGAAGATCCGATCTTGGCGTTCAAATCTGGAAATGTAAACATAACTCCGCTTCGTGGAAAAATGTTATTTGAATATCTTTTTTTAATGAGGAAGGCTTTTGATTTTGATTTTTAAAAAAATTTAGGATTGAATAATGTATCTTGGTTATTAAGAAAATATTTTTTTCCTATCTGAAGAGGAGCGTCTGGATTTAAAAAATTATTCTCTTGAACAATTACAGAATGGTAGATTTTGTTATATTCTTCATTTGGTAGTATTCTTGGATCCTGTTTTGTGGTCTGATGATTACAAATCAACATTGAAATCCTCAGAAAAAGCCCAAGAACTTTTAAAACAAATGATTCAAGTTGTTGAAACCACAAGAAGTAAAAATCTAATTTTTTTCCGGAAAACTATCGGATGAAATTGAAGGCGAGATTCTTGGAATTAATAGAGAGTGAGGCTGTGATGAATTTAGAAATAACAAACTTATCAAACTTTGTTTATATTTTTTATAAAGACGTAACCGGAAATGCCATTGTTAGTAAATCAAGGATAAATCTTTTAACTTATATTGTTTTTCAAGAATATTTGAAAGCAAACAAAGTTCTTGTATGTGACTGTACTTGGCACTTATCTCCGGAAGGGCTTCCTTCAACAAAAAAATTAGTAAACGTTAATAGAAAATTTCCAAAACCATACTTTTTTTAATAAGGGATAAAGGTTGTTCTTCATTTTCTTGGTTGGGTTATGGAAACACTAGTTCCATCCAATTCACCTTTAAAAAAAATAAAGTGTTTGTCGAAAATTTGATTGCGAAATACATCAATTATTCATTAACATCCTTAGCGAATATTATTTTGATGAAGACAGCCATTTCATTTTTCTGAATTAAATCCAGGAGATGAAATAAGCAACAACTTGATTTATAACAGTAAATCATTTAGTTAAAATAGTAACAGAAAAGGATTGTTTAGGACAATTCTTTTTTTGTTTATCGTTTTTTACGTAAATTCTCAAACCTATTGATAAAATGCAGATAAAATGATAACTTAAAGCAAAGATAACAAGTAAGTTTTTAGTTGACTTTTATTTTGATTTGTGATAAAATAAAATATAAAAAAATAAAAAAAGAGAAGAGGTTGTAAATTTGGTAAATAAAATCTCCAGAAATTTCAGTATTGTACCTTCCGGACACCACAAAGGTGCTGGTCAAGCAAAAGATAAAAACGTACCAGATGATAGTGGTATCATTACATTCACATCATCTTTGGGATTCCTTTATCGAAACAAAGAGGCTCGAGCAAAAACAAATAAAGCTGGTTCGTACCTTTTAGGAGTTTTGAATTGTGAAAAGGGATTGGATTCTGTAAAGAAACGACTTAACTTTTATGGATGGTTTGGTAAGGCTTCACAAAATAATCCAGATAAAAAATTCACGGATTTTGATGTAACATCAATCTTCCTATTTGGTGGAAAGGTTACAAAATACGAAAGTGCAAAACTTGATAAATACATCACAATGTTAGAAAAACACCTCGGTGATGAAAAAGCAACCGTGAAAAACCACAGACAAAGCCCGAAATACAAAGAGGCACTAAAAGCCGCAGAAAATTCACAAATCATTGTGACAGCTAAATTTGACAATCAATATTTTAGTGTTGATGATAACGATGAAAGTCGTGCAAGTATTTCACTTGGATATGTAACATTCAATACAGGTAAAAAACCAATTGTGACAAATCTTGAACCATCCGATTCTGATAAATTAGTAGATCTTGTTATTCGTGATAAAGAGAAAAAAGGTGATCCAGCAGAGAAAGCCTCAGTTGCATTTTCAACAACAAGAACGTTCCTTAAAAATTTTGGTGGAAGTGATAATCAAAACTTGCGAATGTTCCAATCATCAAAAGATAATGCACAATTTTGGAGTGCCACAGTTGGTAGTTTTGAGGTTTCTGAATTACCAGATGAGTTCTTCCTCAATTTCTCTCAGGAAATGATTGATAAAATTCTTGAACAAGATCGAGTTCGATTCTCAATGACATTTAAGAGTGCTCAAGATATTGATAAAATTTTGAATGTTGACAATGTGGGTGACGCTGTGATGGTTGTTAATGGTCAAATCAATTGCGAATTTGATGAAGACTCACGACGCATTCAGTTTTACGAATCTGAACCAAATCAAGATGGTGAAACCTACAAAACCGTAACATTCCAAATTAATCAAGGGACGTTATACACACAGAAATTGCTGTAAAATCAAAGGTAGGGATTACATCCTTACCTTATTTGAATAGAGGTTTTGAAACAGTTATACTTTAATTAAAAAAATAATTAAAGAAAAACTATTGATTTTCATTTAGATTATGTTATACTTGAATTATTGAAAAATTCGTTTATACATCAAATCAATTTTTAGCTAAGTTGAATATCGGGAGTAAAAATAAGGTTTAAAACTTTAAGAGGAGGGGTAAAAGATGAGTAATATAACTTTAGTTGCAGAGTCCAAACTTTATGTAAAAGATAATCTTTCTCTTTATACCTATTTTGACGATTACTCCAAGTTATTTAATTTCTTAGTTCGTAGGTGTGTCCATCATTTGCAACACAAATTGAACGGAGTGTCAGAGTCTCAGTATAGAACAGATTTGATGATCAAGTTTGACTTAACGAATCGTATGGCAAAAGCCGTTATCAGAACTGCTAAGAATCAACTCAAACTCTTAACAGAGTCCGCACGTTATCAATTTAACAACCTATATAAGCGTAGAAAATCTTTATATAAAAATATACAGAAGTATAAGTCAATGTTGTCTCTGAACTCAACATCTTTGAAACAAAGGAAAGTAATAAAATTACGTTTATTTTGGACTCAGATGAAGTTAAATAAGGTCAACCAACTAATTGCTAATGGGTTGAAACCACACTTTACCTTTGGTACCAAACACTTGTTAAAGACAAATAAACAGAAGTTCTTTGCAAAGAGAGATAACCAAGTGGTTTATATTGGGGAGAAAAATGAAACTTGTAGAAATCAACAATTTCAAGTTCAATTCAATTCTAAGTACAATCGGTTTGATTACAAGTTACGGTTAGACAACCAATGGGTTTTAAATTCCGAAAAATATATTTTTGATTCATTTGTATTGAAGAACAAAGAAGCAAAGAATGATATTTTAAAGACCTTATCCAAGAAGAAGTCCAATCCTTTAACTTATCGAATACTCAAACGAGAAGGTACTTTGTACTTACAGATTATGTACAGAAGAGAAACTATTGACATTACAAGAGCCAATCACGGTGTTTTAGGGGTAGACTTTAATAAAGGTTTCATTTCTGTATCTGAGACAAACTCTGTTGGAGATTTAAAATCTCTAACTAGATATAATTATCTTCACAAAGGTAAAGCGACTAAAACAAGGACATCAATGTTAGAATTAGTTTCTGAATTAGTTGCTCAAGCGGTGAGTGTTGGTAAAGATATTATCATTGAAGATTTGGTCAGTTTAGATTCAAATAAGAAACAAGGGAAAACGACTTCAAAAGAATATAATCGAATGATTAATAGTTTAAAATTTGGTTTATTTAAACGTTGTTTACTAAGTAAAGCAACAAAAGAAGGGGTTGTCGTACATAGCGTAAACCCTTATAATACAAGTAAAATAGCTCGAAAAAGTTATACAAATAGAATGAAATTAAATGTGCACGACGCAGCCTCTTACGTGATCGCACGAAGATTCTATCAATATGATTAGGTGACTATTATTTAATACAATCTGAAGACAAGATACGGAAAGATTGTGAAATTAAGTAATACAACTTAGTGTTTGGGAGAATCTTTATTGCCTTGAAATAAAGAGGATTTTTCAAACTATTTAATAGCTTACCGTACAGCTAATTTAATTGAAATATTAAATGAAAGGAATAGAATAACTATTTATAGTTATTTCTTTACGGATTATGTATTAATGAAAAAATTTCTAAAAAGACTGTTGTTTATTGTTATTTTTTTGGGAATACTTGGTGGTGGAAATTGGTATCTTTATAAGATTGGATGGTGGGAGAAAACACTATCAACCACTAGAGTTCCATACGAGTATCTTAGGACAGATAATAACAAGTCAATTGCTGAAATGAAAATTAGTAATTCTGGTAATCGTTCGGCAGAAAAATTAAAGGAAGAATTGTCATCTTTAACAAATCTTTTTAATATTGACAACACTTCTAGACCTGATATTAATTCAACATCTTTAAGTGATAAATCAAAAGAAGAATTGAATAAAATATTTGATCCAATTTATGGAGTTGAAAATCAGTTTGTTGGAGAGTCTCACGTCACTGGATTAATTCAAGATAAAGATGGCTGGAACCCGGTCGTCACCTTTAGTGTATATAATGATACGAGCACAATTCAAAATATTAGTTATAAATTCAAAAAGTCTGCTTCAGGTTGGGAGCTATCAGAAAAGGTTTCTCTAACGAATGACGAGTTTGCCTACTCGGAATTACCAAATGATTTTAGTGTAACTTATTTGGATCAAATTATTTCTCAAGATGAAAAATTCTATAAAAATAAACAATGGCAAAGTGCAAGTAATTCAGTTCCAGAAGACGTTTCTGAACTTTTATTGAAAAATTATCCAAATACAACATCTAGAGTATTATATTTTGATTCTACTGCAACAGTAAAAGTTTATAGAGCGGTTAGTACACCCGATGGTGTAAAAATATATTGTTAGAACACAGGGATTAGATAGTGCCAACTCAACAGTTTATTCTTTAACAATCGAAAAAAATAATTTTTTTAATAAAAAAATTTTAAATTCACAAAAATTATCTTATTGACTTTTATAAGTATTTTTTTGCTAAAATAATTGTAGCGATAAAAAGCCTTTCGCTACAAAAAAATTCAAAAAAAGGTGTTTTTTTCTTTCTAATAGCAAAGTGGTGATAATGTATATTATCGGCACGTCTCTTGCATTCAAATTAGGGGATTGTGCAAACATCCCCTTTTTGAATTATTCAAATAATGAGGTGATAATATGAAACACGTATTAAAACGCTTACAAGATGGTGTAAAATCCGGTGAAATCTCTTTGGAAGATAGTAGAACTAGATTAGGGCCAACTGAAGTTTATTTTGACACTTGTGATCTTAAGCTACATACAAAACCGAGAAATACATTCGATAAAAATCTTGGTTATAACCATCTATTTTTATTTTATCAAGATCAGAAAGAGCCTATCCCTACAGATTTTTATAAAGAATATATTGAAAAAGCTTGCTTACACATTGAGTCATTATTGCACGATTACACAAAGTTAAGTGAACGGATTGAGCTCGTTAAAAAACATCAGTTGAGTCTTACAATCATCACATCTTCACTTGATGAAGAATTTGAATTATTTAAATCAATTCGTGCTTCTTATTCTGATATTGAATTTAATGCAACGTTTGGTGAACGTTACAAAGATGACTTTAAAAATTATGTATATCAAGAGTTGCGTAAAGAATCAAATTCAAAAAAAAGACTCTACAGATTTAGGTTCAATGACAAGATTTTTTTATAAAACAAATTTGGTTAAATTTTTAGGTGGGGATGTTGCTGTGGAACTTCTGACATCACTACAAGGAAATTCTCGTGAACGTTATGTGCTTCAAGGTAAAATTACATCAGATTTACTAAAAAGTCCGCATACAGCACACAGCTTCTTCTCAAGAGATCAAGTTAAGAAAATTGAGTCCAATTTAAAAGAGTATAGTGTCTGGAACAACCAAATTTCAGATCTACTAAATATATTAAATAAAAAAATTCCAATAAATAATCTAAGGACTGCTTTTTATCAAAGGCAGTCTCTTTTTTTCTGTTATAATTTAAGAAATTTATAGAATATCTGAATTTATTTCAGAAAGGAAAGAGGGAAAAATAATGGTAAAAACAAACCAATGTCAGTTTTGAATCAAAAATATTTACGTATGTTGAACAATATTGCAAAAAAAGTATGGTAGAGGGTAATTTTGGTTTTTGATAACAAACTAGACGAATCATATTTAGTTGATGTTCTGTCTTCAAAATCAATATCTGAAAACAAAAAAAATATCGGTCTCAATCAATGAGGATGGGGCTCAACTGATTTTCTTCGGCAAAGAAGCCTGTGATTTTAACAATTTAACTTATTCCAGTTTTTAAAAAAATATTTTTTTACTGGAATTGTTATTAAGGATTTAAATATTGAAAAAAATATTTAAGGGAAGAAGTTAAATTTGGAAAACTGTATGCTCGCAACCTAACAAAAGTGATTGGCAAGGCATTGTTGGATGATTTATCTGATTTAAATTCAAATAACGACTTCACAAACCACCAAACCTTGACTTTGTTTGAAAATCTAACACCAGGAATTGCTTTGTTAATTTATGCCCAGCTGATGAAAATAGGGTCTCGTTACGATAACTACAATGATGATGAAATACACCAATATCTTCTTGATGAGGATATTGATGATGGTATTTATCGAGACTTGAAACTCTGTAAGTTTTTGTTTGAAGATTTGAAAGAGTATTTTTCAGAAGATGTTTTCACTGAACGTGTTGCAAATGCTATTTCCGAATATATTTCAGATAAGAAGGAAACTTATTTGGATATAAACTATTTTTTTGCGTTGAAGGATTTGATGATAATTTTGGTAGTACTAAAAACGTTTTTTTGAAACAATAATCAGTTATTTTTGGTAAAGATATCTTTGTAAAGGCAGTTGAAAAAAACTATTGAAAGAAGAACAATCTAATTTGAAGAATAATGATGATGATTATTTACTTGAAAGTGAATTAAAATCTCAATTTTTTTCTTTGCAAAAAAACTATCCTTAAATTATTAAAGGATGATGAATTGAACAAATCACAAAAAGGAAATTCTTCTGGAAGAACTACTACTTATCTTTTTTTATAAAGATGAATCTTCAGCTTATATTCTAAGAAATAAATGGAGAGAGCTGTTTGATATTTTTAAAAGAAAGATCATTTTCATCATACCGTTTAGATAATTTTTAAGGAAAAATTTTAGAGAAACATTTTGTGATTTGTTGGATTACTTAAAGAAAAAAATGATGTTTCTGATAAAGTTTTTAATTATCAATATCCCAACATACGCAGGGGAGGAGTTTGATATCTCTAACTTGGATGATGTGGTTGATGGTGAAAGGTTTTATCCTTATATTAAAAAAACTTATTATATTTCTTTGATTTTTGTCGTAAAGTTGATTGTCGAATCTGAAGCAGAAAGTTTGATTAATATAATGACTTCAGTGTACAATGATGAATTTATTACTATCAGAGAAGAAGAAGATACTTCACTACTATTTAAAAACCAAAGAATATCGTGATTTTCTAAATTTCTCTTTAAATATTTTTTTAGTGAAATTTCAGATAGATTTGATGAGGGTTCTAAGCAGGTTGTAAATAATGTTATCAATAGCATAATATATCGACTATCTCAAATTGATTCAAAATAAAAAAAGAGACTTAACCGTCTCTTTTTATTAGTTTTCTTTTTCTGGAATGACATATTTTTTGAACTTGTCACGTTCTGATTTTCCAAAATAATCCATCAAATCAACAATATGTTCAGAATTATTACTTAAATTGACCTGACGTTGTTCTTCTTTGCGTTCGAACATACCATATTTGTCTGTAACTCTTACAGGATAAGCGACAGCTTTAATATCACCAGAATAGTGAATATCTTCCAAAACAACTGCGTTTTCTTTGTTAACATCAATAAGGTCTAAACTAAGAATATTACCACGATCACGTGCCTGTTTAATTAAACCATCCAAGGATTTAGCTAGAGAATTGATATCAGAATCCACTTCAGGATTGTAGTAAATCTTTAGAACAAGATAATCATCGTTTAACCAGCGTTCATAACCCGGATTTCCATTGTAACGATAAATTAGATGAGCCTTTCCACGTTCAGTGGATAACAAATTAACTTTTGATTTTGCGTCACCACTCTGAAACTCTTCAAGAACAGAGTTGCTTTCCTGATTAAATTCTTCCTGTTTACCTTCCAAAAATTTTACAATATCTGATTCGTTTTCTTTGATATTTTCAATATAAAATTTGTCATCAACAACATCCTCTACATACATTTTTTTTGGAACTACATCAAGATATCCATCTTTGTTATAGTAAAAAATATTCTTTGCAAACTCAAAACTTTGGACAGATAAAACTGAGAATTTGTTTTTTTATATTTTGCTACAAATTCAGAAAGTTCCCGTCTTTGTTCTGACGGATATTGAAAAAAACGTGAGTTGTTTTTTGGGGGTTCATCTTTAACGTTATTTCTTCCATCAGATTGATTTAGAAAACTAAAAAAATTCTAAACAAGATGGTTCCTAAAATTATCAGTAGTATGGTATAACAAAAAAATAATTAACCATTTATCGTTATCTTTTTTTAATTTTTGTTATTTTTTTCATTCCAACCTTCTTTCTACCAGTTTTTTTACTGGATTTATTTTTTTATTAATTATATAAACAATCTGATAAAACTCGGGGTTGAAACCCCGAGTTTTATCAGCGACGATTTGGTTCTTTTGTATTTTGGTTTTTCACGTATTCAAGAACGGTTTCTTTTGAAACAACACCAACTGTACGCATAAAGAAGCTAGGACTCCACAGATGTCCTTTGTATAGTTTGGCTTTGTCTTCTGGATGAAGTTTGAACCACTCACGAGCCGCAGCACCTTTGAAAATCTTCACAATACTAGATGGGGCAAATTTAGGTGGAAATGAAATTACTAAATGAACGTGATCCGGCATAATTTCAATTGCTTCAATTTCTGAACCATTCTTTTGGGAAAATGTTTCCAAGAGCTGTTTTAGTTCGTTTTGCTTCTTTTCTGTGTCAAAAATACATTCTCTATATTTAGTAACAAAGACCAAGTGAAAGTGAAAATCATAAATGCAGGTTCTTGTCTCTATCATAGCTGAACTCCTTTGGTCATATATTATTTGAATATCCCTTGACTTTATTCTATCATATATGGTATAATGTTGTCAAGGATAAGAAAAAGGAGGTCTCTATGCGAGCACAAACATCTAGTTATGTAGTTTCAGTCAAATTAGAGTTAACTGAATCTGTTAAAAATCGTCTTGAAAAGACTTTTCGTGTAACTTCTAGTGCTTACAATGAGGCGCTAAGTTTTGGGCTACGCAGATTTGAAGATCTTAAACAAAACAGTAGGTATCAAGAACTATTAGAACTTCGTAGAAATAATAACCATCAAGTAAAGGAGTACGACAAAGAACTTTTAAAAATACGAAAAATGTATAGTTTGACAGAATTTGGATTGTCGGAACGTTTAGGTCAACAACGAAAGAAACCGAACTCTCCTTATCAACAATTAAATTCTGGAGAATTACAAGTTATTGCCGGGCAAGCATATAAAACATTAGAGAAGGTTCTTTTTTATCAAATTAAATCGTCAAGTATACGATTTCGTAGTAAATACGATTTGAATGTAAGCTATCGTAATAGAGTTAATACAACAGGAACTCGTATTATACCATCAGATAAAAAGGATTGTGCGTATCGACTTTATATCCATAAATCAACAACATTTGTTGATATACCTATCAAGGCATTTAACAATCACCAGCAAATGAGTCTTTTAAAAAGTGAAAAAATTAAATATGTCCAAATTATTAGAAAAACAATCCGAGGAAAACACGTTTACATCTTACAGATTGTTTGCCAAGGGTTTCCACTAACAAAGGTTAAGCGTGGTGAGGGGACAATGGGTATAGATCCAGGAATTTCAACAGTTGCGTATGTATCCAAAACAAGTCTCGCCTTAGTTGATTTGATACCAAAGGATGTCAATCGCAAAGAAAAATTAATGAGATACTTAGATAGGGCTATTGAACGTAGCCGAAAAGTAAATAATTCCAACTGTTACAATAGCAATGGAACTATTAATAAGGGTTCAAAATTCAAACATCCATCAAATAGACAGATGAGATTACAAGTTAGACGTATCAAATCATACCGATCCTTATCAGAAGAACGTAAAAAAATACAAGGTCAACTTGTTAATCACTTGGTATCTCAATCCTCACTAATAAAGATGGAAGACCTAAACATCAAAAGATTACAAAGACGCAGCAAAGAAATCCGCATTAACCCCAAAACAAATCGACCCTTTAGTAAAAAACGATACGGAAGATCCATTTTTAGAGCAGCTCCAAGTTCGTTTAGACAATTACTTCAAACAAGGGCTCGTCAATTAGGAGTTGATGTTGAAATCATACAACCGAAAGACCTAAAACCCAGTCAATATAACCATATTACTCAAACATTTGAGAAAAAGACTCTTTCAACTCGATTATATGACTTGTCAGATAAATGGACATCTGTACAAAGAGACCTCTATTCAGCCTTTCTCATCGGACATATTGAGAATGGCTTCTACCAACAAGAAAAACTGACAGAAGATTTTCCTGATTTTTATAAACAAATGAAGAAGTTTCTTCAAAAACCAAGAAAAACCAATCGTCTAGATTGGTATCTCAATTAATAAACTGTCAAGGAAAAGACAATAAAACCCGAGGGACTGACGCTCATTCGTTATTGCACAAGAGCAAAAGATAGAATCTCACTAGAGATAGCATCTTCTTGTGAAACTTCCAATGCTCAGACACATACCGAGATTGGGTCTTTACCCAAAGCAGGTCATTGTCGATAAAACAGTCGTTTTTGATTTATAAAACCAAAGACGAGAACTGGGCGCATTTAGCAAGGTCTAAATGGGAATCCTGTGACTTTAGTCACGGAAGGACGTCAAAATTGAAATAAAAATATAAAAGAAAGAGGGTGCCTTTGATGGCAAAATTAAAAGAATTAGAAAAGAAGATTTTTTATAAAAAAGAAGTTATGGAAACCGGGTCTCAACTGGACTTAGTGAAGTGGCGATTTGATGAAATCGGAATGGACTTGTCTGATTTGACACGGATTGTATACGATCAACAACACACATATTATTCATTTTTGGATAAGAAAGAGTGTGAGAATGCAATTAAAAAAGTTCTCAAAAAACGTGAAATTCAACAGATTCTCATCACTGCAATTAATCTAGACGTTCTATGTGAACAAGGGTTGTTGTTAGAGCCACTCCAGAGTATGGTATGGAAGGACGAGGGGACGTTTGGGGTAGACGAGGTTCTTATTCACTCTGCTCAATTATTTGGATCAATCGGGATTGCAAACGCTTATAACTTGGACAAAGAAAAACCAGGAATCATTGGTATTGTTGATAAGGTTGGTAAAAATTCCAATTACTGCAACACGTTCTTAGATGACGCCTTGTGTGTTGTTTGCGGTGCTGCAATGGGAAAAATCGCCCACTCTTATGGGCTGGAGGCTCAAGAGCAACTATCAGGAGCTCTCGATGACAAATTGCTAGACATTCTATAACAATTAAAGGACAGAATAGTCCTTTTTCTGTTATAATTTAAGAAATAAATTTGTCTGGAATTATTCCAGTGGAAAGAAGGAAAGGGTATGGTAATTGATACCAAAACAAATACTACTAAAAGCGGGATAGTCAGTTATGAAATAAACTCTGTTATTTGGGCCTATTTAAGTAATTTAATACGGGTATTAAAAAGTGGTGAATGGTCCAGTTGGAAAATCATCATTAGTCAACGCCTATATTTTCCTGATGGCAATTTTGGGACGAATCTTGTTGGTTTTGATTTAACTAATAAAACTATAACCTTGTCATCAGATGGTATTATGGATAGGGGAGAAGAGTATTTGCTCCCAGATATGTATCTTTACAAACGTCTTTGGATGAGATACAGTTTCAAGACAAACTTTGATACCCCACAGAATATTGGTTCTGCCACTATATCTAGCGAAATTAATGTTGAGGATTTGATTAAAAGACTTTTGAAATTGATTTGTGAATCTTATGTAAATGAAGAAGAACTAGAATCTCGATTTAAATTTTGGAAACAGATTGCTCTCGATCGCAGTTCAAGCTCTTATGATAATTTTTCTTGAATATATCACTGATAAAGAATTATCTAAAAAAATTCTGATTTAATTTTAAAGAATCTTTTGACTAAATATTTTGTTGAATATTCTAAGAAGAATCCAAAACTTGTTAAGGATTCAGCGTATAAATTTGGATACGACCTTAAAGAATTTGAGAAAATTGCACCTGGTATTATCACTAAAGACATTATTTACGATATAATGGATTACAACAATTATCAATATAATAAATTTTTATCAAGATGACTTATCTAAGTCTGGTAAATATTCACTAAGTTTATTTAAATTCTTTTTTTAACAAACTATCAGTTATTTAAAGATAATGTTTTGATCCGTGAAAATTTAAATTACAGAGATAATTTGCTAGTATTATCCACTATTTTTATTCTTGGTAGAAGAAAATAGGTTTTTCAAATTCATTAACATTTTTCGCCTAAGATCTCAGCTTTGTACCAGCCTGACACATCAGCTTATGATATTGCAGTAAAAGATCTTCTTAATTTATTAAAGAAAGAATTTGGCACTGTAACTGTTAGGGTTGATTGCATTCGCTATCTTATTTACAGAAAAGAGATTAAAAAAATATCCACTCTGTATTAGGAAAGAATGATTTTTGCAATCAATAACTTCTTATCTTTATTAAAGAACATTGAGTCTTTGGGGAAAGATAGTTTTCGAGGTTGTGATAAAAATACAATAATCCTATAAGCGTAATTCCAGATAACGTTTTGTTGATAAATAAACACAAAGGCAGACCAACCCTCTTGATGGAAGTTGGGTATTTTTAAAGAATACAAATATTCAATTAAAGAAGAATACCTTTATTACAGCAATTTAATTGATGTTGCTAAAATAACAAAAGAGTTATTATCTGAATCATCTAAAAGATAAGATGATATTGCTGGATAATTTTTCAGAAGGAATGTAGTCAACAAATCCAGAAAATGGGATACAATCGTTTTTTTAGGATTTTTTTAGAAAAAAATCTTATCAAAAATTAAAATCAGAAAAAAATAAAAATCAATTTCTGATTTTCTATAAATTTTTGTTAGATTATTTTTAATAAAATTGATAAAAAGAGTGTCTCAAAAGAACTCTTTTTATCTTTTTTTGAGTGTAGTTTATATATATATATATATTAGGGGTATATACTATAAAAGAGTAAAGAAAATGAATAAATGTAAGGAGAAAACTTTGACAAATAAGAAAAAGATTTTAAATCGTTTGGCAGGTTCATCTGCAATTCTGATTACCGCTTTGGGTTCTGGTGTTGGTGCTGTATTAACTCAAGCTCCGAACTTGGCTAGTACTGTATTTGCGGCAGAAGGTAGAGCTGTAACAAATATAGAAGGTACTGGTAAGCTTGAAATTACTACAAAACCAAAGGTGGAAGGTACTAAAATTTACAGAACACCGCAGTTTGATACTAATCAAAGTTACGAGTTTACGGTTAAAGATAGCAATCTTAAGGAGGGTGATTACATCCCAATTCAAGGTGAAGGGTTGAATCTGTTGCCAGATGACGTTCGTGTTGGAGAAACTGTTGTTGGAAAATTGGTTTATGTTAAAACAGACCTAAACCTACCTAAGTCTGGAAATTGGTATACTAGTGAAGGAAATATTAACGACTCTACACATAAACTTTTTGGAACTCACCATTGGAAGATTGTTTTTAATAAAGAAATTGAAAAATTCCAAAATCCAAAAATCAAACTTAATATTAAAAATAAACGTCTTGAGGGTCACAAAAACTATAAACCTAACGGTGGAGCCGACGTTACTCTTTCAATGAAATTCGGTGACAAAGTGATGATTAACGAAACGTTAAGGTTGAAGGTTTTGATAAACCAAAAGAAAAAAACGGTATTGAATTTGGTAGTGGCGGGGGTTGGTGGACAACTGTACTTGACACAACAGGAAAACTTGTAACTGATAATTTCTTTCCAATGTCAGTAGTAACACCACTAAACGAACCTGGACAACCGAATTTTGAAGTTGGTGATCTAATTGAGTGGAACTTTGGAGAGGGAAGTGAAAACTTTGTAGTAACCCCGAAAGATAATGTGAAAATTGGAGATGAATTATCACACGTAGATACTCTTGATAACTTCAATTTAACTTCTTATAAAGTAAACAAAAATACAGGTGCTGTTTTAGTTGATGATAACAATGTAAAACTAAAACTTGTTGAAGCTGGTAAGAATAAAATTGTGGTACAAGTTATTCGTGCAGGCGCTCCTGGAACCATTTCCAACTTTGGTCTCAACTTCAAGGCTGACATTACATCTACAAAAGGTGTAGATTTAACCAATATGGTTGCACCACCAGTAGCAATCAACACAAAAATAATTCGCAACGGAAAAGTTTTAGCAGAGAAAAACCAAAACTTTACGCCTAAAATTTCAGGCGTGGCAATCGGTGCTAATGCTAATTTAGTTAAGCGTGGTTCTGTAGTAGTTACAGGCGTTGATGAAAACGGTAAGAACCTATTTAAAGCGGTTGTTGCTGTAAATAACGAAAAAGTTGGTACAGATTACAATATTGACGAGTCCAAATACAATAAGGTTGAAGGATACACTTATTCTGGACTTAAACAAGGATCTGCACCAGCTTCAGGAAAAATTATTGAAGGAACGCAAACCGTTACACTTCTATTTAAGAAAAATCAGGAAGAAAAACCACGTGATGATGTTAAAGATATCAAAACAACTCGCTTCCTTGAAGATGGAACAAATAAGGTTCTTAAACCTGAACAAAAAGGAGAAAAATTCTTAGAAGCAGGAACAATCGATGGTTATACTTTCGTGAAATCTGATGTGAAGGGAGATGTGACAACCCACTTCTTCAAGAAAACTGAAGAACCTAAGAAGCCAGAAGATCCAAAAACAGAGGAGCCAAAAAAGGAAGAACCAAAAACTCCTGAAACTCCTAAAGTAGAAGAACCTAAGAAAGAAACTCCTAAAGAGACTCCTAAATCTGAGCCTAAAAAGGAAGAATCTCCTAAGACTCCAGACGTAAAAACGCCTGATAAGAAAGAGGCTGTGAAGACTGGTGCCAATGCTTTTGCTATCGTCACACCACTTATTGGAATTGTTGGTGGAACAGGGGCCATCGGTGCAGCGATTTACCTTTCTAAAAAACGTAAATAATAGATAAAAATAAAAGGACAGTTACTACAAATATGTGGTTACTGCCTTTTTATTTACATTATATATATAAATATACAATATTGTGTTATATACTATAAAAGAGTAAAGAAAATGAATAAATATAAGGAGAAAACTTTGACAAATAAGAAAAAGATCTTAAATCGTTTGGCAGGTTCATCTGCAATCCTGATTACCGCTTTAGGTTCTGGTGCTGGTGCAGTAGCAACACAAATTCCAGGTATGATCAATACAGCATTTGCTGAAGAAGTTAAAAATGTAACTGCAACCGCAACTCTTGAGGTTGGTATTCAAGAAACAACACTTACGGGCGCACAGATAAGTTTGAAATTAATACAGAAGTAAAACAACGTGTTCGTGAAGGTGATACTGTTACTTTCAATATGAAAGGTTTAAACGCTTACGCCCTTAATGGAAAACAGGTTGTTACTGGAGATGGTACTGTAATTGGTACAATTAAAACAAAAGTTGGTCTTCGTACACCAGATGGTGCTTCATACAACTCATCAGTTTACTACAAAGATAAAAATAATCTTTCAAAAGAAAACAAAGATTTCAAACAAACTGACCAAGAGATGACTGAATTGACAGTTACCTTCAATAAGAAAGCAGAAGAATTTCAAAATTTCTCTTTCAAGATTGGATCAAACAATAACCGAACAACTATCACTATGGGAACTCAAGACAGAACTGAAACCATCAACATCAAATTGGGTGAAAAAGTTCTTGTTGAAAAACAAAACCAAGTTAAAGCAGTTAAACGTCAACCTAGAGTAGGAACAAAAAACGGATTTGTGGTTGCTTCTAATATTTCTGGTGTTGAAAATACTGAAAAGGGATTGAGTACTGGGCAACTACTTGTTAGTGGTTTTGCAGCAAAAGATAAAGGCTTCAAGACTGGAGACAAATTTACAGTAACTATGCCAAATGACTCTGGTATTAAAATTGACACGAACAAAGCTCAAAAAGTTGGGCAAGTTATTGAATTGAGTCACGGCCGGTCTGAAATTGAAGATACAACAACTGTTAATGAAAATGGTGTTCTTCTAAGCCAACAAAATACAATCAAATTGAAAATTGCTGAGGTATCAGCAGATAAGATTGTTTATGAGGTTGTTGAACAACCAAATTACTACAATGAACATATTGATATTTCTATTCCTGTAGTTGCGACAGATGTAAATAAAGTTGATCAAGCTAAAAACCGAGTTAATATCAAAGTCAATACATCTTTTGAATCAAAACTAGAGCCATCTCTAAATAGCACTTATGAATCTAAAGATGATTACTTACCAATTCGTGGGGTAAGCCTATCTTCTAGTGGTGTAAAACTTCAATTTAAAACAACGCAATGGCGTGATGTTGACACACAAAAGAACCTCAAGGCTTCTAAAGTTGATATTAATACATTCCCAGCGGATAAAATTGTTGGATATAACTTTGTTCGTACAGAAACTGACGCAAAAACTGGCAATGTGATCCACTACTACAAAAAAATTGTTGAAGAAAAACCACGTGATGATGTTAAAGATATCAAAACAACTCGTTTCCTAGAGGAAGGGACAAATAAAGTTCTTAAACCTGAGCAAAAAGGTGAAAAATTCCTTGAAGCTGGAACTGTTGAGGGATATACTTTTGTTAAATCTGAGGTTAAAGGTGAGGTAACTAACCACTACTTCAAGAAAGCAGAAGAACCTAAGAAACCTGAAGTACCAAAAGAAACAACTACTATCTTCAAAGAAGATAAGGGTGATATCATCAAAACTGAAAAAGGTACAAAAGACAAGGAAGATATCGAAGGTTACAAATATATTCGTACAGAAAAAGAGGGCGATGATAAAACCATCCACATCTACCACAAGATTGTGACTCGTCATATTGGAACAAAGGATGGCAAATCCACTCTTCTTAAAGAAGAAGCCGGAAACCAACCTAAAGGTTCATTTGACGGATACGAATATGTTGATACGAAAGTTGATTCTGAATCTGGTGACGTAACTCACAACTACAAAGCTGTAGAAAAACCAGCAGAAAAACCAAAAACTCCTGATGTAAAAACACCTGACAAGAAAGAGGCGGTTAAAACAGGAGCTGGTGCTTCTGCAATGATTTTCCCTCTTGCAGGATTGGGAGGTCTTGGTTTAGCTGGTGCGGTTGGATATGTTGTTAAAAAACGTAAAAAATAAATATTTTATATAATCATTTAAATTAAAAAAGGTATCTGATTTAGATACCTTTTTTTTAATCTTCTTCTGCCGATAGTACAGATAGTACATCGTCAGCAACAGCATTGACCACATCATCGAATGTGGCTTTATCAAATGCAAAGTCTACAAACAAATGACTGTTTGTGGGGTGATCGAAATCGATGATAACCTCATCAATGAGGCTGTTCGAAATCATCAGTGTGTCATTTGGAGACCATACTGATTTTCTGAACGCAAAGCTAAAGAAATCCTTGCGGAATTTGAGTTCGTTGTTTTTGGTTTTAATAACCCACAACGATTTGCTTGAACGAACTTTTTTAAAGTCCATCAATGCTTTAGCCACAACATCTTTATCAAAGATGATATCCTCTTTCGCTTTTGCGATAATAGCAATTGGATCATTGCTATCCAAACTAAAGATTTTATTGGCTTTGTTGGCCTTGTCTTCCTTAATTAATTTAAGGCTCGCTACGTGATCAACTCTACCTTTTAAAGAGTTAATCATTTTTAGTTGCTGTTGTCGATTTTTTTAGAAAATCAACAACTTCTTTTTTTAGTAAAGTTTGTCATTTTGTTTCTCCTTCTTTCCTGATTAAATCAGGTATTTTTTTATTTACTTGTAATAATTATATTTATTAATTTATTTTTATTACAAATAAATAAAAAAATAATAAAAAAATCTATTGACAAGTGATTGAAATTTTTGATAAACTAATAGTAGCGATAAAACGCCTTTCGCTACAAAAAAATTCAAAAAAAGGGTTTTTTTCTAGTAAAGTTGGTGATGACGACCATACATCACCCTGTATATTACATTCTTATTAAAGAGGTTGCTTTTGACCTCTTTTTTTAAAAAGATTAAATAAAAAAATAATATAAAACAAAAAAAGACCTATTTGGTCTTTCAATTTTTTTGAAAAATTCATATTCTGGAATTAATAAGATTTAATTTTTTTCTAAAAAAATAATTCAGATTGACGTTTATCAAATAGAATTTTTTTGTATTAGAGAGTGTATTGTTGACAACCCCAAACTCATCGTAGTTGATCACAAACATTAAAGTTTGAACAGTTTTAACATCAGCCTGAGATAAATCCCCTTTAATAAACTTCTTTATCAAGATTTGAGAGGCAACCCTCATATTTTTAAAAATTAAGGAATTATCACCGGAATCAAATCCTGGTACAGAAAAAGAGATACCAGTTTTGAATAACAAATCGGAACCATCAGAACTCTCGGATTTCAACGCAGAATATTTGTTCTTAATGATGAAACATCTTTTACTTGGAATGTAATAAAGATCCAACGTGTCATCATCTGAGAGTTTTAATTCCTCAATCCCATTAATATTACTTAAGGAATCCAGATACAAGTATGATAAATCACCTGATTCAATACTAAAAATAGCCTCTTCAGAAATGGAGTCAATATCTTCCAGTAGTGATTTAAATCCGGCAAATTTACCAATATTATTTACAATTTCAATCATTATTTTTGTCCTTCTTTCCTTTCTTAAATTCAGTTGATATTTTTCTTTCTACTAAAATTATAACAGAAAACCATTCTTTCTTTTATAATTTCAGAAAGAAAAAAATATTAAGAAAGAAGGTGTTTATATATTGAGTAAATATAAACGAATTACAATTGAAGGAGGAGAGGGTGTTGGTAAATCAACGGTCTTAAACATCCTTAAGAAAAATCTTGACCCGGAAACAACTCTGTTTGTAAAGGAACCTTACGAAAAATCATCCGTTGCTAATGATATCAAGCGTTGGCGTAATGGAGAACTTGACTTGGACGAAATCGAACAAACAGAGTTGATGGCTAAATCTCGTTCTGAGTTGAATAATAATGTTGTCATTCCTGCGATTGGCGAAGGAAAGGTTGTTGTTTTTGACCGGTCAATTATCTCAAATCTAGTTTATCAAATGGTCGGAACGCACTTGACTCGTAATGAAATTATTGATATCAACTTGGAAGAAGATGAGAATATGACTCTTCCTGACCTGTGTGTACTGATTGACGCCGACCCTCGTGCAGTACAAGAGCGACTTAAAATGAACGGACGTGAACAGGACGCTATTGATTCCAAACCGCTGGAGTTTCATTATCAGATTCGTGATGGATTCTTAAAAATTACAGAGGATTTCCCTTGTGATTTCCTGATTCTTTCCGGATTTGACGATCCTGAAGTTAATGCAGAGAAGATTCTTGAATTGCTGAAATAAAAACAGAAAAAAGCACTGCTGTAATAATTGCAGTGCTTTTTTTCTGTTTATAATCCATCGAACAAATTTGACAAAAACGCTTTTATTTGTTATAATATTTAATATAAATTGCAAAAAAAGAAAGAAGGTTTTAATTGTGAAATACAAAAATCTTGATGTTTATTGGGATGAACTTACTGGTTCTGTTTTATTGTTTGGTGAAGAGAGTGACGCCATCTCTTTCTTGAAGGAATTTAGTGCGAAACGCTCACCTTATTGTAGTTATCCAATATCTGATAATAAAAAGATTGGTGCGAAGCGAGCCCTTAAAATGTTATTTGATACTTATGGTGACCAACATTTCTTTACAGATGGAAAAGAGGTTATTTTTGATTACAATAAAATGAAACTTTCTGGAATTAAGCCATTTGATCGTGATGAATTTTTAAAAATCTTCGTTGTTCAATGCCAAAAAGAAGATTCTCTTTATCTTTATCAAAATGCAGTTGAAAAAAATAACAAAAATATGCTTTTTGTCAAGGATGAAGATGATGAATACCCACAATTTTATTTATGGGTTAAGTGGGTGAGGAATACAGATGATATCAATACTCTAGATTTGCTTGTGACTCTAAAATATTGGTCTGACGATCATAGTGTAATGGAAAATTGTTTTGAATATCGTGGAGAAGATGAAGTTTTTGATCTCCTAACAAAAGTTGATGAAGTATACTATGATGATCGATTTTATTGATTGATATAATATTCAAAGATGAATTGTAACAATTCATCTTTTTTTAAAAAAACTATTGCTATTATTTTTTTATATCTGATATTATGTTATAATTTAAGAAAATAAGTTTAATACTTTTTAGAAAGAAGGAAAATAATGGTAAAAAAACACAAAGAAAAAAATAGTTTCTTTATTCTAAATCAAGCTGAAAAAAAGCCATTGATGATTGCAAGTTTATTTTTTTGGTGATTTAGAAGTTTTGAAAGAAAACAGGGGTGAAGATCTAATTTCTGTTCACTACTCTCGAGTTTTAAACTCCTATTTGTTTAAAAAAATGAAAATAGTTATAAAAAAATAGCGGTGATCCTATTGATAAATATATCAATAGATTAAATTCAGATTGTACACCTTTGGGTTTATATTTGGATATCTTGTTTTATGTCAACCACCCTATCGACAAGAAAAAGGTAATTCTAAACAAATTTTTGAAGAAGATTTTAAAATATTTCACCTTAAATCAATTAACAAAGGATGTTGTTGGTGCTATCTGTCTTGAAGCCGACAAGGATGGTTTACAATTCGTTGTTCAAAAACGAACTGATAGGTCAGTGGATCTTGATGATGATGAGTTTGAAAGAGCTATTTTAGATTCCAGCAATAGATTCTTGCAATCAATGAGAGATTACAGTGACTGTGAAGATTATCGTTTATATCACTATTTAAATTTACTATCCAAGTCTGAACGTTTTGAAAAAAACAATCTATTCATTGATACAGATTATCTTGATTGGGTTAAGAATAATTCTATTAAAAATTTTGAGCACGAAATTTCTGAAAAGATTACTCCACGATCTTACTATCCGACTGATTGGCTGGATTACGAAAATGGAATCAAAAATCTACCAAAAGATTATATTCGAGATAATATCCTAAAGCCCGAATATGCTTCCAAGCTTCAATTGGATTACGGATTAGTTCAGTTGATATATAAGTATCACGGGTTCGAATGTGCCACTGATGAATTTTGGAAAAATTTCCAAACAAAACGACAACACTCCTTTATTCACGACTTCTACTATGCAAACTCTGAAAACAAAGATGATTTCGTTTATTTGATTGTCGATATTGAAAACGAATTTGGAGTTAAAAAGCAAGTTGATCTTGATACCGTAGAGTTTCGAGAATTATCCAAGGCAAAAACAAAAAATAGTAGAACTAAATTTATGATTGGATTGGTAAAAGCAACAGACACATTGATTCAACTTGAAAGCGAAAAGTTCTTTAGTTTAATTGAAGGAACAACTCGATTATTCGATTTTCTCTCTGAATTTTATACAGCGATGGAGGATTACGATTCTTTAATTGTTAAAGATGAGAATTACGATAAGATTATCAAAGCAATTGAGGCTTTATCTAATTTAAAATAAAAAGAAAAGAGGTTTTTACCTCTTTTCTTTTTCTGTTTTAGACGAAGATAATCATTGCTTTATAATATTTTGCTTGCCCGGGGAAATTAACGAAATTAACTTCTTTGTTTGAAATTTTCCTTGTAACAAACTTAATATTTTCAAAGCTACTTTCATCAAGATAGACAACATAAAGTCGATTACAAATATCTCCCTTTTCAAGTCGATAAGTATCTTGATTTTCGAATAAACTCTGAGCTAAAATTTTAGGATTTTTCCTAGCTTCAAAAACAGCTTCTTCGTGCGAATTGTACTTGCTTTCAAAAGCTAAACCTAAACTTCTGGAAACCTTCTGGTCGTATGGAACTCCATCAACAAAATAATCCAGTCCGGCACTATTTTTGAGAGTTGGAAATACTTCAAAATTATTTTTAAATATTTCGTACTCAATAAAATCATTTCGCAACCCATTGAAATAGGTAACGTTTAACTGATTAAGTGCCATTTCTTGAACAAGTTTTTCTCGATTCCTGCGTGAAATCCCTGGTTTTCGATTGATTTGCTGAATGCTTTGGTCGAGATTCCCTTGCCGATTTGCCCAAAAGTTTTCCTTTTGAGATTCTTCACGATAGTTTCTTTCTGCGGTTCGATAATGATTATACTTATCATACTTATATTTACCATTAGGTAAAACAGAAACCAATTCTTTTCTAGCGAATTGAAGAGCAAAATTATAATCCCAATATTCAATAATCACATCAAATGCTTGCGCCTTTGGAATCCTAAATTTACCTTTATTCTTTCCACCTTTTGGTATATAAGGATTTTTGTCTCCTCCCGCCAAAATCAACAGTTTTTCAGCTAAATCTTTTGCCGTTTCGAGAGTAAAGATTTTTTTAAGTGTAAAACGATTGATACTCTTTCGGATATCTTGAGACAATTTATTTTCTGAATTATTTTCAGTCACTAGATTCACTTCCCTTCTTAATTAATTTCAGAAGATCATTCCAATCTTTAATTGGTACAGTACGAGAATCTGGTTTTTCTCTAACTGCTTCAGGATAGTGTTTCAAGAACAAATCGTATGCGTCATTTCCAGCCTTATCATTATCAGTTGCGATAGATAAATTAACGCTTTTTAAATCAATACCAAAACCAGCAGTGAGCTGCTCGATGATATATTCAACTTTTGTAAGAGAACCACCGATTGCAACAAAGAGTGTTTTTGGTTTTGATTCCGGCAAACTATACGGGAGTTTTTTTCTAACCGAATCAGAATACCCAATCAATTCAACATAAGATAACAAATCAATAACACCCTCACAGAAAACAACATTTTCAACATCTGCTAAAGAATCGCAATCTTTTCCTAGAATATAAAAGAATCCTTTAGAACCGGGCATATTTAGACGAATGCGATTTCCATCCTTATCTGGATGAGTTCCAACAATTTCAGCGCCAATACGATTCCCATCTTTATCTAATTGCAGAAAGATTAGGCTCCCAAGTGCATTTTCAAGAATCAATCCACGTTTAAATACAACGTCAACAAGCGTTTCATTTAATTTTCGCTCTTCAGTCAAATATTCTTTTGTTTTCCAAGCGTTCGGGTCGTAAACAATTTCTTCAAAATTAACATTTTCTGCGATTTTTACATCAACTTCCTTTAATTTAAAAGACTTGTTATTGATTCGATTTCCGAGGTAATTGAGTGCCTCTTTTTTATCAACTAATCCTTGCTTCATCAAATAAGTTACAAGAGAGTCCGCCCCACGACCACTTTCTTTTGTTGACCATCTACGCCAAGTTTCCTTGTAATCTCCTGATAAAGTAATCATCAGAGAATCATTGTCTACTAATTGTGCCATATTTCCCTTGATAATATAAGGTACACCCAGTGTATCAAGAGCTGCTAGTGTTTTTGAAAACACTTTTTTTGTTTTTACCATTTTTATCCCTTCTTTCTAGGTGCGGTATACACCAAAATCAATATTTTTAAAAAAATTATAGAAAAAAACTAAACATTCTGTTATAATTAAAGAAAAAAATAGTAGCTTAAGTAGTTACAGAAAGAAGGTAAATAATGAAAGAAACTAAAAAAATAGCGTTTTTATATCAATATTTAAAAACACATCAGAAATTTAGTTAAAATGTTAGAAACTCCGGGAGATTGGGAGTTTGTCATTGGGGATACAAATATCATTGATGACGGTGGCAAGGAAAGATTATATTTTATTAATGAAATTTCAAAAAAATTGAAATTGCTATTTATAAAAAAATCTAGTTTCAAGTCAAAAAAATACAACATTAATGAATTGGAATCTCTTTTCACAGGTTTGGGTGTTGTTGCTGACCTATCCAATACTCGTAATAAAAAAATGATCGAATTAAAGAATTAAAAAAATATTTTTAGTTAAAGAATTGACTGATATTCAAGTCGAAAACGTATCATTTGAGAATAATGGGATAAACAAACAATATATTTTTACTTAATAAAAAAATCAAAAACTATGTAAATTTAGTGAATAAATTTAATACAGTGGGATTTTTTTGATGAAAAAAATGAAAAACCCAACTGCCTTAGAAAAAGATTGTTTTTAGATAAATTAAAAAAACATCTTTGATTTGTATCCGGTTCGTTCTTGGGCACTAATCCTCAAAGAAACATATAATGAATACGAAACCAATTACAATGCAAAGGTGTTAATTTCTTCTTTTTCAAAGGAAAGTTTAATTAATTCACTCAAAAAAAATACATCGAACATCATATTGAAGAAAAGATTGGATTTAATAATCGTGACATCGTTTATACACTCAAGTATTTCAATATTTTTCTCAAAAAAATTAACAAAAAAATAATAAAGAGGAATTTGAAGAAGTTTTAGATTTTTTTGTTTTTACAACTTTGCAAAGTCTATGATTTCTGAGTTTGGCGAGGCAGAAAATAAAAAGTCTTCGTTTCACTAGAGATTTAATTCGATTATTTAATTTCATTGAGTTCAAACCAAACTCTTTAAATAGAGTAACTGATGAATTTCTAGATGATCTGCTCGAAAGATTGGTTTTTTCCACAAAAACAATTTTATCTGAAAACAGCAAACCTGTTTACTTATCTCAGGATTTTCACGGAGAACTTTCGAAGGATTGGGCTTACAAATTCACTTGTGGAAGAACCACCGCAACTATGGATAATTTAAAGTCAACTTTGAGTGGTTTAAAAGTTTACAATAAATTTTTAGAAAAACTTGTTGAAATTAAAGGTGATATTAATTTCATTTTTTTAAAGAATCCTCACTAACAGATATTTTTTTGTTCTTTCATCTTATGGAAGAAATGACGAGGGACCTTTGGGGTCTATCAATAATGAACTTCGTTACTATTCTGAATCAAAAATAGCCAAAGACTTTCTACTTGAACATCAAAAAGTCTTGTGAGCTATTCTCTAAATTAATTTCAGAGGAAAATCTCATTCTTGAATTATACAAGATGGATGTTGATTTTCTGATGAAGAAGGTTGAGTTGATGTCAAAGATGGATTCTGAGAAGTTAGATCCTAAGAAAGAAAAATACTGATAATTCAAAAAAAATAAGAAATTGGCTTTTTAATGATGGTAAGTATGGTTATTCAAGTGCTTTGGGAATTTATTGAACCCCTAAGAAATAAAAATTACTTTTTTTAGTAAAAAAATAAAAAAACAGCTAAAAAAAGCTGTTTTTTTGTTTAGATAAAATTATTATTTTTCTAAGAATTTCAAACCATCTAGAATATTGTTAATAGATTTTTATTTTTTTACTTAAAAATAGATCTATTTTTTTCTGTCTTTGATTTGTTGTTCTATTGATTTATTTTTTTATCAACTAAATTGTTGATACCTTTGTAAATTTTTTTAGAAAAAAATATAATAATTCAAGAGTTCCTTTGAACAAAGCTCTTTGTCAATCTTTCCAAAAAAATTTTTTTATAAAAACTATCCATCTTTCTTTGTGAAAGAATTTCCAGCTCTTCTGAAAGACCTTTTATTTCCAGGATACCTTCTTTGATAAATTCAGTCCAAAGGCTTACGTCGATATTCTTATTATATTCTGTTATTTTTTTCATAAATAAAATCATATTTTTTTGTCGTAATAATTTTTTTAAAACAAAAGTCTAGGGTAAGTTTAAATCCATTTTCTTTTTAACAAATCCAGATAATATTTATCATCTGAAAAAAATAAACAGACAGATAATCAACAAAAAGAGAAAAATTGAATGCGTTAAATGTTGGATTTGAACCTTTTCTCTTGTGGTAATCGATAAATTTATTTAAAAAATTGCAAACATCATCTCTTGTTTCAAATAAATCCATCAAGATTCCTTCAATAAGAAAAATCACCGATTGGATATCCAATTTTACAGAAAAAAACAAATCCCAGCTTTTTTTCATTTTTTTCAACATTTCTAATGTTAAACCTGTTAAGGAGAAGTTTTTTGTTTCTGCATTGTTATAGTACCATCTGAGAGCTTCGTAAAATTCATCTGCACACTCATCCAAAAAATAATTTGTAAAATGATCCACAAATTTTTTACGAATATCCTCATTATAAGGATATTTAAAATTTCTTTCATCGGATAATGGAATCATTTCTAAAATCCTCATACGCTTTTTATTATCATCGTCATCACTTTGTGAAGTTTTCTTAAAAGCTTTCATCAAATTAAAAGCGTGCTCTTCCACAACAGAATCTAATGATGTTGCACGATTCTGCAATTCAACACGAAGGGTTTCGATTGATACGTATTTGCTGTAAGACAATAAATCTTCCAAAGTGTTCCCATAAGATACTGCGACGAATCTATCAAGAGGGTAATCAAAACTCTTTGATGTTAGGTAAAAATTATTGTCTACAAAACAAAATAAAATAATAGGTGAATTTCCTCCAACTCCAGTCTCAACTATCGATTTCGGAAAAAGATTTTCGGTTGGTAATAATAGTTGTGCTCCATTATTCACCGCTTCAAGAACCATCTTATCTATCTCTAACAGTAAATTTCCTGTTTTTTTCACATTAATACCTTCTTTCTACTGAATTAAATTCAGATATTTTTTTCTTAAATTATAATAGAACTAATTTTTACTTTTTATAATTAAAGAAATAATATTTCGCTGTTATTATTATAGCTAGAAAGAAGGAAAAAAATGGTAGTAAATTCTACTTTAATCAAAGATGATCGACGCACTCTTGCTATTAAGGAATTATCTGGATTACTTAAGGATAAGAATTACAACTTTGACAAGGAATGTGTCGATAATTTGGTTAAACGATTTAATCAAAATGTATCTAGCGGGACCAGCACTTACCCCTGTAAGAATATTAAATTTAAAACTCATTACGTATGGTACTCTTTCAAGGAAAGCAAGTTTTTCATTTTCGCAGAGGATTGTTATGGTTATTCTTATCCGGATCCCAAATATCTATCTTTGGATCTTTTAATGATTGGAAAATTAGATATCGATAGAAAAAAAATCAACAAAGGCTTTTTCGAGCTTTATGAAATTAAAGACTACACTTTATTTGTCAAAGATGAAGAGTTGGTCGAGAAGTATGTACAAAAACTTTTGATTACTTTTACAACAAAACAGTTGAAAGACTTGTCTCAAAAATTATTGTTGGAGAACTCAACATTCTATTCTGAATTAAACGAGGAAAGAACGCTAGTTCCCTTTAAGGAAATATACAACTTGGGTGGCACCAGCGTATATTATATATATAACACACCATTAATTTTAATGACTAAGGAAGAACGTGAATCTGCTTACAATTTATTAATAAGGAAAAACATTAACAAATTGCAGTTTGGCAGAAAATTTAGTTTTTCTTATACAGAAGATGTAAACTACATCTCTTCATTTCAGGAAGAAGTTGACATTTTTTTAGAAAAATATTCGTTCAGTAATGATTGAGTCTTTTGTTGATGATGGTAAGGGGTATAATGAAAAAAATTCTCTTCGTTAAAAAAATAACAAAAATATTTTTATCTTTAATACTTATGAAGAATTATTTTTTTAAATTCTAAGGTTATGGAATATTCTAAAGATGATTCAGTTTTTTTAAAATTAAGAATAATATTAAAGATGAATATCTTTTAGATCAGTTGTCGTTGTTTACTGACTTTTTTGCAGCAGATCGGATCACACAATTTCAACAAAAAAATCGTGGGACGTTATTGTATACGTTAATGAAGTTCTTATCCGAGAATTTTTGATGAATCTACGATAAATGTGTTGGCTTCAAAAAAATATTGGATATTAAAGCTAATAATTTAACTTCCGAGATGGAATCCATTCGTGAAAAAAACTTAAAATGTTTATAACAGAACATTTTATAGATTTGTTTTTTTGGAAAACTAATTAAATCTAATAAAGAAGAATTTTTTTGAATGAGATTTACATTTTTTTGATAAAGAGAGTACATCATTTAGTTTAAATATCAATAGAAATGTTGAAACGTTCAAAAAAATTAAGAGTATCTTTCATAAAAAGGTCGGATTACCCTTAAAACCTCTAAATTACCTTGACGTGATGGGATTTGAATTTCTTAATGTAAATAGTTTGTCTTCTAATAGAATTGATGAATGGGAAATTTGTTTCGCAACAGAATTGGGGCAAAAGTATTAAATTCAAAGAAAAACCGAGTGTTTCCTTATCTATATCCGGTTTTACATCTATTTTGTTAGAAACATCAGACTTCCGTTTGAACCAGAGCAAACGATGTTTAGAAACATTTGCCGCAGTAACAAAAAATAATTTTGATGATTTGGATATCAACTTAACAGAAGAAGATAGTGATGATTATCAAAAAGCATTTGAGTTTTTCAGATACGGCATTGAAAATGGGGCATTATCTAACTTTCGTAACACAAAATATCTCTCTAATTTCATCATCAAGATGGCGGATCATCTTAAAAAAAGTAAAAAGGAAAACCTTTTACTTTTTTTATTTCAGAAAATATCTTTTATCTGTTATAATTTAAGAAAAAAATGAATCTCTCTTATGAGATCAAAGAAAGAAGGAAAAAATGGTTGTAAAAAGTAAAACTGTTTCAACCGAGCGGGAATTAGAGCCTGTTCGTTGGGAACGAATTGACAGAATTAAAGCCCTTATTAAGGGTAAAAAAACACCAATATCTGAAGAGAATGTTGAGTTTGTATTTAACTTATTGAAGGGTTTTAAATATTACTATTCAAATACAACAAAAATTACATCAAGTTGATTTTTGAAAAAAATTTCAAATTTGGTACAGTTTTTTTAGAAAATAAAGTTATTCTGATAAAAGGGGATGATTTAGAAAGGGTTGTTCACCAAAAATCTTTTTAAATAAAGATGTTTTTATTTTTTTATCTATTATTAATTTGAATCAATCAAAAGGATCTACAAAATTGAAAAACTCTTACTCTTTAGTTTCTGGAGAAAAGAATGATAAGGAATTTAAATTAACAGATGAGGAATTAGCAAAGAGTTTCGCTAGAGAACTTCTGAAGAAAAATGTTCGTGAAAAACTAAAATTGGTTTATAAACAATTGGTTTTAGAGAACTCTACTTTTTCAGATGGTGATAATATCTCATCGGATTTACTTAGAAATCCTAACCAGAAACTAAAATGTCTCTTTAATACTCCCCTGTCTTTAATGAAAAAGAAAGAGCGTGAGTGGATGTACGAGTTTTTGTTTTTCAAAGATAAAGATCCTTTGTATTCTAGTTCAAACTATGATGGAAATATAAAAGTCATTGAGTACGAATATTGGGAATATTTAACTTTATTTAGTGAAGAATTTGAAAACTACCTTTCTGATATAAAAGCAGGATATTATCAATATCTTTGATAATCCTGATAGTTATATATCAGAGAAAAACCCTCTCTAAAAAAAGTAAACTTTTAGAACTTATCTGTATTTGGTTTAGAAAATATTTTTTTCACCAAAAAGGCTAATATTTTTTTACTTAAAAAAATGACAAGATTTATTGTGAAGAACTTTTTTTGTAAAAAAATAGCGAGTATTACTCAAATCAAATTGCTTTTTTTAAAACTTTTTAAAACAAATCACCCAATCATCATTCAACAATGATAAATCAAATGTGATTTTTAGGCTTAGTCGAGATTGTTGAAACACTCTCTGGTGGTAGTTTTATGAGTTCCTTAATGAGTAATTTAAAATTACATAGCTCATACTTTTTATTCTCAAAGTTTAAAGAGTGAATATATTAAATTTTTTTATTTGGTAAGTTACTTGAACAAGTTACTAAAGATTTTTAAAAAAATCTGAACTTGAACATTTGGTATTTGATTTTTCAAAATAAACTAGTTATTGGAAAAATTAAATAAATATACTCCATTCCTTAGAGATGGATATAATAAAAAAATTTAATCTTGGAAGAATTGGATATTTTTTTATCAAAAAGAAAATCCCTTAACAAATTATCAGAGTTAAATCTTGATATTAATTTGTGTTACATCCTAAAAAAACGATAATAATTCTTTTGACGTTTGGACATTCAGTAGTAGACAAGGCGATTTTTGAAAGCTATATCTGAAAATATTCCAGTGAAAATAAGTGGTGATCTTGTTATAAAAATTGGATTTTGAAAAATATTTTAAAATTACTGATTGGTGAAATTGATTGTCATTATCAAGAAGCAATTGATCATCTCAAAATAATCAAAAGAAATCAAAAGGAACAATCCAGAAAAAAAGTGAAGGTTTTTACTGGAAACTTAAACACTGATCTTTTTCCTAAAACAAATTGAACACCTTAAAATTGGAATTGGATCTGGGTTATATAGCGAGTTTGATAATTCATATTTTTGTACTTGATTTAATCGAGTTAATTCTTGAATTGATGAAAAAAACTGAGGGGGTATCATTCCTCCTCTTTTATAATTTAAGAAATAAAAAAATCTGAAATTATTTCAGTAGAAAAGAGGGAAAAGTGGTTTTAAACACAAAAAAAGAAGAGTCTTCTCAGTTTGAACAGATGAAGCAAATAAAAGATATTATCCAAAAAGGAGAATATCCACTTTCAGAAAAAAATTTATGGATGTTGTTAGGTTATCTATTAAGAAGTTAAATCAATATCCTTATGTTTGTGTTACTGCTGGATCTGTAAGAGAATTGAAACTACCCGTTTTTTTCTTATTTATTACTTTTGTAAAACAAACACATTTGAAATCTTTTCAAAATATGACATTGATTATCTTCCAAAATTCACTAACAACTTGTGTGCCAATGAACCTATTTTTATTGGGTCAGTTGGACTTAAATTCCAGTCGTGAAAGCAGAAAGTTTAAAAGTTATCTTTGGAAAAAGTTTACTTAGTGGTTCTGAACATAGAAAAATTGGAAATTGACGATGTTTATTTAGATAAATTTATCAACTATAAATTCAAAAAGTTTTTATAAAGAAAAAAATCTTGTTTCTATATATAAAGATTTTTTTGAATGATGGAAAAATTTCCTGAAATTATCACTAAAAAAATAAAAAGGAGAGGACAACCTCTTCTTTTTTTAATTTTTTTGTTCTGTTATAATTTAAGAAAAAAATAAAAAAACATCTGAATTTATTTCAGGTAGAAAGAAGGAAAAATGGTAATACAAAAAAACATCCACAAAAAAATGGAGACTTTAAAAAAAGTCAAAGAATTACTTGATAGAATTGGTTCAAAAGATTTTTTTCGTTTTCAGATGAGAATATTGAATATTTGACTCACCCGATTATAAACTTCTCTAGAGATTATGATATCACAAGAGAAAAAAAGGTAAATTAACTGGTATTATCTTTGATAAAATTGATGTTTGGTACTCATTTGATGAAGATGAATTTTTTTATTCAAAATTAGTGGAGACAATCCAGACGCCTTAGAAATCTCAACACAGATTTTTATATCTTGGAGAGTTAAATTTTTAATAAAAAAATAAAGGGTCTAGCTTGTTGAAAGATTCTTTTGGGCATACTTTTGTATGATAATGTTTGGAGTCATACTCTTAAAAATTGTTGATGAGGATTCCTTAGCTAAATTTGTATCAGCAACAACAAAGAAGTTTATTTTGAAGGAACTAAAAGATATTTATATCAAAGTATTAAAAAAACGAATCATCTCTTGATTATCTTAAGAAAGTAGATCACGTTTCTTTTCGAAAAGGAGTATATAAAAACACCCTATGTATTCTTAGTCCTAATGAACAGATTGATACTGTAAAAAAACTTATTTTTACAGAAACAAACAGTCAAAAAATTGTTCCACCAATCAGAATTTCAAAAGATGGTTTCCAGTTATTAAATAAAAACTTGATTGCTTACACACATCATTTTCAAGAACTTGTAAATGATGTATTAGATCAAGAACGAAAAGATTTAGTTTCAAATTTGATTTTTAGAAATCAATAAACCAAAGAGTGACTACGTATCAGAGTTGAGATTGGATTATTTTTCTGATTATTTATATAATATCTATCTAAACGATACGTTTCACACAGTTATTGATACTGAAGAAAAGGACGTTTTTCTGAAAGGTTTGAGTACCGACCACAAAAATCTGTTTGTTGATACAGAGTCTTTATTGCTTGATTTATTTAAGAAATTATCATCAACTGAACCTGGTACAGGATTTGCATTTTTAGATCTTGTTCTAAGAGATGGAAAATATAAAATTAAAGATTTTTGTAAATAAACAAAAAAACCATATTACTCTAAAAAGGGACCTTGAAGAATTAATTATCCCAATTTTTTTCAAGAATTGTAAAATACATTCTAAATTTAATAGAGTCAGATACAGATGAATTTGATAAAAATACTTTTTAGAATATATTGCGTATGAAAAGAATTTTTTTGTCAAATGAAAAAAATTTACTTTAGCAACCTCTTACCAATCTTCAAGGCGGGAATTAAATAAAGTGTTTGTTTCTCTTTTGGAGAAGAGATACAAAGAAGAATCTTTGTCAGTCATTGACACCTTTGAGTTTAATAATAAACTTAAATATAATGCAAAGCATTAGATATGGCTCGTTTCACTGAGGAAGAGGAGCGCTTGCTTACAATTTTTTTAGAAAAAAATAAAAAAAGTCGTCTTTTTACAAAAAAATTTATTTTGAATATTCATTTGCCGAATTGATTAAAATTATCACTTATACCTATCCATCAAAAAAATGATGAACGTTTTTGAGTTCTTAAATGAAATCAAATCTCATTATTTAGATGATGTTTGTATTGTAATCCCAGATGGGGAAACAAAAGATTCGTTTAAATCAAAAACTCTCTGTATTTAAAGATAATATTGAAACTGGTATTTATGATGAATTTAAAAACTATTCCAGTGCTGAATTGTATTTTTGGATATTTACTTAAAAAAACTTTTAAAAAAATAAAAAGAGGTTAAACCTCTTTTTTTATATTATCTTTTTCGTTTTGCGATGTATCCAGCAATACCAATAACACTAGCTCCTGAAAGTAAACCAATTAATGGCATTGAGACGGCTGAGGCTGCTGCACCGGTTTCAATCGGTTTCTTTTTGACATCTGCCTGTTTAACTTTTGTTCCAACAAGCACAACTTCATCAATTTTTTCTTTAACAATTTTAGTATCAATTGTTGGATCTCCAGAACGAACTCCGTTAATTAAGTTGAAGGTTTTTGTGGTTCTCTTTTTACCAAGTTCACCTTTCACCTTAATTTTTCGTTCTCCAAGAGGTAGATTTGGATCTTTTTCTTCAATAGTTTCAAATGGAATATCCTCTTCAGTTACCTCATCAGATGTTGATTTGTTTGGATCAATAGTATCTACTGCATTTACTACAGATTTGTTTGATACGTCTACATTACCAAAAATTTTTTTAGTCTCTGTTGGTGAACCACTAAATTTATAAACAACTTTGTATTCACCTTCTTCTTCAAGTTTTCCAGCCCAAGAAATAGTAGACCAAGAAGCCTTATTATTTAAAAGTAATTTTGTTTTTTCTCCTTTTGGAGAAATCAAATATGCTTCTGTAATCGAAATTCCCTCTTCCGCTCTAATAGTAATCTCTCCCATTGGGAATGTTTTGGTTGTAACAGTATTTGTTTTTAAAGCTGTTGCCTTGAATTTTTCAATAATATCCTTTTGTCTTTGTTCGTCAGTTTTTCCACGTGCGTTGTAAATATTTGGGTGTCCAACGGCTTTCATCATTGTTTCAGATCGAGAAACATCATTTGTTTTTGGATAAAGGACACTCATAAATGTTTTTGCGTTGGCTTTTGACCACGTTGCGAAAGAGCTATCAATGTCTTCATCTTGAATCCATTCATCTGTAAACTGGACAACTGAAACGTATTTGTTTTTCTTAGTAGTTTCTTTTTCGTATGCTTCTTCAAAAGGAATATCTTTTCTATTTTTATCAAATAGTTTATCATTCAGCCCATTTAGATATTTTTCCCAAACTTTATACCATTCAAATTCATAAATAGAAGCGGGAGCAGAATCCTTAATTTCATTTAAAATTTTAACTGCTTCTGCTTTTGGAATAAGCCTTGTAACTCCTCTTTTGTCGTAAGAGTCTTTTTTATTAGTTGTATAAGACGCAATCATTACTTGAGAACCTTCTGGCAATGATTCCGCCAATTTAAGAGCGTCTCCCAAAGAGACATTTACTTTTCGTTTGTTAGGATTGTCACCACTATTAAATGGTTCGATTGTGGATCCGGAGCCATCAATAATCATAATCAAATCAAGTGGTTCACCAACAACTTCTGTTTTTGTATCAGTCTTTTCGTTTGGTTTGATATTGAAATTGAGAGTTCTTGTTCCACTGTCACCAGCTTTATAAGATTCTGCGTGCACCACATTATTGCCAATTTCAATTAACGTACCAGCAACTGGTGATACAGCGATCATAATTGCTCCAGCTGCAAAAAAATAGATGAAAGTTTTTTTATTCAAAAAAATAAATACCATTCCTTTTTTTATTATTTCTTTACTATTATATATCCTTTTGGGTTACTAAAAAGTTAAAAAGTTTTTTTAATAAATAAAAAAAGGATGAGTTCCCCCACCCAATTTTATAAATTATTTGTTTCTTTTGCGCTTAACTAAGTATGAAGCAATGCCTAAAACACCAATTCCACTAGATAAACCAATAACTGGAACAATTAAAGAACCTGCGCTTGCACCTGTTTTGATTGGTTCTTTTTTGATGTCAGCTTTTTTAGCTTTGTAATAATGAATAACATCACCATTATCTAATGTTTCTGTCTTTTCAAATGTGTAATCTTTAAAATCTTTCTTTTCTTTTGTTCCATCAACTTTTTCTAAGATGACTTCCTTGCCGTCTGTATCCACACCTTTGTAAGTTGTAATAAGTTTGTGGTAGTAGTGAGTTGTTAAGACGTTTAGCTTATCAGAATTATCAGACTCTGTTTTAATGTATTTGTATCCTTCAAAATCTGATTTTTCTGACGCAACATCTTCTTCTTTGAGAATCTTATTATCATCACCTTTGTGAATTGTCTTGTAAGTCACTTTATCTTCTACTTTAGTACCAACCAAGATGACCTCATCAATTGGCTCTAAAACAACCTTTGATTCTTCTCTAGATGGGCCAACACGTTTTCCGTTAACAATATCATAATAACTGGTGACTATTTTCTTTCCGTTAACACCTTTAACCTTAACTCTACGTTCTCCAAAAGGAAGTGTAGGGTCTTTCTCCTCAATTGTCTTAAACGGAATAATCTCTTGTTTTGTGTCTAAAGAGTCCAATGCCGGTTTATCTTCAGGGACAATTGTATCAACCCCTTTTACAACTTCTTTATCAGAAACATTAACAACACCAGTAATTGTTTTAGTTTCAGTAGGTTTTCCTGTAAATTTATATCTTAATGTGTATTCACCTTGCTCTGCAAATTTACCCTTCCAAGACCAAGAAATTGCGTCACCAGGTTGATGTTCTAATTTTTGTTTAGCTCCACTAGGAGAAATCAACTCGAGTTCTTTAATATCAATACCCTTTTCTGCATTAACAGATACTACACCATCTGGGAAAATTTCCTTTCTAGAAGTAGTTGTTCTCAAAGCGGTAGATCTAAAAGTTTCAATAAGATTGATTGTACGAACTGAGTCTTTTTTTCCACGGGCGTTGTAAATGTTAGGGTGCCCAACGGCTTTCATCATAGTTTCAGAACGCAAACTTCCATCAATTTTTGGATAAAGAACACTCATAAATGTCTTAGCGTTAGCTTTTGCCCAATCAGCAAATGATTTGTCAATATCTTCATCCTGCACCCACTCATCAGTGAATTGAACAACTGATACATATTTGTTTTTCTTTGCAGTTTCCTTTTCGTAAACTTCCTCAAATGGTCTATCTGTTGAGGATTTATCAAAAATTTTATCACCTGCATTATTTAAGTATTTTTCCCAAACACGATACCATTCAAGTTCATATTTTGATTCAGGAGCAGAATCCTTAACGTCCTTGAGAACCTTGATTGCGTCCTCTCTAGAAATTAACTTTGTTACTCCCTTTTTCGCATAAGAATCAGCTGTGTTCGTGCTGTAAGAAGCAATCATAACTTGAGATCCTTCTGGAAGAGACTCTACAAGGTTTAGTGCGTCCAATAGTGCAACATTGATTTTACGTTTGTTTGGATAATCTCCACTATTGAACGGTTCGATTTGAGATCCTGATCCATCAATAACCATAATCAAGTCAACAGGCTCACCATACGTTAAAACTTTTGTTTCTATTTTTGGTTTAATATTAAATTTAAGTGTTCTTGTTCCTTCCGTACCAGCTTTGAATGTTTCTGCGTGTACAACATTATTACCAACTTGAACAAAATTTCCAGTTGCAGGCGCAATGGTCAGCAATATTGCTCCAGCTGCTAAAATAGATGTAAGTTTTTTATTCAAAATAAATACCATTCCTTTTTTTATTATTGTTTCTTTAACTATTATAGGATAATTCAACTTATTAAAATATATAAAAAAATTTAAACAATTAATGAGGTAAAAATAGATTTGATGAGTTATATATTTATCAAAAATGTTACCACGGAATTATTCCAGAGTATATTTAGGCGTTTTAATGTGGAGATCGCTACCCGAACGCACCCCACCAGTCTTTTGTAGGGTTTGTCTGTTGAAGACCTCTCCGGGGAAAAAAACAGAATAGAAAGGGCTTTTTAAAAAGCCCTTTTTTTGTTGATAAAAAAATTAGAATTTTTTTGATATAATATAAGAAATAAAACAAATAGAAAGAAGGAATTAATATGGTTTTAAAATCTGAGGTTTTATCTCAAGAAAAAGATGTTGTTTTTTTGAAGAACGTCTAAAAGAACTTCTGGAATTATCTCAGAGAGATGATGTCCTAGATTTAATTCAGAATTTTAATCGTCGCATTTCCACTTGGGAAAAAAATCGCAAACAATTTGATGGAAGAAAATAAAAAAATTATGAAGACTGCAAATGTTCGAGAACTATCTATGTTTGTTTTTTTATTTTTCTTATCACCCCAAAAAAATAAACAAAAAAATTAAGAGTTGAATTAAAACCTTTGTTTTACAATGGACTCTTATCATCTAGTGACGGAACCAAATTAACCGTATCAAAATTAATTAGTTCTTCTGATGAAATCGTTTTAGGATTTCTTCCAGTGGGATTACCATTGTCAAGTAAAAAAACTATCCAATTCTGACCGTTTCGTATTTAGAAAATCTAAAGAAATTTGTTAGAAATAGACTAAAGGAGATCTTTGATGAATTGTCAGAGGATTACTTGGATCCTAAAAATTCAAATAATTCAAACTGCATTTTGAAGAAATATATCCCTTATAATTAAGGAAAGTAAAAATAAGATAGAAAGAAGGGAGGTAATCAAATTATGATTATCGAAAACCAAGAAAAGCGTCAAGCTGGTATTGTGGTGATTACTGGAATTTCTGGTTCTGGAAAAACAACTTTATCAAAAATCTTTGATGATGAACACACGTTGATTTCGTATACCACACGCCCCCCACGACCCGGAGAGATAGACGGGGTTGATTATTATTTTCTTTCAGAGGCGCAAGCTACTGAATTATCTGAATCAAACTCGGTTTTTGAGGAAACAAAATTTCAAGAAAACCTTTACGGTGTTACAAAAGATGAAGTTATCTCAAAAACTGATAATTTCACCAACCACGCTGTATTAGTTGCAGATACTAATTTTTACTCACACGTATTTCAAGATCAGGGTGACCTGTATTATGAATATGGTGATTTGCGTGTGAAGGTGTATCCTGTTATTTTAAATTTGCCTATCGATGTTGCTATCGAGCGTATCAAATCTCGTGGTGGCGACGAAGAACAAATCAATGGACGTATCGAACGAGTTCAACTCGAACAGGAACGTGTATCTACAATTCAAGACTTGTTTTGTTTACCTATTTTCAACGTTCTTCCAGATGTTTCACTTGAAGGTAACGTCGAACGGTTCGTTGAATTTTTGGATGAAATATACAATATCTAAAAAGAAGAGTGAGATATTCACTCTTCTTTTTATAATTTAAGAAAAAAATATTTTTGCTGAATCAATTTCAGTTAGAAAAGAAGGAAAATTTAATGGTAAAAAAACTGATAAATCAAAAGAAATCCAATCTTTTTGAGGAAAAACTCTATCTAAAAACAGTTGGAAAGTTTTTATCAGAAGAGTTAGATAATATATCAATCGTTGATCTTGGCGGGTCTATGTTTAATGGTAGAGTAGCTTATTACGAAGAAAAGAGCAAAACGGTTTATCTCTTTCAAACTTTAGATGGTAAGTTGGATTTTTGGTCAGTAAAAGGTGCACAAGAAAAAATTGGTGACGGATTAAATATTTTTAATTTGGTTCCTATTGCCTCTAGCGTCACCCTATCTTCAACCGAAGAAGAAACAAAGAATAATTTGTTGAGAAAAACAAGACAATTACTTGAAGATTCAACCTTATCGAACAATTTGGAAAATAAAGATTTTGTTCCCTTTGTACGAAACCATTTAGAACTATTAAGTGGTAAAAATCAAAAAGATTACTACTCTATTCTATTATTGTTAGAACTAGGATTAAAGGCTGAAAAAGCTAGAGAAAGTGTTGAATTTCTGAATTATTTACAGGAGATTCTTATTTCTCAAGTTGATAAGTTAAAAGAATCCCCAATGGATAATAAACAATTTTTTTCCCTTACATTTTAATGTTATTTAATATTGATGATATTTTTAAGCGGAAACTTACCTGGAGATATTTCTAATTTTATTCAAAAGTCCGGTATCAAATCAGTAATTGAAGATAATTGGAATGGTATTGATGTTCCCTTGCACTTTGTATTGAAAGAGATGAAAAGTTTGGGTTATATAAACAAAAAAAACATTTTTGTAAATAATCCAGAACGTTACATTTCGATTAATAAACAATTAAAAAAAGTTTTTCATACATCTGAAACTTTTGATGGAAACGATTATAACTTTTTAGAAAACACTCCATTTGCTCGTTATGACATTATCACAATGTTGAATAAAAAAGCAGAACTGCCTAATATTTTTTTACAAGTATTTCAAAGAAGAAAAGAAGATTTGCAAAAAAATCGAACTGTCGATTGTTCTGATTATTATGATAATGAAAACAAAGCGTTTTCTTTACTTAATTTGTATAAGAAAAAAATTCTAGATGTAACCTTTAGTTTTTCGTGATGGCAATCCATTAAACAAAAAGTGGCGCACTTTCAGAGGTTTATTTAAAAGAACGAGTTCTATCAGATCTCAAAGATAGTGGAGCTAAATTCGCAGATACTCTAACGAAATATCACAAACTAATTTCTGATGATTACTTTGATTTTTTCTTTTATCAATGCGATCACAAAGAATTAACGGATATTGTCGATGGAATTGTTCAAGAGGCGAAGTCTGATCTTCATTCCGATTTGGAGAAAGATTTTTAATTCAGAACGGGATGAGCTTGAACGATTAATTGTAGAAAAAGATGAAGAAATTTATTCTTTAAATCAACAAATTGAGGATCTTCAGGGTGAAATTTCAAGGCTTGAAAGTTGATAAAAGTAAAAAGGGGATTATTCCTCTTTTTTTATTTCTTAGTTTATATAATTATTACAAATAATAAAAACACCTGATTTAATCAGGAAAGAAGGAGAACTATTATGACAAATATTAAATTGGGTCTCACAGACCGCCACGCAGACGGTATGCCCGCTCTTGATGGTTTCGTTTTTCCATCAAATATTGATGACGTCACAGACGTCGCAGCAATGGATAAAATGGCAGCTGACGCTATTTTACCGCTACTAGATATCAAACCCGCATACAGAGCCGGTTTGGCTTTTGCGGACTACACTGACGTAACATTCTTGACGTCAGATAAGGGAATTGACTTGTATGTTACAGGTTTAACATCCCTAACAGTAGCTGTTATTAAATTAGCAGCAAATAACGGTATTCCTTTGATATTGTGGCACTTTGATCGTGCAACTGGGGATTACTTTCCACAAGTTGTTTTTCCGTAATTTGGAAGAATAACTCTATCTTGCAAGATATAAAAAACAACCTCTGGTTTAGGGGTTGTTTTTTTGTTATTTTTTTAATAAAAAAGAAGTTATTAAAACTCCTTTTCTTTATTAAATCCAGTGAGAATATACACTCTCAATCAAATCCAGGTAGGCCTGTTTGTTGAGATTTTTAGGTAATTTCTCTGGCAATTCATCGTTATAAACAGTAACAAGTGAATCCGGAACATTAGTAATTTTTACAAGTTGACCAGATTTTAGGTTATAACTACGAACCTGTTCACCCGATTCTGTTAGTAAAAATCTGTTAACACGAGGAGCAATTTTAAAATCAAAAACTGTACGTGTTTCTCTTTGTGCTTTTGATACAAATGCAAATTCTGAAACATCTCCAGATTCAATTTCTTTCTCTAACAAATCAAGTAGGTTCAATTCCGGTTTCAAAAGTTTTTGTAAAATAACCTTATCAACAACTCGAGGTTTTGTTCCTAACTTTGTCAAGTTTGAAAGTTGATGGTGAACCAAATCGTCACCTTTAGCTTCAATAACAACTCCATTATTCACAAGAATACGGTCGTTATCTGATTTAGCGATATACAAATCAATCATTTCAGATCCGATCTTCATCCCCCAAAATTCTTCCCATTCACGAACAACGTGTGTAATGTTTTGTTCAGAAGTCCAGAACACACCATCTGTGTTTGCACTCCAAACTTCACCACCAGCACGTAAAATACGTGTTACAAGATTAAACAATAGAATTTGAAGAATGATACGACCTTGAATCATTCCAATTGGATTGTAAATCGGAGTTCCATTCCGGTCAGCATTTCCGGTAGGTTCGTTGGTTGCCAGTTTACTAGCCTCCACCGTAAGTCAAAAGTGCGAAAAATAAGAAAATGAATAACACGATTGACATTCCCATCTTGAGCCAAATTTTGCCGAAGCTACTATTTGTTTGGCATACTCATAATTTCCAGGGCGTGTATATTTAAGTGGTTCGGCTTCACGGCTGACCTACCACTGAAACTAATTACCTTCTAGTTCCCAAAGGCAATAAAACAATTCAATTAAGCTAATTTGTATTTGTCAGTTGTTGCAATATTTAACGAGGCGTTGAAATCTCTATCTATTTTCACTTGGCAGCTGTTACAATGATATACTCGTTGACTGAGCTTCAATTCCTTTTTGTAACTACTACAATTTGAACAGGTCTTACTCGAAGGATAAATCTATCCACTAACCGAACGACTATATTTCGTTCTTTTGCCTTCCTAATAAGATGTTCTTTGATAGTGTAAAAGGAGCAATTAGCAATATCTTTTGCAAGATGTTTGTTTCTCATCATTCCTTTCACGTTCAAGTCCTCGATTGCGATATATTGCGGTTGTTTTTTAACTAATTCAGATACAAATTTACGAATATGGTTGATACGGATATTCTTTAGTGAACGGTGTATCAGTTTGATTCGTCTTTCTAACTTGATAATATTCTTTGTTTTATTGTTTCTGTTGCATTTATTGATAAGGTACTTTCTAGATACCTTGCGTTGTAGTCGTTTTAGGCGTTTGTTCAGGATACGAACTCGTCTGAAAGTCTTGATATTTGGTATCTTAGTTCCGTCGGAAACCATTGCGAGCGTCTTTATTCCCAGATCAATTCCAATTCCATCAGTATAATCGGGCAAAATTTTCACTTGAGCTTCAACGTCTTCAGTGTAGGACAAGTACCAGTATTTTCCATCAAAAGATATGTTCGCAACTTGTTTCTTGCAAGATAAATCAAAACCTGATCTAGCAGAACCAAAACTTACATTCCCGATAGTTGGTATTTGAAGTCTACCGTTTTCTTTTAGGTAAATACGACTAGGGCGTTTGCCATCAGCAGATACATCACATCGTACATTGAAATTAGGTTGAATTTTGTCAACACTCCGAAAGTTCAATTTTCCTTTGTTTTGTTTCCGAATTTTCACCAATTCCCTAGAAAGAAAAGTGTAGATAAACGATTGGTTGGGTTGATAATACCAAGACCATTTTTCTTCATCCTTTTTACAGTTCTTAGTGACAACAACTTTGGCAAGATTGAGATAATCTGATTGATTGATGTGATAAATATCTCTTTCGTGAAATTTTGAGTAATAGGTCTTGTTTCCATTTTTACTCAAGATTTCATCAAACTCACCCTTATTGTTCCTCTTGTCAATATCAACTAAAAGATTCCAAAAATTACGTGAAACTTTACTATACCACCACGCAAGGCTTTCTTGATCTTTGGTCAATTTTAACCTAATCTTCTGACTTCTCATCACGAGCCACCTTTTGGTTTTTCTTCAATAGTTTTATCTCCTTAATGATTTGATTAAACTATTATATCATAATACGCAATATAATGCAACTTACTTTATCGTGTTATTCAATTTTCAATGTGCTTTTCGTACTTTTGACAGTTTCCGTCAAGGCGCAACCCCTAACAGCCGGGTCGATTCCCGGACACTTCCATTACAGAACGTGCGCAGACTATATGTCAATCTGAACCAATCTAACACAACCTTCACGAGTGTTCAGACCAAATATTTTTCTTCCGTCGTCAGCTTACGGCTTTACTCACCAATAAAATATCGGCTTAGTGTTAATTCACTCCCCCATCAGGGGATAGTCGTTCGAGGTTATCCATATCTCTTTTTGGAGACTTAGGATATTCCTACCGAAACTTACCCTTGTTAATATTGACTTAGCACTAACGTTTTCTAGCAGTCACCATTTTAATTACTAGAAACTAATTAGCTTTTATTTCAGCTTTACAGCCGTTCACTTTGTGCTAGCTACTAGGTTGTATCAATATCCTGTTTCTTCTTTCTGCTTTCGCTACCATCACGCCTGGACTTTCATCCTACGTTGTGGCAAACAGGCCTTAAGGTATTTCCTCGGTTTAACTTTTGTAATGATACACACCTCTTACGAGATATGCAGGGCTTTCTAATTGTCATAGTTACTTAAACATAGAAAATCAAGAAATTTTTCATAAATTTTCTACATTTGCATAAACTGCTAGTTTACCCCTTCATTAATTACTGTAATCAATTCTTGAATGTTTTTGATTGATGATTCAAGCTCAATTCCAAATTGCGCAATTTGATCTTTCAACTCAAATAAATCCAAAAATCCATCATTATTTGCTTTCTCAATTAGCTTTTTAGCTTTTTTATAGGAAAACTTGTCTTCTTTATAACCTCTATAAATTTTAGCAATTTCTGGACTAAAGATATCCTTTGCTAAAATAATTTCAGTATAAGCTCCTTCAACATCGTCGTGATGTACATTTTCTTTTCGAACGCAAGTACAATCTAAACGTTTTGTATGGAGCCCGCCGCCAGAAGAAGAGATTTCCAGATTGTTATTAATTGTAAATTTATAACTCGGAAACTGAACTTCCTTAAATGATTTTTCCGCTTCAAAAATATTACCACCGGAAGCAATAACATCCAGATATTTTTCCATTGCAGATTCCATCTCTTTCTGATATCGAAGGAGTTCCTCTTTCCAACCCTCCGGAATAAATTCAAGAACATTGTGACCATTAAATTTCCAATCAAACTTTTTATCTTTGTGGTTTTTAAACTGACCATTTCTTGTAATTCCGTCTGTCGCAAGTTGAGCTCCAGTTTTTGAAAAAAGATGTTCCTTACCATCTAGATAACGATCAATCATTGCAAAGTGTTGTTTGTATCCAGCAGTGATATAAGGATGTTTAAATACGACTTTCATATTAGATGATCTTGAAAGTGAGTATTTCACTAATTCCATCAATTTGTTTTCATCTAGTTTTTTAGAAGTTTGCAAATAAAGGTTTGGTTCTGCAATCGACAGCCCCATACGGCCAGCAACTTCTTCCAAAGTAGTACCTTGTCGCAAAAGATTGGCAATATCAAAAAATCCATAAATTTGTTTTGGTTGGGGTGTCAACTTCCAAGGTTTAACTTTCTTAACAAACATTTCTTCGTGTAGCCAGAAAATTGATTCCTGACTCTTTCCTTGTGAAATTTGGGGTAAGATGTAAGAATCCGAAAACTTACCATTCCAAAATACAACACGTTTGTTATACAAATAAGAATACAAACCTTTAGAATCTAAAACTTTCCCTCCAAGTTTATAAACTTCAGCTTGTTTAACTTTTCCACCAATAACAGAAACGTACTTCTCATCTGAATCAAGTTCAGTCAATGTTGCAACTGTATGATGTTTCAGTAGAATGATGTCTACAAAAACAATTGGTTTGTTAATATCTTTAGCCATAATAGCTACCTTCTTTTCTATCTCTAGCTTTGCTAGGAATTTTTTTATTAAATTATAAGAAAAAAATAAAAAAATAATAGAGGTATAACTCTCTATTATTTTTTTAAAAATTAAAACGGCAGATTACTATCCATCTCTTCTAATATTTCAGAAACAATCCGGATAACCCTCTTATTTTGTTCGAGGGTTACATTTTAATTGAAATATATCTATTAATTTTTTTCATCGAATCATTCTGTAACAATCCGGATTTTTAATTGTTCATCACTTATAAGCCAAATCGGTTGGTTACCAGATAAAAAAAATCTTTAAATTCAAAGCAATCATCAGAAAGTAAAAATTTTTTTGTAAAAATTCTTCAAAATCTTCCTTTGCTTTTTTTCGCATAATATTTTTAAAAATATTTTCATAACCTTCACCACGAGGATCGATTAACATCTGAATTAAATTTTTATTCATCCAGATTGTTGAAAAATCCTTGGTTGATAGTTTTATATTATGATGACCAACTTTAGAAGAGTATCGTGTGTGATAAAGGGATAGTTTACTATCTGAATCAATATAAAATTCTATTTTTATTAGAACCTAAATTCGAATCTAAATCCAATTGATTAAAGATTGATAGTTTTTTTGTGAGATATTTAGAAATTCTTTTGATAGTTTCTTCTCTATCAAGTTCAACGCTCGGCTTTTTGGGTGTTGATGAGATTATTAAAAACATACGCCATTTCAACTTCTAGTTTCTTAATATTTTTTTGTTAAAAACTTATACATTTTTTTATTAATACCATCAGGAACCCCGGTAATATTTAATTTTGTAATTTTTCAATAGATATCTATGATCTCTACTAAATTTACCACCAGGTTTGAAATTAGTTTTTGAGTCAAAAAAACTATAATCAATATCGAAAACTAAATTCTCGAGTATCTCATCGTGTTGAATAATGAGGTGTGGATTGTTTGCGAACAAACGAATATCTCTATCCTCACTATTAGTTTTGAATTTTGACTTAATTTCGCACAAAACCTTTTTCATTATCAGGTTGAATTTTTACATCATCTCTTAAATCTTCAACAAATTTAGATGTATCAGATTTTTGCTAGATTTTTTTGCAAAGCATTCATCAAATTAATAAATTGATTGTTATCTTCTTGCTTTGTTTTTTTATTGTCATTTTTTTCCTTCTTTCTAAAGTTTTTATTTTTAAAAATTATAAGAAAAGAATAGAGGCATAACTCTCTATTCTTGTAATAACTTAAGAACGATATTTCCGAATCTTTTTCGTTGTTTCGGATCTTTTTCGTGAGCAATTAATGATTTCAAATATTTAATTTCTCTTAATTCACTAATATCAGTTTCAAGTTTTTAAATCATCTAGAATCGCTAAACCGTATTGACCGGATTGGATATCCGACAAATTAAATTGATTTCCATCAATCAACAACTTATTCAAATACTTTTTCTGCTTCTTTTTTTGATTTTTTTGGAATAATATATCAAAAACTCATCAAATGAATTTCCGTAACGATCGGTCAGCATATTTAAGTAGGCTCTTTTTAATAAAAATCTGAACTTTTTATAGATAAAATTAAAGTTATTTTTTTGAAAAATTTTTGTGTTGTTAGGGGTGACGGAAGAGTAGACATTCCCCAAATTTCCCTCATTATCAACAAACAATTCAACGTCTCTTTCGTAATGAAAATTACCATTTTTTTCATCAATATATAAAAAAACCGATAATTTCCTTTTTAATCTCTTTTGAAATAAATAAACAGATATCATCTTTGGTGGGTTCATAATTGGGGTTTGACCCTCTTTTCCCTTCACGAAGTTTATCTTTTACAATTGTTGAAAAATTCTTTTTTTCAATTTGAATGCGTTTGTTTAGGGATAAATTCATTTTTTTATTAATATTTTGTGGAATATCAGAAACAGTTATATTTTTTTGATTTCTACAACATCATATCCTCCAAAATGAGATGCAACAGAATATCCATCTAGATCATAATCACAATCAAACTTAAGATTATTAACAATATCCTCGTGCTCAAGAATCAAGTGATGATTGTTTGCAAATAAGCGAATGTCTTTGTTTTGAGAATCTGACTTTAACAACCCTCTAAAGGCCCTTAGCATACAATCAAGACCATCATTAAAAGGTTTGTTGTTTCTCAACTCATTACAAATTTCATCAACATCTTTATTTGCAAGAGTCCTCATTCTATCCACTAAATTAATAAAATTGTTTTCAACTTTGGTATTCTTAACCATCAGCACCTTCTTTCTAAAAACTATTACAGTTTATATTTATTTTTCTTAAATTATAACAGAACAGACCGACATCAATGTCGGTCTGTTAAAAACTTAAATTAATATAGCTATTCTAACAATAATTCTGTAATAATTTCAGCAAAACGTTTTTTTATTTTTCTGTGGATTCGTTATACAAAAAGTTCTTTAATTGCACAAAAAAATCATTACTGTAACGTAATTCACTTTTTTTATTTGTTTGTTAGTGAAATAGTCTAGTGTGGCCGTTCTAGCTTTCAAATCTTTAAAGGAAAAAAAATCTCCTCTTCAATTAAAGTTTTTTTGCTTAATTCTAAAAGCCTTTTTTTCTAATCTTATTACAGTAATCCTTTAACAAAAACCTTCTCATCTTCATTATCAATAAATGCTTTTTAAAAAAATAACTTATTATCCCGAGATAAAAAAAATTATTCCTATCGTTAACGCCAACCTTTAAATTCAACAACTCGATGAGGTGGTCTTTAAAAATTAAGAGATAAAGATTTATTTTTTTATCTAGATAAACCGTAGTTGTTTTGAGGTAGTATTTTGAGGATTTATCGGAATAATAAATATGGTCAGTTAAAGACAATTTTTTTCTTTTAGATATCTAGATAAAGAAGATCTAACCTTATCTTCAGAATCGTATTTTTGAATGGACACGAAATGAAACTGTGAAGTATTCCCAATTAGAACCATTAGAGATTTTCTTAACCTTATCATTAATTTTGTCCTTAAATTCTTTTCTAAGTTTTTCTGGAAATATTACAGAAACATACTTGCCAACGTCAAAAGTATTACTTGAGTTTTCGACAATATTAAAATCAAACTTTAAATCTTTAACCGACTTCTCATACTCGAAAATTAATTCTGGATTTTCTGCAAACATCTTTGCAAAATCATCAGTGCAATTCAATCTTGCGTACAAATCAGTAAATTCATCATAGATTTTTTTTACAATTTTAGCCTCACCTATTTTGGACAAAATTTCATCATCGCTCATCTTTGCAATAGTCTTAAGTGACGAATGAAGATCTAAAATTTCATTATTGTTATTCTTTGAGCTTTTCATAAAAGTACCTTCTTTCTTTTAAATTACTACAAATTGCTAACCAATAACTCTTTTACCAAAAGGAGTCTATTTTCAGTCTTTTCTAACCACTCTGGCAAATCATCGCCAGGTTGCCACGAATATTTTTTCTCTAGCAATGTGAGTTGTAGTTTGTCTCCAAACTCTATATTCTCGGACAACCAACGGACAAAATCTGTATCAGATAAAGTGCAAATCATTACAGTTAGATTTTCTGGGTTGATTTCTTTTTCAAAATTAGGCCAGATAACTTTTAAAAAGTCATAAACTTTTTCCGGAGCAACAGGTTTTGTATTATCTTTCGAACTTTTCATTCTAAAACCTTCTTTCTTTATATATTTTTTATTTAATTATAAAAGAGAATTGACTATAAAAATCAACTCTCTTAATCTCTGTGTCTACCTTCTTAGGTAAGGACTTTCTTAGCTTCTTTTTTGAAGATTTTTATTAACTTTAACAAGAAATCATCTTCTGAAATTTTTCCAAAAGTGTAATCAAAGAAATCGTTGTTGATATCCGAGTCGATTGCATTGACTATAAACTGAGGTGTGTTACTCACAACAAACAAATTAAAATCCAAAATAGTAGTTCGATTTTTATTGTTTGTAACAAACAATTTACCATCCTGATCAACAGACAACGTAACTCTAACTGTTGTAATATCTGGACGATACCTATAAATTAAAGATGAAACACCCCCCTGGTTGTTAATCATTGATCGAATAGAATCACAAACTCGTTTTCCTTCATCCTGCTCAAAAGGAGAATAATAAAAAGTTCGATCTTCCATAATGAAATTTTCTTCAATATCATCAAGATTTTTTGATATCTCGTTGATGTATTCAACAATTTTCGGGTTTGTATTCTCAGGGAATGTGATCATTATGTTTTTAATTTTATATCCAGGGAACTCCATTTCAAAATCGCTTGATGTTTGCGAGATTTTTGGTTCTGATTTGAATCTGAATTTGTCCGATATACCAAGAATTAACTCGTCCTTTTGGTAATCAACTTCAATTTCCATTTTTTTGATAGTTTCAAGAAATTCAAAAATCAATTCTGGGTTTTCGTGGAACATAATAATTTCATCATCCCCATCTCGACTGTTATCTAATCGAGCACGCTCTTTAGCCTCTTCGAAAACCTCATCGAATTTTTTTCTAACAGAACCCAAGCGGTTGATTAGAGCCTTGTTCTTCTTAAATTCTTTCAGGAGATCTTGCTCGCTTCTGCTACGTAAAAATTCTAGTTTTTCATTAAGTTTAGTCATTTAAAAACCTTCTTTCTTTTATATTCTTTTAATTTATTATATCAAAATTCGTGCTTTTTTCAATAAAAAAAGAGGGTGCCGCCCTCAGTTTTTTTATTTATTCATCACAAAAAGGACATTAATAATGTCCCTTTGTTTTTGCTTATAAAACTTCAAAAATGATATCAAAGTTTTCTTTTTTAATTGGGTAAAGTTCTCCGTTTACCCCACGAGCAAGAATATCTTTTGGAAACAGACTTTCCTTACCCTCCAAAGTATCAATTGAAATATAACCTACCTCTTTTACTGATTCAGTCGTTTGATTTGTTTCTGTTACATAAAACATACTAAAATGTATATTTTATGACTCTTTCTAAATTATTTTTAGAAAATTTTCTTGCTTCAACCTGTCTGATTTGGTCTTTACACTTCAAAATGTAAAGTCTACTTTCATTTGATATGACAGTCCACAAGCTTAACTTCCCGTGTAACCCACGGTAGTGACAATATTTAAACTGTAGTCAACACAATATATTTTTTTACATTGTCCCAAATTTATAGCAGTGTTATGAACACTATCTTATTCACTACCACAATCAGAACATAGTTTATTAGATTTCTCAAATGACAGTTTTTCATCAAATTATGTACTACTAAGTGTTCTATAACAATAGAGCTTGGTTTTCACTCTAAAACTAAAGAACGCAGTGTCATAAACAGATAGCTATATCATTCAATTTAATCATAAATATAGTTTAGCACATATTGGTATGTTTGTCAACAATTTTTACTCCTGTTTTATTACTCCTTCAACTTTTTCGTATTTTTATACAAAAAAAGAAAACTGAATTAATCAGTTTTCTTAGGAGTTGCCCTTTAACAACTCTGCAACAATTTCAGCAAAGCGCTCAATTTGTTTCGGATCTTTTTCGTTTTTGATGAAATCTTTGAGACCTAACACATTGTAATTGAATTTAAGTCCCTCTTTCATTTTATTATCAGAAATCAATTCAAGTTTTTGCGTTACCCTTTCGAACATCATCAATAGTAAAGGGATCGTCCAAAACTAAAAACTTCTGACGCTTTTTTTATTGCAGATTTGATTATCTTTTTCTGCATAAAAATTTTTAACAAAAGTTTCTTATTAAAAATCAAGATTGTTACACAAATAATTAAAGAACAACTCGTTTGATTTTTGAAGAGTATGTTCCAAGAGTATTTAATCCAACTTTTAAATTTCCGAAGTTAATACATTCTTTTTGTGAACTTATAACTCTTGTCTGTATAAAGTTGTCCATCCTTACCAATCAAAAGTGGAATAATTTTTTTGTAGTTGTTTGAATCCACTGATCCCGGAAAATAATATTAAAAGGATACAACTCTTTTTTTAATTTTCTTAAGTAAAAACTTTCAATTTCACTTTTACTTGCTTTCTGGTGAGGGCCCTTTTGATATCGTATACACTAATCTCTAATAATTTGCCTTTTACTTTCAAAAATCTTTCAGAAATTATTGTTTTGATATCTGGGTTTGTATTTTCTGGAATGTTGATCTTTAAATTTTTAATTTCGTGAGCATAAGAAGGTCTATTACCTCCAGAACCATTACTGGCTACAAATCGTTCATCAAATGAAATCGTAATTTCACCAATTGCTTTTTCTAATTCAGAAACTAAATCTAAATTTTTCCACAAGTAATTTCCCTTCCTTACTATCAACGTTTTTGAGATTCAAAAAATAAGAACAATTTTTGATTAGTGTTTCTAACACCCCCATAAAACACTCATCACTTTCCAAAATTTTGGCTACATCACTTACAGATTTCTTTGAAAAAGTTTGCAACTGTTTAAAAAAACATCAATTTTGGGATCATCAATTCCCTTAGACTTTTTTTAACCATTATTTACCTTCTTTCTTTTTTTATTTATTTCTCTTAAATTATAACAGAAGAAAAAAAGGAAATATCAAATAAAAAAAGCCCTGATAATAGGGCTTTATTCATCTTTAAAATAATATTTGTAAAGAGTTAAATAATTATTTCTTTTCATTCTCATCCCAATTATCAGAGATAAAACGTCGATCCAAAAACCCATTCTCTCATATCATAAATAATTGAATTTAAGAAGAATAGAACATTAAATTCACCTAATGTGGTTTTTATTTAACCTAATAAAAATCTAATGTTGATTTTACATTAAATTTTTTTGCTCAGATGAAAGTTGAAGCATTTTTTTCTAATAAATCGGTTTTTTTAAAAAAACGTATATATACCAAATAAGAGCATTAATGCTGTTCCATAAAGATGAAAATTTGGTATGATATAATCAAGTACCGTATCTGTCTTTTCATAATAAGTTGAAAAGATAATGAGTGAAATTAATATGTAATAAATTGGTAGAGGTTGAAAATCCGGATAAACCTCTCTCTCTTTTGCTTGTTTGATATAAGTAAGTTCCCAAGCACGTTTAAGTAATAAATCCAAATATGATTTCAAATCATAACCATTATACCAAGAAAATGAGTTAATTACCTTTTCTAATTCCAGATCAAAAACGCTATCAATTTTGTTGATTTTAGGAGAAGTTTTAAAATCAGCAACCCCTAGAGATTTGTTCGCAAACGAGACCAGCTCTCGCAATATTTCCTCATACTCTTCTACTGTTATAAATTCAGAAAGCTTATTTGCTTCATCAAAATAAAGTTTGGTTGAAGGGATAACGAGACTTGTAATTCCTGAAATAAATGAGTTTTTCATTGTTCTTATAAACTTTCATTCTATTTTTCAGGGATAGAAGAAGATGTTTGATCCATATCAGCCAACTCTAAATAAATATTTTTGCTTATTTATATTAATAAAAAAATATGTTTCGTCTGTCGCAAAATCTTGCGGCAATATTGTCGTGTTTATCAATCAATTTTTTTGAAAAAAATATCATTTATTTGTAAAATTTTATCCAAAAAAAATGGATAATTCTTTATTTAATTCCATCCAAAAATCCTTTCTTAAAAAATTAAAGTCTTTCTTTAATCAAACTAACTCGTTCCAGGTTTGAAACGTCAGATAAAGACTCATTAAGTGTTTCCACTTGACCAATAATTACATTAACTTCTCTTGTCCTTGTATATCCTGTATAAACTAAAGACCTATTCAAAGTGCGTCTTTGGGTCTTATCAACAATCTGAATTACAACTTTAGACTCACTCCCTTGTGATTTATGGCAAGTAATTGCGTATGCAATATTGATATCGTAAATGCTATAGCCAGAGTATTCAACAATACGATTTTCATCAACGGTATCGCCTTCAAATGTTACTTCCAAAACCTTTTTACCATTATCTTGTATTAGAATATCTGTAACAATTCCAGTTTCACCGTTAAAGACAAGGTTTTCATAATCATTCACCATCTGGATAACAGGATCACCAATATAAAATGCCGAGTTATCTTCCTTTCTGATTACCACTGGTTCATCCTCTGAATGACCAAACGTTCTTTGAATTTCTCGATTGATGTTTAATGTCCCCAATTCCCCCTTTTTCTGAGCGGATAGTATTAAGATATCATTATGTTCAAATCCTAATTTTAAAAATCTCTTGTAAGAATTGATAAGGGCATTAATACCCTCTTGAGTTGATTCAGTTTTTATGAAATATGAGTCTGATAAACCACCATCTTTTCTTTTCTCGTTAAAAATAAGCCCCTGACTATCATCATTAAAACAACCAACACCCATTTTCATCAAATGTGCATTAGTAACTAATCTTGACCCATCTGCCTGACGAAAAACTTTATTCAAAATTACAGTTTCAACCTTTTTGGACTCAATTAAATCTCTTAAAATCAACCCAGCCCCAACTGATGGCAACTGATTTTCATCTCCAACAAGCAAAAGATTTGAGTTTGGGGACAACGAACTCAAAAGTTGAGAGAATAAATATACATCTATCATTGAAGATTCATCAACAATAACAAAATGTTCTTCAATCTTTTGAAGATTTTCTTCACGACCGAAACCTTGTAAATGCAATTTTCTGTGAATGGTTGAAGCCGGGAACCCTAGAACCTCGGACAGCCTTTTAGCCGCCTTTCCTGTTGGTGCTAACAAAACAACACTAGAATCTTGAATCTTCCCTTTTTCTGACAAGTAATCAATAAATTCCTTTATCGCCTTAACAGTCGTAGTTTTCCCTGATCCTGGGCCACCAGTCAAAATTGAAATTTTATTATTAGCCAACAAATCAACAGCTTGCTTTTGGTTTTCTGCTAATCTAAAACCGTACTTGTTTTCATATTGTTCAATAAAGTCTTGAACATCATTCTCAGTAGATTTTGAATAGCTATTCCGATTGAAAGTTTTAATTAATTGAACTATATTTGTTTCAGCTAAGAATGAATTTTGTAAATACAAAAAGGTTTCACCAGATGTTTTCGATTTCGTCTGATATATTTCACCCTCTTTTTCTAATTCACTCAATAAAATTGTTAGTTGTGTTTTTGTTAACTTTGCACTTTGTTCACCAAACACAGACATTCTGTTCCAAAAATTTTGATCCAAAAACAACGTTTCTAGTTCTTTTAGAGGGTAAGCTAATGAACCTGACAATTCAACCTTTAATTTCAAAAAATATTTAATAGCTGTTCTAAAACGCAAAGGGTTACTTGAAAAATCCAACAAACTTGGTAAGTCTTTATTTTCTTTTAATTGACGATAATAAAAATTATCTGCCGACCTCCAGTTCAAAGGGCTGACTTCTGCAATAATATAAGGGTTTGATAATAATTCGTCATAAGACTTTCCGCCATACTTTTCATAAATTTTTAAAGCAAGACCTTCCCTCAACTGCATTAAATTAAGGACTGTAAATAGTTTGTTTAATACTCCACCATCAACCAAGCGTGATTTCATACATTCCAAAGTTTTGCTTGTAATAGGGATACCTACTTTTTTAACAGATTCTGGGTTTGCCTCCAAAATTTGAATTGTATCTTCACCAAAAAAATCAAAGATTTTCTCTGCCTTGATTTTACCAATTCCATCAATTTGTGTGCTTAAAAAATCAACAACTTCAACTTTCGTTCTTGGTGTGTACACATTTGGGGGAACTTGTAATTTCACAGAATATCCGTACCGTTTATCATATTTCACAACACCAACACCAATAAAAATATCTCCAATACGAGGATCCATAAATGAACCCAGAATGGTTGTTCTATTTTGTGGAAATAGAACTCTTTGATTATTCCAAGTTACATCTGCTATAACAATTGCAAACGTTTCCTTTTTGAATAAAACTTTTTCAATTTTAAACTTCAATTCAACAGTTTTATTTTTTTATTGAAATCTTCAACAAAGATAGCTTTTATTGCTATAAACAGCACCTTTCTTAGACATCAAACCCTCCCCTCTATTTCGATTTATCTAAGAATTAGTTTACCAAATTTTTTTACAAAACAGTCAACAACAAACAACAAAAATAAAACTATTTTTGTATTATTTGGATTTTAGCTTTTTCTCTAAAAATAGTTTAAACTATTTATATATATAGTTTATATTATATATATTACTTTAATAAATATAGTTATATATTATATATACTTAAATAATTAAAGAATAATATATACCCTTTAATAATTAAAGAATAATATATATACTGTATTAATAATAGTATTTTACTTTTTTTCTGTATTATTAACAAACTCCCTACGGTCGTTTTAAGAATACGAGCTTCGCTCTTATTGGAATTTTGTCGCCTTTGGCTCCTTTTTTTGTTGATACACAGATCCTTTTTTTGAGTTAATATTCGTCTTTTTCCGAACTATAACGATTTTTTTAAACCAAAAAAAGGCGTTACTATCTTTTTGAAATTTTTAATTTTTTTATAAAGTTTGAATTTAATCTTTGGTTTTTTTATATCAAAATTGGATGTATTCAAATAAAACCAAAAAGCGGATTATCGAAGATAATTCGCAATGGTTTGTGTAAGCAAACCATTCATTCCAATACTTAAATACTTTTATAGTGTAAATTACTTGTGTTAGCCATTCAGTATATTTGTATTGCTTTTTGTGTGTTTAAGACTTTAGATTTGAATCTTTGTTGATTTGCAAATCTATAACTTAATTTTTTTCTAAACTCACTGATTAATTCATTACTTTTTAAAACTTTAATTTAAACTTTCAAACCACTATTCAATTTTTCAATGTGCAAATTTTGTTTTTTTAAAAATTTGTTTTTTTACTTTTTCGTTACGTAACTATTATAACCTCTTTTTTTAAAAAAACAAGAGAAAAAAACAATATTTAAAAATACGAATATTTGTGGATTTATTTTTTTAAATAAAGTTCGCCTTTTTTTATTATATGCTTTTTACATCTTTATTTGAGTTAAATCGCACTATTTTTTTAAAAAAGAACGTAAAATAAATACAAGCAAAAAAACAAACAGCAAAAAATGGAGGTTATAATCAAGTTTTGAATAAAAAAATAACTTATTGTTGAAATCAATGATAATAACAACCTCAATACTGATGATGTTTCAGTCCAACATTCATAGTGTTTTGGCAATTGGTCCCAGTCCTGCTTTTGAAGAAACAAAAGTTGATGATAGTTCTAAGAAGGACGCAATTATACGTTCAGTTGCAAAACAACTTGATACATTCTTGCAATTAACGAATGATGTTTATAAAAAAACAGATATCGCAGATAAATTACATAAAAATTACGCTGATGTTGGATACCCTTCTGTAAACAAAGAAAATAAAGAGGGTATTGATGAGGATGGTAAAATTGATTTAAATTCAATCAAAAAACCAATAACAGAACCAAGTAAGATTGAACTAGCCGAACAAGTTCGATACTACCAATTCTTTTTCACTAATGGACTAAAATATCAAAAAATTGACCCAGCACAAGGTGATGTTAAAAGATTTCTCAGAAAAAGAAAAACTTAATTTCTTTGATTACGTTGATTTGATTAATTCAATAAAAGATAACCCTTCTTACTCAAAAGCTGTTAAGGAGAAAAAATTAACTGAAGTAGAAAATGACCTACTTGGTGCAATTGAGTTATTATATTATGGTAATACAGATAAAAGTATGTCTGCAATGCAAGGGATAAAAGATGTATCTTTGCCATTTTCTTATAACAAATATAGTTACTTGCAGTTGTTAGCAGCATACGAGAAAGATCCAGCTATTAACTCAACTTTAAGTTATTATTCAGAAATAATTGATACTTTAAATACAATTCGCTTGTATTCTGCTGGGGTACGTCAAGGTCGTGATGTTCAGATTAAAACTGCTGTTTTAGCGAATAATTTGAATGAAAAATATAATGATGTTCAGGAAAAACTTATTCTACCAGTTGCTAAAGTTGTAAACAGAAACTTCCAAGAACAAGAAGATCTTAAGGCTGGAGAAAACTTCCAAAAAGAACAATTAAAACGAGAATTTAACATTAAGGAAGGTAGCTGATTTGAAGAAGTTTTTAATCTCTCTTCTTGTAATAATTGGAGTTTTGGGTGGAACAGCTTTAATAGTTGTAGCTCCAAAAATAGTAGAACAACAACAAATTAAAGAAAGTCAGGTTGCTCCATACACAATTGAGCGATATTATGCGTGGGCAAAAGCATACGACGCATTACAAAAATCAAATGACACATTGTATTCATTGTATCCAAATGAGAAAGAGCACCCGGAAGAATATACTCGTGCAATACAAAGAGAGTATCCAAAAAAATATCTTCCAGATATGATTCAAGAATTTGGTATTGTTGTTCAAAAAGAATATTCTAGCAATTACATTTTCTTGGAAAGAAAAAGTGAAATGCAAACATATACAAGCAACTTGATGAAACAGGTTAAATCAGCAAAAGATGGATATATCTCTGTTGATAACGAGCCAAACGCAAACGACGCAAATGTCCTTGTAGCTCTTGAAAAATACTACACATTGTTAGAAAAATTGAATTTTTCAATAGAAGAGTTAACTCAAGAACAAGCTAAATCTGGTGCATTAGGTAAATATATTCAAGACAATGTTGGTGAAATTATTTTCTGATCCAATTGCATACGGACAAGTTGCACAGAGTTATTTAAAAGCAAATTTGGATAGATATGCAAATAATTTTAAAAATCGTGAAAATGATGGCGAATTAACCAACGAGCAAGCTAAAGAAGTTGAAATAATTATGTGGCTCAACAAAGAATAATTTTGTATAAATCAAATAGAAGAAAAGGAAAGGTGATACCTTTCCTTTTTTGATATAAAATAAGTGAAGAAAATTTTAGGGAGATGTTGATGAAAAAAACAAAACAAGAACTGATCAATTCCTACTCAGATAAGGATACAAACCATTTAGAACCCTTAAAACATATTTTTTACAAACCAACAATGTATTTGGGTAGCACATCAAATCCTCAACATACAATTGAAGAAGCATTGATGAACTCAATTGATGAAGCAAAAATCGGAGTTGCTGAACATATTATCATCACCTTACACTCTGATGAATCATTTTCAGTTCAAGATGATGGTAGAGGTATTCCATACGAATATTCGGAAAAATATAAGCAACCAACGATTAGGGCATTATTTACCCTTCCTAATACAGGAAAGGCGTTCGCTGGTCACATTGATGGATCTTCTCAGCACGGGGTTGGAATGAAAGCAGTTGTTGCAACTTCTGATTGGTTTGAAGTAAAATCTTTCCGAAAGGGGAAAGTCGCTATTGATAGATATGAATTGAAAGGGGATAATCCTGGAGTACCCGTTGTTTCACTCAATAAGAGCGGAAATCTCCCACTGAAAAAAATTCAGAACGGAGAACCAGAACACGGTACAATTGTGCATTGGAAACCCTCACTTGAGGTTTTTGACAAATTATCTGTTAATAAACGGAGGGTTGAAGAACTGGCTCATCAATTAGCATATCTAAATCCCGGTTTGAAACTAACTGTAATTGATGAAGAACGAAATATAAAAAAGGACTTTTTAGAAATTGGCGGTATTTCTGCATTAGTTGAAGATATAGCAAAGAAATCCGAATCAAAACTTATTACACCTGTGTATTTATTTAAAGGTTCTCACATATTCAACTCATCTAACAAAAAGAACTCAGAGCTTGTTATAAAGGCAGATGTAGCTTTTGCTTGGAGTGATAATAATATAAAAAACGATTTGCTTTTTACCAATAATGTCCCCAATCCATTGGGCGGAACACCTGTTGTTGGTGCTCAGAAAGGATTTGTTAAATTAATCAATAAATATGCAAATGATTTGAATATTACTAAAGAAAATTTAGAGGGGCGTGATGTGATACCGGGATTGGTGTTAGTTATTTCATTAACTCACCCCTCACCTAAATTTGATGGTCAGGCAAAAAAAGAAATAACGTCAAGTGACGCACTAACTGCCCTATCTACAATTGTTTTTAACGATTCTCAAGTAATTATCGATAGAAATATTGATGGTATTCGTGATGTGATAAATTTAGCTCTGAAAAGAGCAACTGAACGAAAGAAACTTCAAGAAGATAATTACGAGTTGAAAGGTAAGGAAGTTAATCGGCTAGTTTTGAAAAAACTTAGTGATTGTGATGTGAAGGGATACGGTAAAAACTCTGAATTTTTTATAGTAGAAGGTGATTCTGCCGGTGGATCTATAAAAGAAAGAAAAGATCCATCATTCCAAGCGATGTTGCCAATTCGTGGTAAAATTATCAATGTTATAAAAGCAACTCCAGAAAAAGTCTTTTCAAATAATGAATTTGCTGCAATTTTTAAAGCTCTAGGGTGCGGTATAAATGCAAAATTTGATATTAAAAAATTGAATTATGATAGAATCATTATTGCAACAGACCAGGACGCAGACGGAGCAGCAATCAGTTGCTTAATACTTTCATTAATATTGAAATTTACTCCAGAATTAATCAAACAAGGTCACGTTTATCGAGTTTTAACCCCTTTATTTGTAAATAAATTTAAGAATGGAGATATCCATTACACCTATTCAAGTAAAGAGCAGGACGAATTTCTTTCTAAAGCTAAGAATCGCAAGAATTTACTTAGTACCAATCGAAATAAAGGTCTTGGTGAACTATTTGATGAAGAAATAGATTCCGCTGTATTAAATCCAGAAACAAGAAGACTGATCCAGTTTCAGATGGATGATGATAATATTGAAGAATGTTATGATATTGTTGAAAAGATGATGGGTTCAAAAACAGATGATCGTCAAGCAATATTTTTTTGATGAAAAAAATTGTACCAATAATTTTTTTAAAAAAAGAACCGTACAATAGAATCAGAAATAAAAAAATGAAAAAAACAGAGGAGAGTATTAGTGCTTTTTTTATTATTACAGAAAAATAAAGATATTTTTGGAAAAAGACCTTACCTTTTTGTAGAAGAATTATCAATTTCTTATTCAAGAACCTTAAAGGAATTATCTGATTATAGAATTGTGCAATCTGAAGATGTTGTTTTATTAGCTAATGGTGACACTTTTTAGTTCAAACAATAGAAAAAAATTTCCTGACGGTACAACACTTATTGATTTAGGAAAAAAATGGTGGAGCAGAAGAATTAGATATTGCTTATCTATTCATCAAAAACTCTTGGCAAACCAAGAATTGGTGCTTATCTACACGATCAATTCAATTTGTTGGGCAAAATAAATAGTAAACACACGACTATTGATACAAAAGATATCAAAAAAGAAACTTTAGTTGTGAATGAAAAGAAATCAACAAGTGATAAAAAGGCAACTAAGTCAGATAAATCAGTAAAAAACACAAAGAAAGATATCTCTAAGGATACAAAGAAAAAAACTGAAGAACAAAATTCTACTGAAGTAAGAATTGAATCTGAAACAGTATCAATTAAACCAAAACGTGTACATATTGTTGATAAAAGTTTAGATGGGGTTCAAGAAACACTTATTTCCGAAGGAGTTCCCGGAGAGGCTACTCGTGATGTTGAAGTTACTTATAAAAATGGTGTTCCAGTAAGTAAAAAAGTTCGCAGAGAAACCTTTAAAATTACTGTTGAACCAAAACCAATTCGATATGTTGTATCTGAAGAAAAAGATCGTATGGTTCCAGCAAACCAAAAATTATCTTCACAAACCACATTCGTTGGTGAAAAAACAACAAGCAAACCTAAAAAATTGGGTTCTTCAATCGCTAAAGAAGAAAAACAAAACAAAAACGATGACTCCGATTTCAAAGTTAATAGCAATCCTATGTTTGTTGATGAAAAAGTGGAGGAAACCTTACCAACATTTGTATCTGATTTTGGTGTAAGTAGCCAAACACCAAACTTCGTTAGTGATGAAAGTGAAACTCTAAAAAATAAAGAAGACAATAAACCTAATTTTATTGATAGTGACAATTCATTTGATGGATTACCAACGTTCGAGGATGAGGATGAGGTCCCATCTATGTTTAGAAGTAATTAGGAGGTGATATAATTTGAGTTCTAACGAAAATAAAGATTTTTTATCAAAAACTCTACCTTTTTGGTTGATTGAAAAAAATGAACCTAGAAAGGAAGATTATTACTTCAAGCTTTTATTTCAAGATATTGTGAGAATGAATTTTCCAATCCCTGGAGTTGTTGAAGAAGGGGAAATTGTTGCTGTAATTGATACAGATGGTGGGCAAGCAATTGTTCCGGCCAAAGAATTTTCTGTTACAAAAAAATTGGATCATCGTATTTTGGGTAAGGTTCGATCAGGATATTTGCAAAAAATTATTAATGTTGAATATGATGATGGAACAAGTGAAAAAATTGCAGTTTTTAGTACAAAAGAGTATGAACGCCGATCAAGAGAAAAACTGATTTCTGAGTTAATCGAAAAAGAAGTTGTTGTTGCAGAAGTGATTGGGTTTACGGACTATTCTGTCATTCTATTTTGGAAAGGCATTCGTTTAGAACTTTTCAACAAAGATATTGTTGGAAAGGGTAGTTCTTTAGACGTAAATCTTTTAGTTAATCTAGGGGATCATCTTCCAGTAAAACTTAAAAAGGTTGCTAAAAATGGAAAATTGGTTCAAGTTGTAGCTGTCAACAAACTTAACGACCCTATTTACACAAAAGAATTTAACGAATCTGAAATTAAAGTGAACGATGAATTTACTGGTGTAGTTACAGAACGTAACGAGCAAGAAATTAAAGTTAAGGTCGGACGTAATTCCGGTGAGGATGGAAGAAGTAAATATGAAATAATTGTCAGAACAAAACATCCACACCCTGCAATTAAAGGTCAGGTTTTTGAAGACCAGATTGTGAGAGTTAAAATCAAAAATATATTCAAAAAAATGAAAAGAAAAAAATAAAGTAATTATTTCTGGATATATTGTATCAGTATTTTCTCATTATATTGATGACGCTATTATTCAATTTCGTTCAGATGTTGATTTCGAATTGAATAGAATCCAAAGTTTAGAAAAAGATCAAATTAGTTTAGAGAAAGAGGAGGCATAATTTGGCTATTAAAACATCTGATATCAATCTTGATTATTTTAAGATCAAAGATAACCTACACCAAACTTTTAAAAACCCAAACTTTTCATTTCGTTCTGTTGCTAACGTAGATATTGCTAGAAAAATGCAGGATGGAAAAATCAGTCGTGATGTTGTTGAGTTGATTAAATTTGTTTTTCAGGTTCGATTCGCAACACACGATCAAATTTCTCGTGGTATTGGAAAAGAAGTTTCAGAAAAAACAATTGAAGAGCTTGTTCGTTTGAAGTATTTAAACGTATTTACACTTGGTGAGTTCAAGGAAGAACATTACGCTGCAAAAGATAGTGATATGAAGTTCTACGTGCTTGATTTCGCTGGTATTTATGTTTTGAATTATGAAGGTGTTGATACATCAAACTGGAGATATACTGATTCTTTCAAATCATCAAGAGTTGTTCGAAACAACCTTATTCAAGGGGAAGTTGTTATTGCCTTCAGAAACTTAAATAGATTGCGAGTGAGAGAGTATAAAGAAAATCCTGAGTTTCGTATTGGTCAAACTGAAGTTAATACAGATTTTAGTTTTTCTTTAGCTCAACCAGAAGAGGGTTCTTTACCTATCAACTTTATTGGATTTATTTCTGAAAACGGGTATGAAGATTTGAACTTGTCTGACAGACTACGAAAAGTTAATAGTGTTTTTAATGAGACGAAAGCCGGGTTGAAATATTACCCTCTTGGTCAACAAACACTACCTATCCTTCTTGTTGTGGCTCAAACATCAACCGATTTGTCACACATTAAACGAACAGCTGAGGTTGTTGGAAGAACAACTGATTATGCTGGTTCTCAGTGCATTATCGTTGGATATGATGAACTTGTAATGAAAGGATTTGCTGGTAGTAGATTATTCGTTTTCCGCACAAACGAAGATACAAATACTGGAATTAAAAATGTTGAGGTCGGTATGGCTTCAAATACATTCCTTCTTTAAAACACCTATTTCTTTAGGTGTTTTTCTTTTTTTCTAACCTAAAATAGAAAAAGAAACTGTAAAAGGAGTATTTTTAAATTGCAAGAATTAAAAGAGCGTGGAAATGACAATTTTAATATTTTTGGTTTTACACCCCTGACAACTTTAAATTAATGGTTAGTCGTGGATTTATTAAAGAAATTGGTAATATTACATTTTTTTATTTGATAAATATACAAATCTTTGGTATTTAGTTAATTCTAACTTCCATTGTGTATCTATACCAACAAATGTTAGAAGTCATAAATTGTGGTATATTTTTTTAGAACAAAGAAAAAGTTGTTTGGTGGTCGTAAATTCTCAACTAAACCAGCAGAAAATGTCATTGAATTATCAGATGATCAAGTTTATCATATTGCAGAGCAAATAATGATGTCAGACTATTCTTTTAAGGATGTTTATAATTTATTAAAAGATCAATTAAATTTGGGAGAATATACTTTACCAGATAAGAATGAGGATGGTTAATGAAAGAGGAAAATAAAAACAACAAAGTTGAACAAAAAGATAATTCTGACAAAGGAATTAAGAAGTTTAAAGACAAAAGTGCAAACTTTATCAAAACAGCAAAAGGTAAGATTGTTTTTGGTGTTAGTTTGACAAGTGTTATTTTAGGTGGTGTGTTTTTATACAACCATTACGAAAATACAAAACCAATCGGAACAGAAGATACTGTTGTTACATCCAAAGAAAAAGATGTTGATAAACGTGGTCGTGATTTGAGAGCCAAAGAGGTTTTAGCTACTCAAGTAGATGGGAGTAAATCTAATGATAGAGGATTTAAATATCTTTTGAATCGCCAATTGCTGTAGCGATTGAATCTATTAATCAAAAAAATAAAAGTGAATTTATTGGGTCTTCCAATTTTATAAAAAATATGATAACATTATTAACAACGAAGGATATTAGTGATGTTAATTCTGCCGCAGCATTGTATGCTCGAAATGCTTCTAATTATAAATTCACAAACGATGATAATTTAATAGCTGCCGGAATAGGTAGAGATACAACACTTTTTTATAGCTATCTAAAGGATACAGAAGGTGTATCAACTTCTGGACGGGTTGAGTTAGAACGGCGGTTTGCAACAAAATTTAAAAATAGAATTGCAACTCCATATTCTGCAATCGCAATAGCCAGCAACCTTTCCGCTTCCGGATTAGAGGCTTTAGTTGAAGATGACGTTTCTAATGCTATACTTGGTCAATCTCAATATATTGGTTCAAAACAATTTAAAAATTATGATGATGTTGTTCAAAATTCAACTAAAATAGATGTTGAAACAACATACAAAAATGTAACACTTGACGCTTGGAACTCAAAGAAAAATATAAATTCTGTTTATGAAGTTTATTTGAAGGATTTGGATTACGATCGTGATGTGATTGGTATTGTATCTGAAGACCAAAACGGAAGACTTAGTGTATTTGGTATTTATTACAAACAGAGTTATGCTACAGATCAACGTGTTAGACCTGTTAGAGAATTTAGAAATTCTGGTGTAGATACTGGAAGTGCAACAGAAAAAGATATCAACTGGAATACCTTCAGAGAATTTGTTAATTAAGATAGGAGTTTTTTGTGAAAAATAATAAAAAAATAAATCAAGAATATTTGTATAATAAGGCAAAAGCTGTTATACGAGCAATTCAATTTGGAAAAGTGACTGCTTATCGTGTTGGTATTGAAACTGGAGTAAATGTGATGAGTATTCAGAATGTTTCTGAACGACGGGCTAAATTGCAAAATTTATCTTTTACAACTGCTCTGGGATTATTACAGTATTATGAGGATCATCCTGAATTATTTTTCAGAAGAATAAAATATATGTTTAATTTTTATATTTTTGGGGGATTATGGGAGCCACAATCTCTTGTTTGTATTCCTTATTGAGAGTTGTGTTTGTTGATCAAAGTAAAGAGTTGTCATTTTCTGTAAATATAAATAGAATTATTGCCGGTTTTTGTGGTAGGGCAATCTTTATTCTTGTTATTATTATCAAGATATGAAAATAAGAATATTTTTTTATTTGAAATAATAATATTTTTTTATTGTTGTTGTTGTATTTCGTGCTTATATTTATTGAAGATTTTAAAACTGAAAAAAATAACACCTGGAAAAAAATAATTGAAACAATTGTTTTGGTTATTTTTGATAGGTTTTTGTTATTTTGAAATCAGTTCAATATTTAATATTTTTTTATAGAGGTATTTGTTTTTTTGAAAAAAATTTTTAAATTTAAAAAAACCAAAGGAAAAGAATAGTATTATTTTTTTGGGGTTTGCTCTACATTATCAGAAACGTTCGGTTGGGGACTTGATGTTGTTCGATTAGGATTTATATTTACATTTTTTTGTAAATAGTTCTATTATTTATCTGTACTTAGCCTTAGCTGTATTTATTGCAGTTTTTGACACGATTGATGAAGCTGTCAGCGAATCAGATTCTGATATTGTTACAGAAAAACAAAAATAGATCCAGAAAAGGTTAAAGAAGCTGAAGTTATTTCAGAGGAAGATGTAAAACCAGAAACAAAAAAATGACGCTGAATAGTTTTTATAAATAAAAAAACGCCTAAGTGCGTTTTTTTAGTTGATTTTTTTCTTATAAATATTGTTATAATGTTTATAAAAAAATATAAAATTGAAAGGAATGTAAAAGATATGATGGAAGGATTATTTGGTTTTCCAGAAGCAGAATGCAAAAAGGGTAAGATTAAAGTACCAGAAAAAATGAACGGTTTTGAAGCAGCCACTGCTATCTGGGGAGGGTACGCCTGTCATTGCTCTAAGTACCGAAAAGAACGTGGAGAAAAATATAAAAAAACCACTTGACTTAATTATGAAAAAGAGTTATAATTAGAGAGTAGACAAGTAAAAGACTACGAAATTTAAAAAACTATTTAAGAAACGAGGACAAATAATTTGGCTAATAAAACTACATTTGTATCACTTCAAGACTTTGGAACACCTTACAATTCTACTAAACGTGGACAAGAGGTTCGTGCTCATTTCCGTGGATTCCTAGCAGGGGATAGCGAAATTTCTCAAGCGAAAAACTCTTGGGTTGTTCGTAACTTTGTAAATATTGCTAATTCTGTTGACGCAATTAATGACGCATTGGGAACGGATTTTGCTGAAAATGAAGAATATGGAACTGTTCCTGCAAACCTATCTCTCTTCTTTAACACAGAAGAAGAAGCTAAGTCTGTATGTGAAAAAATGGTAAAAGGTGCAAACATTGATACACCAGTTGTACTCTATTCTCGTGAGTATAACGGTAAGTTGTATCTTGAACTTCGTGGGGCACGTGAATACATTGGTGAACCAAAAAATAGTGGGCGCGCAGACGCTCCACTTCGTAAATCGGATGTAGCAAAAAAGGGTAGCGATGAAGGAAAATCACTTGATATTTCTGACGACGATCTACCATTCTAATAAATAAGTGAACCCTAAACAGGGTTCTTTTTTATTTTCTGTTATAATGGAAAATTTTAAAAATGTCTATTACAACGGAAAAACAATAAATATAAAATTAGAAAAAAATGATATTTATTTTTTTACGTTAAAAATAGGATAAGATATCAAAAAAAGGAGAATGAATATTGGAAGTTTTATCAGAAGATTTATTTAGACGGAGAAACGGTAAAAGTTCTGTTAGACGAACTGGTTACAATATCCCACAAGAGCAAAAACAAGAATCTGTTAGTAATTGGAATGACTTCTTTACTGTATTATTTAGAGGAAAAACAATTAGTAGTGTTGAAAATTCTCGTGTGTATGTAAAAAGAACACTTCCTATTCGCCATAGTCAAAACAAAACTGGTGTTGAATTAGCACTTCCTTACCAATTTGGTTTTGATTGTAATGGTGAACGTTGGTTTGGTGTATTATTTGATATTGGAAGAGAGCAGGATGATTGGAAGTTTTTGTTATTTAAGCCAGATCGACATTCATACATCTTGTATCTATCCGGTATGATTGAATTATTGCAATTGTTTCAAACAACAAATGATTTTTATTTGTTTAGACCAGAAGTGATGGCTAATGAAGGTGTTTTGCTGCACCCGGTTGATTTAACAGAGGAAATGTTGCCAGAAAGAGGTACATTTTATAACCACCATATTATCTTTGACAAGAATGATTTGTTTTTTGGTGGTAATACAGCGGATGTTGATAATATTATTGAATATGCAAAACGTGGTGAATTTTATTAAAAAGGAGGTGTCTTTTTGCCTGAAGTAAATGCAGAGAAAAGAAACAAAAATAGTGAAAATAATAATAAAGAATTTTTAAATAAATTTGCCTTCGATATTACAGCAAGGTATAGAAATGCAGATGATTTTTCTCCAATATTAGAGAGAGATAGTGAAACTCGTGATCTCCTTTCAATTATTGTGCAAAAATTTAAAAATAACTGTATTTTGGTAGGTGAAGCTGGTACTGGTAAAACTGCAATTGTTGAAGGTCTTGCTCAATCTTTAGCTTTGGGAATTGTTCCACCCTCTCTTAAAGGCTTTTCCTTGTGGGAGCTTGATATTCCAAGTTTGTCTAGTAAGGATGAGAGTGACGGTGGTTATCGTTATCGTGTAAAAAAAATTATTGAGGAAGTTGAGCAAGATGGAAAGATAATTCTTTTTGTTGACGAAACTCACGTTATTTTGAATAAGAAAAGTGAATTAGATGTTGGTGATTTATTAAAACCGGCTTTGGCTCGTGGTAAACTTCGAATGATTGGATCCACAACGGATATTGAGTATCATACGTATATCGAGAGAGACAAGGCGCTAGTTCGACGATTTCAACGGGTTACTGTAAACGAACTGAAGAGAGATTCAACAATACGAATTTTGAAGTCTAGAAAAAGAAGTTTGGAAGTATTTCACGGGGTAAACTAACAGTTTATGTAAATATGGAAAATTAATGAAAAATTTCTTGATTTTCTATATTAGTAACGATGACATTTAGAAAGCCCTGCACATCTTGTGAGAGGTGTGTATCACTACAAAAGTTAAACCGAGGAAATACCTTAAAGCCTGTTTGCCACAACGTAGGATGAAAGTCCAAGCGTGATGGTAGCGAAAGCAGAAAGAAGAAACAGGATATTGATACAGCCTAGTAGCTTACACAAAAGTGGACGGTTGTAAAGCTGAAATAAAAACTAATTAGTGTCTAGTAAATAAAATAGTGACTGCTAGAAAACGTTAGTGCTAAGTCAATACGAACAAGGGTAAGTTTCGGTAGGAATGTCCTAAGTCTCAAAGAGAGATACGGATAACCTCCAACGACTATCCCCTGATGGGGGAGTAAAGCCGCAAGCTGATGGTGGAAGAAAAATATTTGGTCTGACTACTCGTAAAAGTTGTGTTAGAGTGGCCCAGATTGACATATAGTCTGCGCACGTTCCGTAATAGAAGTGTCTAGGAACCGACCTAGCTGTTAAGGGTTGCGCCTTAATGGAAACTGTCAAAAGTACGAAAAGCATATTGAAAATTGAATAACACGAAAAATAAGTTGCATTATATTAAATAATATGATACAATGGTTTTATCAAATAATTAAGGAGATAAAACTATGGCAGGAAGACCAAAATCAAAAAAGGGTGTTAAGGTACATACAGCTTTTAAAATCTATCCAGATGACAAAGCAAGGGTACAAGCTATGGCAGATAAATTAGATATAAGTTTGTCATCGTATATTAACAAAGCTGTTTTGGAAAAGGTAGAACGGGATGAGAAGTCAGAAAATTAGACTAAAACTAACCAAAGATCAAGAGTGTCTTGCTTGGTGGTATGGTAAAGTTTCACGTAATTTCTGGAATCTTTTGGTTGATATTGACAAGCGAAACAACAAGGGTGAGTTTGATGAGATTTTGAACAAAAACGGAAACAACACCTATTACTCAAAATTTCACAATAGAGATATTTACAGTCTCAATCAATCTGATTATCTCAACCTTGCTAAGATTATTGTTGCTAAGAACTATGAGAAAGATAGTGATAATTGGTCTTGGTATTATCAATCCAATCAGTCGTTTATCTATAGTTTTCTTTCCAGGGAATTGGTGAAAATTAGAAAACGAAATAAAGGTAAATTGAACTTTAGGAATATTGATAAAATTCAACCGAATTTCAATGTAACCTGTTGTGTATCTAGTAATAAAAAACGCCCTAGTCGTATTTACCTTAAAGATAATGGTAAACTCCAAATACCAACTATTGGAGATGTAGAATTTGGTTCTATTAGAACTGGTTTTGATCTATCTTGCAAGAAACAAATTGCTAATATCTCTTTTGATGGGAAATATTGGTACTTGTCTTATACTGAAGATGTTGAAACTTCAGCCGGGAATTTACCGTATTATACAGATGGAATTGGGATTGATTTGGGTATTAAAACACTTGTAACAGTATCTGATGGGACTAAAATTCCGAACATCAAGACTTTCAGGCGAGTTCGTATTCTGAATAAACGCTTAAAACGACTACAACGAAAAGTATCTTGTAAATATCGTATCAATAAATGCAACAAACACAATAAAACAAAAAACATTATCAAGCTAGAAAGACAGATAAAGTTGATACACCGTTCACTGAGAAATATTCGTATCAACCACATTCGTAAATTTGTCTCAGAATTGGTTAAAAAACAACCGAAATATATCGCAATCGAGGATTTGAATGTAAAAGGAATGATGAAGAACAAACATCTTGCAAAAGATATTGCTAATTGCTCTTTTTACACTATCAGAGAACATCTTATTAGGAAGGCAACTGAACGCTGCATAGCTGTTAGGTTGGTAAATAGATTTTACCCATCCAGTAAGACCTGTTCAAATTGTGGTAGTTACAAAAAGGATTTGAAACTCACTCAACGAGTATATCATTGTAATAACTGCAAAGAAAAAATAGATAGAGATTTTAACGCCTCGTTGAATATTGCAAAAACTGACAAATACGTATTAGCTTAATTAACTTGTTTTATTACCTTTGAAAACTAGAGGAAATTAGTTTTAGTGGTAGGTCAGCCGTAAAGCCGAACCACTTAAATCTATACGCCCTGAAAATTATGAGTATATCAAACAAATAGTAGCTTTGGCGAATTTTGGCTCAAGATGGGAATGTCAATCGTGTTATTCATTTTCTGATTTTTCGCATTTTTGACTGACGGTTACTGTAACAAATGAAGCCATTGAATCTTCTGTTGATTTAGGGATTAGATATATGCCTAGCAGACGAAATCCAGACAAATCAATTGATATCCTGGACAAAGCCTGTGCTATGACAAGGCTAGAAATTGACGCAATGCCAAAAGAGTTGGTTATGTTACAAGGTGAAATCTTTGTATTAGAAAAAGATTTCGAGATGGAAACTGACTCAGATAAAAAGGAAGATCTTAAAAAAGAATTAGATTTTAAGAGACCGTTCTTTAAAAAACAATTGGAAGATTGGAACACTCAAAAAGGAGCCCTTGAATTTATTAGAAAAAAACGTCTTCAATTATTGCAGTTGGAAAATCAATTAGCAACAGAAGAAAGCAGAGGTGAATCTGCTGATCAGTCAAAAATTGGACAACTTCTAAAAAAGATAGATGAATTTGAATTAGACCTAAAAAAATGTAAAGATATCTATTACAATCAACCTAATTTGATGATTCAAGATGTTGTGGATTCGGGTCAAGTACAAAAAACAATCGAAACAACAACTGGCATTCCTGTATCTGAAATTGGTAAAAGTGAAATTGAACGTTTACGTTCTATGAGTGATAGACTTTCCAAACGGGTTATTGGTCAAAAACACGCAATTGAAGCTGTTACTTATGCGATTAAACGCTCAAGGCTTGGGATTTCAAATCCAAACAACCAATTGGATCATTCATATTTCTGGGACCATCAGGTGTAGGAAAGGCACTTAGAGCGTCAGAGTTGATTCCTACTCCGGATAGAGGTTTTGTTCCTTTATCTAAATTGAAAGTTGGAGATAAAGTGTTTGATAGAGAAGGTAAACCAACAACAATCAAAGGCGTATTCCCTCAAGGAATTAGGGATTTCTATTCTGTAGCTCTTTCAGATGGAAGGAAATTACCTGCGGACAAAGAACACATTTTTAGTATTGTGAGAGACAAGAAAAATATTGTAAAAGAATTTGAAAATCTAACCGTTGCTCAAATGCTAGAAGAATTAGCTGAAAATCCAGAAAGAAGATTCTTTTTACCTAACAACAAACCGGTTTGTTTCGATACTGGAATACTTTCAGATGTTGAATCTTTATATTTTGCAGTTGGAAGTAGAACAGAACATATTACAAAAGCCTTAAAAACAACAAGTTTAGAACAACGAAGAGATATTATACGTGGTGCTTTCGATCACTACGGTGAATTTGATAAAAATAATAAAGAAAAATTATTATTTGTAGCCGAAGGTAAAGAACAACTCGTTACAGATATTCGTGAAATGTTATACTCTCTAGGAATCAGTTCTAAACGTTTAGATTTATTCACGTTAGAAATAATGTACGAATCAAGAGACCAAGCCTTCGATCTTTTTGGTAAGAAAGCCAAAAAAGATCAGGTATACATAAATATCCCTAGAATTTCTCCTTATAAGGATGAAATTGATTTTGTTGAAATTGTGGCTCTGACTCCTGAAATAAATTCAGAAGAGGCTATATGTATCTTAGTTGATAATGAAGAGCATTTGTTCTTAGCTGGCACAAATTATGTTGTAACACACAATACAGAACTTGTTAAAGCTATTGCGGAAGTTATGTTTGGTGATGAAAATGCAATGAAACGTTTTGATTGTGGTGAACTACAAGCTCCATCATCTGTTGCACGATTGATTGGTTCACCTCCGGGAGAATCAAACGATTTGGATTCTGGTGGTGAAATGACAGAGTTTGTTAAAAAACACCCATATTCAGTTTTATTGTTTGATGAATGTGAAAAGGGATTCCCTGGAATATGGGACACATTATTATCCGTATTAGATGAGGGTGAGGTTGCAGACGCACGTGGTGAGATTGTTAATTTTAGAAATACAATTATCATCTTAACATCCAATATTGCTTCTCAAACCATCTTACGGAATGGTGATCCTGAAACGGGCGAAATTCCAAATAATATAATGGAGCAAATTATTTCTCAATTAAAAAACCACGATCCTGAACGTGGTGGAAAGGGATTTAGACCCGAGTTTGTAAACCGGTTGAGTAGTATTGTGACATTCTACAAGTTGCAACGTAATCAATTGGAAAAGATTGCCAATTTAAAACTTCGATCATTAACTAAACGGTTGAAAGAATCAAGAAATATTAGCCTTGTGTTTTCTAAAAAAGTTCACGAAGTATTTCGAGAACGTGAAGAACCACAACTAGATGTTGCTTGGTTGTTGACTAGTTCTTGGTATTTATCTAACCAAAACCTAGACTTAGGTGGTCGTCCAGTTGAACGAAATATTGTCTCTGAAATTGAAAACAAATTGACTGATTTGTTATTAGAGGAAGCCGTTCCAGACGGAAGTTTTATTTACGTAGAGGCTGGATATGGTTCAGGATTGAAATATTATAAGGATCGAGAGGGAAATACAAGACCAGTATCACCTGAAATTTTAATGAGGAAAATTTCTGAATCAGATTATCGTATACTAGAAAAAGATGATCCAGTAGCACACCTTTTTGATGAAAAATAATTTTTTTAAAAAAGGGGTTGACAAGGTAAAAGTATTGTGATAAACTTGTTATTGTCAAACGGCAAATTGATAATTGCATTTTTAAATTTTTATAGCTTGCATTATTTTGAAGGGTTTGCCTCGGGTTATATTGCTATATAATAGTATATAGTTATATGGCACCCCTTCGTTTTTGGAGAGATACTCAAGTGGTTAAGAGGTGTGCCTGGAAAGCACATAGGCGGCAGAAATGTCGTGCGTAGGTTCAAATCCTATTCTCTCCGTAGTCCGAAATCGTGGACAGTGATCGAGGGGTTGCTGGAGTATCCGCTCACGGTTGCAACTGCGGACTCTGACGTACATTTTTTTGGAATTTTTGGTTGAGATGTAAGTTGAAATTCATCTTCACTTACTTGGTGACAGTTCCCGTTTGGATGAATCGATAGAGATCATACTAGAGTGATCGTCGGGAACATCGTGGAATCATACTCCACACAAATTTCAAAATTATTTTGGCGTTCGTGGCGAAAACGGAAAAACGCAGCGGACTGTGAATCCGTCTATTGCAGGTTCGAGTCCTGTCGATCGCCTTGTTTTTTAAAAAAAGATGTATAATGTTATATACAAGCACTCTTAGCTCAATAGGATAGAGCGTTCGGCTACGAACCGAAAGGTTGTGGGTTCAATTCCTTCAGGGTGCGTTTAATCTCAGATAGCCAAGTTGGTAAGGCACTGGACTTTGAATCCAGTAACGCACAGGTTCGAATCCTGTTCTGAGAATTACTGTATTGCATTTAATAAAAATGTACTATAATAGTAAAAGAATATTTTGGAAGCGTAGTGAAGCTGGTTAAACACGGCGGGCTGTAACCCCGCTCTCTTTCGAGTTCGTAGGTTCGAATCCTACCGCTTCCATTCTAATATTAATGAGGGATAGCTCAATGGTGGAGCGTCCGGCTGTTAACCGGAAGGCTGTGGGTTCGACCCCCACTCTCTCAGTACCCTGGCTGGTGGAATGGCAGACACACAGAGTTTAAGCCTCTGCGATATTTTTCGTGCAGGTTCAAGTCCTGCGCTGGGGATAGGAGGCTGGGTGTCAGCTCACGTTAACTATTCAATCTAAAAGGGTTGGAGTTGCTGATATTTTTCTTCCTAACGATTGTATAAAAAAATGATAACGCTGTGACGACAGCGATCTGCGTGGTTAGTTTAATGGTAAAACCTCAGTCTTCCAAACTGATGACACGGGTTCGACTCCCGTACTGCGCTTCATTGTTGATGATTGATTTTTGTTTCTCGTGCGAACGAGACTATCTAGTGAGAGCTGATCATTCTCACCCTTTTACTGGAACTGTAAAAGTTCCAACTCAGCTGAAATAGTTTCAGTAGGGACTATCAACCCCAAAGTTACGTGATTGTTTCGGTTGCGACTACGTGCCCAAGATCGTCAATAATGGAAGGTTGTTTCTCGTGAAAGCGAGTTTGTCTAGTGAGCCCTGATCACGCTCACTCTATACAACTTTATTGCTTTTAAAAACTAGAGAAATTTAGTTTTAGTGGTAGGTCAGCCGTAAAGCCGAACCACTTTAATCTACACGCCCTGAAAATTATGAGTATATCAAACAAATAGTAGCTTCGGCAAATTTTGGCTCAAGATGGGAATGTCAATTTTGACTGACGGTATTCGTGCAATATGCCAATAAATTGGTTGGTGGTTGAGAAGTGAGACCGAATCCCAAATAAAACCACCTTTTATGGATAGGTATGCAAGCGGTCAAAAGCAGGCTGTTTTGAAAGCAGTTCAGTGGCCCCAAAAGTCGCCCGTGGGTTCGAATCCCACCCTATCCTTTAGAAATTTTATCTATTTATATATCCAAAACCTTGTTCTATAATTAACAAGGAAAGAAAAATATATAAATAGTGAGGAATTTTAAATTTGAAACGTTTTATCGCTTCTTTAGTCGCAGTTATTTCTTTGATTGGTTTTGCTTCAACTGTTTCAGCAGATGAAGGTGAGGTTATGGGGGGATCTCATTTACCACCAGTTCGTACCTATTCAAAACCTAAAGTTGAGGAAAAACCTCTTTATGCTGAAGATAATCAAGCAATGGGTAACACTCACGATCCAATCTTGAGTACATACAAACGTCAGTATCCTTACCATTATGATTATTATCAAAATCCTATTTATTACGGATATTATGATGACTACGGATATTGGCACAATTATACTGATGATTGGGGTTATCCTATGTACTGGTATAATGGTGGTTTTTACTACTATTAATTTAAAATGAATTTGGGGTGTGGTTTCATACCCACCCTAATATTTTTTTTAAAAAAATAAAAAAAACTGTTGACAAAGTTTTTAAAATGATGTATAATAGTTAATAGTTAGATTACACGGGGATAGAGCAGTTTGGTCAGCTCGTTGGACTCATTCTCCAAAGGTCGTAGGTTCGAATCCTACTCCCCGAATACACCAAAGGGCATAATTCCACGTAGCAAGTGGTGCCTGGGTTATCTTGTTAAGACCTGCAATTGTGGTATAGGGATACCTGTACTATTATTGTTCCAGAGTGGAGATCAGTGAAATGGTTCAGGCTAAGATAATTTGCGAGACGGTGCGAAAAACAAGGTGCTCTGCGAATCGTCGCAACAAGTGTCGGTGAACGGGATTCGTCCTATAGCCGGCCACAACAGTGAATCTAAGGTGACGCTTAGGGAACCAAAGTTGTGTGTCAAATAATGCGAAAGGCGTAGTTGATGTTATGGTGACATAACTATAAGATTTTCGGAGGCACTCAGGCAAAATCTACGTTTGAAGATAACGTACATATCATATTTGGCGATAAAACTTATGTGGTGCTTGTTTGAGTTGGGGTTGTCAATACCGCCCATACTTTAAAAAAGGCTAGGTCAACCGGAGTTGCAAACCGGGGCCATTCCTAGTCAGTATGTAACCTTAATAGTTTGCAGTGCTAAGTCGAGTAGGAAAAACATCCTGGTGTTTAACGGGTGGTAGCTCAGTTGGTAGAGCAGGGGATTGAAGATCCCTGTGTCGTAGGTTCAAATCCTACCCGCCCGGTTGCCCACAACCATTCTTTCCTTCTTTTGGTTGCTGGGTTTCTGGTGGTATAGTACAGTGGTTAGTGCGCTCGGCTGTCTACCGAGAGACCGGAGTTCGATTCTCCATATCACCGTAATATTATTTGCTTAAACTAAAACTTTAAACAAATAATAACCTTTGAAAACTAAAGGAAAATAGTTTTAGTGGTAGGTCAGCCGTAAAGCCGAACCACTTAAATCTACACGCCCTGAAATTTATGAGTATACCAAACAAATAGTAGCTTCGGCGAAATTTGGCTCAAGATGGGAATGTCAATTGTGTTTTATATACTTTTGACTGACGGTATCGCCAAGTGGCTAAGTTAAGATGTAGGCTTCTTGCGCCTACTGTTAAGGAGATATCGCCAAGTGGCTAAGGCATAGGCTTTTCACGCCTACATTCGTCGGGTTCGATTCCCACTATCTCTATAGGCTCTCATTCTTTCCTTCTTTTGGGAGCCGTTTTATAGGCGATTAGTTTAACTGGCAAAATGTCGGTCTCCAAAACCGATGTCACTGGTTCAAGTCCGGTATCGTCTGTCGCCCCGATGGTCATTCTTTCCTTCTTTTGACCATCGGGGTATTTTTTGTTTTTTTTACTTAGTTTGTTTCGGAAACCTATCGATTCTCTTACAAGAGAGATTTCTCTGGATCAAATCCAGCAAGAAGTATTTTATCTATATTTATTTCAGTTAATAATTTTTGTAAAAAAAATCGTCAATTATTTTTGGTTCGATTTTTGTTTTTTTATTTTTTTAAGAGGAACTATAATTATTTCCAAAGCAAAAAAAATCCAAAGAAGGAATTTATATTTGCTTTATCCGAAAGGAGTTTCCAGGTTTGAATCAAACCAAAAACAAGTGAAAGTTTTAATCATAATAATCTGAGTTTTGCTATCTCGAATAGATTCTTTTGATAAAACTGTAGCTCAAGTACTCTAAATTGGGTTGGGGTATTTGAAAGTTGCCATCGTACTTTAAAAACACGAAGAGGAATAATACAATGTATGTAACAAAAAGCCTTTTAGCAAGTCGTAAGTCGACAGGTAATAAAAGCTTACATTGTACCTGTGAGGTGGATGGATATACCAGAGAACTGGATGGGGGTTTTCCGTTCCGAAACCAAAACGGTAAGGTTGCCTATAACCGACGAGAACAATATAGGCTGGGGGTGACTGCCTGACGGAGTTAATAACCGACCCTTAATTGGGAATAAGTTGGGTTTTTGAAATTTTGGGTTAAAATTTCGTTTTCCTACAAGTGAATATGGAGTAGCTTAAAAACTAAAAAGAGTTTGATTGTTTCGGACTCTTTTTTATTTTCAAAATTAAAATCTTTCGAATACTATAATTCAAATAAAAAATCGAGTCAAAAGACTCATAGAAAGAAGGTAGTCTAAATGGAAGACTTAAAAGATTTAAAAATTTCAAAAGGTGTTAAAATCACCATTATTGCTGTTCTTGTATTTTTGGGAGCTGTGCTTGTACGTGTTACAGCTATGAAGCATATCCCTGCTAATACTGTTGGAGTGAAGGTTAGTGCCTTCAACGGGGTACAGGAGACGACTCTCCAAACCGGATACCACTTCAAATTGCCATTTATCGATAAGGTATACACATTGCCAACGTCTGTACAAACCAAGACAATGGAAAAACTGACCACTCAAACTAAAGATGGTCAGTGGCTAAATACCAATATTGATGTTAAATATAAGATCAATAAGGAGAAGGCGATGACGGTTTTCTCTAACTATACCGATCTTGAAAATGTTAATAACAACGTAATTTCTCCGGCGGTTCAACGTGCAATTGAATCCGTCACCGGTAATTACGATATCTATGATATTCTTGGTGCTAAACGTACAGAGGTTTACGAAGAAATTGATAAGGCTCTTAAAGAAATTTGAGTCTTACGACCTCGAGTTCGTATCCTTCACGATTACGGATCAGGACGCTGGCGATGAAATCGAAGCAGCAATCAAAAATGAATCCGTAAAACAAAAGGAAATCGATACGGCGAAACAAGAGCAAGAGAAATCAAAGGTAGAGGCTGAAACTAAAAAAGTTCAAGCCCAAGCTGAAGCTGATACAGCAGTTATTAAAGCTGATGGTGAAGCCAAAGCAAATAAAATCAAATCAGACTCTATCACGGATAATCTTATCCGTATGAAAGAGGCAGAAGCACGTGAAAAACACGGATGGGTCACTGTAAACGGTACTAACGGTGTTATCACAAAACAAGAATAATAGTTAAGGGGATTCACGTCCCCTTTTTATTTTTTTATTTGAGCTATAATAGTTTATAGATAAAAAATAAAAAAATATTTTAAATACCAGTTGACATCTAAAAAATAATGATGTATAATAGTTTTATTAAAAATAAATTGTCGTTGTTGTTTTATGAGAATATTAAAAGCATTTTTTGTTGGAGTGGTCGCAGCTTTAATTGTTGCAGCCTTTAAAATCTTACTGCTGCTATTATTACAGAGCTGATTTTTTTGAATCAAATTGATATTTGGATCTTTAGCTCAGTTGGCAGAGCAACAGACTCTTAATCTGTGGGTCGTAGGTTCGAATCCTACAAGATTCATTAATAATAAAGCCTCTTAACTCAGTTGGGAGAGTGCTTCCCTTACAAGGAAGAAGTCATCGGTTCGAACCCGGTAGAGGCTATCAATTGTTACAAGAGGGATGGTTTCGTTGGTTGAGATAAATTAGGTAGTGCGGGCAAATAGCCTGAAATTAATACGTACTACTAATTTAGGACATCGAAGTAAAACGTCCTTCTGTTATTTGGACCTTTAGCTCAGTTGGTAAGAGCTCTCGGCTCATAACCGAGTGGTCGTAGGTTCAAGTCCTACAAGGTCCATTCGTCATTTTTGACGAAATGCCAATTGCCGAGGTGATTGGTACCTCCTTGGGGTTTTAGCTCAGAGGAAGAGCATTTGCCTTGCAAGCAAAGGGTCACAGGTTCGAATCCTGTAAGCTCCATTGGGTTAGTTGTTTACCCGTGGATTAAATCCTCTTTAAAAATAACAGGCAGTGTTTAAAAAGTATTTTATTGCCTTTGAAAACTAGATTAAACTAGTTTTAGTGGTAGGTCAGCCGTAAAGCCGAACCACTTAAATATATACGCCCTGAAAATTATGAGTATATCAAACAAATAGTAGCTTCTGCGAATTTTGGCTCAAGATGGGAATTTCAATCGTGTTATTTCTTTTTTGATTTTTAGCACTATTGACTGACGGTTTGGCTCAGTTTGGTTAGAGGGATTTTATCACAACTTGCAAATGGAAGTTTACAAGTTGTAATCCTGTAAATACCATTGTTTTTTATAAGTCACAAAATAGAGTGGCTTTATCGGGGTTTAGCTCAGTCGGTTTAGAGCACTCGCTTTGGGAGCGAGGGGTCGCAGGTTCGAATCCTGTAACCCCGATTTCTGGTTAAGTTTATTCCAAGCCAAAAATAAACTCTAGGCGATCTACTAAGTTGTAACAAAGGTCGTTGGTCTAGCCCATAGATCGATAGAAGCGAGCGTTTGTGGGCGCTCATAAGTGAGAATCTTGAATAAATAAATCCGTCTAATGCCAAGACGCTCGGATCCTGATGGGATTGGATAACCGAGAAAACGGCCACTTAAAGCAGAGTGGCTTCTGCTTATCTTTTTGGTACTAGAAATAGTTCACTAAAATATATTGTAGTATGGCTGCGGAGCGGCTGTGGAGAGTGTGAAGGTAAGGCGCCATACCTTCCAGCTACAACCTTGAGAGTTAACTCAGTGGAAGAGCGCTTGTTTCATACGCAAATAGTCGGGGGTTCGACTCCCTCACTCTCAATTCAATATTTCAATATCCATCGTTGTGTTAATATATTGGAGGTGGACATATTGAAAAATTTTGAAAATAATAAAGACGAAGTTTGTCTTGAATGCGGTACATCAGAACTTTGTGGTTGTAATTATTCGTTCAATCCGGACGATGAAACTTTCGATCCTTACTATGATGATGTTACTGACGCTGATGATGATCTGGATGATGATAACTATTACTGGAGCGATAGTTATGATTGTGGCTGTTGTACCTGTTGTGGTTGTACCTGTTCTGATGATGATTGGGACGATTATTACTGGAATGATTACTTGGATGATTGATCCTAGTAATTAACTATTTGTTTCGGTTTAAACTGAAACAACAAACGAAGTTTAGCTCAGTCTGGTAGAGCGTTCGCTTGATAAGCGAAGGGTCAGAGGTTCAAATCCTTTAACTTCGATAGCCCAAAGCCTTATTCGTTAAGGAAGTGGTATTTGAGATTGGTTTAGAACCAATCTAATAACTATTATTATGGGGTAGCCAGACATAGGACTTGGCGATTATGTCCTCCGTCCGTACAACGGAGTTCAAGGTGCGCAACTTGAATACGGTGGTTCGATTCCACTATGCCCCATTATAGATTTATAATCTAGCCGTGCTAATTTTGTAATACGTACTCAAAGTCTCCACGGAAATTACACTATTAGCAGAACGTTCGTTGGGTAAAACGAAGTTAAGACATTTTAGAGAAAATTTACAGTTGGCGACTGTATGATTAAGGGGTGCGCTCCCTTAAATTTTTTAGGTGATACTATACCTTTGTATTTAGATACATAAAGTTGTCAAAAGCCCTGATGGTGGAATGGCAGACACGCTAGGCTTAGAACCTAGTTTTCTAACGAGAGTGCAGGTTCAAGTCCTGCTCGGGGCATTATGCAGGAGTAGCTCAGTTGGTAGAGCACCTGATTTGTAACCAGGCGGTCGCAGGTTCGAACCCTGTTTCCTGCATTATTGCTAAAAAGCAATATTTTAATATTGGAAATAGCTCAAAGGACTCTACGTGAGCTTTGTTGCGGTTGCGTACAATGCGTTGCGTGACTTTTAAAAAGAGGAGCTAGCGCAAGTAACTCTACGGGGGCTTGTTGCGGGGTGCAACTTTTAGGAGTTGTGCCTTTTTTTGTTTTTAAATTACGATAGAATAGTTATATCGATAGTTTTTTTTATAGGGGGTGATAACTTTTGCCTGAAAAAGATACAGAAAATATTAAGTCTGATCTTGTTACAGAGGATAATAATTCTTCTGTAATTGGCTCCAGAAAAGATAAGTCGAATAAAAACAAAAACAATAAAAAAATAGATATTGTTTCCACTGATAAATTGAAAAAAGGATTTACTGCAACACAAAAAACAGTTGCTTTTCTAGGATCAATTTTGTCACTTATTGTTGCTAGTTTTACAGTGAATAATTTGATTAGTGGTAAACCTACAAAACCAACAGATGGACAAACAACCTCAACATCTATCGTTAAGGTAATAGAAAAGGAAACTCCATCTAATTCAACAGATAAAAAGTCAGAGCCTAACAAAACAGAAGAAAACAAAACAAATAATGCTGGATCTGAATCAGAAAAAGAAACAAAGGCTAATACAGACAAAGATAATACACAACAAACATCAAGTAGAGAGAAGGAAATTGTACGAGAAATTATTAGAGAAGTTCCGGCTTCAACAAATAAAAAGGAAAGTTCGGAGCCATCAAGCGAATCAAGTGTTAAGAGAGAAGAAGATAATAAAGTAAAAAAAGAGACTGATACAAAAAAACAGAACCTAATCTTAGCACCAATAATGAACAATAAATACAATTTCTGGAGGAATACATTGAAAGAAACTTTATCCAAAAATTGGAGTTAGGGTTGTAGATAATAATCTTTTTGATGAGAAAGATCTTGGTCGTGTACTGGATTATCTTTGTCAAGATGTATACAACCAATTTGCTCCGGATTTAGAAAAAAGAGTTGCGAAGAAAAATTTTAGAACCGAAGAGGGGTTGGAACGTTCGGTTGTTGAGGGAATGAACGACGCTCTAAATAACTTATCTGGCATTGTAGACTTAGATGTTATTGAGAAAGTTGGCCGTGATAAAATTTATAGATCCGCATTTTATTATATGAATGAGCCCTTAATTTATAGTGTTGTTAGAAAATTTGACAATTTATCTTTAAGTGAAGAGGATCGTGTTAGTGCAGCACAAAAGGGGTTTGTTACTGCAATGAATCTTTTTGATCCAACTCGAGGTTTTCAATTTTCAACTTTTGCTTACGGGTTAATTATGCACGAAATTATTGCTGTTGAAAAAGACAGAAAGAAAAGCACGGTTATTAAATATAAACCTAGACAGGTACTAGCTTCGAATGATATGACTGTAATTCGAGTTGAAAAGGCTGTTGGTCATCGAATTATCAAAATAAACAAAGAGGTTCAGACCTTATACAATATTACAATTGTAAAAGACGGAGAAGAATCTGAATACACTTATCAATATCTATATCAAATAAATCCAAAAATTAAAGTCGGCTACCACATTAAACAAGGAGAGCTTTTAGGAACACTTGATGGTGCCGAGGTAGATTTAGATTCTGTCGAAGGACATATCGAGGGCGAACGAAGTGGTGAAACCTTATTTGTTAATCCTTTAGACCATAGAAGTGAGGGATATCGTCGCCCTGATAATGAGGGTGCTCGTGGTGAAATACTGAAACAATTAAAGGAGAGTATTGCCTCTCTCAACGAGAATGAAATTTTAATTGTTCAACGACGATTATTACCAGTAAAAAATGATAAAGCCACTTTGAAAATGCTTTCTGATGAACTAGGTTTACCTACATCAGATGTTAAGTTATTGGAGACTAGAACGTTAAATAAACTAAGAAATGAGTTAGAGTCTAGAGGAATTGAAGCAAAAGATATGGGGATTTTTGAATAAATATATTTGAATATTTGGAATATAATAGTTATAAGAATTTTATTTAAATCCTGGGTGTGGTGGGGCGCCTTCATATTTTTTGAAAATCAAATAGAAAAAGTACACTATATTTGAACCTATAAATGAACTATAATAGTTACAGAGTATAAAAATAGGAGGTGCTTGTTCAGTGACAAGTATTAAACAAAAGATTGGTAGTTTGGCTGTAGTTACCCTTTCAACAGTTTCTACTTTGGGTTCTATTGCCCCAGCAACACAAATTTTTGCACAAGAAAATAAAACCGAAGTGGCAGATAAGCAGGCAGATGTTGCTCAGGTAACAGCAAAAGCTACGATTGAGGATAGCCGACCACGAGAATTGGGAGTAGGTAATACATTTTCTCAAGGATACACGCTAAATCTTACTGTACCAGATACAGTAAAAGCTGGATCTATTGTAAATATTAAAGTAGAAAACCTACCACTTTTATTTGGTTCAGGGGATGTTAAATCTGCTGATGTTTCTGTTGATGGAACTGTAATTGGTAAGATTTCACTTAAGAAATCTGCTACATTCCGTAGTCAACAAATTGATTCTAAAACAACTCTAGATCAAAAGAAAGCAGCAAATATCAAAGCTGGTTTTGGTGAATTTGAATACGAAATTGTCTTTAATGACAAAGCTACAAACTTTAAAAATAAAGATATTGTGTTCAAATCAACATCAGAAAGTTCTGTATTTACATCTGTATCAAAAGATACTCCGGTAAAAGCAAAAATTACTGTAAATGATAAGGAAGTTGCAAGTAAGGATATCACTATCAAACCTTCCCCTTATCAAGATGATAAGGTTAAAAATTCTACACTAGATTTGTCCACAAACACACAAATGATCAAGAACAATGATGGAACTATTAAGTATGTATTGGCTGTTGGTGTTCGTCCGCTTGATCAAGATTATGGTGTTGGAGATAAAATCACTGTTACTTTGCCTCGTGATTCAATGATGAAATTTGCCAAAGAAAATGTACCTGGCAAAGAGATTCGCATTGTTCCTGCCTTTACAAAAAACAGTTTTGCAAACGAAAATAACGTTCTACTAGCTGATGTAAATGCAGTAACAGTGAAAGTTTCTGAGTTGACAGATAACAAGGTTGTATTTGAAATCACAAACGGAACAATGAAACGTGTTAATTACTACGTTTTATCAACCGATGAAACCGGCGCTTCATTCCGATTAACTGACAAAGCGGCTGGAAAACTTTCAGCAGATGGAAAAACTTTTGGGCCTGAAACAGTTACAAGTTCAATTACAACCAAAGATGGTAAGGTCAAACCAACAGATGTGAACTCAAGTTCAATTCGTGTTAACGGAGCAACGCTGACTGCTAAGGGTGTACAAGAAATCATTGAAAAGCCAGTTGAAAAACCAACTGTTAAGAAAGAATACACAACCAGATGGATTACTTTTGTTGACAACAAAGAATCCAAATTGAAAGATGACTTTACAGGTGATCACATTAAGGATCCTGAAAAATTCCCTGGTTATGTGTTGAAGAAAACAGAACAAGATGGTAACAAAACAACTTACATTTACGAAAAAACTAAATCACTAACTACACGCTGGGCTGACATTGATAAACCAGAAGAAAACCTAAAAGATCCTTTCTCTGGAGATAAAACTCAAGAGGCTGGTGAAATTAAAGGTTGGATTTTCGTAAGAACTGACACTGATAAAGATGGTAACGTTGTTCATTTATTCAAAAAGAATGACGGAAAAACATTCAAAACAGAATGGCTAGAAGAAGTTAAGACCAAAGATAAAGATGGTAAGGAAACTACAGAATTGAAACCAATTTCTGGAAAAGATCCTTTCGTTGGAGAAACAACAAAAGAAGCCGGAACAATTTCTGGATTTAAGTTTGTTCGTACAGACAAAGATAAAGATGGTAACGTAAAACATATCTTTGTTCGTGATGTACAATCTCCAGACAAAAAAGACGCCGTAAAAACTGGTGCTTCTGCTAAATCATCTATCCTTCCGATTGCGGGTGTAGGACTTGCGTTAGGTCTTGGTGTTGCTGGATATTTGAAATTTAAAAAGAAAAAGTCCTAATTTAAAATAGAGAGCTCTGGCTCTCTTTTAATTTGATTTGTTTTGTTAAAAGTGGTAAAATTAGGTATAGCTAGATAATTTAGGAGGTAAGATTGTTGGTACAATTACCAAGAGGTAGAGGATTTTTCATTGCTGAAAAAGGTGAAGCGATGAAAGAGTTTAAGAAGGTTTATGAAAAAATAAAACATACACTTCCTTATACATTGGATTTTGGGAGATTTAGTGGACACGTTGTGGAACTTGCTAATCCGGGTCAAATCAATCCCGAATGGAGAGAGTTTTCGATGGATCATTTACCAATGATTCCTGACAAATGGGAGTATTTTCCAACCGAAGGTATTGATTTTAAAACCGGAAAGAAAACTGGAAAAGTGAATCAGTTTTATACACAAACAAAAGAAGCTTTGGATTCTGGAAATTATGATTTCATTGTTTGTGGAACAGACCCGGAACGTGAGGGGAATTTGATTTTTGACGCCTTTATGAGTACAATGACTCCAAATGTTCAAGCAAAAGATAAGTATCGTTTCTGGAATAATGGGATGAGTGATAAGGAAATCCAAAAGGGATTTGAGAACTTGTTAAGGTTTTCTGATAAAATATCTCAAAATACAGGAACAGTTCAAGATCTTTCTAACGCTGCATTTTTAAGAGCAAAAACAGATTGGCTTATTGGTTTGAATGGTACACAGGCGATTTCATCTTTGGCTGGATTTACAGTAAATACAGGTCGAGTTTTAAATCCGGTTGAGAATTTGATTGTTCAACGAGAGTTGCAAATTAGAAATTTTAAACCTGAACAGTTTTTTACCATTCAACAAAAATTCTCTCAAAATGGTGGTGAATTTGTTGGTACTTTAATAGATGAAAGTGGAAAGCCAGTAAGATTTGCTTCTGAGGTGGAGGCAGAACAAAAACTAAAAGAAATTCAGTCTTTTTCATCCTCTGCAAAAATTACAGAAGTTAATATGAAAAGAGCAAAGGAAACAGCGCCATCATTTTATTCAACTTCTCTAATACAAGGTGTTGCTTCTGAACTATATAAATACAAACCTAAATATACAGATGAAATTCTTGAATCTTTGTATTTAAAGAAAATAACAACTTATCCACGTGTGGATACAACTGTTATTACAGAAAAAATGGCAGATGAAATGCCAGGAGTTTTTAACACTGCTTACGTATATCCAGAGTTTAGAGCTGTTTCTATTTCAGCAGAAAAACTTGCTAGTTTTAAGAAAAACAAGACATACGTTAATGATGAAAAAGTTGGTGCTCACGAGGCAATCCAACCTTTACCAGAAATAAGTATCAACTTGGGTGCTTTGACGGATGATGAAAAAAATATCTTATATTTGATTTGCCGAAGTCAAATTCTTCCATTTGTTGGTGATGTCTTGATTGATAAAACAGTTATTAAGGTTCAGGTTGGAGATTTTGTGTTTCGTGCCAATGGTTCACGATTGGTTGATCCCGGGTGGTCTACTTATGTTCCAGAAAAAAAATTCCGTGATACAATGTTGCCTGATTTAAAGGAAGGATCAGTTTCGCTGTTTGATGGGTCTATTTCGGAAGGATGGACTACTCCGCCCAAAGAATATAGTGTAACAGAATTAAATAATATTCTTGAGAATATCCATCGTTTAATAACGGATGATGAAAAGAAATTGGCAATCAAAAAAGCTGAAGGATTGGGTAGACCATCAACTCGTGCAGAAATCATTGAGAAATTGATTAATCACGATCGTATCACAATGAATAAAAACGAAAAGTATCGTGCAACAGACTTTGGAATTGAAGTTGTAACAAAGTTACGTGGAAACGATTTGCTTTCACCAGAATTATCAGCACGATTAGAAACCAAACTTCAAGATGTTGAGTTGGGAATATTGTCCGTTGATGATTATTATAAGTATGTGGTAAGATTCACTGAGAACTTTGTTAGTGAACTTCGTGGTAGGAACTTTTCATTTAATGAAATTCCAGAATATGCCCAAAAACAACAACCACAAATGGTTTGTTTGATCAAGAGCACCTCATCTCAAGTATTTGAGGGGAAAGAAGCGTTTTACGACCAAAACTTCTTGGAGTGGGTTTCTGAAAGGCAAGAGGCAGTAAATAATGACTTGCCAATTCCGGATTTTAGAGGATTTTATTTAAAGAAAAAATTTGAAACCTCAAAATTTAAAATGAAACGTGAGTTTACACAGAAAGATATTATTTCTCTAACAAACTTTGAAGTCATTGAAAAGGAATTTATTTGGCTTGAAAGCAAAAACACATCAAAAACAAAATTGAAATTAGATAATGATTTTAGGTTAGTTTTTGTTAAAAGCGAATCGAATCAAGAAATTAGTGAGTTTTCTGTTGCCGGAGAAAAAGTATATTATGTTCGTGGCTCAAAAGATAATAAACCTTACTCTTTTTATCATATTGGGGACAAAGATTCAGGATTTAATGTTTGGAATGTTGTTTTAGGAAATGTAGTAACTCCAGAAGAATTTTCTGTTTTATATCAAGGTGGTAAAATACCAAAGGAAAAAAATTGACCTTTAATAATGGAGATTCCACATCAGGTACACTTTATTATGATTCAGGTGAAAAGAAAATTAAAGCCATTTTTGACAAAAGGGCTTCCGTTGGTGAAGTTATCTTTAATGAGAATGGTCATAATGCAAAAAAATTCTTGAGTAAAGATAATTTACCTTACTATAAAATCGATGATTTAATCTTTGTTAACGAAGTTATGTTTGGTCACAAAATGACAATCGAAGATCTGAAGACTTTAGCTTTTAAAGGTGAACTTTATATCACAGATTTTCTTTCTAGAAAACAAACTTACTTTTCCTGGTACATTAAAAGTTATTAATAACGAAATAAAAGCTTGTATTTGATGATTAATTGTGATATAATATTTTTTTAATAAATAAGAAATGAGGTATTTAAATTGTCAATTATCTATTTAAAAAGAAAAAAACGTGGAACTGGACGTAAAAGCAGAACGTATGGTTCGAATGTTGGGTGTTGATACGTGGGTGTCGGAAGAAACCTTTAAAGGATTTGTTTCTAACGGTCTGGTAACACTAAAAGCAAACAAACCTTACACCACAAAAGATATGGTTGCTGAAGGTTAATATTCAAGGAGTTGAGAACTAATTTTTCAACTCTTTTTATAATTTAAGAAATTAAAAAATGAGCTGAAATAATATCAGCAGAAAGAAGGAATTTATGTTTAAAAAAGAAATTAAAAACAAGAAACTTAACAATTGGTTTGCTCGTTTTGAGGGGCTTTTTGTTGGCATTGATGAAGAACCGGGTTATTTTCGATATAACCCACTCTCTGCAATTGCTGTAGCTGAATGGTGCGCTCGCCTACAAGAACTTGATAAGAAAAATCGAGAACTTAACGGCGGGGAATCTCGATATGCAGATTTTGACTTGGAAACAACCGGATTACACTCACCAGATGAGTTTGCTCGTGGTGATGGTGGTATAACTGATATCGGAGCCTCACTTATTATCAATAATCAATACCTTGGTAATAGCATTGCTGAAGATGGAACGCAAGATTATTCACCAAATCGATATGAGTTTGATAATCTATCAAACCCAGGTATTTTAATCCCTGAAGCTGTTACAGAATTGACCGGTATCACAAATGAGATGGTTTCACAAGCCAAACCTCAAAAAGTTATCCTCGAAGAATTTCGTGAATTTACAAAAGGTGCTATTCTTGTTGGTCACAATATTGGTGACTCACAATTTAACAAACGAGGTTTTGACGTGGCACGTGTTTATGGCCCAATCGCAAACGCTTTGTTTGGTGATGAAATTGATGATCTTCTTGAAAATTCAGTAGATACTCTACCTTTATTCAAGAATATGATTGCTGGTGTTTCACACAAGAATGAGGATCTTTGCGCTCGTCTAGATATTACACTTGTCGGTGCCCACCGTGCAATTCCTGACGTTCGTGTAAATGCCCTAGCATTTTCTAAAATGCTACCCATTTTGTTGGATACACCAGTAAAAGAATTGTTGGAATATGCAAATAGCAAGGTTGAACAAGGCTATCACGTACTAACGCACGTTCAACCCGGTGCTGTAGTAAATGAAGATAACAAGTTGGAATCTTGGATTGAATTTGGTGTAAAACTTGACAAAAAACATCTACAACTTCCAGGTAGAAAACAAGTTCTTATTGTTAAATTTGATAAGGAAAAGGATGAGTTTATCTACGAAGATACGGAGTTTCGCTCTGGTATTGTAACAGGAGATGAGTTGTCTGAAAAAATTCAAGATCATATTTTGCGTCAACAGGCTTGTGTTTTGAAACGTGTAAAAACATTTGATGAAGTAGTTGCAATGCAAGATAATATTGTTTTTTAAAAAATAAAAAGACTGGATTTATTCCAGCCTTTTTTATTAATCTGAATATGTCGGAGCAACGGGAACCCACATTTTTGGATTGAAGTTGATAGAATAGTGATATTTATCAACATCCTTCACATCAAGATCCTGAACAACGTAGGATACGTTGTCAGACAGACCAATGATGTGCTTCTGATATTTCCCGTTGTCCTCTACAACAATTTCCAACTGTTTATCCGCAGTATCAGCCTTGATTGACATTTTACCAGTCATTTCAAACATAGTATCGTTTGTGATTGCATTAAGAACGGTGACCTTTCGAACAACATTAAAGTTGTCAGATTCTTGTGCCAAATTGGTAGATACTCGATCTGCCTCAGTACATCCACTAAGTGCTAGGAGTGTTGTTGCGAGCATAGTTGCCCCAAAAGTTTTCAGTGTTTTTGATTTAAGATTTTTCATCAAATAAAACCTTCTTTCTTTAATTTATTTTCTTAAATTATAATTAAATAAAAAAAATAAGAAAGAAGGAAAAAATATGGTTATTAAAAGTTCTGAAACAAAAGTAGATCAAGCATTTCTTGAATTGTATAAGAAACTATCTAAGGAAGTTGTTTCAGGAGGAGAGAAGCTGCTTAAGGAAATTCAGAATGAGTTGTCAGAATACAAAAATTGTGGTTTGAGTGCAAATGATAGTTATTCTAGAGTTCGACTCTATTATGATTTTGATAAAAAAAGAATCGTTACAACTCCAATCTTAGGAACTTCTGTTAGAATTTCAGATATTTTAACAATAAATAGCGTCCTAAACTATTCTTTAGAGAGTTTTCATAATATTTTTTTGGAGATTACATCATCAAGACTATTAATAAAAAAAGAAAATAAATTCTTTGTCCGGGTTTGAATTGTACACACAGTTTTTATATTGATAAAGAAACTGTCTTAAAAAAATATAGAGAAAGTTTGATTTGTAATGGGTTGTTATCTAGTCATTCTTTTGAGAAAAATTATTTTGACGTGGTAACTTCAAACAATACAAAGAGAACAAAGGAGCCTACAGTTCTGATGTTTTCTGACAAGGATGAAGCAGAGGTGTTTCTGAAATTTATTGCAGAAAAGTATTCTACTGATGACAATTCGGATATGTTGATGTATTTTATTTTAAAATTAAATCAAGATATTATCTCTGAAAAAGTATTTGACGAAGTTTTAGATATTTTATTATCTAAGAAAAACAGTGTTTTTCAAAAGGATGGGTGGATAAATTTTTTGGGTCGCTATTTCAATAGTGACAGATTAATTTATAAAAAATTAGAGGCGAAAATTGAGCTCTACAAACCAACAGAAAAAGAGTGTGATCTTTTTTCCGAAACAATTGTCGCGATTTCTACAGCCTCTCATTTTAGCCATTCTCCTAGTAGATACTTACCTCACGAGTTATACATATTCAAATATTTATTGACTTTTTTTAAATAAAAAAAGTATAGCATTTGTTATTAATGGTCATAATGACTCGGATTCTCTATTCAATCCTTTAGAAGAGGATAGTGTTATATTAATTAGTGATTTTTATGTTGAGTGGTCGAATTTTATGGAATTTTTACACCAAATAAAAACTTTAAACTTTGATATACTGAATTATCTTGGTGATAATGTTCCTTGGTTAAAATATTGGGATTATGATCAGAACGATGTGGATAAATATAGCAATGATTTCATAATACGAAATTTATCAATTAGAGATTTGTTGAGTTCTAAAAAAACTTTTATTTATTACCACTCCAAAAGGATCTTTTGTTAAGTGTTTTTAAATCACGTAAGAGAACGAAATAATTTCGAAAAAAAGATGAATTAGAATTATTAGAGATACTTGAAAATGTTAAGGTTGCTGAATGGGATAAAGATAGACATCTTTATAAAACTGACAATGGATACTTCAAACCATCAGACATTCAAAAATAAATCTTTTTATATTAAAAAATAAAGGCTGATTAAAAATCAGCCTTTATTTAATTCTTTTTAAAAAAAGAGGGTTTTTTTCTGCGTGATCAAGTTTAATAAACTCTGATGTTGTATACCACTTCAATTTAAAAGATAATTCGGAAATAATTCTCTTTTGGATGTATGATTTAAATCCATCTTCAAACATTTTTTTGTTGATTGGTTTTAAATACACTCGCTCTAATTTAGGGAATGGACTATTGTAAACATTACTATCCAACTGCGTTTTTGTGGAATACAAGACTAACTCGTCTACTAAAATGCTAGGTCGGCCAGAATTTGAAATGGTAAGGAATTTATTTTTATCATCTTCAGATACCAAACACAAATTTCCATCTTTTACAGATAAGTTTATATTTGCAAAAGAAAATCCCTTTCCCAGACTAGTAGATTTGTTGATACGAATAAAACTTCTAAATAAAACGTCACCCTCGTGGATTTGTTCCAATAAGGGGATTTCACTTCTATATTCTCCAAGAAGAATATTGGATTTGTAAAAAATTTCCGAAAGAATTTGTTCGGATAATGAATCACTGATCCCTTCAGATTTTTAGTTTTTTTATAAAGATCTTTAGTTCATTTCTAACTTCGTTTTGTTTTTGTAAAAGTTTGTTAGATCCAACAACATCTTTAGATGTCAACATTTCAGGTTCCTTCTTTCTACTGACATTAATTCAGTCAGATACTATTTTCTTAAATTATAAAAGGAGAGTGAATAAACTCTCCTTTTTATTTTTTAGGCACTTGTAAAAATATGTAAGCCCCCATAATTGTAGCCAAAAGCGTTAGAAAACCTATTGCCAAAGCCAAATTCAAAACTAATTGTGAATAGTTTTTTGTACTGCGATAAAATTCTGTTGAATTACCAGCCATTTTTGCTTGTGCTGCTTTACCACCGGCTTTTGTGAGTGCAATCCACAACATTAAAATCGTAACAAACCAAAGAAATCCCATAAACCAACCATACCAGGATTGTATTTCCGTCCAAAACTTTTGATCATTACCAAAATATTTTGTGTTTACGTTTCTATCTTCTGCAAATACTTCAGCTGGGATAAAACTAAAAATAAATGCGACAAGAGCAATATATTTATTTTTCTATTTTATCTTTTTAATAATTTAATTTTTTTCTTTCAAGATTTCTCCTTAATTTTTTTAAATATTCATTTTCTTTAACTAACTTTTTCCAATTCTTCATAATCTTTCAATTCGATTTTATCACCACTTGATATTTTTTTAGCCAAATCTTCCTGGGCTTTGTCGAATTTTTTTGCCAAGTGGCCAGACTGGATTCTTTTTATTTGATAATTTCCAATAATGTAATCGTTGTTTACATTATATACGCTTCTTAAATATGTACCATCTTCTAATCTAAAAATAATTAATCTTAGCTTTATTATCTCCAGAAATTGGTTCTAATTTATAGAAAGAAGAATCTGGATCTGAAATCTTTTTTTCTGATCCAATATCATAAACAGCAAACGCTTCAAAATTTTTAGTGTTGCTATTAAACACACTAATCATTTTGCTTTCTGTTGGATAATAAGCACTAGCTAAAGATGATATTCTTCCAGAAGTAGTTTGTGAAATTTCCTCTGGAGTTTTTAAAGAGTTGTTATTCACTATGTTAAAAACAGCCAGAGAAACAACACCTATTGCTAATAAAGAACTAGCAAAGATTAGAATTTTTTTTGTTAGTGGATTCATTTTGTTTAAATCAGCTAAACTTTTTGCATTCTTTTTATTCAATTAACGCTTTACCCCCTTCACCCGTCCTTTTTTGTTTCTTAATTCTTTTTGTCCAATTTTATATTTGAACTCTCTGCGAGAATGGTCTCTTGATGTTATTGAAAATACCTCTCCTTCTAACCCGAAGGTATATAGATTGTGATACAATTCAACTTTAGGATTAAAGTTTTTAACATCAAGAGCAAATACATTTGTTTGACCAAGTATTTTATTTCCCAATAAAGTCAAGTCATAATATAATGACTCCAAATCATTTGTAGCGATAATAAGTCGAATATCTCTTCCAAATTTTTCTTTGTATAGTGTTGTATTCCTATTGTAAAATTCAACACGATGTAAAACCGATAATTCCCTATCTAAATAAAAATCCAAAAAATACTCTTGAAGCGCACCAGAAAAATTTAACCACATTCCCTTTATCATCCAATTTTCGAGCAAAATAATTATAAAAATCACCCTTTAGTGTTTCGTTAAGTTGATAACCGTAAGAAACAGCCCAACCTGAATCTTGCAAATATTTAATTGTTTGCAGTTCGTCTGTGTTTCTATTTAGTATTCTTGGGATAAGTGAATTAAAAATGTAATCGTTAATTTCACTTTGATGTTTGATGACAATATCAAATCCATCAGTGACTTGATCCAAGAATGTTTCAACAATTGTTTGTCTGACAAGATCAATTCTTTTCTTGATATTTTTCTTTGAGATAATATTATCAACATCAAAAATCACAACAATTTTTCTTGACTTATTTTTAAACTCTTCTGAAAAAATAAAAGAGCGGTAATGTTCCCATTTTTCTATTAATTGTGCACGGCTTTCAGTTGCCATATCAACTTCTAAAAAAATGTCGTGATCCAAAATTGTAATCATTCCATCCGGTCTAATACTATGATATTGAGACAAAAACTTCTCATCATAATAATTCCAAGGCAAACCAATTTCTCTTGCTTTTTCACCAAATTCAAGCATAATTTGATTTAGATGAACTTGGTGATTAATTAATCTAGGATTCATATTCAAATCTGCCTGTGTATAATAGCCTCGTTTTACTTGTTTTGTATCAAAATCCAAAACTTCTTTTGGTATATCTCGTGTATACCTTACTATATCTATGGCCTTATTGGTTATTTGAAATGCTTCTTTGTTTGGTTGGTATGTGCAAACTGTAACCAATCCATTATCCGTCAACCTCTTTTTTATAACAGTTCTCTTTCTCTTATTTCCTGGTGTATCACCGGGAACTTTATATATATAGTTAAATATTTGTTCTACGTCCATAGCACGATACAAATAGAGATGAGATAGGGCAATCAAATCTTCTTCTTTTAATAGTTCAGTTAATGCTAAAACAGATTTTTTTCAAACTTACCTCCCTAAAAAAATATTTATTTCTTTCTCTATTTTACCGTACTAAAAAAATCAATTCCAGTTTTCTTATTTTTTTATTTGCTGAATTTTTTTCAGATATTAAAGCTATAAAATAGTTAAAGTAAAAAGTTTTTATTGGAGGTAATTTTTGAGTGAAAAAAATTAAAAGAACAGATTTGGTCAGTCAGTTCGATATTTACAAATCTTTTATTTTTTTGTTAATATATACAATATATAACAACTCTTATAAAAGTGCAATTGTAAATCTTGTAGATACAAAAAAACTTTAAGATACTGCCAATTTGGGCGTTATTGACTTTGATTGGATATATTCTATTCAAGGTTGGAAAAAAAGAGATAAAGATGGCTGGTTAAAGAAAATTAACTATTGGATCAATCCATATTTTTTTCATTTTTTTAGGTGTATGGTTTCTTTTTTTCCGGATTATTCCCATCGATTTTAAGTTTTTGGTTATTTTTATTTCTTTAATTCCTGTATTTATTAAAGTATCAATTGTTTATCGAATGTTAGGAAAACCTTATAATGAATATTTAGCTGGATCTAAAATTTCAGATGACAACATAACTGAATTAAAAGCTGAACCGGGTGATTTTGTAATTGGTGAGATTTACAAAAGAAATTTAAACGAAGATGGAAATACCCCAGATGGTGAAGATGATTATGTTCCATCCGGAAAAAAGGCAGTTGTCCCTCTTCGTGATAGATTTGTTCACTTCTTGGCTTTAGGGGTTACCGGATCTGGTAAAACCTCACAATCTTTGTTACCTATGTTTAATAGAGATTTTACAAGTGATAACTTTAAGTTTGCAAAAGTAGATGTTGTGCAAATGGGGCAAATTGTTCTCGAGCCTAAAGGTGATTTTGCTAAAGCCACTTGGGCTATTGGTAAAATAAAGGAATCTGAGAAGAAAACAAACTATATTTCTTTCCTTTTGGGTGTTGAACAGAATTTAATTGATAAAATACAAGAATTGGGTGCTAAGAGGCAAGAGTATATTGATCGCATTTCTAAAAAAGAATTAACACGGAGCGAAGAAAAGGAATTTGAAAAATATAGTCAAATTCTAAGAAATAAACAATCCTTTAATAATTTGGAATCCAAAGAGAAAATTGAACTTGTTAAAAAGTATGAGTCTTTGAAACATAAGAAGTTCGGGGAAGAATTGACAATAGATGAATTGAAACATAGAAATCTAGTTGATCAATCAATCCTTAATTTATTAACAGTTAAGAAAGAACTACCAAATTATTTATCTTTTGATTTTCAATATTTAAATAGCCTTACTCCGTTTGCTTTGTTTAGGTATGCTTCTCTTTTAACAAGTATTATTGCAAACCCAGCGGATTATGAACTATCTTGGAACGATCTAAAAAAACAAGACCCACAACAAAAACGTGATTTGGTAATGTTGTTTGATCCGTCAGCACACAACTCTTTACGTTTCAACCCTCTATACGGGCCAGAAGAAACTGCGGTTGCAACAGTAAAAGAAACCTTAATTGCCTTTATGAGTGACTCCTCTAGTTTCTTCAAGAACAGTGCTGAAACATTGCTACAAAATGCAATCAAGGCCGCAAAACGTGTGCACGGTAATGACGCAACCCTTCTACACCTTAATGACCTATTGACAAATAATAACGGTCGTGGTGATGAGATTCTTCGTCAACTTGGTATGGTATCCACAACATCCGAGAAAGTTTTGGAAAATCGTGATATTATATCTTGGTTTAATACGGATTACTATTCAACAATCAAAGGTATGCGGGGCGGAACAAAAACATACGAACACACAAGTGGTATTCGTTCAATTCTTGCGAATTTGCTAGATTCAAAACGTATCCGTTCAGTATTGTGTCCACCTCCTGGAGTTGGTACAGATCTGAACTTTGATGAAATTCTTAGAACAGGTGATAAAGTTGCAATTTCAACATCAACCGGTTTATCAGACCGTATTGGTGGTATGCTTGGTTCCTTTATTATGTTGCAGTTGCAAAGTGCAATTTTCCGCCGTCCCGGAGATGAAAATACACGTGTTCCAATTGTTTTATATATTGATGAGTTTCAAGACTATGCCAATCCTGAATTTGAAGCAGTATTAACAAAAGGGCGTTCTTTTGTGGTATCTGCTACGATGGCTACCCAAACACTCGGTATTGTTGGTGAGAAGGCTGGTGACGGTTTGGTTCAAAACTTACAATCCAATGCTCGTAACGTAATTGTTTATCCGGGCGCAAGTGCGCAAGACGCTGATTATTTTGTTGAAAAATTTGGTACAACTGAAGAGGTTAAAGTAAAACGTTCTGTTTCTAAGGAAGTAGCTAGATATAAATTGGATGAGTTGAAACAAGATATGGGTATTGATTCAGTGCAACGTGAAAGCATTTCAGAAGATTCTAAATCAGTAGATCGTTTCACAAAAGCTCAAATTATGTATGGACCAAATCACAGAACGAGAAATATTGGTGAGAATGACGCATTTGGTTATATTTATTATTTAGTAATTGTTAAAAATTCACCACAACCACCATCTGTTGCGAAAATTCAATATATACCAAAAGAATTGAAAGAAAAGAGTGACGAATTGGTTGCCGCATACGATCAAAATAATCGAATTAAACCAAACGAAGAAGATGTTATTGTAGAATCTGATAGCAAAGAAGATCCGTTCAAAACAGAGACTTCTCATAAAGATGAATCAATAACTGAACTCGCCTCTGGAACAACTAGAGAAAGTGATCCTTCTGTTTTAGCTAGAGATTTTAATGGAAATTCTCAAGATTTGTCTACTATTTCTACCATTTCTGAACCTGATTTTGGAAATATTGATTTTGGAGTTTCAACAGAATTACCTGAAATAAATCTAGAGGAAGTTAAACCTATAGAAATTCCAGCTTCTGATACCCCTTTCTCAATTAGTGAAGAGGATCTGAAAAGTTTTTGAGATAAAATTGTAATACAATTAAGTGATATAATTAAAAGGTAGGTTTTTTTCTACCTTTTAATTTTTTTGTTTTTATCTATTGACAAAAAAATTTTTTTGAGTTAAAATAGAATAAAATGTAATTAGTAATCACTATAAGTGAAATTTTATTACAAAGATTGGAGTTTAAAAAAATTTGAAATCTAAAGAAAATAAACAAAAACAAAAAAAGAAACAATCATTACTGAAGAAGTAAAAAGACACATCAACTGTTGTTGAAGAAGTTGTAGATAAAAAAAGAAGATACAAATAAAACGCAGGATGAGGTTGTTGAAACCTTAAGCGATGGTTATCATAATCCTAAAGACGTTGAGATGATCAAACAACTTAGAGCAACAATCAGAACTGCAAGTGATAATATTCGAGATATGCAACAATTGGAAGAAATTACCAAAAACAATCTTATTGAAAAAGAAAACTTGATCAATCAAGCTTCAAAGAAAATTGAAGAACAAGATTTGGAAATTTCTCGTCTAAAACAAGAGAAAGAAGAAATTTTGAATAATAAGGGTTCAATTGCTATGCAAGAAGAAATTAGCAAAGCTATTGAATTTGGTAATAATCTTAAAGAAGAAGCTAAAAAATTTGGTGAATCAGAAAAGGAACGAATTATTTCTGAAGCAGAAGCAGAAGCTAAAAGAATTATTTCTGAAGCTAATAAAGAAGCTAAACTAGAAATGGAGCGTCGTGATGAAGCGAATAAGGCCTATCACGAAGTTATGCAGAAAATCGAATTGTACCACAAAACGTTTGGTGAACTCTTAACAAAGAAAAAAGAAGCTCCGAATTATACAAAAACTGCTACCTTAAAAGAAGATGAGACTCATCAAGAACAAGATTTGAATGCAAACGATGATAAATCTAAAAAAGGTAAAAAACGTGCCGAAGACTTTAGAGGGCAAGATGTTTGGGGGGCAGTTCCAACAAGCAAACAAGGTTCAGAAAAACAACTGCGAGAACCTTCATCTGAAACTACTTCAGCAGGTTTTTCAAAACTAGAGATCCCTAAAGTGACAAAAAGTGACGCACAAATGCGTTTAGAGGCACAATTAGCAAGTACAAACAGAGGTGAGTAATGAGTAATATTTTAAGAGGAATTGATAAGAAGACAATTTCTTTAAGAAAAAAAGTTGGTGAAGATCTAAAACTTCCAATTTCTAAATTGGTAGAATTGACTGGCGTTTATGCAAAACTAAAAGACGAACAAGGTAATGTCATTACCGATTATACAAATTCATTTGTGTATCTTTTAGATGATAACAGTACATCAGATGTTTTATCTTTAACAGAAGGTAAAACTGAGGTTCACGTTGGTATTCCTTGGGGTGATAGTTATGTATATATCCAACTTCCAATTTATGTAGAAGTCGAATTGGAGCAAGAGTTGCCAACATTTGAAGATGTACAAGAAATGCCAGTATTTGAAGAACCACAAAATCAACCAGCTATTCAAGAGGAATATGTGAATAAAAAAACAAGTGTGGTTCTTGAAGGCGAACAATCAATGCCAGTAACGACAGATAATGTTCCTAGACTTAAAAAGGATAGTGTTATTGATGGTGTTTATACTTTCTACGATGATGTGTTAATTGGTGCTCGTGGACCAGTAACACATAAAATTCCAGAATTGCACGTAAATGTTCTGGAGTTGTTTTCTAAAGAAGAACAAACAAATCTTGACGGATTTGAGAAAATGATTCTTTCTGTTCATCCTATTACAGTTGAAGGAATCACCCTTTCTGATAAAAATATTGCAACTAACGATTTTGAATATAATGAAAACACAAGTGATTTAGTTTGGGTTTCTGGATTTAACAATCCACTACCATTTACAAATTTAGATCACGCACGAAATAAATCTGAAGTTCTTGGATTGCGCTATCAATTACAATTTGTTCCGGTTTTTAAACCCGAGCCTGTTGTAGAAACACCAGTTTTTGGTGATTGGAGTTCTATTCTTGAACAAAAACCAGAGACAGCAAAACAGACACCAGAAACACCTGTTACTTCCGGGTGGGATATGTTGACAAACAACAATTCACAAGTACAAGAAAAACAAACCTTTACTAGTGACGCATTTGATGATGTTTTGGATAATACAGTTATCACACCACAAAACAAAAACTATTCAAACACTGTTAATAATGGATACAACCCAAATTCTGGATTAAATCAAGGATATGAACCTCCTGTATTAAATTCAGAAGTTGCGAACAATCCGTATGATCAGGCTAGACCTGTTAATAATGGAGCTTATGAACAATTTACCGGTCATACACTTTCTTATCCTGGTGCGATTTTGCAAGATACAGGAACAATTCCTGTTCAAAACCCTGGTATTTCAAATGCTCAGAATGTAGCACCACAGGAAAACAACTTTGGTTATTCATCACCAACCCCACAAAATATGGTAGGTGGAACAGAAAATTTTACACATCCCCAAATGGGGGCACAAACCGAAGTGGTAAACCAAAATTCCCAATTAGACGACCAGTCAATTGATGAAGGTTTAGCAGAAATCAAATCTCAAAAACCAAAGAAAAAAGGTGTTTTGGATAAACTTTTCGGATCCTTTAAGAAAAAAAACAAAAGGGGCGGAAGTAAAAAGGCTGCCATCGCTACAACAGTAGGTATTGTAATTCTTTTAGGTGCTGGAACAGTTGGTGGATTTATGTATCGTAGTTCTGGTCTAAAACAGATCAGTTCTGTTAAGGAAACAGTTGAGTCAAATCTGTCACAAGTGAAAACGTATTTGGAAGATGATCAAATTGATTCTGTTGAAAGTGTCGAGATTCAAAAGTTATTAAATGAGAATACTAAAGCAATTGAAGAAGATAATTCAACAAACTTCTTCGCTGTTATGGAAAGAAATCGATTAATTAAAGAAAATAATAAAGCTACAACAACAGCAACAAATTTGCTTAAAAAACAAAGTGGAGTCACTTCATCTTCAACCTCAGCTTCTGAATAATTTTCTTTTAGATTTCAAATTTACAAAAGCCAGCCAATTGCTGGTTTTTTCTTTTTCTTTTGAAAAAGAAGATAAAATAGATAGAGTAATAAAAATAGGAGGATAAGTTTTGAGAAAGGTTTTTAAAGGTCTTTTGTTAACCACAAGCATTCTTTGCTTTGCTAGTGCAGGTTGGTCTGCTTGGTGGATGTATGAAAATAGTAATTATCAATTATCAACAGTCGCACAACCAGATAAAACTATTTCAATAACAAAACCAAACGAAAAAACAGAAGGTGTTGAATATTCACCTTCAGTTGAAGTTACTTCTCCAGAACAAATAGAAAAAGCAAGAAAGGATACAAGTCAACCATTATATCTTCGTTCTTTTTTATCTATTCCTAATCTTGGTATAAATTTACAAGTATTTGAAGGTACAAGTGAACGAGTATTGACTTATGGGGCCGGAACAATCAAGCCGGGACAAAATCCAGATTCTTTTGGGAATTATTCACTTGCAGCACATAATTTTTATGATTCTAGTTATGGAACCGGTTTTTCAATATTACAAACTTCAAATAATATTGTTGGAAGTAATGCTTATTTGACAGATGGTGACTATGTATATACTTATCGTTTGGCAAAAGTTACTCAAATTTATAAAGATGATTCGATGATTTACACAGAAGATGATTTTTCAGAACAAATATTCTCAGATGAAATAAAGAAACTAGCTCCTTCTGAATTAACTAAAGACGTTGTGCAAAATAAGATATGGAATAGTGATGGCACTTACACTGAAAATAATTCAGGTCAAACTTTTAAATTTGGTAAGTTGCTTACTTTATATACTTGTTATTTGGAACCTTATAATAGAACTTTAGCATACGATAGAATTATTGTTACTGGCGTACAAATCAAAAAAGAAAAAATTAGTGAAGCTCCTCAAGATATAAAGAATTTGTTTATTGATCCAGAATCCAAGAGTGATGAGCCAACAGTTACTAATAACAATACGGTTCCGACATCTGACAAAGATTTAGTGAAAGATTCTAATTCAAGCAATGATGAAACAGTGACCTTAAAAATGCTAAACGAAGGTGTTGAGTACAAAAATATCATTGAATTTTTTGTATTACCACATCTAAAAAACGATCCAAATTTAATTTGGAAAAATCTTTTACACCGGTCTAATTGGATTTGTTATTTCAATGGGGGCATTTATATTCATTCCATCCAAAAAAGCTAAAAATGGCAATTTAAAATCAAAAAGAAAAAGGGGTAACAAAACGTGAACGATAAAGAATTAGAAAATGTAAAAATACCAATTTGGATTATTGTTGTGATGGTTATTTCCACAATTTTTTTCTTTTGGCTGTTTTTATTAGTAATGCTTCAAAATGAATTTGAATTAGAAAAAGGTATTTTTATTTTTATTATTGCTGTATTAGTGACATCTATATTTGCAACTATATTTTATTTTATTAAAAGGGCATTGATAAAAAAACTCTCAAACGAAATAAAGTGGAAAAAAAGATCTACTAGAATTAATAAAGAGAAAATTCCTTCTGACATAAACAGAGAAAAATATAGCTTCTGATTTTAATTCAGATAATAATGTAAAATTAGCTAAGAAAGAAAAAAAATGAATTGAAAGAAAATTTGGGAGGTAATAATCGAAGTGACATATTCAGATATTAGTTATAACAAGCGATATTCTGATGAAAATGATAGTAGAAACAGCGTTATGTTTGTCACCGGTCAACCGGAAGTTAAAAAGTTTTTGTTTGATATATTCACCAATGAGAATCTCCCCTTTAAAAAGGATTTCGTTGTATTACCAGACGCAGTTACTAGAGAGAGGGCTATTGATTTTGCGAGTGAACGACGACCAAAATTAATTATTTTCTTTGAAACAACTGTTGGTAATATTAGTATTTCAGAAACAATTCACAGATTGAGGTTGACTGGTGCAAGAGTTATTTATATCAGTACCCAACGAGCAATTGGGGATCTTGTGTTAGAGGCGTTGGTTGAATGTGGGGTTTATGATCTTGTTTTAGACGAGTCTATCAGTATCGATAAGTTAATTGATTACGTATATAACCCAAGGCAATATCAAGATGTAGCTGCATTTAGAAGATATAAAGTTGTTCCTGATTCTGGATCTGGTCAAACAAGTTTTGTAATTCCTAATTTGTCTGATATAAGACGTTTTTCTGGGAGATTTACGAATGATTACTTACTTGATCCGGTTGCTCAAGCAGTAGAGGGTGTTGGAAATCGAATTGTTGATGATACAGTAAATCAATCATTTGGTCAACGTATTTTTTCTCAAACTGACAATTCTAATGTTTTAAATAATCAAAGACAACAACCCGTTTATACCAATCCACAACCAAAACAACAACCACAAAATGTTGATTTTGGTGATTTACCAGAAGAATTTGATTTTTAGGGGGTGAAATTTAAAATTGAATAAAATTATTTTAGGAGCACTATTTGCCATTGTTTCTCTAGGAGGGTTGGGATTCTTCATTTTTATCATTCGTTCATTGCGTAGTGCAGGAGGGTTTGGTAATTTAACAGGGGCTAGTAAGTTTCTCGCTATTTTAACAACAATTGTTTCTCTAGTGGCTTTATTTGCTGGAGGTTGGTTCTCATACACGAACTTTTCTTATAAACCACCTCAAGAAACAGAATCAACCAAACAACTCCAGGATCAAATCCAAAAGAGTACAACAGAAAATAAAGAATACGCACAACTTATTTCAACAGAAGATTATTACAATGCAACAATAAAAGAGTTGCTCGGGGCATACTCTAAAGAGGGTGTAGCTTCGATTGATAATTATTCACAAGGATCAGAAAAGAGCAAAGCCTTTATTCTTCGTAATGTCGGACGAACTTATAAAACTCAAGAGGGACTTTTCACAACTGAATTAAAAACAGTATCTGGTGAAGTTATTCACTTAGATAAGGATAAAAAGGGAAGAGTTCTTGTTTTTGCAGATGATTCCGAATATAGCGCAAACATCTTGAAATTATTTAGAAAACATAACGAAAACAATCCGGAAAATAAAATTGAATATACAATCATTTTCCCAACTCTTGATGGTACGAAAGTTGCAAACTTCTTCTCAACTTATGGAAGTGACATTGGAAGTATTGAAGAAAATTCTGTTGTAACAATTGATTCTCAACCAAATACAGCAAACCAATCAATTTATGGTATTGCAACTCAAGAATATAGTGTTACAGATTTACCAAGTTATGTGGCAATTGATAGCAATGGTGTAATAAGTTTAGCTGGTGTTGGTTCATTAGTTGATTCAGGTGAGAAATTAAAATCTTGGCTTGATACAGCGTTCAATAGCAAAAATAAGCTATATAATGAAATTAAGAGTGGTTTGAATAAAGATAAAACAAACGACTCTAATAATACTGAAGTTAATTCAGGAAATACATCATCTGATTCAAGTTCAGCAAGTAGCACAGAACAAAGCAACAATACAACGAAGCCAGGAGGTAACTGATGGGTATTTTAATAGCAATTATTGTATCCATCATCGCCTTCGGTGGTGCTCTGGGTCTTTTGTTTTATTGGCGTAATCGTGTTGGTCAAATGAAACTAACCAAACACGATCGTAGTGAAATTGTAACGGAAGATAATACGCAATCATTATTGCCTTTTGAAAAGATTAAACTAAACCGAGTTTTTCTTGGTAAACAAAGATATGTTACATATATCAAAGTTGAACCATTCAATTATCTAATTCGTAGTGAGGAAGGTAAGGACGCATTTGCCATCAACTTACGGAATGCTTATAATGGTTTTGATTTTAGAACCCAAATTTTTACCCATACTCGAAAAATGGTTAACGATAAAATGTTGAGAAAATTATCAGAAACAATTGAAGATACTCTATCTGTCCATCCAGATCAAAAAGAATATGCAGAAGAATATTTTCGACACCTTTCTGTAATCAATGTTCGAGACCCACTCACTGGTGATTTGAGACGTGTAAAAGATTTTTATATTGTTGTTCCTTGGGAACCAACACAAGAAGAGGCTGGTATGACCGAACAAGAGTTGGAATACAGAGCAAAAGAAGAACTCAGACGTCGGATTCACCAAGTGAGAGAAAGTTTTCGTTCTGCTGGTATCCAAACCTATTTATTAAATACGATTGATATTATCGAATTATTTACATCAATTTATCGTCGAGAAGAAAGCTCTAGACCAGATTTACTTTTTGATCAATCTTACACTGGTGTTATGGTTTCTGGCGATGAAGATACAAATTCAGCTTCAGAAATTGTCAGATTCACTGCAATTTTAGAAGGTGCAAAAAATCGATTAGCAGAAGAATTAATCAATAATCCGAATATTACAGATGTAAGTAGGAATAACGCTATTCGTGTATCAAATGCTATTGATAATATTCAAAGAAAGATAAAAGGCGAATAATATATTTTAATTAAGTTAAATTTAAGTTTACTATAATTTTAAAAATATATTTTAAATTTAAAAAAATCATAGGAGAAATTGAATTGCAATTCTTAAATAAAGTAAAAAACAAAGTAAATGATGTTAAATTCCAAGTTGAAAGTGCTCTTGCAATTGGAGCAATGACAGTTCTTACACCAATTGAGAATGTTTTTGCAGACACAAAGATCGATACTAACATTCCTAAAGTAAACAACGATGGAAGTGTGACACTTAAGGGTGGAACAAATGGAGACCCTAAACAATCTGTGACTAAATTTATTGGAGAAGCACAGTTTTGGTTGGGGATTGTTACAACTATTGTAGGACTATCTATTATTGGTTTGGGAATTTGGTATTCTAAAAAAGCAGCTAAAGAGATTCAAGAGGGTAACTCTAATGGTTACAAATCTGCCGGAAATGTATTTGTTGGTACACTCATTGGTGGTGGATTAATTGCAGTAGTTGGACTTGTTCTTGGATTCGGTGCAGCATTTGGTCTGAAATTCTTTTAGTAAAAAGAGGTTTAAAACCTCTTTTTTTATTTTTCTGAATTTGTTTTAGAAAAAACAATTTACTATAATTATTTCAGAAAAGAAAAATAAAAATAGAAAGAAGGAATAGGGGTCGGATTCTCCGTCCGGTTAGACTAATTGTCGAGTTGAGAATAACAACTTCCCCGCTTGCACGTAGGCTAGGGCCCTACATAATCCGTACAACTATTCAAATTCTAGATGTTATAATATTTAACATACGGAATTTGAAGACGCACTCCAATCGTAATTTGGATGAAGAAAGGGTTTGGAACTTTCAGGTTGTGGGGCGTAGCAACCAAAAAAATTCTCAAAGTGAGAATATGTAGAGAACCTCTTGGTTCTCTTTTTTTATTACCTATAATAATATCAGTAATTCAACCCCTTTCAAAAAAGTTTTATATAATTTTGACAAAGCAAATCAATACGAAAGAAGGATTAGCGGGAGACAAAAAAAACTCTTTTTTTGAGTTGACTTTGCTCACACTCCCGTGTTATAATAATCACGGGAGTATATAAAAATATATATTTAAAGAAAGCGTGGTTATTATATGAATCAAAATAATACAAATCAAAAGAAGACTCTTAAAAAGGGTCGCAAAGGTTGGGTGGTTGCAGCTGCCCTCGTAGCAACTATTGGTGCTGGAGCAATGCTTCAAAATCAAAGCAATTCTGTTCCAACCCCAAGTGTCACTAAAACTGGTCAAACAGTTCAAAAGGCTGATGAAGAGCCTAAAAATAAAAATGGTGAATCAAAGGATTTCGCCAAGTCAATGAATGAAGCAATTGAATCTGTCGCTGGAAGTATTCCATCTATTCGGATTCAAGGTGCAAGTCGTTTTTCTGAGGTTGTTTCAAGTGTAGAACAAGAACAACCAGTATTGGCTCAACCAATGAATCCTCTTAAAAAAGAAGATGATAAAAAACTCATTGGTCCAGTACAAGAATTGGTAGTTGAAAAACCAGTAGAAACAACTAAGCCAGTTGAGAAACCAACGGAAACAACTAAACCAGTTGAGAAACCAACGGAAACAACCAAACCAGTTGAAAAACCAGTAGAAACAACTAAGCCAGTTGAGAAACCAACGGAAACAACTAAACCGGTTGAAAAACCTGCGGAAACAACTAAGCCAGTTGAAAAACCTGCGGAAACAACTAAGCCAGTTGAAAAACCTGCGGAAACAACTAAACCGGTTGAAAAACCAGCAGAAACAACTAGGCCGGTTGAAAAACCTGCGGAAACAACTAAGCCAGTTGAAAAACCTGCGGAAACAACTAAGCCAGTTGAAAAACCAGCAGAAACAACTAAACCGGTTGAAAAACCAGCAGAAACAACTAAGCCAGTTGAAAAACCTGCGGAAACAACTAAGCCGGTTGAAAAACCAGCAGAAACAACTAGGCCGGTTGAAAAACCTGCGGAAACAACTAAGCCAGTTGAAAAACCTGCGGAAACAACTAAACCGGTTGAAAAACCAGCAGAAACAACTAAGCCAGTTGAAAAACCAGCAGAAACAACTAAACCGGTTGAAAAACCAGCAGAAACAACTAAGCCAGTTGAAAAACCTGCGGAAACAACTAAGCCGGCGGAAAATATTTCTAATGGTAAGGTTACAGAAACTGTAACACCAAAACAAGAAACACCTTCTGTTCCAGAAGATAAACCACAAACCCCAGGTGAAACAAAAACCACTGAGGGTAATGGTAAAACAACTACTGAAACAAAAGAAGGGACTGATAACAGTCACGTTCCTGGAAATGTTGGATCAACAACAGGTGGAACTTCTTCTACTGTTACAGATGAAAAAACAAATACTGTAACAACTCCAGCAGAAACACCAACCAAACCAGAAGATGGAAAAACTGGAGAAACTCCAAAAACTCCAGCTCCAGTTCAAAAGACGATTACAACAAAAACGGTTCAAGAAAAAACAGATCTTATTCCGGGTGTAACGTATGTAGAAGATAATACTTTAGAAGTTGGTTCTGAAGTTAAAGACTCTGAGGGGGTTGCTGGTTCTGTTGTTAACACCTATACCGTAACATACGAAGATGGTGTGGAAGTTTCTCGTGTATTGTCTGATACTTTAACAACTCCAGCGGTTAATTCAGTTGTTCGTGTTGGTACTAAAGTTGTCAAGAAAGTTGTCAAAGAAACAAAGGATATCACTCAAGAAACACCTGTTCTCCGTGGTATCACTTACGTCAAAGACGACAAGCTTGAAGTTGGTAATGAAGTTGTAGAGAACGAAGGGTCTGATGGTAATATTACAGAAGTCATTCGTGTCACAACAGAAGACGGTGTAGAAGTTTCTCGAGAAGTAATTTCTCACACAGAAACACCAGCGACAAACAAGGTTGTTCGTGTTGGAACAAAAGCAAAAGTTGTAACAACTGTAGAAAAAACAACAGAGAACTTTACTGTGAAACGTGAAGTCAAAACAACTTACAGTGATGACCTCGGTAAAGGTGTTGAAAATGTTGTGGTAGAAGGATCAGATGGTTCTTACGATGAAATTACCACAAAAACATTTGAAAACGGAAAACTTGTATCTACTAAAACAGAAAAAGCAAACGAAGTTGCACCTGTAACTCGTGAAGTAGTTATTGGTACTGGTAAAAATGTAGAAGTTTCTCGTTCATCTAAAAAAATTACAGTTGAAGCAAAAACTGAAGAAATTAAAGATGGTAACATCAAAGCCGGTGAGCGTGTTGTTGAAGTTACATCAAAAGATGGTTCTTATGACCTAGTAACTGTAACATACGGTGATGGACACACAAGCGAAGTTCGTGAAAATGAAGTTCCTGTTGTGAACGGGCGTGTTCGTGTTGGTACAAAAGTTGAACGTACAGTTAAACAACGTATTGAACGAGCTGATGTACTTAAATCAACAACTGAACGAAAAAAAGATTCTAATCTTTTCGAAGGTGATGAAGAAGTTAAGGTTGTTGGTGAAGACGGCTACAACGAAAAAGTTTTTGAAGATGTTTACGAAAACGGAACTCTTGTAGAAACAAAACTTAAAGAAACTCGTGTTGGTAAGAAACCAGTTAATCGTGTTATCCACGAGGGAACAAAACCTCTATATACGGACGATTTCGAATTTTCAAGTGAACCTATCAAACGTGGTTTGCTTCGTTTAGCAGATCCAACAATGGATGTGGGCACTGAACGTGTTGGTGAAGATGGTGAAGATGGTTTGATTGAGTACAAGACAAGTGTTCGAATCAACAACAAAACTGGCGAACGTGTTCGTGGTGAAAAAGTTGAAATCAATCGCACACAAGCAGTGGATAAAGTTGTTTATTTCGGAACGAAAGAACCAGACACATCCGATGTTGTAGTTCCAAAACGTGGTGTTGATGATATCATTGATATCGAAAACCTAAAAGAAAATGGAATTAAAGATTACTTCAATAATCCAAATTATCGAAGTGCTAAATGGCTACACGACAATTTGTCTCAAGAAAATAAGGACAAATTTAACGGTGAAGCACATCCTGACATTCGTGAAACATTTGGTACGTCTGCAAATAATATGACTCAAGATGACCTTGACAAACTTAAACAAATTGTTGACCTTGACAAGGTGAATCGTGTGTTTGCTTCGTTGGTTAATGAAGAGCGTGCTAAAAAAGGTCTAGCACCTGTAACAGTTGCAGATCGTGATAGTGCGGTATGGAAAGCTGCTGAAACACGAGCAACAGAAATGGCTCGTTACGGATCACTACGATACGGTGGTGTGAAAGAGGGTAAACACAAACGTCCAGATGGTTCATCTTGGAGTACTGTTTACACCAATGAAGAAATGAGCAAATTTAATGGCCTCTCAGAAAACGCAGCTGAAATTTCAGGTATCAACTGGAATATTGTAAGTATGACAAATGAAGAATATCTTGCAAAAGAATTTTACAAATTGTGGAAAAATTCTGAAGGACATTACCGAACAATGATGATGGCAGACTATAATATGCCACTTAAAGTTGCACTCAACTTTGGTTTTGGAGCTTATTCTATGACCAATTCAAGTGCGGGGGCACACAACGTTGTTGCAATGATGGAAATTGTCCGACTTGATGTTTAGTAACTAAAAGAGATGGTTAAATCCATCTCTTTTTTTTGTTTGATTTTTAATCAAAATTGTGATAAAATAATAATGAACTAAAATGTTTTTTTTTGGGGGGGATATATTATTCGATGTTAATTAAAGAAATTGTGGAAAAAAAGAATTTAAAAATTTGATGATAACTATAATGATTTGATATTGTGTGAAAGAAAAAAACATTCAATATGGATTGCTAATAAAAATCAGGTAAAAACCAACAAAATATTTGAATCTGCAACTGAACTTGTAAATCAAGGCTACGGTGATTGTGAGGTTGTTGAGATTTCAGAAGAACAAATAGAAAAATATTTTTTTAAATAATTTTTAAATAAAGTATTGACAATTGAATAAATATTTGATATTATATATATAGATAAACGAGGGACCACCGCTTCCTTCTTTGGTGGATATTGTGATAAACTCTTATTGCACATCTGAGACAACAGGTGCCCTCAAAACAAGTAAAAAGCTTGAAACCGTATAATAGCTATAATAGTGACGCTCGAAATCGTAGTTTTCGTAAAACCGAAAGGTGACGGCCGGGGCGTAGGTCGCAGAAGAGAGAATATCTCTTCTTTTTTTTGCGTTAAAATAGATAGAGATTGAAATTTAAGGAGGATTATAGATTTGGCTAGAACATTTGCAACACCAGAAAATTTAGATATTAGCTATAAGTTTCTTGGTGGTAAATATAGCATAAAAGATATGCTATATCGAGGAATTGGTATTCCGCCAGCAATGATTTTTGGTTTTTTAGTAGTTTCACTAACAGAAAATGTTGTATGGGCTATAATTGTTGCTTTACCTTGGTTAATTTTAGGTTTTTTGATTGGTGGATCAAAAAGTTTTTTTGATGGCAGTCTATTATTTATTAACGCCTTAATTTTTAGAGAAAAAAATTAAAACAGAAAAAAATAAAGATGGTGAATAAACGTTCATCTTCTAATGATTTCGAAGGAGTAAATGTTTAATGGGACTTTTTTAAAACAAAAAGATGATGTTGTTAAAAAAACCATCAAAAAAAAGAACTTAAGAAAAAAATAAAAAAATAGTAAGAGAACAGCACCTTCTCTAGATGAATTGGAGATAGGGTTAACTCAACAACAGTTCGATTCAAGACCTGCACAACAAAATATTCCGAATAACAATCAAAAATTTTTTTAATCAACAAACACAATATACAAATGTTGGTTATCAAACGGAATCTTTTGATCAAGGTATGAATTTTTAATCAATATCAAAATAATAATTTTTCAACAAGTACAAAATGATCCATTTTTTTAAATACACAAAATCCAAACTTTACAAATAACAATATTAATAATCAATCACCTATGGCAGGACAACAAACTCCTGAATTTATAAAGAAAATACTTTTAATCCTGAATTTAATTCAGAACAAAACACAAATTTCTCTAACACTGTATCAGGTGGATATAACAATGAAATACCACAATCTGTTTATCGAAATGAGTTTGACAGCTCCTTAAATCCTGGTATGAACCCAGCAGTTGGTAATTTTGTTTCTCAAGCAACTCCACAAAGTGTTGATGTAACAAAACTTGAAGGTGTTCAGCAATCAATTAATTTAAAAACTGCAAACTTTGAATTTGAGGAAGATTACAACCCAAGACAGGAAACTCTAAAAGAAGGTATGGCTCCATCAGCTTATTCTCGTGGAGAGATTGATTTCTTAATTGTCGGATCAAAATACGCTCGGGTATTCTGTATTGAGGGTTTGCCTGATCAAGTTTACATTGGTTATTTAAGAAGATTGTATTCATCAGATTATGATTTGGACATTAATTTATCTATTCAACCACGTCAACAATCTGAGGCACGTAAGGAATTGCAAGATAAATTAACAATTGTTCGTGCACAATTGGAAGAAGAGATTGAACGTGGGGCTAACCGAAATCGTGATACATTCCAAGAACAAATTGATAGATTAGAATTTCAAATTGCCGAATTGTCTACAAGAAACGAGTTTGCATTTGAAGCACAATTTTTATTTACACTTTACGCTGATAGTAGAGAAGAATTGAGTCGTAATACAGTTGCACTTATGCAAGAGTTAAAAGAGGAACATATAACTCCACAAGTATTAGCTCTTCGTCAAGATGAAGGATATCGAACAGTCGTTCCTTATGCAATTGATTATTTACAAGACAAGAAGAGGAACTTTAATACTGGTGCTGTAATTTCAAGTATTCCGTTTTATATTCCTGAATTATATGACGATTATGGAGTGTATTTAGGAACAAACACGTTCAGCGGAACACCTGCCTTACTCGATATGTATAAAAAAAGGGATTCAAAATTCAAATTTAAATGTATTTGGTAGTTCAGGTTCTGGTAAATCAACGTTAGTTAAATTTTTAACAATGCGTAGCTCTTTACACGGAATTAGAACGGTTATTATTGATCCGGAAGGTGAATACGGAGCTATGACCAAGAAACTTCACGGTGCTGTATTCCGTATGTCAACAGATCCAACTCGAGCTGTTATGATGAATTTATTTGATATTGAAGAAGATATTGATATTGATCCAACAACCGGAGAACAAACTCCTACATTAGAGTTGAGACCAAAATATGAAGACATTTCTGGATTTATTAAAGTAATTTATCCTCAAATGGATAAAAGTCAAGAAGCTAATCTTTTAGAGGTGATTGAGGAGCTTTATTTCAGGTTCGGATTTAAAAACAACGATGTAGATAGTCTTTACGAAAATGGAGATTTAATTGTTGAAAATGGAGCTATTATTAATAATTTCCGTAAAAAACCAATGCCTATACTTAGTGATTTGATTGATTTAATGCAAAACTTTGTATATGATGGAACATATCCAAATCTTAGAGAGGTTGCTGCTGCATTACAACCTTATCGAAATAATAAAACACGAGGTATGTTTGATACGCAAACACCAAAAGAGTTCCAAAACTTGAGGGACTTGCCGGTTATCACCTTTGATATTTCAGGTATCGAATCAAGTGATCTTAAAACATTATCAATGTATGTATTATTAAACTGGGTTTGGGAGAAATTTGGAAAGAAAAATCCACACATCAAAAAACGTATTCTTGTTGACGAAGCGTGGATGATGATGAGCCCTTCTCAAAACGGCTATCAATATACATCAGCTTTCTTGGAAACAATGAGTCGCCGGATTCGTAAACGGAATGGTGGTCTTTGTGTTGCAAGTCAACGTGTTGATGACTTTAATCAAACACAACAAGGACAAGCGGTTATTACAAATGCTCACACAACATTCTTATTAAATCACCAAGAATCAGAAGTTACCGCTTTGCGAAAAGCATTCAATTTGGATGAGGGTGTTATTTCAAATATTATCCAAACACAAATTGGTCGTGTTTTAATAAAACAAGGTACTCACCTTTATATTGTTAACACAGAAATATTTGATAATGAAAAGCCGGTTATTATAACCAGCCCTCAAAATTTATCTAAATAAATAATGTAATATAAAACCTTTTTTGCATAATGAAAACCCCTACTATATTAAATACAGTAGGGGTTTTTCTTTAATAAATTAAGGTGTTGGGGTTTAATTGTCTAACCCCACCGACAGTAATATCAATATAATGAAGGTGTTTTTTGCTTGTTGGAGAAACAAACAAATCAATTTCATTATCTTGCAATTTACTCAAATCAAATTGCTCTTCAAGATCAAACAATTCATCTTTTGTAATCGCTTTTTCTTTCAAAGCAAGTTTTGGGTTTAGAGTCCCACGGGCAAAACGTGTTGAGCCGTCCTTTTTGATGTAAGAGAAGTCAACAATACCATTTTTTGCTTCACGATAGAACTTAGCAAATTGATCTGCTTTTTCTTCCAAAACGATTCCATCTTTGATGAGGGTTTCAATAGTTTGTACCATTTCCATAATAGTACCTTCTTTCTAACTCTAAATAGAGTGGTTTTTATTTTTAAAAAAATTATAGTTAAATTTTTACTTGTGTTATAGCAGAAAAAAATCCCGCTATAATAGTAAAAGAAGAAGTTTTTTTATGAACTGATTTATGTAGGAAAATGTAGGAGGAATAAATAAAATAAAAAGTGAATTTTAAAAAAATCAAAACAAAATTAACAAGTCTCGTTAGTTTGGGCTTTGTTCTCTTGTCAATGGCTCCTACTGGAGCAGTTCAAGCGAAAGATTCATCACACTCCGGTGCGGCATATCTTCAAGTAGAATTGGATCCCGGTAGTCACCGCATTCAATCTAATGTAAGTTATTCACCAATTGGAAACGCTTGGTTTGGACAAGATGTGTCGAAATCTCCTGAGTGGATGGCAGAAAAAATCAGTTGGTCTCCGGAATCCTGGAAATTTACAGGTTCACTATTAGATACTGGGAATTTAGATACTGCAATTGGAAGTATGGGGTTGTTAAAAAATGCAACAACTGGAAAATATTGGTCTCCAGCCCGGACAGCAGATTCCTTCAAGCTAGAGACTAAAGGGTTTGAATCAACTGATAATGGACGTGGAAATTTAGCCCTAACCTTCCCGGGATGGGCAGCTGCTGACCGTGTATTCGTTCTAAACAAAAACGGAACTCATTCAAAAGGAATTGATAGGAATGCAGATGATACATCAAATGAATTTTCACGTATTGATTCCAAAAATGCAGCGACGGCCGCTGGTCGTGTGAATGATAATTTAGTGGCAGAATTAAACCGTGCACTTGAAGATAATTATGGGCAATTAGTTACAACTAAAGGTAAACGAAATCCAGATTTATCAACAGAAGGATTTATGAATCTTCTTTGGGTTACTGTGGCTGGTAAATTTCCAGATACAGGAAAAACTTGGACTTACAATGAAGTAGATTACACAATTGATACTAAGGATTCTGTTTCTTCTAAAGTTATTGTAGCAAGTGATGTCTGGAACAAAAGCAGTGCAACAGATAAATTAGTTCAAATTTATCCAAATCGAAAGGGTGCTGTAAAATCAGACGCTTATACATACGCAGTTCCAAAAGGCTATCATTCTGGAGTTGGTACAGGAAATACTGTTGATAACGGTGGAAAACGGGGTAGTGACCTTTATGCTATTACTTGGTTTGATATTGCTATGGGTGCGACATCTGCAACTGTTAGATCGGAGAAAAAAGAGTCAGATGATAGCAATAACACGGTAGTAGGAGAGCAAGTAGATAACTGGTTCTATACTGCACTATCTGCTCTTGTATCTACACTTGGGGTTCGTAATGCTGATGAGCTGGTGTTCGGTGAGTGGGGAAATCTGTTCAAGAACAACACTTTTCCGATGTTTATGGCGATTCAAACACCATTCATTATTTTGGCATTTATTATCTTAAGTATTTCTGTTGTAAATGCAGTTAGAAGATCTGCAAAAGATTATTTAAGTGTTGGCGATGTTCGTTCTATTCAAGATGTATTCGGTCAAGCAATTAATGCTGTTTTGATGATTATTATTTTGAACACGATACTATTCGGTGCTATTTATTTGAATGCTGGTTTGGTTAAAATGGCTGCTCAAGTAAGTCACTTTATGAAAACTTTACAAACGACTGGTGCTTCCACATCAGACAATGCAGTTTCTTCATTCTTTGCAAACTTACTAGGATTTTCTGGAATAACTTCAGTCTTAGTTTCATTTGTACTGATTGGTATTAATATCAAGTTTACGTGGCGTTATGTAGCCCGTGCGGTATCCTTCGGTATTTACTTTGTTATTTCTCCAGTAGTATTTGCACTTGACGCCTTAAAGGGTGATGGAAAACTATTCAGTTTCGGTTCAGGTACTGCAAATATTATGAAAAATCTGATTGGTTTAGTATTCCAACAAGCACTTGACGCATTTGGTATAGCTTTTGCTATTAATGTCGGACGTATCATTTTTGGTAACGGTGTTATTGTAACAATTTTAGGATTCTTATCCATTGAAGCTATAACAAATGCTCTTATGGCAATGTTTGGTGTTCAAGCTGGATCAATTAGAGGTATCGCAGAAGCCGGTGAAATGTGGCACAAGAAAGGTGTTGAAGGGCTTAAACGTGCAGGAGCTTTCCTTGGTGGTGCTATGGCTGCAAAAGGCTACGCTGCTGTTAAGAGTGGTCGAAATCGTGACGACGAGGAAATTCTTCGCAAAAAACACGAAAAGGCTGGGGGTGCAACTGGTGGTGGTTCCGGTGGTGGAACAATCAAAACAGATTTGGATCAAGAAGCCCAAGTTCGTGCTTATAAGGCAAAAGAATTTGGTGAAGTAAACACACCACAACAACCACAACAAACAACTGAACTTGATAAAGAAGTTCAAACTGAAAAAGAAATTTCAGGATGGGATACTGTGAAAAGTAAAGTTGGTGATGTTGCTGGAAAAGTTAAAGATGGGGCTCAAGGTGCCTACAATGGAGCCGTCGAAACCGGATGGGGCGGTGCGATATCTGGTGGAGCTAGTCGTGTTTTAGGGGCATTTACTGAGGGTGCTACAAACCGAGGCGTTCACGGTGATCCAAACACAACAGTTGACCAAGCAGTTCGTGTTTCTGGAATGAATGATCGTTTGAATCCAAATAATTATGACATCGACAGCGATGGAAATGTTGTTGCTAAAGGATTTAAAACTAAAATGCAACGTGCCGGAAGAGATGTTGGTAGATTCCTTGGGAGGTGCAACTCTTGGTATGGTTACTGATCCAAAATATGGAGCAAGAACTATACTTGGTGCAGCCGCTGGAGGATTATCTGCTGTAACTCCAGGAAGATTTGATGATATGGTTGCCACTGTTGCAAACATTCAAAATTACGAATCAGCTTTAACTGGTGGAAATAGTCAAAGTTTCGGATCAAGATTTGCAAAATCTTGGGTTGGTCGTATGGCTGGAGCTCAAGGTATGAATTGGGATATCCAGAACGTATCTGCACAAACTATGTTTGATGATCCTTCTAAAGCCGGTTATACTGTAACAGGTATAGGTGGTGACTCATCAGATGGACTAAATAGATACACTTCTCCAATTTATGACGATACCGAAGAAATGACAATGAGAACATCTTGGGGTGAGGGACAAGGCAAAGATAAAGAACAAAATAACATACATAATGCTGTTAGTGAGTTAAGTTCTTTCGAAGAAAACCCTAACGGAAACCACATATTCTCAAGAGAACAATTGACTGATATGACAGGTGACTCCGTTAAAAGTCAATATGCTCAAGAAGTCTTGAACTATATGGATAAGAATGGTATGAATAATGTTCGATTTGAAAATGGACAAGTTTCATTTGACCAACAAATGGTTCGTGATAAAGGTTCATTTGTGAAAGAGGATGATCCGAAAGCATACTCTGCAATGGCTATTGCAAAACAACAGTATGGTGAGGGTGGAATGTACCACGATCACGAAACCGGTGCTGTTCTCAAACCATCCCTTGATTCTGGTAAACCAATTGCATTCGTTCCTAAGAGTTATACAAATGGCGAAAATAATTATATTCTTAAACAACGTGAAATGGACATTCAAGGACTTCGCAAGTCTAAGATGGGTGAAGGTGAACGTTTAGAATTAATTAAGAAAGCATATTCTGTTTCTCCATCATCTTACAAAGATTTTTAGAGAAAAAAACATTTTTTTCTAAAGATTTAACTTTGGATAAAAAGGAATAAAAAAATAGGCACGTTAATTCGTGCTTATTTTTTTATTTTTCAGGTTTTATTTCATTCTAAATTCTGTTATAATTAAAGTAAATAAAAAAATATCTGGACTTATTTCAGAAGAAAGAAGGTAAAAATGTTAAATTCTAAAAAAAGTAATACCATCATTATCTAGTATGATTTCAAAAGATTTAATCAATAAGTTTGTTTCGATTTTGTTTGATGATATCAATAATGCAGACGATGGGACTTTTGATTGTTTATTTTTTTGGCTGAATTTATGAAGTCGTTTTATAAACCATATTGTGAAAGCTTAGAACCCGATGATATTGTAAAAAGAAATATTTATTTTTGATTTTTTTATAACAATGATTTAATTAATATTTCTATCGAGAAAGAAAAAAATCCGATGGTTACGATGTCGAGTTCAAAAAGGTGCTATTCTTATCTCTAATTACTATACAAATTCTAAAAATACTGAATAGAGCTTTGGGACATACAGCCAAGGAAATATGTAAGAAATATAGAGATGAAAAACCAGAAAGTGAATGGGACGATTGTTTTCATCGCAAATATGCTACTGCATTCAAAAAATTTCTTTTTTGATTTAGGTGACGAGGTTTATATTTTTATTTAGAAAAATAAAAGAAAATGTTTTTGAAATATTTATCTGATTTGAAGATTTTGTTAGAGGATTATTCTGGTAGCACAATAAATAAAAGGTATTGAGTATAACACCCTTAATCTTGAAAATCATTACCAAAATTTCATTATTGATAACAAACTCGACCCTTCATTGATGGTATTAATTAAGGAAAGTTTTAATATCCAAAAAGCTTTTATGTAACTTTTTAACCCTGAGATTGTTGGCATTGATCTTATATTAAAAAAAAGTTTGCTTTGACTATAAAGAAAGAATTGGTAATTCAAAGGATCTCTATTATATTAGAAAATTTATTGCTTTTTTTAATTGATAATGTTTGTTCTTTAGAAGAATTAATAACTTCTGTTCCAAATTCAGTGGGGGAAGATGTGTTATTTGACCTTGCAATTACAGATAATGTTTCTCAATTTATAAGCACATCAAAACCAAAAGATATTAAATTTTTTTGTGAAAAAGGTTAGAACCCTTTTTATTTGATATTAAAAAAATATCAATTTAGAGGGGTTGGCAGTATCTGTCGTTGATGATTCGGATAAAAAGAAGCGGATTGTCAGAATTATTACAGAAAATCACAATTGCTATGGATGAATATGATGATTGTGAAATAAACTATGAAATTATTAATAATTTCTTGATAGAAGATCCAATTTCTAAGGATGATATTGATCAATTAGTAAAAATCTTTATCCAAAAATTCAATTGTTGATTTGGCAAGATAAGGTTATTTTTTTCCTGAAGTTATAGCAGAGAAATATGAGTTGGCAATATTGGGAATTAATACGTTTTTTTAAAACTTGCAGAAGATAGAAGAAATATTAACAAAGATATTTATAATTATTTTTACAAGTAAGTTTTTTTAGAACGATTGATCGCAAAATACATAAAAAGAGGCAAAGGCGTCTATTCGTACAGTAATATATAAGTTAATATTAGATTTGGATATAGATAAAATACCTGTATCTTTAAAGGTTTTGCAACAATTATCTACACAACCTTATCAAAAAAATCTTCTTATTTCTAATACATTTGTTCCAAGAGATAAGAAAAATTATTTTTGTGTGATTTGCCCGGATTAAACTTTTGATGATTCTTTGATGAATGCAATTTCTAAAATAAACAGTTTCTTAAATATTGTTGACGCAGATTTGAAAGTTTGTTACAACGAAAGTGAATCTGAATCTTGGAATCTATTGACTCAATGTATCAAATATGGACACCTTGACTTTAATCCTCATCTAAAAGAGGCAAAATCATCCCTCAAATCATTGAATTTAATTTCTTAAAAATAAATAATATTTAAAAATATCGCTAATGAATTTATGCGATATTTTTTTCTTGATTATTTAATTTTTTTATGCTATAATAGTAATAAGAAAAAAATAAATAATATTCTTTTTCTTTACTCACCTGTGGATAAAACCACCTAAAAAAATGAGATTCATTAATTGTCAAAGATTTTTGAATCATAGGTGCGAATGTCAAAATACTAGATAACTTTAAAATAGATTTTTCTATTAGATTGATGGCAGTACAGATCGAACAGCTTCCAAACGGACTCTTTGATCAGCGGAACCTGTTGATTAGTTTTGGAAATCTATTAGGAAGGTTTGATTAGTTTTTGGCTAGTAACATCCTGGTGTTGAATTGCAACCTCGGCACCTGTAATCAGAATGTAGAGCCACGACGGCGTGATATCCTTGAAAGAGGTTATTAGAAGTCCTTAAAATTCACTCTTTGAGTGAATTTTTTTGTTTTCTGTTATAATTTAAGAAAATAAAAAAATCTGAATTTATTTCAGAGGAAAGAAGGAAAAACTATGATTACTACAGAAAAAGAGTCTTTTTTTCTAAAAATAATTTTAAATTGGTTAAAAAAAGAATCGGCTTTTGGCTCTTAAAAAAACCAGTAAAATTTAGGAAAAAAATTTTTAACAAAACAGCTGGAGATAAATTGGGAAATGCTTGTGTAGTTATTAATCCTAAAGAACATTGTCTTGTCTTGACAACGGAAACTCACTTCTTGGATAATTTATCTAGTAAGGGTTGTGTTTATTTGTATGCAATTAATAAAAATCAAATTGACGAAGATGTTGACAGTTACATCAAAAACTCCTTCTCGGATTATCTATTAAGATTTAATGTTGCAACTTTTAATGCAAATTTATTCCGTGATAATGAGAGTTTTACAGATTGGGGTGGTACGCTATTCAAACAAATCAAACTCGAATCAAGTTTTGAAGCAGATAATAAAATTTGTAAATCTACAAGGGAGCTAATTCAAAGTTTGTTGAACTTTGCTTGCGATGAAGTTTTAAATACTGAAATTTGGGATCTTGTCGATGGGGGAATGATGTCAGATGAGGTGTCTTTGATGGGTTTAAGCGTCAAAACTTTTTTAAATTACGATCTTCGTAAATTTTTTGGTGATGAATTGTCAAGGAAAATTTCACTTTGTTTTCTGCGTCAATTAAGTTTATTCAATGAGGAACCAGGTGTTCCAAAAACAATTTTTGAATTATTGCGATATTCAACTGGCACAGAAGAATTGTCGAATATCTTCTTTAATCTATTCTTGAATAACTATTCTGATGATTGGGGTGAATTGACAAGAAAAAAATCAACAAAACGATTCAATTATTTTTGGAATTATTTCAATAATAAATTGCTGAACATTGATTATTCTCTAAAAAAAGTGATTTACTTAAAGAACTTATTTCTGAAACACTTAGAGAATCCATTGATTCACTTGATTTTTTTCTGACATAAAAAAATTGAGGAATATAAAGTTTCTTCTGATTTTTATCAGAGATAGAAAACTTTCAAAAAGATTTATTCGTTTTTCTTTGAAAAAAAGTTGCAGAGAAATCTGGTGATAAAATCCGATTGGTTCCTGAAATTTATCTCAACCACGATCCAAAACGTGCATTTGATATTTTTATTGTATGCAGATAAGGATATTCTTCAATTAAGTGATATTCTATCAGAAAGTGAACGCTTTGAATATCTAGATTTAGAAGTATTTAAAGACTGGCTTTCAATTATGAAGAAATACAAATCTATGTTGAAGAAATACAATATTGAAGATATTTATAATGAGGATAGTATTACTGGCCTCCAACACAGTTATTCAGACTGGGTTGTGTGTCAATCTATTCCGGAAAGATGGTGATTTTATGAAGGATTTAAATAATTACAAAGAAAATTTTGTATTGGATAATGATGTCATTTCATTCCCTATTGAACCATCGGTCTTAGGGCATATTTCAATTGAAGAATTGGATAGAATGAATAAACATTCAGAAGAATCAAACGTTAAATATCGGGTGATCCCGAAATTTCACCACTCAAAGGATGATGTTAACAACGATAACCTTTTAGCTCCGGTTAGTTTGGATGAAGATACCGAGGTTGAATTGCTGGAATTTTACAAAAATTTGACTGAACAATATTCAAATATTAATTTTGATGATGTTTTTGGAATACTTAAATTATTTAATTGAATTTAAGAATTTTTTTAATTAAAATTAAAAGCAAAAATCAAATCCTTATTCTCCTTATTTCATTGAGGATTGGTTGGAGGATAACTATAAAAAAATTCTGTTCAATTTGAAGAATTTGATTTTTTTAAAAAAATTTTTAGAAAAATATTGAATAAAGGGGTCTAGAGCCCCTTTATTTGTTTCATCCTATTAATTTAATCTATTATAATTTAAGAAAAAAAATATAGCTGAATTTATTTCAGCAGAAAGAAGGTATTTATGATTACAATTTTTTTAAATTTTTTTCTAACAACATTGATTTATTTGATGTTTGTATTTCTACCAGCGAAAAGAAAAGTTTTTGTACGATCGATTCGGTTCAAAAACAAGATCTAAAAAGATTATTTAGTTGGAGATTTTTTTGATTTATTTTACAATTATGTTTATTATTTCAATTGTCTTTAAGTTTACAACTAATAATTTTTGATTTATTTGAATCTGTTGCTAGAAATACTACAGCATTGATCTTAGCTTATTTGTTGAGCTATTTTTTTCTTTAAAAATCTTATTTTTAATAAAAAAATAAATAAATATTAATGGTAGATTTTTTTCTACCATTTTTTTGTTTAAAAAAACTAAACATTTGAAACATCAATTTCTTTTTATAATTTAAGAGAATAAAATAAAAAAACTGAATTTAATTCAGTGGAAAGAAGGAAGTTTAAATGGAAACAATGATAACTATTGCAATTACTTTTATTACTCAATTAATAGGATTTTGGTTTTGTGCTTATTTCGGTAATAGAGGAGAGGTTGTTCGTAGAGAATTGGTGAATGCAGATATGCTTGTAATTAAGATGAAAATTAGCGTTTTTCTATTTTTTTGTTTTTCAAATCTGATCATTTCATTATGCCTGTCCAAGGCTCACTCGCTAATCTTTTTTTATTGCTGGTATTTTTACAGTAATTATCAGTCACATTATCGCATATTTCCAATTAAAAAAACTTTACAACACAAATTAGAAAGGAAACTTGATAAATGTTGAAAAATCATTTTTAACCATTTTATCTCTTGTACTAGTTGTTGGTAAGGTTAGTGGACTATTAGAAGTTAAATTATTCTTAACAAAAAAAGGGGCTCTTAAGGTTTGTTATTTTTGTACTCACTACTCATTGAGTTAATAATATTTTTTTAACCCTTATTTATTCCACAAATCCAGATTGGATTTACTTTATTTTTTTAAAACACTTGCTGTAATTTTTATCAGCTGTGGCAGTCTACTATTTCTATTCTGACACTTGTAAGGATAGCTAAAAAGGATTAATATCATTTAATCCTTTTTTATTTTGTATTTTTTTATATTTCTATTGACTTTTAAAAATAATTACGCTATAATAGTAATATAAATTAATTATAACTTTTGATAATTAAAAAAAGAAATAACATTGTGAAATGAGGATAATAATTTGAAGAAAACAGTAGGAATTGTATTTGGAACATTTGCACCTTTACATCGTGGACACGTTGATTTGATTCAACGAGCAAAGAAACAGTTTGATAAGGTTGTAGTTGTTGTGTCGGGTTACAAAGAGGATCGTGGTGATAAAATTGGACTAAAATTAAATAAACGTTTTAGATATGTACGTGAAGCATTTGCAGGTGATGAGGTAATTTCTGTAACATCTTTAGATGAAACTTTAATTCCACGATATCCTGATGGATGGGAACCTTGGCTGAAAAAATTACAGGATAGCGTTGACTGGAATGAAAATAAGTATGATTATACTTTTGTAATTTCAGAAGGTGAGTATAAAGTTGAATTGGAGAGACGTGGTTATAAAGTTCTTTTTGGTGAACGAACTTTAGGTATTTCTGCAACTATGATTCGTGAGAATCCGGATAAATACTGGCGTTATATCTCAGCTCCATTCCGTAGACACTTCACAAAGAAAGTTTTGATTATCGGAAGTGCAAGTAATGGAAAAACCACACTCGCAACTGATTTAGGTAGATTTTATGACGCACCAGTTAGTTTGGAATATGCACGTGAATATCAGGTTAAGTACAACGTTAAAGACAATGAATTAACACAAACGGACTTCCATTATCTTTTACTGAATCAATATCAGCAAACTGGTAATATAATTGACTCTAAAGAAAATAGGGGTCTCGTCATTTCCGATACAAACTCAACGGTTACAAAAGCCTATTATGATTATTATCTAAAAGGGAAGTCACCAATAGAAGACAAGCTGTTTGATGGAATGTTTAATCACATCAATAGTAAAGAACGTTGGGATTTGATTATCTTTGTGAAACCAACTGGTAAGTATGTGGATGATGGTTTCAGAGATCAATCTATGTCTAGTGACAATGAGCGTGATAAATTCTCAGAATACTTGGATTCTTTAAGAGCTATTTTCCATCAAGATACCAATGTTATCTATTTAGACGGTGATTATCTAAACAATTATCAAAAGGCAAAGACTGCAATTGATGAAGTTTATAATTTTGATCTGTAATTATGATAGAAAGGGAAAATATTTTCTCTTTCTATTTCTTTTTGCTTTAAAGTATGATATACTGATATTAGATAAAAAAATACTACGATAAAGATGATGAGGTTTGATTTTATGGTAGAAAAAAAATAATAGATTTTTCGAAAGCGTTAAGTTTGTTACTTTACATTTTAATTCCTAGTATCGTAATGTATACCTTAACAAAAAAATGTTACAGCTAGTCTATTTTTAACAACTTAAGCTTTTTCAAATATTGTTGGCACATTCTGAATCTATACAACTTGGAACATATTTTTATTAATTTTATTTTTTTGGCCCAATTTTATTAATACTTGTTTTTGTATAGCAAAAAAATGTCAACCTTCAAATCATTCTCTAAATTTTTTTAAAATTATTTATTTTTTTAGTTACATTATCAGTATATTTTTTTCAATATAAAAATACAGATTTTTAATTTTTGAAAAATATGGGTATAAAAAGAACAACCGAGATTGTTAGTTTAACAGATTTGTCTGATTATTATACTATTGATTTGTCGTTTGATGTCTCATATCTTGATAATAAAGATAAAGTAGTTTTTTGAAGGTAAAAAAATTTAAATTTTTGATATTAACGAAAAACGATTATTCTGGTTTGAAAAATTGGTGAAAATAAACGATCAGTTACATTGACAAAACATTCTGGTGATTGGCAATCTCATTTTTTTAGAAATAGTTATAAAAAAATTCATCTCCCTGTTTCAATTGAAGTGAGCAATGGCGACTCTATTCATAAATCAATTTTCGCTAACATTGTAGAATACAAAGATGAATTTCAATCCGATGAAATTAAAAAAATACCAGGAATATGTCAAACCGACCATTAAAAAAAGGTTGAGTTTATTCCTCTAAAAAAATAGATATTTCTTTTGATTCAAAGAAAAAAATTCATAACTGAAACAAGTAAAGGATACAAAGCTATCATCTATAGAAAATACAGTCTGAATGACGATGAGCTGAGCAAAATAAAAAAAAGAGAATGAAATTAAGGAAGAGAATGAAATTTTTAAAAAGAGAAGCTTGATAAAATTTCTGAGTAGATATGTAATTGATGGAAGGGGACTTCGTTTCTCTTCTATTTGTTTTATGGGTTGATTTCTTTTCTATAAAAAAACAAAAAAAATGTTTACTTCTTTAAGATAAAATGATACAATAGAAATATAAGTTAAAAATCACAAAAAGGGGGTTGTTTTATGGATTTTTACAATAATTAAAGACAAACTTGTATACTTTTACTCTTTTTAAGAGAACATCCAGGTTTAGAAAGTATTTGTTGTTAATTTCTTGGTTGTTTTTTTGATAATTGTTCCTATTTTTGGATAATGAGTTTTTGGAAACAATATCCAACAATTGAATGTTACAACAAATATAACCTTAACGATATTACTATTTATCACCTTAAAAAAATTTATCATTTCTATCAAAGTTCTTCTAATTTCATTTTTAAAATGTCGAAATTATACAGTTGGTGCAGCAAATGAAATGGCAACAAAATTAGCAAACGAAATTGATGAAAATAATGATTCTGGGGTATCTAGCGATTCGCTGAATAAATTTAAAAAAACTCGATAGATAACTATATTAAAATGCAAGAAGATGACGAATCTTGGGAAAAAGAAACAATTGAGATTATTTGATAAAAAAACTCAATGTTGTTAGCATTATTTCAGTTGCATTGATTTTTTTATAATATATGTCTATAACTTGGTTCCTATGATTAACTCCGTTCTAGTCTTCCCAACGTCAGGTATCCTAACGTTATTATTACTAATTTCAAAACCAACAAATAGAGATATCATCCACTTTTTACAGCTCAAGAAGAGAATTTTTCTACAACAATTTCAGCAATGGAAGAGTTATCAAATATTATTCTTGAAACAAGAGCCTTCGAAAATAGAGATTACCCGAATACAAGAAAAATTTTTTTCAAATTTGCAATTTCTTGCAATATGATAGTAAAGAAAAAAAGATGAGTTTTAAACTCACCTTTTTATTTTTATAAAAAAACTTCACCAATTCAAACTTGTTTGATTTTTCTACTTGTTAAAATATAAAAAAATATTTCAAATTATCTTTTTAAGGAAATGTTTCTAGATGAATAGTATAGTTTCATCCAATAGTCATCCTGGAGGACGATAGAACTATCGCCACCATTCTCAATAAACTCCATTGCAAAAAAATACTTGGAAAAAAACTTCTAGTTTTAAAGTGAATAATAAATGATCTAAATCAAAAAAATTTTTATTATATTTTTCCTTTTAAAAAAACTTATTCAATAATATTTTTTTGTTTCTTTATTGAGTTGATCACTTTTTCAAACCTGATATTAAGAATAATCTATAAATCTCTGTTTTTGTATTTATTTTTTTAGAATCAAAAATCCTTGTTCTTTTTTTATTTTGTTTTAAAAAAATCAATTTGAGCACTTATATAAATATTAAAAAGCTTCTCCCTCTAAAAAAACAAAACATTTGTCTTTCTCAAGGGATAGTATCCCGAGGGTGAAATGATATTCAGAAATATCTCCCTCAAGAAGATAAATAAAATATTTCTTCAATATATTATCATTTGAATTTTTCTGAAACATTATTGTCTTTTGTAGCAGTATCAAAACTAATTACATTCTTCTTTAAAAAGATCAAATCTAGTTGTAGTTTCATCCAAAACGAAAGACAGCAATTGTTGACTTAAAAAGTCTTTAAAATATTCAAGGTCTACAAAACATTTTTTTATCTATTGGCTTCGTACCAGATGATGTTTTTATATAAACAAATACAATTTTTGATCAAATTTGTTGGGCTCTAAGAAAAAAATGTTTTTTTGTTTTAACGTTATAAAAACAAATCCAAGAACGTGCCAAATCCAACCAACCCTAATCTAAATTCTTCTTGAATATTTTTTTAAAGTTTTTTTGTAATTTTTCAATAGCGTCTTTAAATTCAACGAAATCTCCTCTAGAAAAAGTTCCTCGCAAAAATTCTTTGAATTTTTTTCAAATTCCAACCTTCTTTCTAATTTTTAAAAATTTATTAAATTATAGAATTTAAAAGGCGTTGATTAAACGCCTTTTTTATTTATATCTGTTTTTTTCTTTTTTTCTTTTTCGTGGGTGTTTTCTATTTACTTTTTTTCACTGTATTTGATTCAGTACTTTTTTTATCTTCTTTATTTAATTTATCGATAGACTCCAAATATGATGGGTGATTTGAACCAACAAGTAATTGGTCTGGCTTTTTGGCTTTAATTCCTTTATTTTTAGAAATAATCAATTTATAAGGCAAGGTATTAATTCTCTCTTTCCCCTTGTGAACTTCTCCAATTGCTTTGATTTCAAAAATTACCTAATAATAAACCAGTTTTTTTGATCTTCGAAAGTAAATTCGATTGTATGAATACGATTATTAGAGGATTCTGTTTGTTCTGTTTTGACAGATAAACTACTTACCTTAAATTGATTTACATACTCTGGCTTTAAGTAAAGCATTTTTAAAGTGTGTGGGATTGATGTGTTTTTTGAACCCATTTTAAAAATATCATTCAATACAGAGCGTTGATAATTTGTATATTTCTTTTTAAGAATTAATTTGTCAGCAAAAAAACCTCATCTTTTTACAAAGTATTTAACAATGAAGTAACTAATAAAAAAAGCAATAGTGTGAAATTAAACATTAAGACGAAAACATCGTGAGAATATGTATTATATTGTTCATAAAGATACATCCGTTCAGCAAAATTATCCGATACCGAAATAGGTGAAGGTTCAGCCAGGTAACGCATTTCTTCTTTAATTAATAGTGGTGTTAAGAAGAACCCTAAGAAGAATTTCATTTTTGAATTAAACCAAGAAAATGAGTATCTACAAATACTTAAAAAAATGATTCATCTCGTTTTAGAATTGGCAAACGCTCCATTTTATAAGTTGTAAAAATAAATTTCAGCAAAATTGTTATAAAAAAGAATCCAGTTGCAATATTTAATACATCCAACCATTGAGTTAAATGATCATATTCTGCATAAAATCCAGATGTTACATACATTCCTAACATAAGTCCAGAAAATGTGAGTGCCAAAAACAAGAAAATATTTTTTTAAAAATTAAATAAATACGAACATTAAAAAAATATCTGAGTTCATAAAAAAAGTCTCCTTTTAGTTTTTGATACTACTATTATATCATTAAAAATTTAACAAAATCAAACTGAAAATAAGTTATTTTTTTGTAACCTATTTGTAATAATTTTTAGATAAAGCAACTATCCTATAATAGAATTAGTTATAAAAAGAAGAAGAAAAGGATGGTATAAATTTTGAATTTGAAGAAATCATTACTAATCGCACCTGCAATTATTGGAGCCGTGGCTTTGGATCTAAAACAGCTTTAGCTGATGAAATTTCAACACAATCTTTAAACAATATCGAAACAAAGACTGTATATTATTCAGGAAATGCTTCCGCTAAGATGGATGAAAATAGCCAAGACTCACTAGTTTCAAACAAACATTATCAATCTCAAGAGGATTCTAATACTGGAGTTTCTGCTACAATTTTATCAGATGAAAATGATTCCACAACAAAGGAGTTGTTGAGTGAAAAGGCATTAACTGAAGTGAACTCGTCTGAAAAACTAACTGAAGCTGATAAAGCAAAAATTGCAAAAGAAAAAGAAGAAAAGGAAGCTGAAGAAGCTAGAAAGGCTGAAGAAGAAAGAAAAGAAAAAGAAAAAGCCAGAGCTAAATCAGAAGAAAGATCTTATTCTTATACAAATCAAAGTTATTCTTCAGCAGAAACCGGTGTTGATGGACAGTTAGATATCCAACCGGATTATTCTGGAAATACTTACCCTGTTGGACAATGTACTTGGGGAGCCAAAGCACTAGCACCTTGGGTTCATAATTATTGGGGAAATGCTAACCAATGGCCAGATTCAGCAAGAGCCGCAGGTTATTCTGTTGGAACACAACCTCGTGTTGGCGCAGTAATTTGCTGGCCATACGAAGGATGGGGTTATGGACACGTTGCGGTTGTTACAGCAGTAAGTGGAAATCAAATCCAAGTAAAAGAATCCAATTGGGGTGGAAATCAGTATATCTCAAACTTCCGAGGTTGGTTTACTCCGGATTCAAGTGTAGTTTATATTTATCCAAATTAAAAAAAGGAGTTTTAACTCCTTTTTATTTTTATATTAAGTGTGATAAGAAACCTTAATTTTATTGCTGGATGGTTGAAGATAAGAGTTTTTTGTTACAACCAAAAATTCAGGATAATACAATGCTAATCGAATATCAATCCCTCCATCTGGCGTGTCAATCATTGAGGCTGTTGTTGCACCAACAATATCCACATCATCCTTGCCAATAAGACTTACAATATCTGATAAGGTTTGTTTTCTGGTCTCATTATCTGTAACAAATTCAGGTGGAAAGATTTCCACATTAATAGTTACAGCTGTTGGTGCACCATTTGCTTTTGTGTAAAAAGATTGTGGTAAACGAAATGCACCAAACAATTTCAAAATTTCTGAATAATCGCCAATAATCATATTTGCTTTCACAAAACCGGGCTCCTCAATTCTAACAGTTTGTGAATTGATTTTCCCGTGAACAAAGATATTGGTAGGTCTTGTTGAAATAATTGTCATTTTTAATTTCCTTTCAGTTTTTTTAATTTTTTTAAATCTCTCAATCCGACAGACCAAGTTTTATATTCCAAACCATCTTTATGTTTTCTTAGTGGCTGGAGATACTCGTACAGTTCTGCTGTAAATTCAAATTCCACTTCACCAATGGGTAGTTCTTTGAAGTTTTTATTATAAACGCTTTCTTTAACTTGAATATGAACGTGATCTCTAAATTCCTCTCCAGAAGAGGATTCAATAACTCGTTTAAAAATCACACCGTGTTTATAATATTTTTTGTGTGGACTAACCTTGTGATTTATTTTTACACCATCGTAAATAGCTCTAAATCGAAGGCGTTGTCCAATAAACTTTTCGAACTCTTGATTCGATAGGTTTTGATTCACAAAATACACCTCCTTTACATTTTTAGAAATTTTTCACGTTGAACAATTGACCAACCATAAAATGCTAGTAAACCACCCAACCATTTTAATGCAATAATAATGTTTTGTCCAACATTTTTAACGTTGATATCTGTTGGCACAAAGTATAAAATCGTAAGAAAAATAATTGCTTCTATTACAATAACAGTGTTGAACAATTTTTTCTTTCTATTTATATCGTAGTACTTATTTTTTTCATAATAAAAAAATCCTTTAGGTAAATTATTTCCTTCTTAGATTCCTTCTTGTACTACTATCTTACTGTATCATAAAAACAGAAAAAAATGTCAAGTAGTATTTTTATTTATTATAGCTTATTTTATCTATTTTAATCTAATCTATATCTAGTTGTAACTAAAACTGTTTCAGGTGGAAATAAGTAAATATAATATTAGAAATAGTATTTTATATCCAAATAACTATTATTTTTTTAGCTCTATAATAGAAAGAGTAAATAATTGGAAAAGGAGGTAGTCTGCTACTTGGACGAAAAAGAATTTCGAGATTTAGATCAAGAAGTTACGTTAGGTACTCAAGACGAACAATCTCGTGCTATTGAAAATAGTGCTCAACAAATGGGAGATAAAGCTAGGGAGTATGGTGGCAGAGCTACTGACAAACTAAAAGAGCACGCTGGAAACAAAATAAAAAAACAGCTTGGTGTAGATAAAAAACTAGATCAAATAAAAAGCAAAGGCGCAAGTTCACTAAAAAATGGAACAACAAAGGCTGGAAAAGCAGCAGCAAAAGGTACAAAAGCTGTGACAAAAACAGTGGGCCAAGGTGCCAAACGAGTTATTGGACAGTTTGGAAAACAATTTGCAAAGGCGGCCGTGAAAGCAGCACTACCTTATGTTGGATGGATTGCTGGTGGCATTGTTATCGTTGCTGGAGTTTCTTTTGCAGCTGGAGTTATTTTAGATAATGAAGCGAGTCGTACAAACGAAGCAAATTATCAACACGCAAGCTCAAAAGATGTTAACCGGGTTAGTAAAAATGGTATTGAATTAACAGACTCTAATAACGTATTTTTCAATAAAGCAACAAAACGTTATGAACTTGGTAAAGGACGTACACCAACACAAGCAAATAAATTGTATTATGTTTATTATGCTGTAATGAGTCAACAATCTCGTTGGTTTGTGGAATTTGAACGTACTGGAACAAAACCAGGAGATACTGACGCTGGTACAGAAAAAAATCCTTACTGGAAAGCGGTTAAGAGAGAGGGTGATTACAGCAAATACACTTTAGATGGTTATTTGTTTAATAATAACGTAATTGATAAAGTAAATCTGCGACCAGTAAACCCAGACAAAGCCCTAACCTTAGAGAATCTTGTTGATGAAAAAGCAGTTGAGGCTGTAAATAAATTAAGTTTAAATACAAATTTACTATATCTTTTGAACTCAACACTTAATGGTAATTTCCACGGAACAGGTAAGAATGAAATGTTCTTTGCTGAACAATTTATAAAACCTGTTTATCACGAAGAATCAGATTATTCTTTCAAAAGTTTAACTGAAGTTCGTGATATGACGGATAAAGAAAAAGAAGAGTTTAAGGCTCGTGCACACGGAGACAAGGAAGATAGTAAACAAGAATTAGAATTTCAAAAGAAATATGAACGTTGGGGACAAACACTTGATGTTCAAAACGAAGCTCGTGGTGGTACTTCTACCGCTGGTGAGCGTGATTATGGAAAAACTGATTCAGCTGATGGAATTGAAAATGAAATTCTTAAAAAGGCATACGAATGGGCTACAAAACAGTTAGGTAAAGGGATTACTTATTCAATGGCTAGTCGAAATGGCCCAAATTCATACGACTGTTCAAGTTTTATAACTCGAGCTTTAACAGAAGCTGGTATGACTGGTGTTGATGGTCTTACAACAGTTAGTATGTTAACAAATTCAAATGCTCTTGGACAAAGTGGTACTAAATTCAAAGAAGTTGATTATAAAACTGCCAAAAAGGGAACAATTATCGTTGTAGGTGGTTTGGCCGGTGGTGGTGCAAACGGACACACATTCTTCTTAGCAGAAGATTACCACGGTGATGATACAAAAGTTCTTGAATGTAATTTTGCAACAAATGGTGTTGCAAACCATCAAACATTTAAGACTCAATCAATGAACTACAATCAGGTGGTAGCTTTAGAGCCAATTGCTGAAGGTAATACAGGTGGAGGAAAATCAAGTAAATCTCCAAGTAGTACAAGTGGAAACACACACAATACAACTGGTGATTATACTAAAGATACAAAGAATAAATATCAAGGTAAAATCTCTACTGGTAAATTGGAAGCACAATCAAGAGTATTTGACACAGCTTACAGCCCAACTGTAAAAAATAATCTATTCAAAAAAGAAAATGTAAACGAAAATGTTTGGACTCGTGGGGATTTTTATATTTCTAGCGAAACTGGTTCCATCTCATCCATTCCAGGGGAGTTTAATCTTGATCAATATATAGTTGCCACAAATAATTCCAAATTCAAAATTGGTAGTGGACCAACAAAAGACAAGAATGGTAAGGCGGAAAGACCTGAAAATGGTGACGCAATTTTACCTCCAGAATATCGTGATTATAGAGATGAAATAACCGCTTGGTCATTAAAAAATGGCTATAACCCGGCATTTATCGTTGCAATGATTAAAGTGCTAACTGAAGATGGTAATGCTCAGATGGTCGGTTCTAAATTCAATTTCTTGAATGATAAAGACGCAATCAGTACTGAATCAGATTCAGATAAAGATAGCAAAGAAAAGGATAAGCCAGAAGAAAAACCTAAAACTGAGGACGAGTCTTCTGACAAAAAAGCAGAGACAGATGATCCAGCTTGGAAAAATTATGGTAAAGAATACTATCGTTATGAATCAAAAGTAACTGATATTAATTCAGGTCTTGACTATTTGCAAGCAAACTATCTGAGGATAATGCTGATAAAGAATGGAATTATAATGTTGCTAAAAAATTAAAAATTAAAAAAGCAGATTATGATAAAATTAACGAAGTCTTTAGTAAAGCCGGTGGTGTGGGAGATTCTCGTGCCAAATTAAATTCTAATTTGAGTGATGTAACAGTTCATACATACGAAGGTAATGGGAATGAGGATCCAAAGGCATTAGGTGTAATTTCAATAGACGGTAAGCCAGATGATACAGAAATTGATGGATACAAAAAATATGTTTCTGTTGAAAGAAATATCAAACAAGCTGACGCTGTTGTTCCTAATACAGCTGGAAAGGATCACCCATACGCTATCAAACGTGGATCTGATGGAAATCCAGAAAAGAAAACCGGTGTTTGGGATTATGGATTTGGTTCTATCTTTAAAATAGCCAAACAAACATACGAAGCATACGAAATTGGTATTGATGAACACGGTAACTATTACATCGCTAAAAATGATTCAGAAGGATTGTTATCATTCTGGATTAACAAAGACGTAGCCTCTGACACTCAATATCAAATATTGGGTGCAACAACTGCATTCGGTTCCATCGATTTGTCAAATGAAATCGTAGAGTCTCAGTGGGAAATTGAAAAGGTAATTGAAAAGCTGAAACGTGGAGAGGCTTTAAGCGGTGCCGATGTAGCCCTTCTTGATAAACACAAGGAAGGTACAAGTATTAAAGTTAATGGTAAAGAGGTAGTTGCTGGAGAAAATAATTTCTTTGTATCTACAAAACCAAAAATTGAAAAAGACCCAGAAGTTCAAAATATTAATGGGGCACAATACTTGTATGATTATATCAAGAATTATGAAACATACATTCCTTCTACAACTCAAAACAAATTAAATGTTGTTGATCGTTGGAAAGCTATGAATGACGCAAACGCCTCAACTCAAGAAGCCACTGATAAAATTTTGGATATATTCAATAATTTAATTGGTGACGGAAAATCTAAAAAATCATCAGATTCAAGTACCGGTTCTACTGAAGGTGGTACAGGAGAAGGTGGTTTAGATCAATCTGAGCAGGCTAAGAAAGTTCGTAAAGAAGTATATAAATTACTTATTGATGGTGGTATGGGTAGTGTTGGTGCTATTGGTATTATGACGAACTGGGTTGCCGAATCCAATATAGACCCAACAACAACTTTTGGTGAGTATGTATCAAAATATACCGTTTCTGAACAAGACAAGTATACTGCATTAAATACAGACAAACCAATTGGTTTAGGTCAATGGCTTGGTGGTCGTAAGGCTGGGTTGTTGGAATATGCACGTCAAAAAGGTAAAAACTGGTATGATACTGATTTGCAAATTGACTATATGTTACGTGGTGAATCAGAACAAATTCGTGCAACATTACCTTTAGTGGCACAAGCCAAAGATGTAAAACAAGCGGCGTCTCGATTCTTTATGGGTTGGGAAATTCACGGTGGTGGAGCTTCGTTCGCTGATAACGATCCAAATTCAGACCCACTTGCTGTAGCTAATAATATTGAAGGTCACTTGAGTAAAGCAACTTCTGACGCTTTATGGAAAGAATTGGTTCTTCCTGAAGGAGAAGTTAAGCCAGATCTTTCAAAACTATCAAACGGATCCAGTACTTTAGCAAATTCAGGTGGTTCAACATCAGGTGGTAAATCTTCTGCAATTTCGAACTGGGGTGATGGTAGTGGTTTTGCTGGATTAATTTCAGACTTTTTGAGTAAAATCCGTGGAACAGTTTTAGGATTGTTTGGTGGAAATGAAAATTGGGATCCAACAATGTTTGCAACCGAGCCAACAACAAATGAAAAGTCTATCTTTAGAGCTTCTAAGGAGGATGGTGGAAAGGCCGAAGAGTGGTTTGGTTCTGGAGATCTGTACATCAACGGGGCCGACGCTTACACTTGGACATACAAGGCAAATAAACTATCTGAAAAGAATGCCACAATGTTAGTGAGACAGTTTGTTGCCTCCTTAGAATCAAGAGAAAATAGACCAGTTTATTATGATGAGGTTTATGATAATTGGAATGAATATGAAATTTCTCGTATTCTTGAAGAGAATTATAAATTAGTATTTAAAGGACTATTTAAATCTCAAAAGGATTCTAATTCAGGAAGAAAGGCAGACATTTCAACTGGACCATTTAAAGGTATTGGTTTGGGAGATACAAAAGTTATCTCTGGATACGGATGGAGAAAAAATGGTGACAAGGTTACATTGTTCCCAGGATACACATTCAAACACGAAGATGGTGCTGAAATTGTTTCAATGAAAGCTGGTAAGGTTGTTTATGTTGGTACAGATTTAACAACTGGTAAAAAGACGATTATCATTCGTTCTAAAAACAACACAGAACAAATTGCTTACTCAGGATTTGGATCACTTTCCGGATTCAAGGTTAATGACAACATTCAAGCTGGAGATGTTCTAGGAAAAGCTCCTTCTTCTGGTGAAATCGATGTATTTGGTATTCATTCTAGAGAAGATATTTCTGGAGGATTACCTAGCTTCCCAACTGAGTTTGATAATAACTCCGCCTACTTCGATTTAGGACATAACTTTGGTATTTTTGCAGACGGTCGTAAGAAATTACTTCAAGAAGTTAATGGATATGATCCAGACAAGAATACTATTAAAAAACCTAAAGCAAGTAGTATGGAAGGAAAAGAATCTAAACTCTCAAACTATATCAGTACTGATACAAGTTCTGATGGAGTTACAGGAGATGGATCTTATAAAGATATTCAACCAAATTATTCCGGAATCACATCTTACCCACACGGTGAATGTACGTGGGGCGTAAAAGCTCTTGCTCCTTGGGTAGGAGATTATTGGGGTAATGGTGGAGAATGGGCTGCCTCTGCTCGTGCAGAAGGTTATACCGTTGATGACAACCCTAAAGTCGGTTCTGTTGCTTGTTGGACTGATGGTGGATATGGACACGTAGGTGTTGTAGTTGCCGTTGAAGGCAAGGGGCGTATCCAAATTAAAGAATCAAACTACTCTGGAAAGAGATATATATCAAACTTCCGTGGATGGTTTGATCCTAGATATGCTCAAGGTACAGTTTCCTATATTCATCCAAAATAAAAAAGAGAGATAAAACACTCTTTTTTTATTTACAAAAATAACAAATGAAACATTTTTTATCTATATTGATTAAAGTTTTTGATGGTTCTGTCCCATATTATTTATTTGATTTTTGTGGTTGTTGATTTTGTGGATTTCCTGGATATTGTTGTTGAAATTGCTGTTGAGCCATTTGTTGCTCCATTTGTCTATTCATTGCCTCGTTTCTTCTTCGCTGTTCTTCTGCACTCAATTGTTGGATTTTTTCGATACCATATAGTTCTGTATTTTTTTCATCCACAATTCTGTACTATTCAAAAAAATGAAATTATTACAAATGTCTCAAAACCAAAAGGTGTTTTTCCAATATGCTGATAAAATTGTATTTATCAATAACAATAAAAAAATAGTAACCATTTCAAAAATCCAAGTTTAGAGGACGATTCTTTAATACTTCCAGAAGCAATACTGAATTACAAATATCATTAAAAAAATGGAATTGATAATAGTGCAAACCCGGAATTATAAAATAAAATTGCAGGAATAGTTCCTAAAAATCATAAGTATAAATGTTTGCCAATATGATGATTTATTATCTTTGTGTAGATTAGTCCCAGATAAAACTAGTAATTGTGACAATATCCTTTGTAAATCTAAATAAACTTTATCTAATTTAGGTCGGATATATTTTTTTGTGTCACTAGCGTAATCAAGTGGATTAAAATAACTACCGAAAAACAATCACAGTAATTAAAAAAATAATATGTTTGGAACAAGATACCACCAAGTCCCATTAAAACCACGCAAAACTGTATTTACAATCAATAAAATTGTTGATAATGTAACTACTAAATAATTACCTTTTAATAAAAAGAATTTTCTTGATTTCTTAAATTTAGGTGGAGCTTCAATTTTATTCTTTTCTTCGTTAAAACGTTGTTGTTGTTTTTGAAATTCGTCAAGAGCACCATTTTGGTGTTGTATAGACGAATTAATAACTTGTCTTCTATTATCCAAATATGATCTTTGATTATTTAACATATTTTTGAGACATTAAAAACCCTCCTTTAAATTTGCGTTTTTTCCAATCTTCAACAATTCTTCTACCGAATGGCGTTAAAAGGTTTATTGAATTAATAAATTCTAAATCTCTATCAAGATTAAGTGAAACCCCAAACTCTTCCGATAATCGTTCACGCCAAACATCACCATCCTTTATAAATGTTTGAGTGATATCTGCGTCTTTTAACATAGCTCTCGATAAAAACAAATCATCTTCTTTAATAAAATTCAAATTTCTATTGTCAGTGCTATAAATCAATTCTGAAATTATTTCAGACTCGAAAACTGTTAATTCTCCAGATAAAACTCTAAATTCTTCTACCAAAGATACAGCAATAGCAAGATTCTCTTCTTCTGTATTAAATCTAGAATGTCCAGCGTCGTGAAAAATACAAGCCAAATCCAACAGTAATTTTTCATCATCTTTTAGTGTTTGATATAAAGGGTTCTCCTGCACACGACTTAAAACGGACAGTATATGATCAAAATTATGATAAGGATTTTTCTGATCTTTTGACTTAACAAACTTTTTTTAGCTTTGTTAATTGTATTTTTTTATTCATTCGTATCTCCATTCTTATTTTTTTTCATTGTTTCGTAATATTTGTAATTGTCGATTTTTGGAAAACGCAAAAATGTCAACTGTAACCAGTCAAGTAATTTACAAATTTCTTCAGATTCGATAATTGGAAGGTCGTGATTTCTTATATTTTTCCAACTTTCCTCTTGTAGTATCAACCTCGTTTATCAAATCATCTAATAAAACATCAACCTCAGAATTAAATTTCTTTTTTTAAGAATGTTCTTTTTAAATAAAGGTTGAAGTGACCTTTATTTAATAAACCATCCTTTGAGTTAAGTGTTTCTTCCGTTTCTCGTAGCAAATCTTCCTTATCTTCTAATTCCTCAATTAACCTTTCCCTATTTTCTTTACCTTCGATTATTTTATCCCACTCTGGAACTGATACAGTGTTTTTCAAAAAAACTTTCCACTTCACTAAGACATCACCTTTTTGTGAACCAAACCCCAGAGTTAATTCCTTGTCTTTAGAAATTGTTGCAGATAAAGTTAAAAATCTTTCGTGACTAGATGTATATAGCCTGAAAGAAATATTTCGTACCAAATAATTGATCATATCAGAAGTGTCAAGGAAAGGATTTGTCAACAACCAACGCCCTTTATTACTAGTCAAAACCTGTATTGGATCTGTTGCATTATCTAAAGTTGTTAGGAAGAAACCGATTTCTTCGTTTAGATTATTTTTTAAATCAATCAATCCAGACTTCAACAACTTCAGTTCTTGAAACTCATCTTTCTCGTAATTAGACAACCGGATTCCTCCTCACTTTATTTATTTTCTGAATTATTTCCAGAAATTCCAGAAATAGTAATTAGTTTGACTTTATTATCTGTCGTGGTATGAAACTCGTAAACGTCGTGTTTGTTCTTATCTCTTGCGGTAATAACAACTTCACTATCACTAATTTTCTCGATTCTACCAATCAACAAATCATCGTAATTAGATAAACCAGCCTTTTGTAATAATCTTTTTTCCGCTGGTTGAGTTAAATGAACGTTGTAAAGTTTCGTTAATTCGGTTCCATTAACACTAGTCAATCTAGAATATTGATTTTCTAATTTATATTCTTTATCGTTAATGTTAAAACCAACACCATCAATTTTCTCAATTTTATCAAGAGTGAAATCCTTTTCGTTCTCCAATAAATACAGAATGAGTTGTGCTGCTAAAATTGTTGAAGAATTTGAAACATCACCACCTTTAGTGTCAATCACTTCTGATGAAATAACTTCTTTTTTTAGTGATGTTATAAATCAATATATTAAACCCATTTTCATTTTTGATAAGAGAAGATTCCTGCTGTATCACCATTTTTTTCATTTTAAAGTTTTTTTGATAACAGACCAATTTGCAACTTTATTTTGGTTATTTACAGTAGATACATACTCATCTCTAACCTTTTGGTGATAAGCTTCTTCTGCTTGAAAAACTACCAAATAAAGCTATAGAAACTGAAATAACAACAATTATTGCAACAATAAGTCTTCGTAGCCAAGGGCGTTTAATATCTCTAATTCGATTGACATTTTTTTAATTTTATTAGGATCGAATTTTTTTCTTGAAGTTTTTAAAAGACTATTTTTTTAATTCTGCTTAAATCCATTCAAATACCCCCTTTTTAATTTTTAGATTGTTTATTATCAACTTGCTTTGTTACAGCAGATTCCAAATCTGTTGCACCCTGCCAATAAACTGAACTTCCAAATTCCTTTTGCGATAATTTTGCTTTATCTTTAAGAACTTCAGCTTTAACTTTTCCATCCTTAACTTCCTTAAGAATTTCTCCGGCTTCCTTAGACAAATCGGTTTGAGCCTTGTCTTTTTCAAATTCTTTCAGAGCAGAAATTTGAGAATCTGCCAATTTATAAGTTCCATCTTTTTCTAAAGAGATATTAGGCGTTTGAACCAACCCAAGTGCAATGTCGTGATATAAACGAGCTAGGGATGTCATATCTGCTATATATTTAGAAGAAGGATTTTTTGAACTCAATTCACCAACGCCTAAAATGGCTAATTTATAAGCCTCAAATGCTTTTGTTGGCGAAACTTTTCCATCCTGAAATACATTAAGATTTTGAATATTCTTTCCTGTGTTGATTAAAGTTTTTAGCTCTTCACTGTAATTATCTGAGTAGGTAGATAATTTTTCAAAATCCGGCAAGGTTAAAATGAAATCTGGTGATAATGATTGGGGAACTAAGTACTGATCTTTAATATCCTTTATATAACCGTCGACCCAAGCTGAATTTTTAGCAGCGTCGAGTGCATTTTCTGAATCTTTTCGGTTATAATCAACCTCTCCACTCATAATTTGTGCAGTTGAGTTATAATAAAATGCTGCATTTTGAACAGATGTGTACATTAAATCAGTAGCTAGGTGTTTGTTGTTATCGTTTAGTTTTGATAGTCGTGGACTCAAATCAGAAATAATTTCTTTTGGTTTTGTGTTGTTCTTTACCAATCCGGTTTCCAACTCAATTAAGGATTTTTGTGCTTCTTCTGATAATGTTTCAATATTACTATCAGAAGGTTTCGTATTTTGGTATAAATGAAATCCAATTCCACCACCAACAACAATACTAATTAAACCAACAATCAAAATCTTTTTTATGTTTTTACGTTCAATTTTGCCAGGCAAATCAACACCTCCTTGTATTTTCTTCTTATTCCTTATTATAGCACAAAATATTGTTTTTGATTATTCTGAAAAACTTAAATTTGATTAATTTTCAAGAAGGCTAAATTTCCTCTATTATAATTTAAGAAATAAAAAAAGACTGGAATAACTCCAGCAGAAAGAAGGTACTTTATGAAACAAACAAACAAAAAAGAATTTTCAAGGTTTTTGAACAAATTTGAAAAGTTATTGGATTATCAGGTTGGCGTGTTGGGAAATGGCGTAAATATGGATATTTTTCGTGATGACACAGAACGCTTTTTAAAGATCTCTCATTGTAGATTTATATTATCAACAGAATCTGGAAAAAAATTAACCTTAAGATTTCATTTTTTTCGATAAAAAAACAAGAACGAAGTTTTTTTCGGAAAAAAAATTGGAGAGTCGAAAAAAATTTGAAATTTTAAAATCAAAAGATGATAATCCTGATATAGCAACAAGCTCGCCAATTGACTTATCAAATGTTGGAATGAGACAATACAACTTTTTTGGTGAAAAAAACGGATGGCAAAAACAATTACAATGTGTATAAAAAATTTACTCGTGTTGCAATCACTAATTTTTGATTTTTTTATAACAATTTTTGCTTCATATTCTAGATTAGATATGAGATATGAAGAATGCTATTTAAGTGCTCTCAATGAGCTTCTGAATATTCTTCTTAATGGCAACCGTCACTATGAATACAACAAATCTTACATACATATTTTGGAGGATTTAGAGGGACGGCGTGCTATTTTTTTGGGGAACAAATATTTATGTTTAATTACCAAAGCGAAAAAAATGCAACATTTGAATTTATTATTAGAAAAATCGAAAGGTCAATTCGTGATAGTGGAAAACCAAATAAGGATGATATTATTTCGTTACTGAATATCCTTAATGTATATACAGTAAAGCATAGCTACAATGATTTTTCTGCAAAATTAAACTTAGCTTATTTATTTATTAAAGATTTAAAAGAAAAGTCAAAAATTTAAATTAGAAGAAGCTAAACATCCCAATGTTTACAAATTCGTTCGTGACATTACGATGAATAAATCTAACGACTTGGTTGTCTATAGTTTGTCAAATGATAAATTTGTTAATAACGGTGCAGTTTACACTTCGGAACTCAAAGTTTCAGATTTAAAAATCAACATTCTGCTTGGTTGCAAAAAAATAAAAAAATTAAAAAAAGATGGGTTTCAAAACTCATCTTTTTTTCATTCTGTTATAATTTAAGAAAATAAAATGCTGAAATAAATTCAGCGGAAAGAAGGAAATAAAATGAAAGCCACCAAAAAAATGTTGTTCCGTTGGATCGGGATATTTATAATAAAATTATTTGTTTATTTCAAAAAGAGGAATTTATCAATATCCAAGATTATTGTAAACAAAATGAAGTATTGAGTGATTATGTTTATTCAGAATTAAAATATTTTTTTCATTGATAATGAACACTATAAACACCTCGTAAATGCTGATAAGAAAATAACGTTAAAGTTCGATCTTTTTGCACTTTTACAGAGAGTTTGTTGGGCATATAATCGTGGAATATATTTATATATGGATAAAGATAACGGGGAGTTATATCTAGCTGACAAATTCAATATAATGAATGGAGATTTTTGGGGAAAGTGGTATTGCAATAGCCAATCTTTCTAGTAGAATTGTTTATGATATTTATAATAACATATTGAGTAATGAAGTGAAATTGGATGTCTATTTAGAAGGAGATGTTTTAGGTGAAAATATAAATAAAGATTCTCTAAGATTGGATATCGAGCCACTAAACAAATTTATCAACAATTACATCAGAAATCTATTTTTCTAATAAAATGGTTGATTTTTGCAATTGAACCTACGGCGTTTTTTTGAGAAAAATGTTTCTAGATAATTATGAACCTATAACTGCAAGGATATCTCAGTATCCATACCCATCCTTAAGTTTAGATGTTTTTAAAAAAACGAAGAAGTTAGATTTTTTGTTTGGCTCTAAAGTTACTATTAAAAAAATATTAAAAAGTAGTATTGAAAATTACAAGGGAATAGAAAGGATTCTATCATCGAATATATCAAAGAGCTATATATCTTTATGTTAAATGATATCAAGAAAAAGTAACAACTTAACACAAGACCATTTAGATATGTTTGGATTGAGTTTAGAATTAAAACCTATTGTAAACAAATTTATTTTTTTACTAATAATGAACTGTCTTTGTTGGTTGATGAATTTAATTCTTTATTCTTCAAAAATGATCATTCTAGATAAAATTCAAAAAAAGATTTAACTAATTTTTTTCAGAAAAAAACTGTTTCTAAAAAAAGTGCTATAATTGGCACTTTTTTTATAATTTAAGAAATTAATTTAATCTGGAGTTACTCCAGTAGAAAGAAGGAAAACTATGAAAAATTACAGAAGGTAAGTATTTTGAATTTTATAAAAGATTGGAAATTTTGTTGGATTATCACATTAAATTTTTTTAAATCACAGCATTTTTAGTTGATATATTTGATGATAAAATGTATGCTTTTTTTAAATACAGATTATTTAAAAGTTTTTCATTAACAAAAAAACGGATATCAGGATCTTTCTCTGAATATTTGTGGTTTTGATGAAGAAGATTCAATTCTTTTTAACGAAAAAAATACTAGTATCAGGATGTATGAGGCTATTGCAACCTGGTGACTCTTTTGAGGTCTTTAGTGACAAAATTGAAATTTCAAATGTTCCAATAGAAAAAGTAGACCTATTTAATGATCTTGATAATAAGGAATCTATCATAAAAAAATATACAAAGATTTCTTAAAAAAACTTCTATCTTTTCTTTTGATGAAAAAAATATAGTCAGATAGGAAATTCTAACTCATTATATTTAAATGATTTAAATTTGTTGTTAAATATGATGTTATTGGCGCCGAAAAAAATCTTCACGCACAAGATTACATAAATAACAAAAAAATAAGTCTATAATCACATTGATATTAGATGAAGAAGAAATTAAAAAAATATTTTTCCCCAAAAAGAAAAACAAGGATATTCCTAAAAAAATTTGGGTCGAAATTTCGATTTCATTTATGAGATTATGTCTGTTAAACAAGGAGTAGGTGAGAATCCGTTTGATGATGATTTTTTTGATCAATGGTTTATTAAGGATGTTTAACATTAACTTTGCCTACTTATCTTTTTGTCTTTGGTAAAATGACGACTCTTATTGAAATTTTTTTAATAGCGACAATAACAACGAATATGAATTAATTTTTGGTTGAAAAAAAGCAAATATCCTGACTTTTTACGATTTTTATCTACAAATTAAAAAAATCAAAAAGATCCTAACCTAAAAATTATTCACTTATTCCGGTGATATCGATTTTAAAGTATCTGATTTGGATAAAATTTTCACTTTGAAACAATAAAAGGCTGAGTAAAAACTCAACCTTTTTTATTTTTTTGTTTACTGTAAATAGATTCACGAATATTAGCTGTTAACTTACCGACTCGCTCGCCAACGTTATAAACAAGATTCCAATCCTCAAGATCTTCCTCGGCGGGGTGTGCATATTGGATTGACAATCCAGTAAGGGCGCCTGACCCGTATTCGAGTTCATCTAACCAGTTAAGCATTGCAGCCGGAACCCCCAGCTCTTTTTGGTAAAACTTATCAAAAGCTAAGATTGGGTTTGTATACCGATCCTTAGAATTAAAAACCTCATCACGATATAGTGGTGCAAAAATTTTCAAGCTCGAACCTTCAAAATTTCCCTCTTCTTTGCTTTTTACCGATAGAAATGCGTAACTCTCCAAATTCTGATTGTAGATTTTTCGGAACTCATCCACGAAATCGATAGGGAGGTAAGAGTCTGCAATTAATCTAGCGACCTTACGAACTGTATTAATTTCAGAGTAGTCAATATCTGTTGTAATTACAGTAAGTAGATCTTCAAGTTCTTCAGCTGTTGCAACTTTTAATTCTTTTAGACTTGATTTTGAAAACCAAACTCGCCCTTCGTCAAGCAATTCTCTTTTAAAATTTTCCATTAGTATCCTTCTTTCTGAATTTAAATATTTTTTTATAAATTATAGTAACAAAAAAACCGGGTTAAACCCGGTTTTAACTTAATATTTCTTTCAAATATTCTTTTTGCGAGGTCCAACTCTTGAATTAATTCAGGGTCTTCTTCTTGCTCAAATAATTCAAGAATGAACTTATATAAAAGTTCTATTTCTTCCAATCCTTCTTCTAAGAATAAATCATTAGAAATGTTTCGGATATAATATGGTTCGTATAAATATAAGCCTTTAATTCGCTTAGAAATTAAACTGTTAAAAATATTGTAGAAAAAAAATATCCTTATTATCTAAAAAAATTGATTTGCTATTCTTCTAAAAATTTTTCCTCACCAATCTTTCCATCCTTATAAAAAAACAATTGTCGATAAAAAAACGAAAAGTTTTTTTCCTTTGTTAGTAAATATTTTTATAGGTAAAGTTGTTAATTCCTTTGGAATTTTTGAAATTTATACGACACTTTTCATAGTCTGTTTTGAAAATAAAATTTTTGTTCTGGTTGTTCAGTTTCTAATAATTCGTACAAATTTTCAACAATTGATTTGAAAATTGATTCAAGGTATGATTTTACCTCAATCTTTGTTGAATCCACGATCAGTTCGTGTACTTTAACGAAAAAATCTCCCAACTCGACCTTCATCATTTCGATATAGTTGTCCTGTTTGTTTAGAAAATCGTTATCTTTAGAAACTGTCGTCACAAATTTGTCAAAGAAACTTGTAAAAGCGTAATAGAATGAATTTTTCAAAACCACCTTCTGACAAAATAGCAGAATTACCATCAACGTCTTCGTATTTTTTGATATAATCACCAATAACTTTTGGTGACTGACTGATTGCTTTTAATATTACAGAATAGATACGGTTAAATTCCGAAATCCGTTTGGATCCTGATACCTTATTCTCCAGTTCGAAAATATTCAAGCAATCACCAATGAGTGGTGTGAATGAAAAATCACCGGTACCAACATTATTGAAATAAAATCCATCATTTTTTGAAAAAGTTGTATTTTCGAAACGAACATTTTTAAAATAATCACAAAATGATTTGTTTAAAAGTGAAGGTTCCAATTTTTTTCTGAAATAAATTTAGTTGTAGACTCCATCGTTCTAATTTTTATACCAACGTACAGATGATCATCTTCATTCTGAAGATTTTCTTTTGTTTTCGAGCAGCACTCGCAGCTCATACTGGGATGGTGATCCTGGTGATTTTTGCAGAACCAGTACAGGCAATAATTTACCCAGTAGCTATCAATTAGGCCTAGCTCTTCAAATTTATCGATAAAAACATCTGTCGCCTTATCAACGGCTTCTTCAGTCAAAAGATAATTGATTGGAAAATCAAACGATTCCTTTTCTGTCTTAATCATCAGATTCCTTCTTTCCACTGGAGTTGATCCAGATTATTATTTTTTTCTTAAATTATAAAAGACTAGAAAAAAATCTAGCCTTTTATTAATTTAGATATTTACCCAATTCTGAAATAAGTTCAGGTGAGAGATTCGTTTCGATACCATATTTTTTTCTGTCATTTTTTTCAGAACAAGAAACGAATCTTTATCAAGTTGAGGGAGGAAAATCTTATGATTGTAATCTTTGTAGACAATTCTGATATTATTTTTTTATAATATCTGATATATTTGAGTTTGATTTTTTTAATAATTCTAAAAAGAATCAACTCATTTTTTTGATTTTTTTGAGAATTATAAGATTCGATATAAATATTGACTTTAGTATCAAGTTTAATATCGTTTAAGATTGTTTCTGTTTCATTGATGTAATCACACAAATATCTCAAATCAAAAAAACAGAACTTGAAGATGACAATAAGACTTTAAACAAATCATCATTAAGTGGGAATTTCAGTTCCTCAACTTTTACAAGTTCAGACATTATCGCCTGAAATGATGAGAGAGCATTGTTGCACCCAACTTTATCCAACATTTTTTTGGATCCTTAGTAAATAAATTTAAGTAATAAATGTTGAAGTTATCAATAATACTGCGAACATATTCATTATTTTCATAATAGTCTTCTAGAACCTTTTTTGTTTCAGAAAGTCTAAGAGGGGCAAAACGGTCATTTGCTAAGAATGTATTATCTTGATCATTAAATGATTTCATCAATAAATAATGTTCTTTGATTAATTTAGGGATAATATTTGGTCTTATTGAGTTGTGGCAAAGCAATAAGTTTTCTCGTGATAAACTTATTAAATCTCTTGGGCTCCAAAAAGATCTAAACTCCTCATCAGTGAAGGTTTTTAACCGTAAGTCAAAAGTGCGAAAAATAAGAAAATGAATAACACGATTGACATTCCCATATTGAGCCAAATTTTGCCTAAGCTACTATTTGTTTGGTATACTCATAATTTTCAGGGCGTGTATATTTAAGTGGTTCGGCTTCACGGCTGACCTACCACTAAAACTAATTACCTCTAGTTCCCAAAGGCAATAAAACAATTCAATTAAGCTAATTTGTATTTGTCGGTTGTTGCAATATTTAACGAGGCATTGAAATCTCTATCTATTTTCACTTGGCAGCTGTTACAATGATATACTCGTTGACTGAGCTTCAAATTCTTTTTGTAACTGCCACAATTTGAACAAGTCTTACTTGAAGGATAAAATCTATCCACTAACCGAACGATTATATTTCGTTCTTTTGCCTTTCTAACAAGATGTTCTTTGATAGTGTAAAAGGAGCAATTAGCAACATCTTTTGCAAGATGTTTATTTCTCATCATTCCTTTTACGTTCAAGTCCTCGATTGCGATATATTTCGGTTGTTTTTTAATTAACTCTGAGACAAATTTACGAATATGGTTGATACGGATATTCTTTAGTGAACGATGTATCAATTTGATTCGTCTTTCTAACTTGATAATATTCTTTGTTTTATTATTTCTGTTGCATTTATTGATAAGGTACTTTCTAGATACCTTGCGTTGTAGTCGTTTTAGGCGCTTGTTCAGGACACGAACTCGTCTGAAAGTCTTAATATTTGGTATCTTAGTTCCGTCAGAAACCGTTGCGAGCGTCTTTATTCCCAGATCAATTCCAATTCCATCAGTATAATCGGGCAAATTTTTCACTTGAGCTTCAACGTCTTCAGTGTAGGACAAGTACCAGTATTTTCCATCAAAAGATATGTTCGCAACTTGTTTCTTGCAAGATAAATCAAAACCTGATCTAGCAGAACCAAAACTTACATTCCCGATAGTTGGTATTTGAAGTTTACCGTTTTCTTTTAGGTAAATACGACTAAGGCGTTTACCATCAGCAGATACATCACATCGTACATTGAAATTAGGTTGAATTTTGTCAACACTCCGAAAGTTCAATTTTCCTTTGTTTTGTTTCCGAATTTTTACCAATTCCCTAGAAAGAAAAGCGTAGATAAACGATTGATTGGGTTGATAATACCAAGACCATTTTTCTTCATTTTCTTCGCAGTTCTTAGTGACAACAACTTTGGCAAGATTGAGATAATCTGATTGATTGATGTGATAAATATCTCTGTCGTGAAATTTTGAGTAATAGGTCTTGTTTCCATTTTTACTCAAAATTTCATCAAACTCACCTTTATTGTTCCGTTTGTCGATATCAACTAAAAGATTCCAAAAATTACGTGAAACTTTGCTATACCACCACACAAGGCTTTCTTGCTCTTTGGTCAATTTTAACCTAATCTTCTGACTTCTCATCACGAGCTACCTTTTGGTTTTTCTTCAATAGTTTTATCTCCTTAATGATTTGATTAAACTATTATATCATAATACGCAATATAATGCAACTCACTTTATCGTGTTATTCAGTTTTCAATGTGCTTTTCGTACTTTTGACAGTTTCTGTCAAGGCGCAACCCCTAACAGCCGGGTCGATTCCCGGACACTTCCATTACAGAACGTGCGCAGACTATATGTCAATCTGAAGCACTCTAACACAACTTTCACGAGTGTTCAGACCAAATATTTTTCTTCCGTCGTCAGCTTACGGCTTTACTCACCGATAAAATATCGGCTTAGTGTTAATTCACTCCCCCATCAGGGGATAGTCGTTCGAGGTTATCCATATCTCTTTTTGGAGACTTAGGATATTCCTACCGAAACTTACCCTTGTTAATATTGACTTAGCACTAACGTTTTCTAGCATTCACTATTTTAATTACTAGACACTAATTAGCTTTTATTTCAGCTTTACAGCCGTTCACTTTGTGTTAGCTACTAGGTTGTATCAATATCCTGTTTCTTCTTTCTGCTTTCGCTACCATCACGCCTGGACTTTCATCCTACGTTGTGGCAAACAGGCCTTAAGGTATTTCCTCGGTTTAACTTTTGTAATGATACACACCTCTTACGAGATGTGCAGGGCTTTCTAATTGTCATAGTTACTTAAACATAGAAAATCAAGAAATTTTTCATAAATTTTCTACATTTGCATAAACTGCTAGTTTACCCCAAAAATGGAAAATTATATTTTCCTACAGATTCATCAAAATATTTTGATGGATCGTATGCAAATGTTGGTAAATTCTCAACCAATTTATTTTTTTAATATATTGATTTAGAAATATACCAAATTCATCTAATTTAGGTTTCACATCTATTCTAGAATCCCACTTGCCAAAAAAACTTTCTTTTGATAACAAAATCAATTTTAAAGGTTTCAGGAATGTTTTTCTAAATCCATATCATTGTTCAATTCTTGAGATAGATTTAAAATAGGGATCCCGTCATCTTGAAGTTCATCAAATCTGTAGTTAAATTTGTTTGATAGATAAGTTTCTCCCGAATATTGATTGAAATACAAAAATACATCATTACCACGATAACCTTGATCTCCTGACAGATAAAATAATTCTAGAAATAGAATAATATCGAACTTGAATTGAATGTTTGTAGGAGCTACCCTTGATAATAGAAGTTTTCTTCTATTTTTTTGTATTTCATCCGAATTTCTCTTTCAATATAATCAGGCCCAGAATAAGATGATTCATTTACATCAAAAAAATGTATCTCTATTGACCAAATTTAGAATACTTTTTGTAAAGGTCGTTTTTTTCTAAAAGCACTATTAATTTTTTTGTACTTTTCATTAAATCCTTCTTTCTACTGGAATAGCTCCAGAATATTTTTATTTCTTAAATTATAAAAGAGAGTTGCCTCTCCCTTTATTTTTATATAGTCGAAAAGAAATTCCGGAACGCTAGTTGTTATTCCAAAATCCTTTTTGATTTTTTTAATAGACGAGATGTATCTCGATTAATCGATGGTATGGCTGGTTCACCACAACAAGTAAAATTAATGTGAATTTTGTTAAAGAGTAATTTTTTTAAAGAACTTGTTTTTGTTTAAGATGATAAGCAATATCCTCAATAGAGTCCAGGTCAAGTTCTGTGATTCTAACATTTAAAGTTTGTCTTCCTAGCTTTTTTTCTGAAGTTCAACGATATCAAATTTTTTTCTTAGATTCAGCAAATACTTCAATAAATGAAACTAATGCCTGATCATTTGATAATTTATTGATAATATTATACGTAAGTTCTTCCTTGAGTTCAAAAATTTTTATTGAATAAATTCTCGAACATTTCTTCCCGAATAAGACATATATTATTAAGATCAATGGCCAAATCATCCGCATTTGAAATTTTTAAAATATTCCTGTATTTCAGTTTCTAGAAAACTTTCAAATTTATTGATTGCGTTTTTGATATAAAGATTCATTTTTCGTCTTCACAAATAAGCAAGTGAGAACTCAAAAAAACCTAAGTTCATAAAAATTATCTGCCAAAAAAATTTAATATAAGTTTTTATATCCTTAGCTTTGGCATTTTTTTGCTAAATAATCTATTAATAGATAAGTTGAATGTTTATCAAAATCACTTTTTATCTCTTTTTGAAAAAAATCACACCAATAATTATTATCACGGCTCACGACATCTACAATTTCTAAAAACATCATCAATATCAAAGATGTTTTTATTTTTCTCGTCAAAAACTACACTTAGAGGAGGGTAAGTATATAAAAGACCCCGCTCATATTGGTAAGTTTTATTTGTTAGTAGTTTCGGAATGTTTTGTTGAAGAAAAAATTTTAGGCTTTCAGAAAAAATATTATTAAGGTTTTCATAATTCAACTCCAACCATCGTTTACTTTTTAGAAAACCAGATTTTTCAACATCTAGAACTACATCAGAAATTGGCAATCCATTCGTCATAAAATCGGTTAAATCAAATAAGCAAATAAAACCTTTTACCAAAAGATAAGTGTGTTCATCTTTATCAGTTATAATAATTTCTGTAATATCCTTATCTGAGTATTTTTACATAAAGATAATATTCTTTCTCTCTAATACACTTTGAAATATCAATATTTTTTTACAACTATTTGGCTTAATTTATTATAGTTAAGATCAACTTTTTCCTCTGCGCACCTAAAAAAATATCAATTGATACATCAAGTGGGATTCGTATAATATCTGCCATATTATCTAGTTTCAATAATTTCTCTAAAAAAACAGGTATATTCCATCTTTTTCTTTTTATATATCCTTCTGAATTTATCATCAGAACCTTCTTTCTACTGGATTTGATCCAGATTTTTTATTTTTTTAATTATAACAGAAAATAGTTTGTTTTAAAACAAACTACTTCTTTTTATTATTCTCAAGACGAAACGCAAAATCACGTTTATCTGCTAGTTCAAGCAATTCCTTGTAGAGCTTCTCAAATTCAGGTAAATTATTGACATCACCATCCGATAATTCCCACCAAAAAAATTCTTAACTAAACTCCCACTAAGAATATCAATAAAGGTGTAATCATCGATAGCATTGTCATAAGTTTTTAGTATAGAGATCAGCTTCTTTATATCACTAATAAGCTTTTCTTCTGAGTCGGTCACACAAAATTTAGAGTATTCAACAGCAATCTGTTTTATTTCAAATAAATCACAAAAATCTTTTGTAGAAACAATCTTCTTTGATAGAATAAAATCTTCCAGATTTTTCTGCAAATATTCTTTTTTGTTGTTTTGCAAGTAATCTTTGTTTTTGTGAATCCAATTTCGAATAAGGTTGTTTAAAAAAACTTTTCTAACTCTTCAAAATTGTAGCTTGGTGTTTTATCTTTATCAAAGAAATTCGGAAATTTTGCCTCAGCTGTTACTGAAATAAACGGATCCAAATCTTCAAACAATTCATCTAAATAAAGGATTGGGAAGTCCCATTCTGATTTTTGATAGGAAAATGCACCATCAAGAAGCTTTGTCAAACCGGTTTTTAGATTGACAACTAATACTGTACGGGTATGACCTAAGTTATTAAGGTACAAAGCTCTAGATAACTCTCCTTTATAAAAATCAGCCTTCACAACTTTTCTTTCAAAGAATCCGTCACGAACGTAGTTTGTTTTTTGATTAAACAATCTTTGTAGTTTTACCAAAAAAGTTTCATTTTGATAAATATTGATAAAATGCTCTTTTACTAGAACATCCTCGAAACGTTTTATAAAAAAATATTCAATTTATTATCCTTCTTTTCTACTAGAATAAATCCAGGATTTTTTTAATTTCTTAAATTATAACAGATTTTTTTAAATAAAAGCCACCTATAAGGTTGGCTTTTTATTTTTGAGTATTTGTGATATATATCAATAACTTCTTCAGGGAGATTGGACTCAATACCTAATTCCTTGTATTGTTTAAGGACATCAATTACCTCTTGAGATATTGGAGGAATGGCAAAATTATCTTCTTCGTCTTCCTCAGAAGAACTGCTCACGTTTATTGATTCGATAAACTGAAGTTTTATATTTTTTTACAAACAATATCCTTAAAAATTATTTGATGATTTTATTTCATTTAGGAAGTAGGTCAAGTTACGTAATAGGTCATCATCCATAACCTCAACCTTTATGTTTTTAATATTGTTTAATTTGTTATCTTCAGTTACAGAGGAATCCTCAAATGTTTTTATAAAACAAGACAAGTCTTCCAATTTAACTGAATTTTTGAATAGTGCTTCAAGCAAATCATTTCCTATAACAAATTTAGATGAAAATAAGTTTTTTTAAATTCACCAGAACTGGCGCTTCTTAGATGTCTAATATTTCCAAGTAGTTTTTTTGTAATAAATACTAAAAATCGTTGATTAAATAATCAGATATAGAGTCCTCTAAAAAAATGAGTTGAATTTTTTTAAGAAAAAGCAGTGCGAATAATGTTCTCGTCTTTAGATGAAATACCTTTTGATATGCCTCTCTCAACAACAGCTAGGGCATTGGAAATGTCGCCTATTACCGAGGAGATTGAGCTGGACTTTGTATATTTCATAACCATTGAGAAAACCTTTTCCAGATCATCGTATTCTTTAATAAAATCAGAATTTAACAAATTATCAGTTATCAAATCAGGCGACTCTTTAAAAATAAGATCACAAAATTCTTCCGAAAAAATAACATCCTTATTTGGATAATACTCAACAATTTGTGGTTTTATAGAATATGTTTGTTCCATAAGAATTTCTGGAATTTTCTTTTCTAAATATTCTCGCAGCAATTTATTGAAATACTCATTCATATAGTCCAAGTCCATCTCAAAAACTTTTTTTCTAAAAATAAAGGAGCGTTCGCCTCTTTTCACATCAAATTTAATCTTAAAATCTTCAGGTAAAGAGTCTAGAAACTCTCTCATACTGATAATAGGAAAATACCATCCCTTTTTAGAATAAAGCTCTTCAGACAACATCAACCCAGCATTTTTATCTTTAAGATTAACAGACAAAAAAAGTTCGTCAAATTCTCTGTAATTATGCCAATCAAAAACCTCAATGAATCGGCTACTGCCAACCTTCTCTTTGGGATCTCCCCAAAAGTGTTCTGATCTAATATAACCTTTGTAATATTCAAACCATTTATCTCTAAAGTCAATTAAAAACCCATCACGATTCAAAACGCTTGAAATTGCTTTAAAGAATATATCATCACGTTTTCTGTCACTCATTGTTATTACCATTAATTACCTTCTTTCCACTGGATAAAATCCAGACTAATTATTTTCTTAAATTATAACAGTTGTTGGCTATTTTATCAAATAGAAAAAGGCCCTATAAAAAGACCTTTTTTTAATTTAGTATTGATTCACAGGTATCAAGAATACTTTGTGGAATGTTTGTTTCGAAAAAGTGAATTGATTTTTTTGAAATATTGGGAGAGATTTTTTTATTAATTAATGGAATTGCAGGGTCTCCATCGTAGCAATAATCAACCTTGATTAAAGGAAAAAAATGTAATCTTTAATAGGATATTCCGTCGAAGAAATATCAATAATCCTTTCCAGGGTTGATAAGTTATCATCAAAAAAATATCATTCTTAACAGTTATTTTTGTGTATATTTTTTTATTTTCAGAAACATCTTGAATAATATCTAGGTTTTTTTGAATGTATCAATAAAACAACAAACATCCTCAGTCGAACCCAGTTGTGAGGTTACACTTTTAATAAATGATTTTTTTAAATTTATAGTTTGATGAAAAATAGATTGGGACACTTGTATTTTTTTAACATAAAACAAGGATCTAACTGTTTTCTGATCCGAGTTCTGAAAAAAATTAAGTTTTTTTATAGAAAAAAACTCTTCAACTAATTTTTTTCTAATAAACCCTCAAAATTTTCAACCAATCTCATAAACTCATCGGATTCCAACTCGTCTTTAACTTTTTCTTTCAAAGTAAGGATCCAATTCCTCAAAAAAAGTTATTCATTAAAAAAATTCTAGCACATCTGGAACATCTGAGTATTCCATTCTATCAATTATTGTAGATAGGACCTCCTTGTTGTTTTTCTAAACTAACAATATTGAACTGTCCGTCTATAAAATTAGTATAGTAGAGGACTTCTTTTAGAGAGAAAACTTTTTTTATTTTTTTGGATCTAAAAATTAAATCTAATGGTGGGTATGTTTCTCTATCTGTTATTCTAATACCGTACTGGTTTTCGAGTAAAAATGTTCTGAATGTTTTCTTTTAGATATTCCTTTAACTTTTCATTAAAAAGATTTGTTTAAATCTTCAACACAAACTTTCAAAAGTATCTCTGTATTCAAAAAAACATTTGATAATGTTAACCTTTCTTTCTCAACATTAAATTTAACTTCTAAATCATCAATCTCTTTATATATAAAATTATTCAAAGAAATAACTTTAAAGTAATCAAACATCAAGAATGTGTTATGATCTCCTTCGTGTTTTTATGATGTTATGTTTAGTTTTATCTTTGTAGTGAATATATAAATAAAAAAATCTCTACCAGTAAAAGGGCTGATACCCGTAACTTTTTAAATTAGATAAATTAGACATAACTTCCTTTTTTTATGTTTTTACACTTTCTGATATATTAAGCTTTTGCAATTTTGCAAATTCCTCTAAAAATCTCTTCGTGGTCTTCATTATTTAAATCAATAATAATTTCTTGTTCTAATAACTCCATAATACGATTATAAATACCATCCTTATTTTGGGAAGGTTCTTTTTTTATAACCATCAAATACCTTCTTTCTATCTGAATTTAATTCAGAGTTTTTTTATTTTCTTAAATTATAACAGAATATTGCAAAATCATCAATAAGCAAAACAAATTATTAATAAGAAAAAAAGAGTATAAAAACTCTTTTTTTATTTTTAAAAAAATATTAATTCCTTCTTTTTAGGTGTTCGAAACAGTTTTTATAAAATAATCAAAAAAAGCTCAATATTGGGCTTTTATTTTATTTACTTATATGTTATAATAGTATTAAGGAGGTAATTAGAAATGATTAAAAAGTCAGAATTAATAAAAGATACCTATAAACCCGGTGAGTTGGCAAAAATGCTTGGTTGTAGTAGATCTACACTGACCAATAGGGAGCGTGCTGGAAAATTGCGAACTTACTATGTGGATAGTGGTCGACGTTATTACAAAAAAGAGGATGTTATCTTAGCTCTAAAAGAAAAGGGCTTGTTGATAGAAGATGATATTCGATCTGACGTTTTGTACGCAAGAGTATCAACACATAATCAAAAGAATCGTGGCGACTTGGACAGACAAATTTCATACTCTCTTAGCAAAATCGCTCTTATGAATCCGAACGATTTGGAAATTTTTTCAGATGTGGGCTCTGGTTTGAACGATGAGAGAAAGAATTTTAAGAAAGTCTTAAATAAAATTATGTCCGGTGAAGTTGATAGATTGTTTGTTTTTTATAAAGATAGATTGGCTCGTTTCGGATTTGGTCAGATTGAAGAAGTTTGCAAACATTTTGGAACTAAAATTGTTGTTCTATCTGAAGATGAGAAGTCTCAATCGTTAGAAGAGGAGTTAGCCGAAGATATTGTTTCTATCATTCACTCTTTTTCAGGAAAACTTTACGGTATGCGAAGAAAGAAAGTTAAAAATGAGATTGATGAGGTGTTAAAGGATGGTTGAATATAGACGATATTCTATTGTCGTGAAGAAAAATAATCCCTTATATCAAGAAATTGATAGGGTTTGTTTTTTGAGCAAAAATTTATTCAACTCTACGCTTTACGCAGAGAGACAATCCTTGTTCACAGATGGAGTCTTTAAGTTTTATAACGCAATCAACAAAGAATTTACGCATAGCAAACACATTGATTATATTGCTCTACCAGCAAAAGTTGCAAAACATACTCAGATGAAAGTTAACGAGGCTATCAAGAGCTTTATAAAACTAAAAAAGTCGAATATCAATTTTAAACCCAAACTTCCAAAGTATTTAGATAAAGATGGTCGTTTTGTAACCGAATACGAAAGTGGAGCTTTATCTTTTAAAAAGGATGGATTTATAAAGCTATCGAAGACGAACATTATCTTTCCCACAAAATTCAAAAAGGAAGATGTTAAAGTTGTTAGACTGATACCTAAAACTGGATATTATTTGATTGAAGTTTTATACGACAAGAAAATAAAGAAAGTTAAAAATAAAAGGAATAAAAAGTTTGCCTCTATTGATTTAGGATTGAATAACCTTGCAACTGTGACATCAAACTCATTCGAACCATTTATTATAAACGGGAAGCCTTTAAAAAGTATCAATCAATACTCAAACAAAATGATTGCGAAGTATCAGAGTTTATTGCCTAGTAAACAATACCCCTCTAACAAGATCAATTTTCTTAGATACAAAAGGGAGATGAAAGTTAACGATTATTTGTCAAAATCGGCAAAATATTTAGTGAATTACCTAGTTTCACAGTCCATCGATGTTCTGGTTATCGGAACAAACGCTGGCTGGAAACAAAACATTAATATTGGAAAACGAAATAATCAAAACTTTACAAGTATCCCATTTTATAAATTCAAAAACAAACTTGCTTATTTATGCGAAGAAGCAGGGATTGAAATTGTAGAACAGGAAGAATCCTACACTAGTAAATCAAGTTTTTTGGATAATGATCCGATACCAACGTATCCAAATCCTTCAAAGATTTCTTTCTCTGGCAAAAGAACTTGCAGGGGATTATATAAGAGCAAAAATAAAACCATTAACGCAGACGTTAATGGATCACTCAATATTTTAAAGAAATATTTAATTTTAAATGCAGCCTGGAACGGGAATACATTCTCCGACTTGGTAGAGGCGTGCAGTACGCCACGTAAAGTCACTGTCGGCTTCAACTGACAAACTTTGCAAAAGGAAAATGTTCATTTTGAACATTATTTTCCAACTGTAATTCTACAGAAGGAAACTTGCAATAAATAAAAGGATCAAAGCAACAACTACAATTTTAAATACAAAACCGCCAATTTTCCAAGCTAGTTTCATAATAAAACCGTAAACAATAGTTTGAATAATAATTTTTCAAAATGAATCCCAAAAAAACAAATCGTTTGCGTTCAAAAAAATACACCACCTTTCTTTTTTTATCAATTATAATATTTAGTTTTAAGCAAATATTATAATTGATTATTTTTTCGTTTACTTTTTAAAAAGTTCTTAGTGTTGTTCTTACAGATCCGTTTGGTAAATTATGGAAATCTATTAATCTAACAGAAGATGTTTCTATTGGATTGACATTTTCATTGACTACCCCTTCCTTGATTAAGACGATATTATCGACACCCAAATCTCGGATTCGAACCTCTCTGAAGTTCACCCCTAAATTTGTATAAACTGATGTTAGAAAAGAGATAAGAAGTTGACTATTAATCCACATATTAGTGATTACGATATAATCATCAATTACTTGATATTCTAAAATACCAGCAAACTCGTTATCTTTAGCAACCATATAGTGAAACACAAACGGCCCCCAATTGGGTTCTGTTTGAAAAAGTTTTGCTGTTTCTGTTATAGCAGCAACCTCTGGTCCAGAATTGTCAATTTTAAAAACTTCACAATCCCCGTCTCTTAAAATAATTTGAAGCATTTTGCCCTCCCTAATTTTTATTTACAAAAAAATCTTTTGTAAAATCATCACTTGTGTAATACTTTTGTTGTTCATTATCCCAAAAGAAACTTCGGTTGACTCCCTGTATCGTGTCCATTTTTACAAATCCAAAATATCTTGAGTCAAAAGATACGCTTCTATGATCTCCCAAAACAAATACAGAACCATCAGGTACCTTTATCTGATTTTGACTCCAACTGTTAAAGTTTGGGTTTCCTTCTGATAAACTTCCAAGATCCCAGCTTGTTGATAAACTTGGTTTCTGTGTTCCTTCAGAAGATTCCATTTTATAGTCGTTACCTTTTAGAGATAGAAACTTTTGATTTACTTCTTTATCGTTTACATACAACTTTCCATCTTTGTAAGTAACCGTATCACCAGGCAATCCAATAATTCTTTTAATATACATCTTATCTTTTGAATCCGGTGAGGGATTGTTCGGTGAGGCGTGGAAAGATACCACTTGACCACGTTTGAAATTTTTAATTGTTTTATCAACTAAAATCATTTGCTTATCTTCAAGAGTAGGATACATAGATGATCCTGATACGTAAAGATAATCAAAGAAATTAATTCTAATTGTTAGAATTGTCCCAATTATCACAATTGGTGGCAAGATAATCTTCAAAAAAGATTTGATGGCGTATAAAATACCCACTTTCTTTTTTTGATTGATCAATATTATTATTTTTGCAAAAGAAAAAAACTCCTTTCAGATATTTTTATCTAATTCTTATTTTTACATTATCAATTATATGTTTGATGTTTAGAAACTCGTTTTTTTAGGAGTTTTTTTCCAAAGTTTCTTTAAGACCACCAATTGAATAAAAAAACAATTTTCAACCATTTTTTTATTAACAGGTCTTCTTTGTCATAATATTTTTCTATTTATTGTTCCATTAATAGAATTATTAGCAATAAATTCTTCTAATTTTTTTCAATAAAATCAACCTTTGTTTTTTTCAGAAATATTGATATATATATCACGATGATCATTATTCAAAAATCAATTTTTTTGAATAAAAAAATTAAACCCTGTAAAATCTTGAAATTCATCTGTAGATATCAGTTTTTTTACTTAAAAAGTCACCCCTACATCTTTTAACTGAATCATCAAAAAAATATCCGAATAAGGCAAATACCCGAAATCATCATCTAAGGAAGATAAGGGATCTTGCAATATTCTTTCTGCATTTTTACAAAATTTCTTGAATAAATATTTAATTAATTCTTCTTTATATTCTTCCAAATTGAAATATTTATTCCCTCTTCCATCTCTCAAAAATTTAACCTTCACTTCACTCAAACCATTATGGTATTGGTAATAATCCACAACTGGAAAGTAAAAATTCGGGTTGTTCATTTTTCGAAAATAAAAAAAACGCTTTTACTGATATAATCTTCCTTGTGTTTATCAATATTTACAATATATGAATTTTTGAATATTATGATTTAATTCAACAAGTAGGCTAGAAAACTGATATTCAGGAGAAGGAGTTAGTGCTATTTTTTTATTTTTTTAAAATCTAAATATATAAAATATTCGTTTGTGTAAGTTAAACTATTTTTCTGTAAAATGAAATGTTTTTGTAAGGATAACTGAAATTTTTTTACAGAAAAAGAAATTTTTAATTTAAAGTTTTTCAAAATAACTATTAGCGTCTTCAATTAAACGATTTAGCCGTAAGTCAAAAAGTGCGAAAAAAATAAGAAAAATGAATAACACGATTGACATTCCCATCTTGAGCCAAATTTTGCCGAAGCTACTATTTGTTTGGTATACTCATAATTTCCAGGGCGTTTATATTTAAGTGGTTCGGCTTCACGGCTGACCTACCACTGAAACTAATTACCTCTAGTTCCCAAAGGCAATAAAACAATTCAATTAAGCTAATTTGTATTTGTCAGTTGTTGCAATATTTAACGAGGCGTTGAAATCTCTATCTATTTTTACTTGGCAGCTGTTACAATGATATACTCGTTGACTGAGCTTCAATTCCTTTTTGTAACTACCACAATTTGAACAGGTCTTACTCGAAGGATAAAATCTATCCACTAACCGAACGACTATATTTCGTTCTTTTGCCTTTCTAATAAGATGTTCTTTGATAGTGTAAAAGGAGCAATTAGCAATATCTTTTGCAAGGTATTTATTTCTCATCATTCCTTTTACGTTCAAGTCCTCGATTGCAATATATTGCGGTTGTTTTTTAATTAACTCTGATACAAATTTGCGTATGTAATTGATACGGATATTCTTTAGTGAACGGTGTATCAATTTAATTCGTTTTTCTAACTTGATAATATTCTTTGTTTTATTGTGTTTGTTGCATTTATTAATGAGGTACTTTCTAGATACCTTGCGTTGTAGTCTTTTTAGGCGTTTGTTCAAGATACGAACTCGTCTGAAGGTCTTGATATTTGGTATCTTAGTTCCATCAGAAACCGTTGCTAGCGTCTTGATTCCTAAATCAATTCCAACACCTTCAGTATAATCAGGTGAATTTGTTGCTTGAGTATCAACATCTTCAGTGTAAGATAAGTACCAGTACTTTCCATCAAAAGAGATATTTGCAACTTGTTTCTTGCAAGATAAATCAAAACCTGATCTAGCAAAACCAAAACTTACATTCCCGATAGTTGGTATTTGAAGTTTACCGTTTTCTTTTAGGTAAATACGACTAGGGCGTTTACCATTAGCAGATACATCACATCGTACATTGAAATTAGGTTGAATTTTGTCAACACTCCGAAAGTTCAATTTTCCTTTGTTTTGTTTCCGAATTTTCACCAATTCCCTAGAAAGAAAAGCGTAGATAAACGATTGGTTGGGTTGATAATACCAAGACCATTTTTCTTCATTTCCTTCGCAGTTCTTAGTGACAACAACTTTGGCAAGATTGAGATAGTCTGATTGATTGAGAATATAAACTTCTCTATTATAAAAGTTTGAATGATAGGTTTGATTTCCGTTTTTACTCAAAATTTCATCAAACTCACCTTTATTGTTCCGTTTGTCGATATCAACTAAAAGATTCCAAAAATTACGTGAAACTTTGCTATACCACCACACAAGGCTTTCTTGCTCTTTGGTCAATTTTAACCTAATCTTCTGACTTCTCATCACGAGCTACCTTTTGGTTTTTCTTCAATAGTTTTATCTCCTTAATGATTTGATTAAACTATTATATCATAATACGCAATATAATGCAACTTACTTTATCGTGTTATTCAATTTTCAATGTGCTTTTCATACTTTTGACAGTTTCCGTTAAGGCGCAACCCCTAACAGCCGGGTCGATTCCCGGACACTTCCATTACAGAACGTGCGCAGACTATATGTCAATCTGAACCACTCTAACACAACTTTCACGAGTGTTCAGACCAAACATTTTTCTTCCGTCGTCAGCTTACGGCTTTACTCACCAATAAAATATCGGCTTAGTGTTAATTCCCTCCCCCATCAGGGGATAGTCGTTCGAGGTTATCCATATCTCTTTTTGGAGACTTAGGATATTCCTACCGAAACTTACCCTTGTTAATATTGACTTAGCACTAACGTTTTCTAGCAGTCACTATTTTAATTACTAGACACTAATTAGCTTTTATTTCAGCTTTACAGCCGTTCACTTTGTGCTAGCTACTAGGTTGTATCAATATCCTGTTTCTTCTTTCTGCTTTCGCCACCATCACGCCTGGATTTTCATCCTACGTTGTGGCAAACAGGCCTTAAGGTATTTCCTCGATTTAACTTTTGTAATGATACACACCTTTCACAAGATGTGCAGGGCTTTTTAATTGTCATAGTTACTTAAACATAGAAAATCAAGAATTTTTTCATAAATGTTCTACATTTTCATAAACTGCTAGTTTACCCCCTATCATCCCAAATTCTTTTTTTCTGAAAACATCAAAAGAAAGACAATTCTCGAGTTCTTTTCGGATAATATTTTTGTTCATAAATTTCCTCCAATATTTATAATCTCATTATCTCACAAATCAACAAAAAAATCAACCCTTTCCCGGGCTAACCTTTTGGTTAGTTAAAAAGAGTTGATTATTATAGTATTCAGTTTGTAAAATTGTGTGTGCGTTGGTGTGTGTGTAACATCGTGTCGCTATCTCGGAGACCACAAAGGGTACATCCGAGAGCGACAGGTGGTGTGTGAACTGAAATACTATAAATTTAAATAAAATTTTGTTTTTCGAGTTCACCACACTCGAACACACCGCACACTTTTTGTAGGGTTATAGCTCCCTACTAGCTTTTGTTTTTGTTGAGATTTTAGCTCTCAACTAGCTTTTTAAAAATTTTGTAAGATTATAGCTTCTTACTAGCTTTTTCTGGCTCTACGTATGAGCCTCTTCTTTTGCAAGATTGTACATTCTTGCTATTTTTGTAACGACGTTGTACACCGTCGCTGAATGAAATTAAGACAAACTCACGTTCAGTCTGAAATAATTTCAGAAGGGTATTCAGCGATTCGTCACGTTCACGAATCACCAAAGGAACCCTTAAAGGTTTTGTTACGTTTTAAAACCTTTTTCCTTTAGTAACTCGTTGACCGTCGCCACTTCGTTACTTGAATAAAAATATGTATAACACTTATAGCTTTTTAAGTGTTTAAAAATTTAAATTTAATAAAACAGCTTTTTTTATTAAATTTTTACCGCATTTTTTAACTTTTTATAAAAGTTGAGTTTTATGCAAACTCTTTTTTAATGTATCCCGCCATCAAAAGCAAGAATGCTGCCAATACAAGAGATACAATTGATTCCTGAGTTCCTGTGTAAGGAAGTTCTAACATCTTTTGTTCTGAACGAACTGGAGTATGAACTGGCTCAGGTGTTGGTTCAGCAGTAACAGGAAGTTCTGGGACTTCAACTGCTGGAGTAGGAGTTGGTTCAGCTGGAACTTCTGGCTTTTCAACAACCGGAGTAGGAGTTGGTTCAGCTGGAACTTCTGGCTTTTCAACAACCGGAGCTGGATCAACAGGTTTTTCCTCAACTGGAGGAATAACCAATTCTGCAACTGGTAGATCAACTACTGGTGCAGGAATAACCGGTTTTTCGATAACTGGTGTATCGTCAACAGGTTTTTCTTCAACTGGAGTTGAAGGTTTAGTTGGCTCTTCAACTGGAGCAGGTGGAACTACCAATTCAGCGATTGGGAGTTCAGGTGTTTCCACAGGTGTGGAAGGTGTTTCTACCGGAGTAGAAGGCTCCTCAACTACTGGAGTTGAAGGATCTTTTGGTTTTTCCGGTTTCTCAACTTCTGGAGTAATCGGAGTAGTTGGTTCCTCTGGAACAACTGGAGATTTTGGTTCTTCTGTTGAAGTAACCAAATCATTCACAGTGTAGTCCCCGCCAACTTCAGTGGTAACAAAACCACCGTTATTGTTTTTCTCAATGATTTCGTTAGTGTCGTCTACGACACTAATTTCTGTCACTAAATCATTGAATGGTAACTCATCAGCGGAAATAACTCCTACTGATACAGCCATAAATAGCGCTGCAAGTGCAGCAAAAACAAATGAAATAAGTTTTTTCATTTTGAGTTCCTTCTTTCTTGGTGTAATACACCTATATTTTTTCTAAATTATAGTAATATTTTGATTATAATTTAGAAAAAAATTTTTTAAAAGAAAGGGGGAATTGAATTTGATTGGTTTGATTTATAGTCTGAAAGAGTTAAAGAAGGAATATAATAACAGACAAAATAGTGACAACAAAAAAATAAATATTCTGGATTTTCTTGTCCATATTGCAAAAAAATAAAAGACAATTTTAAAATTGTCTTTTTTTCTATTTTAAAATATTCGTGAAATCTTTCATTAATTCGTTAGATATATATGGAAAACCAAGTTCACTACTGTAATCAGAACCATTCAAGCTCAATGGAATTTCACGATCATAGTCAAAAACCGAAAACATCACTACTTTTTGTTTGTATTTTTTTATATCCTTTAGAAGGTTTCTTTTTTTCACCAATTGCTGACACTCCTTTTTCAGAACAAACACTTTTTTTAGTTTAGGAAACAAATCTTTTATTTGAGATTGAGATAATGGCAATCCAGAAAAACAACCATTTATATCCAGCCCCACGCAACATATCTGTTCTTGATTTATCGTAAAATATTTCTTCTTTAACAAAATCAGAAGCAATATCATCAATTTCTTTAATAATTTCAGATGAAAAGTTCTCGTCTCTGGATATCATATAGCCTAAATTAATTCCAAACTGAATTAATTCCAGACTTGAAATTAAATTCTTTCCTTGTTTCAGAACTTGAATAATTAGTTCTGGAGTCCATCCAGGCAAAATAAAGTTTCTGAATAAATAAATCCGGAATTTCTCTAAAAAAATCTCCAGTAGAGACAAAGTCTTTTATTTTTTCAGAACAAACCTCGTGTAATTTTTCTGAAATATTTGGTAAATACTTGAAACCGCCATTTCTTCCCCTGTATACAAAATCAAACTTATCGGCAAACATAATTGTTCCAAAGATATCATTTTTATCAACAATTTCAGGAAAGATTGATAGTCTATCTCGTGACAAATAATTTTCAAACAAAGAATCAAGAACCAAACTATTACACAAAGTCGTCACATCAGAATCTTCGAGACCTAACTCTCCGACATAAACATAAAATCCATAATCCGTAAATAAATCCCAAGGAACTTTTCTAAATTCCAATCGATTCGAAACAATATTGAAAAATAGTTTTCTCTCTTCAAAAGTTGCAGGCTTTACACGCTCTTTTGAGGCTACAATCAATGCTGGTTGATAGTCACAAATAATTTTCTCACGAAGTCCCTTAAAAATAGTTTTTTCAGACTTGATTGTTTCATTTTGAGGGGCTGTTATGTTGTTATCTGTGTTTAGGTTGTAAGATTGAGAATCCAAATTTGAAACCTCCATTATTTTATTGTGGTTGTTTTATTTTATTTATATAATTTATAAAAAAATAACTCGTTGTTATTATACAGCGAAAAAGAAGGAGAAAATTATGTTAGATGAATTATTATTTGAAGAATTGCTAGAAGCTAGCGAAAAAGAGCTTGCTTACTTCGGAATTAAAAAGATTTCCGAAAAAAAGCGTTGGTCTTCAAAAATCAATTATTTTTTTAAAAAAACTCTGATGGAGATACACTACGTGTTGTATCAACACGAATCTCATCAGAAGGACGTTATCCACAGTTTGTGGACAAATTCTATTTCAATGGGATTCAAAGTAATCCCACAAACCCCAATGCTACATTTTAGCAATTCAAGTATTCAGTTTTTAAAAAAAGAATTGGTGGTTTATCAATTCTTTTTTATTTCCGTTTTGTAAATTTTTTTATCTTTTTATCTAAAAATAGTTTTTAATTATTTATATATATAGTTTATATAATATTAATATTCTGTAATTATTATAGATCTCTAATAATTACTTAAATAATTAAAGAATAATATAATATCCCCTTTAATAAATAAAGAATAAGAATAATACTGT